>Ga0126381_100001160_pt1 | contig 28573 bp, 19 predicted proteins | sample PanSoiMetPlot_28_FD_96465 | JGI IMG/M metagenome (GOLD analysis project Ga0126381, IMG submission 96465) | Tropical forest soil microbial communities from Panama - MetaG Plot_28 | ecosystem: Environmental > Terrestrial > Soil > Tropical forest > Bulk soil | place: Panama | collected 2016-02-17
CAGCTACCTTCTGGGAGCGCAACAGCTCCAGCGCTTTTCCAATTTCCCTTTGTGCCTTAGGCGCTAGCGCACGATAGGCCACGTTCTCGGCGGCGGCTTCCACGGACAGCTTTTGAAGCTCAATCGTCAGGGACTTCACTTCGTTGTTGTGCGTCTCAACTTTCCTTACCGTGGTCTCGTAACCGGCAGCGACTACCTGGATCGAATACTCCGTCGCAGCAATCCTGCCGAAATGGACGCGTCCCGCCTTTGCCGTTTCCTGCTGGTAAACTTCATTGGAAAGCTTCAGTAAAGTGACCACGGCCGCCACTGGTACCGGTTTGCCGTCCGATCCTTTCAGACTTACGTCCAAGGCTGCCGTTCCATAACCATCTATGTTCAGCGCGTTGTAGAGTTGCCCGGTGCTGGTCGGCGCCGTTTGTGCGCAAGCCCCATAACTCCAGCACGTTGACACCAGCAGAACTACAAGCACCGGAAGGCATTTCAGTGCACGCAAACACATGGCCAACTCCACTCGCTCGGCGGGGGACCTGAGACCGAAGTATCATACACCTCAGACGCGGTGCCGTCAGGTCACGACCAAAGCAAGGGAAGGGAAGGTCGCCAAAACCCCGCCGTTTACAAGAATTGGGATCCGCGAAACCACAGCGCATTGCTTTCTGCCCTGCGCCTCGGCGTTCTTCTACGCGCTCTTTGTGTATCTCGATTAGGGTCTTCTTTGCTCTGCTCTTTAAACTTTCAGCTGTCCGCTGTCGGCTTACTTTTTGCTTTCCGATCTCTGATTCTCTACTCTCCGTTCTCTATTCCACCTGTCCCTTCGGTCAGTTCCAAACTGCGCAATCCGGCCTCGATTCTCTGTTGCTCCGGTGCAGGGCGGAGAACAACATGGATTCCACACTGCTCCCTCCCACCCGGAGCAAATTTTATTTCAGGATTCCGATAAGGGAGGTCCTTATAATGTGGTCCAAGCAACAAGGAGGCGTGGCGGAGCCGCCCGCGGTTTCGCCTTCGCAAGCTCCAGCGTCTCCAGTCGTTCCATTTAATCAGCCCGCTTCTTCCAGTAAACTTGGTGGCTCTCCGGCCCGCGGTGGTGCGCGTCTCGGCGCCAGCATCCAGATCAAGGGCGAAGTCACTGGCACCGAAGACTTGCAAATTGACGGCATCGTCGACGGCCCCATCCGCCTCCAGGGTCACGAACTCACGGTCGGGGCCGCCGCCCAGCTCAACTCCGAAATTCACGCTGGCGACGTCATTGCCTACGGCAAGATCATGGGTAATGTTCATGCGCGCGGCCGTGTGGACATCCGGAAGGACGGCGCCATCACCGGCGACATTTCTTCCGCCCGCATCAGCATCGAGGATGGCGCTTATTTCAAGGGCCGTATCGAAATCGACCCAACCAAAGCCGCCAACCAATCCGCCGCCGACTAGGGAAGAATTTCACTTACTCTCAATCGCTCTGCAACCAATTATCCCCGTGGTGGCATCCCCTCCACGGGGATTTTCATGTTACGCCTAGCTCTTGCCGTTTCGGCCGCCTTAGCAGTCTGCCCTCCAATAATTGCTCGGCCAGTGTCTTCCCATGCTCGCGGAGCTGTACATACGATTCGCGAGCTTCGTGCCGTAGGCCTGCCCGGCCCGGAAGAACTTCGAAATGGTCCGCCCGCCAAGGTTCCCGGCCTGCTCCGTCTCCTCAACCGAGAACTCAGGGCGTTAATTATTGAAACTCTGAATGATCATGCCCGCCGCGGCGTGCCCGGAGAGGCGGAGATCATGGACCAACTGCGGGCCGCAGGTTGGGAAGAGGTACCAGACCACAAGTGGAATGCTTACGGCGAAATTGTTGACATTCTCTTCGATTTTGGCGGATACGAACCGGGGATTTTAATGGTGTCCACCCGATTGTGGATTCCTTGCGGAAGCAGCGACCCCGATTCTGCAATTTACGTTTTCCGCGGAAGGGCAAGGCATTGGGAGTTAGTGTTGGCAGCCGACGCCGACTACGATTCGCAAGGGACCGAAGTGGGAAGCGGCCTTCAGTTCAAGTTATCGCCGCCCGACTCGGACGGGAATTGGTTCTTGGCCGCCGCCAATACACCTCCCTCCTGTCGTCTAGCACCGCCTGATTTGCGCTACCGGATACTGCAACCAGGTCCGTCACCCGACAAGCCAATAACTCTGTTGGATCACCGCGAAGCTATCGACACAAAGTTTGACCCGCCTTTTGAAATTCGTGTCGAAGAGGATTGGTTCTCGGTTACGAGGGGAAAGCAAAGAAAACTGGATGGAGAGTCGGGTGTATCTATTGCTCGCTTCGAAGTCAAAGATCAACAAGTAAGGCGTATCCATCCTTTGGCGCTTTGGCCTGAGGATTTTCTGGATGAGTGGGTTCAATTGAGCTGGGATGAAGCAGCTCAATGGACCAACCCTTCTAAGTTACCCAACATCCAAGCGTGGTATTCTCAATTGAACGAACTTGAATCGGATTCGACAGAGATCAGGGTTGTTCAACCCTGTCCTAAGCAGCAAGATTCAACCGATCGATGGGTGATTGAGCTTTGGATCGACCGTCAAATGAATCCCACTGCGAAACAAGAAGAGCTGTACGTTGAGGTAAGTCGGAAGCAGGGCATTTTCTACGTGGACGGAATTCAAACAAATCGCCCTTCCGGATGCCCTGGCAGTATTCCCCCGACCCCGCTTGCAGATTTGAAGCTCCCTTCCTGGTGACTGCTCGTCCTCACTCATAGCGCAGCGCCTTGATCGGATCCAACCGGCTCGCGCGCAGCGCCGGAATATATCCCGCCGCGCACGCCACCACCGTGAGAGCGACTGTCGCAATCGCCAGCGTCTGCGGGTCATGCCCGGTCAACCCAAAAAGCTGGTTCTTCACCACTTGCGTCAGCGCCAGCGCCGCCGGAATTCCGGCTACTATGCCTATGCCAATGAGCCGCAGCACTTCGCGCATCACCATCCACACGACGTTTCCCTGTTCCGCGCCCAGCGCCATGCGGATTCCAATCTCGCGTGTTCGCTGCGCCACCGTATACGACATCACGCCATACAGCCCAATCACAGCCAGCAGCGTTGCCAGAAAACCAAACACCGTCGAGAGGCTCGCAATCATGCGCTCGGTCGTCAAAGAATTGCTGATTTGCGTTTCGGTCGTCCGCAAACTATAGATCGGAAGATTTGGATCCTGCTCGCGAACTTTCTCCCGTACCGTCTGCATTAGCAGGCTCGGATCCACTCCCGTTCGCAAGTACACGGTCATGCCGCCCAGAAAATGGCTCCCCATGTACGGGACGTACGCCTGCGCCGGGATCTCGTCCCGCAAATTCGTGTACTTGATGTCCTTCACCACGCCAATCACTTCCATGTCTGTGCGCGTCCCCGGATCGCTTCCGAAACCAAGGTGCATGCCAATCGGATTTCTTCCCGGAAAGAACCTCTTTGCGAATTTTTCGTTGATCATCACCGTGGTCGGAGTCCAGTCATCATCCTCCGGCCCTTTCTTGATCTCCTGGTCGTCGGTCATCCGGAAGTCGCGCCCTTCCACAATCGGCACGCCCAGCGTCGCAAAATATCCCGGACCAATTTGGTTCATAAAAGGCTGGGCTCGCTCCTCTGGTTTAGCCGGTGTGTACCCCTCCACCGTCATGCTACTGTCCCACTCGTTGTCTTCCAGAATTCGCATGCTCGCCAAAGCCACGGATTGCACTCCGGGAATTCCGCTGAGGGAGTTCGTCAACTGCTGGTAATAAATTCTCGCCCTGTCCGGAGTGTAGCCCCCCAGCGAAGGGTCGATTTTGAGTCCGACCAGTCGTTCCGCGGGAAATCCTGGCCCCAAGTTGCTCAAGTTTCTCAAACTTCGCAAAAACAAGCCCGCGCCGATGAGCAACAACAGAGAAAGCGCAACTTGCGCAACCACAAGCGTCTTCCTCAATCCCGCGTGCGCGCCGCCCACCACCGCTCCCGCTTCATCCTTCAAAATGCGCCCGACATCCGGGCGCGTAGTCTGCAAAGCCGGCACCAGCCCGAACAAGATTCCCGTCAGAACGGTTACGCCCAACGTGAAAACCAAAATCCGAAAATCCGGCAACGTCGAAATATTCAAGTCCGTCGAATCTGCCGGCAAGTAAATCCGCATCAGCGCCTTGTCCGCCCAAAAGGCCAGCGCCAGCCCCACAATTCCCCCAAGCGCCGCAAGCGAAAGCGTCTCCGTCAAAAGCTGCGAAACAATGCGGCCCCGGCTCGCACCAATCGCCAGCCTCACCGCAATTTCTTTCTGCCTGCCGGTCGCTCGCGCCAGCAGGAGATTCGCCAGGTTCGCGCACGCAATCAACAGCACCATTCCTGTCGTCGCCATCAGCACCCAAAGCGGCGTCGAAAGCTCCCGCCTCGTATAGGACCGGCCCTGCGATCCCGGCAAAACGTCAATCCAGCATTTTAGAAATTGTTCGCGGTCGTAAGTCGAAGCATGGGCAAACGCCGCCTCTTTTACTTCGGATTCAAGCATCGAATGCATGAAAGGCTCGAGAGACGCCTTCGCCTGCGTGGTGGACACGCCCGGCTTCAGCCGCCCAAACGCGTTCACCCAGCGGCTTCGGCGGTCCGTAAGCATCTTCATCGGCACCACAACAACTTGTTCTTGCATCATGATCGGAATAAAGATTTTCGTGTTGTAGCCCAGCTCCACGCCGTCAAAACCTTGCTGCACCACGCCGACCACCGTCATGCTGTGGCCGTCCACAAGCAAGCTCCTGCCTACAACTTCAGGGTCTCCCGCGAACCGTTGCTTCCAATAGGCATAAGTGAGCATCACCAACGGATGTCCATTGGGAACGCGGTCATCCTCTGGTGTGAATGCGCGTCCCAGAATCGTCTTGACTCCAAGCACGCTGAAGTACGTCCCGGAAACCAGTTCCGCATGGACGAGCTCCGACTGTCCGCCAAACGTCAGGCTCACGGGCTGCGGAAAACGGCAGAACATCCCGGAAAACACTTCGTTGTGCGCCTGAAAATCGCGGAACATCGGATGTGAAATCGCGTTTCCTCCCCAATTGTTCCCGTAATGGTGCCCCCGCATCGTCAACAGCACGAGTTGCTGCGGATTTTTCACAGGGAGGAGCCGCAACAAGATTTGATCCAAAAGGGAGAAAATCGCCGTATTTGCCCCGATCCCCAGTGCCAGCGTCATCGCCGCCACGGCCACAAAACCGGGGCTCCGCCTCAGCGTCCGCAGGGCATACCTAAAGTCGCTAATCCACGTGCCAACCCAATGGTTGAAGCTCATGAAAAACGCCTCCGCTTAGGATTTATCGAGGCTCTCCCGCAGGCCTTACTGTCCGGGGCATCCCGTCGCCTTCAGTCGTGAATACGTACTTTTTCGTACTTTGTTCCGCAAACGGTTGGTTTGGCCAAACACTAAGACGATTCATAATCGAATTGGTCACGCCAAGGGGAGGTATTGAGCTCTGGGCTAAGCTCTTGCGTTTTCTACCAAATACTGGTCCATCCACTCCAAAATCAGCTTCCGCATCTCGGGCAGTTCCACGTGTTTGCACTCGAACAATTCAATGTGGCAGTCGGATTCCTTCCCATACTTCCGGTACAGCGGGGTTAGGTAATCCCGAATCTTCTCGACGCCTCTTGGCGGCGTCAACTCATCCAGCCGCCCGTTCACGCTCAAATGCGCCCGCGGGACAATTAACTCATTGATCTCCGCGGTTTGAAAATGTTTCAGCAGCGACGGCACGTAGTAATAGACTCCGTGCCCGCTCAACCCATCCGCCTTGATCAGTTCTTCGAAATCGGTCAGGCAGCAAACGTCCATGCAGACTTTCACGCGCGGCTCCAACGCCGCGAGCCACCACGCCTTCGTCGAGCCCATGGACATCCCCAAAACTCCCAGCCGCTCCGCGTCCACTTCCGGCCGCTGCGCCAAAAAATCGAACGCGCGAAACTCGTCGAGCATCATCATTCCGTAGAGCACTCGCCCCTTCCAAAGCATCTCCTTGAACGCGTTTTCTTCTCCCGTTTTCCCGACCTTCTCGTGCTTGCGCTCGCCAAAACACCAGCTATCAATCGCCAGTGTCACGATTCCCTTCTCCGCGCACACCGGAGCGTACGGCGGAGCCACGCTCACTCCCTTGAGCAACATCTCCTTCCCCAAGTCGTACATGCCGCCATGCCAATGAATGTAGAGGAGCCCCGGCGCGCGCGCCGGCCGCTGGTCCGGAATCAGCAAAAGCCCTGGAACCGGCTCGATGCCGTTTAAGTCTAAGACCAGCCGCTGCAATGTGTAGCCCTCATGCTTTTCCGTACTAACCACTTTTGGCGGCCCCGGCACGTGCCCCGTAGGCAGATCTCCCAACAAGCTCCACAGTTCCTTCCTCCGCTCGCCCTGCCTCGCAGCGAATGTCGCGTCCTCCCCATTGACGCGTGCTTCAGAGCGCGCCTCCTCTGCCGCATCAACGTGCGCAATGCCGCTTCTCCCCGCAACTCCACCAAGCGCCAACGCCGCTGACTTCCGCAAAAACTTCCGTCGATCTGCTAATTGCGTTTGCTCACTCACGTTCCCCTCCGCAGTGACTCCCGCATTCTTCTTGCTCGCCATGCTCTTCCTAAGAAAACGAGAGACGCACGTCAAGCAGTATTTGGAGCTAGCGTGACAAACCCGAAATTAGTCGCTGGTTTTTAGAGGGTCGGGGTTTTACGGCGACAACGAGGTAACTCCTTCGAAGGAGTTTAGCTCTTGAGGCCGAAGGGGTGCGCCGCTCACTCGCGGGCTTGAGCTTGTCCAGCAACTAAATCGGCTCGCGTTGATGTCTCCGGAATCGGATGTTTGATCCGTCGCAGAACAGCGTCCCGGAGCCGCCCGGATTGCACGCTGCTGAAACTCAGCTGCAGTCCCAGCGACATGCGCCGCAATTCCTCGCGAGACCATTCCCGCCGCATTATCCCATCCTCAGAATGCCCGGGCCCAATCAGAACGTGCGCCACTTCGTGCGCCATCACATGCCCCAAAATAAGTTCTGGCCGATGTTCGTCCGCCGCCAGTTCCTCCACTCGAAAATAAAGGACCGTCAATTCGCACCCCGGCTCCGTCTCGGGACACTGTTGAGCGAAGCCCAACGGTTCATTCGGCGTGGCCAGCCTCATTGCCATACGGCGGGGCAGAAGCCTCAACACCAGATCGCTTGCTCGCATATCGGAGGGACACGCAGGGTTTGCCCCGCGGAGCGGAGTGCAGTCCATCCAGACGATTCCTATGCCCGATTCCTCAAATACTGTGTCAGCTACTTTCTCTGCGCGGGACAGCACCGCTCGGTCGACCTGGGCGTAGTTATAAACCCGAAGAGCAAGCTTTGCATACGGGCTTGGAACTTGGCGCCCTCCGACCGCCGCTCGCTCGGCCTCGCCCCTGCCCCCTCTACCAGGCGAGTGCCGAGCGAAAGCCCTTGCGGGCAATATAGCGCCCATCACCAAGACCGATGCCGCCACCAGCCACCAGTACAGTGAAACTTGCCCTCTTGCGGAACCTACGCGCTGCTTCCGTTTGCCTTCCAAGTCGCCCTCGGGGCCGCACGTTTTGTGCGTCACAGGCGACTCTGGTGGAGGCCCTTGTTTCCCTCCATGCAGGCGGGGTCAAAAACGCCTCATTTCCCCCTCATAAGCCGATCCCTCGCAGTTTCAACGACTTATCAGCGGCTTCAGGCTCCGCGTGAAGCACAGACCAATTTCCTTTGGAACAATTTCCGAGAATAAAAGTCTAAGTGCATGGAGGCTTGGAACTGGATCGAGTCGGTCCGCGTAGAAGAATAGAGGAGAACAAAAAGGGGCCCCCACTCATGCAGGTTTCCGCGCTACCCACACCCCCGGCTGCCGCTCATTTCGCTGGTTTTCGCCTCGATCTTCGCGCAGGTGAATTGCAGGACGGCACCGGCAAAACCGCCCGCCTGCCAGACCAGCCATTTCGCATCCTAAAGACGTTGCTCGAACATCCGGGTGAAGTCGTCACCCGAGAAGAGCTTCGCAAGTGCCTCTGGCCCAATGACACGATTGTCGAGTTCGAGCACAGCATCAGCGCCGCCATGAACCGCTTGCGGCAAGCTCTCAGCGACTCTGCCGAGAATCCGCACTTCATTGAAACTCTGGCGCGGCGCGGATACCGTTTCATGGTCCCGGTGCAATTCGAAGAGCCACCCCGGCCACCAGACGCACCATCAGGGGCCGCCCCGTCGCGCGGTAAGCCGACCGGGCCGAACGCCTCGCACTACCAGGTCCTGGAGAGGCTGGGAGGTGGCGGCATGGGCGTGGTCTACAAGGCTTTGGACACACGGCTCAATCGTGCCGTCGCCCTGAAATTTCTGCCTCTCGAAATGGCGGAAGATGCCGCCGCGCTCGAACGTTTTCGCCGTGAAGCCCAAGCCGCGTCGGCTTTGAATCATCCAAACATCTGCACCATCTACGACGTTGGCGAGTTGCCTCTCGAGAGCGGAGCGCAAAGCGAACCGCAGCGGTTTATCGCCATGGAGTTTCTTGACGGGCAGACACTGGAGCGCCGCATTTCCGGCAAACCGCTCCCGTTGCAGGAAACTCTCGATCTGGCCATTGAAATTGCCGACGCTCTCAGCGCCGCCCACGTTCAAGGCATCATTCATCGCGACATTAAGCCGGCCAACGTTTACGTCACAAAACGAGGCAACGCGAAAATTCTAGATTTCGGTTTGGCGAAATTAACCCACCAGCGGACTTCCGATCCCCACTCGAATCTTCCCGCGGTGCCGGCAACGGGCGTGTCAGCCGGGATCACCCTGCTGGGCCGGGCTATGGGCACGCCAAACTACATGTCTCCGGAACAGGTGCGCGGCGAAGAACTCGATGCGCGCGCAGACCTCTTTTCCTTTGGCGTGGTCCTCTATCAAATGGCCACGGGCTTTGTTCCATTTCGCGGAGAAACTTCCGAAGCCGTTACCAACCGGATTCTCGATCGTGCGCCGGAAGCGCCCTCGCGTCTCAACCCTCTTGTTCCTTTGCGTCTGGAAGAAGTCATCTTGAAGGCGCTCGAAAAAGATCGTAAATTCCGTTATCAATTCGCCGCCGAAATTCGCACCGATTTGGAGCGCCTGAAGAGAGCCCTCATTTCGCTGGAGCCCATTTCCGGCGCCCCTCTTCCGCAGGGAGCTCGAGGCACTGAGGCCGGTCGACGGAGCCCTTGGAAAAAATGGGCGTCATTGGGGAGTATCGTTCTCGGGATTGTAGTTCTGCGAACCCTGGTATTCGGACCGCCGCACCTGTGGCGCCAGGGCCCTCCGCATCCATCGAAGTCCGCCGAATCGCCGTCCGACCCTGCGCTACGTGAAAAAATAGCTGCCGAACTGTCTGAACCTCGCGTTGCCACAATGAAGACGCCAGTTCCGGCAAGACCTCGGCCACAGATTCGCCCCGTCAACCTTTCGACGGAATACAATGCAACGGGAATCTATAGCCAAGGAACAGCGTTCAGCTCACGCCAAAGTATCGATCAAGTAGGCAGTGCCCTTCCGGCCGAACTGCTTAAGAAAGCTTTGGAGTGGGGGGGAGCAGCTTTCATTTTCGCCCCGCCGAACCAACTGAATGCCGTGACCAGCCAAAAGATTCCCCTGCCCGACGGCAGATTCGATGGTCTGAAGATGCTTGCATTCGGTGTGAATGGAGACCAGGAGTCCCAGGTTTTCAAAGTAACCTACACCGACGGCACGTCGTCTTCTTTCACTCAGAGCGTCAGCGACTGGTATACGCCGCAAAACTTCCCGGGCGAGTCCCAAGCAATCCTGCTGCCCTATCGCCTCACCGGCAGCGGCAACCGAGACGAGCGTGAGTTTCACGTCTATGGCTACACATTCTCTCTGGATGAGAAGAGGAAAGTTCGCGCCCTCACTTTGCCCCAGAACCCCGAGGTCGTCGTCTTAGCCCTAACGCTCGTCCGCGGTCTCCCCGCAAACGGCAAGCCTCTCGCGGTGACGCCTGCGGGGCACTAGCTGATATCGACTTCCAGCCCGCCGACCCACGCTGCCGCGAGGTTATAGACGAATGCGCCGATGGCGGCCCCGATTCCACCGATGATTCCATAAATAATCGGCATGATGATGATTGCTCCCAAGCCAAATCCCATTCCGTCTGAAGATTTGAAAGAAATGGTTGATTTTCGAAGAACCCAAGAGGGCGGCCTAACAGAGCGGACAGAATCCGGGGCATGAGTCGTGACTCAAGGAGCGCTGTGGCCGGCGCAATGCAGCACGCCAAGATATGCGCTCCACGGACCCACAGCTTCGCGGTAGTGATGAGCCATGACGCGCGAGATTTGGTGTAGATGCGTCAAATCGTGAACGGCCCAGGTCGCAAGCAAGTGAGAAAGCGTCACTACGCCAAGTGCCGGGTGGAGTCCACGTCGCGTAAGGTCCTCGGGCTTTAGATTCCGTGCGCGCAGCTCGTTCAAGTTTTCGGACCGCAAGCGCGCGAATTCATCCAGCAGCTGGGCGAGCGGCTTGCCTTTGCTTTCCCGTTCCTGCGCCCAGCGATCGAACGGCCCAAAGGCCTTGCTCTCGCCAAATTGCAAAATCATTTTCACGCGAGGCATCCAATCCGTGCGCTCGCCGTGAATCAGATGGCCGACGACATCAAACGCGCTCCAGGTCTTTTCTCCTTCGTTCCCAAGCGTCCACGTTTCTGGCAAATCTCGGAGAAGGGCATTGAGAACAGCTGGCGTGCGGGCAAGAAGTGCAATGGTGTCTTGCAAGTTGTAGTGCATGTCGAGCCTCCGTCGGAAGGTTCGTCGAAAACTAGCGAGAATTCGTAAAGAATACGACTAAGATTTCACCACAGAGTGCACAAAGGACAAGGAGATGAGACGCGCGGGAGGCGCAGTCCTGCGCCATATTGGCAGGGCCTTCGTGACATCGTTTTGACGATGGTCCACCGCATCTTTTTAGTTTCCTTTAATGCAAAAAGTGACGCATGCCGGTGAAGACCATGGCAAGGCCGAGGCGATCGGCAGCGACAATCACGTCCGGGTCGCGCACAGAGCCACCCGGCTGGATGACCGCTGTTGCACCGGCTTTCGCGGCTTCTTCGACGCCGTCGGGAAAGGGGAAGAACGCGTCGGAAGCGACAACCGTTCCCGCGAGCGGCGATTGAGCTTTCATGACTGCGATTTTCACGGAGTCCACGCGGCTCATTTGGCCTGCACCAACACCGATGGTTGCGCCATCCTTCGCGAACACGATGGCGTTCGACTTCACGTGTTTCGCAACCTTCCATGCGAAGCGCATCGTTTGCATTTCCTCTACCGTCGGCCCGCGTTTTGTTACGGTGCGGAGTTCGCTGTCGGTGAGTTCGCCGGAGTCCGGCTGCTGCACGAGCATTCCGCCAAGAATCCGCTTCAGTTGCAGCCCGCGCTCCGGCTCCAGGCCGCCGGGAGGAAGTTCGAGCAAACGTAGATTCTTCTTCGCTGCGAAAATTTCCTTTGTGCGGCCTGCAAATCCCGGCGCAGCAATACACTCGACAAACAGCTTCGCCACTTCTTCCGCCGTGGCGGCGTCCACTTCGCGATTGAACGCTAGTACACCGCCAAACGCGGAAACTGGATCACACGCGAGCGCCTTCAGGTAAGCGTCGCGCAACGTCGACTGTTCAGCCGTACCGCAGGGATTGTTGTGCTTAATAATGACCGCAGCGGGATTCTTGAACTCCGCAGCGAGGCTGCGCGCAGCTTCGAGATCCACAAAATTGTTGTACGACAGCTCTTTGCCCTGCAGTTGCTTTGCCGCCGCCAAGCCTTCGGGAGCGCGTCCCGCTGGCACGTAGAGCGCCGCGGCCTGGTGAGGATTTTCTCCGTAACGCAATTCCTGCTGCTGCCGCAGCGCGACGTGCACTCGCTCCAGTAGCGCAGGTTTTGCCTGCAACACCACGTGCCCATTGGCGGCGAGGCGTTCGAGCTCCATGGTAATCATTCCGTCGTAACGCGAGGTTGTGGCGAAAACTTTGCGCGCCAGCTCCAGACGGGTGGCAAGCGTGGTGTCGCCCGCGGCTTCGATTTCTTTCGCTACGCGCTCGAAATCCGCGGGATCGCTTACTACCGTCACGCTCGCGAAATTTTTTGCCGCCGAACGCAGCATCGTCGGCCCGCCAATATCAATATTCTCGATGAGTTCCTCGGCCGTCAGCCCGGCTTTAGCTGCCGTTGCCTCGAACGGATACAGATTCACGACGACGAGATCGATTGGCGAAATGCCGTGTTCCTTGACTTGCTTCTCGTCGTCCGCATGCTTGCGGCGGAAGAGCAGGCCGCCGTGGACCTTGGGATGCAGAGTCTTTACACGCCCGCCGAGCATTTCCGGCCAGGCGGTAAATTCGGAAACGTCACGCACCGCGATTCCGTTTTCGCGAAGCAGCTTGGCGGTCCCGCCAGTGGACAGGATTTCGATTCCAAGCGCTGCGAGCCGCTTGGCAAATTCGACGATTCCGGTTTTGTCAAAAACACTGATGAGCGCGCGCCCCACCGCCATGTTTCCTCCGCTAGGAGAAGCAGACCAGTTTAAGCGCGCCGCGTGGAATCGGAAAGTGCCGCTGTGGAAAAGGCAGAAGCAGAAGGCAAAAATGAGAAAGGAAAAGTCTAAAAGGGGAATCTGTGACCGAAAACCAAATCCGCCAACGCTCAGGTCTTTACGAGCGCTTTGAGCTTGACCTGACCTTCAACGGTTTCGACAACGTATTCCACGTCTTTGCAGTTTTTTTGCTTTTGCAGTTCTTTGGTTTTCTTCAGGACAAATTGATTGAAGCTGGATCGGGATAATCTTCCGGTGTGCTCTCCGGCGAGTTGCTTCGCCTGAAGAAAAGCTTCGTAAAGCTTCTCGACCTTGTCGGGTTCGCTTTCGGGCTGCGAGCAAACCATGCGAAAGGCCTTGGCATTTACGGCCGCAACGGCGACGGCGGCTTCCTTGGTGTGTTCCCTAGCGCGCGAAGCTTCAATTTGTCTTGCCGCCGCGCCGTAATGCCGCTGGATGGTGCCCTCTTCTTTCTGCTTGGTCTTCTTGCGGAAAATGTCTTTGTACTTCGCGTAAGTCTGCGTGAGGTTGTTGAAGCGGAAACGCTGGTGAGACTTCATGTCCCCGCCGCGTTCGTTGTAGCGCTTTACAAGAAGATCAATGCGCCATTCGATTTCGGTGGGAGGACGCTTGCGGCCGCCGCCGAAATACTGGTCGTATTCGATCTTGAGCTGACGGATGTCCTTCTCGATCTGGCCCAGGTCTTCGTCAATCGTCGCCATGTCGTGCTGGAATCTCCCAAAACTCCATGCTAGGTGGATACACCGAAACCGTCAATCAAAGGGGCGAAAGGGTGCTCCGAATGTGATACGGCTGAAACCGAGGTTCGGGCGTCGGAGCCGGCCTGGACGGTGGCCCGGGATTGCCGGCGGAGCGGGTCTATGCTGAAATGTTCGCATGGCGCCTCATACCAAGCGCGCGATCTCCGCGGAGCAGTCGGAGTTGCTGCGGCAGATTCCTTCCCTAGACGAATTGCTGGCGCAGCCGCGGCTAGCGGAGCTTTCGAAACGCGTGGACCGAAACCTTGTCGTGGACGTTGCACGCACGGTGCTGGACGATCTGCGAGCACGCATCACGGGCCAAATCGCGACTTCCGTCCTTGTCGAGATCTCTCCAGTTGCGTGCGACTCCGCTGCGCTCGAAGAGCGCATCACTGCACTTGTCGAGCGGATTTTGGCGCACTCGCTGCTGCCCGTGATTAACGCCACCGGCGTGATCCTGCACACGAACTTGGGACGAGCACCGCTGCCGGAGAGCATCGTCGAGGAGTTCCGGCTTGCGGCAAGGCAGTATTCGAACTTGGAATACGACCTGGAAGCGGGCGCGCGAGGCAAACGCGACGTACACACGGCGGAGCTGCTGACGCGCCTCACGGGCGCGGAAGCGGCGATCGTGGTGAATAATTGCGCCGCGGCGGTGCTGGTGACGCTGGCGGCCCTGGCGCGCGGCGGCGAAGTGATTGTTTCGCGCGGCGAATTGATTGAAATTGGCGACGGCTTCCGCATTCCGGAAATTATGGAGCAGAGTGGAGCGCTGCTGCGTGAAGTGGGAACGACGAACCGGACACGGTTGGCGGATTATGAGATTGCCATCAACGAGAAAACGCGTTTGCTGTTGCGCGTGCATCCTTCGAACTTCAAAGTGACCGGATTTACGGACAAGCCGTCGCTCGAAGAGCTTGTGGCGCTGAGCGAGCGCACCGGCATACCACTTGTTGAGGATTTGGGTTCAGGCTGCTTGGTGGATTTGACCGAGCATGGGATCACCGAGCCTACGGTGCGGCAAAGCGTCGAAGCTCGTGTGGGCATCGTGACGTTCAGCGGAGACAAGCTGCTGGGCGGGCCGCAGGCAGGAATCATCGCAGGGAAGAAGGATCTGATCGTGCGCGTGCGGCGCCACCCTCTGTTTCGCGCGCTTCGCGTGGACAAACTGACGATTGCTGGACTGGAAGCCACGCTAGGGGCGTACCTGCGCGCGGCTTGGGATGAAATCCCGGTGTTGCGCATGATTCGCGCTACGCCACAGGAGCTGAAACGCCGCGCGGAAAATTTTATCCGCGAGCTTCGTCCGGAGTTGCCTCTGGACGAAGTTGAGATTGAAGTTGCTGATGGCGCTTCACTGGCGGGAGGCGGCTCGACGCCAGACCAGTCGTTGCCCAGCAAGGTGATTCGCATCGCCAGCGTGCGCTACTCCGCGACAAAGCTGGAGCAGCGGCTGCGGCGCGCTCCGGCGGGGATTTCCGTCATTGCGCGAGTGGAGGAAGACCGCGTGGTGCTCGATCTGCGCACGGTGTTCCCAGAGCAAGAACCTCTATTGGTCAAGACGCTTGCCGCCGCACTGCATTAGAGTATTGACGTTCCCACCGTAGAAACTAAAGGCCGATTCCTCGCTGCGCTCGCAATGACACGTTTAATCTGTTGGCAGCCACGATTACGGAAAACTGATACTTTCTCCTGTTGACATTCAACAGGGCTGGGTACATACTCCTGTTGATTCTCGACAGGAGAGAACATGGCGGAGGACAAATCGGGGATTCTGCAGGGCACGCTGGACCTGATGGTTCTCAAGACCCTTGAAACCATGGGGCCGCTGCACGGCTATGGCATCGCGCGGCGAATCGAGCAGATCAGCGAGGACGCGCTGCGACTCAATCAGGGGACAATTTACCCCTCGCTGACGCGGCTGCTGCAGAAAAAGTGGGTTTCCGCAGCCTGGGGCACGTCGGAAAACAATCGCAAAGCGAAGTTTTACTCGATTACGAAGGCCGGGCGGAAGCAGCTCGAGCAAGAGGCAAGGAGCTGGGAACGCATTTCGGGAGTGATTGGGCGAGTGCTGGGCGCAGTGGAGCGCGGGTGAACCAGCGGAATCACAGCCGAAGCGAAAAGGGGGGGGCGCACGTACCTTTTAGAGAGACCGTAGCGGAAGGATAGGCGAGTGAGGTGATGTCGTGTTGGGTTGGATGAGAATCGCAGCGGCTCGGATTCGGGGATGGCTGGCGGGGCGTGGTGCGGAAGAAGATTTTGCGCGAGAGCTGGAGTCGCATTTGGAGATGCTGGCGCAGGAGAACGAGCGGCGGGGGATGCCGTCTGACGAAGCCCGGCGTGCGGCACTGGTGCGGCTCGGAGGAATGACACAAATCAGCGAGACGCATCGAGAGATGTATACGCTGCCGCTGTTAGAGACTTTTGTTCAGGACATTCGCTACGGGCTGCGCACGCTCGGGAAATCGCCGGGATTCACGAGCGTGGCTGTGCTGACGCTGGCGCTTGGGATTGGCGCGAACACCGCGATTTTTACTTTGGTTCATGCAGTATTGCTGAAGCCGCTGCCGGTGGCGCATCCTGAGCAACTCTACAACCTGGGCGACGATCAGAATTGCTGCTCCCTCGGGGGAAGCCAGGACAGTTTCACGCTATTTTCGTACCCCCTGTACAAACAGATTCGCGATCACACTCCGGAATTTTCCGAGATTGCCGCGTTTCGATCACATGTGCCAAAGCTAAGCGTGCGCCGGAGCAACAGCGACGCGTACGCGGAACCTTTCCGGACGCAGTTTGTCTCCGGAAATTACTTTTCGACGCTTGGCGTAGGCGCGTTTGCCGGGCGCACGCTGACGCCCTTGGATGATGAGCCGGGGGCGCCGACAGTTGCGGTGATAAGCTATCGAACGTGGCAGGTGCGTTTCTCGGCGGATCCCTCGGTTGTTGGCAGACCGATGATCCTTGGCCGTGAGCCGGTTACGGTGGTCGGCGTAGCAGCGCCCAGGTTTTTTGGAGAAAGGCTGGATGGCGACCCCGCGGAACTGTGGACGCCTCTCAATTCGGAACCTAAGCTGATGCCGATCGGCTCCCATTTGAATGAGGCAGATGACTACTGGCTTTACGCGATCGGCAGGTTGCGGCCTGCAGTCACTTCCCTGCAAGCACAATCCCACCTAAAATCCGAAATCCAGCATTGGATTGCAGCGCGGCCCAATAGGTCGGGTTATAAGCCTGAGGAACTGGAAGAAATGGTCCTAACGCTGACGCCCGCGAGCGGCGGCATCCGGAGCCTACAAGTGGATTATGCGGAGCCTCTTCGGTTTTTAACGGTAGTTTCCGCGTTTGTCCTGCTGATTGCGTGCGCCAACATTGCGAACCTCCTGCTGGCGCGGGGAACTGCGAGCCGGGGGGAAATCGCCGTGCGCGTGGCGCTGGGAGCTTCGCGCGGGAGGCTGGTGCAGCAGGTGGTGACGGAAAGCGTGCTGCTGGCGTTGGCCGGAGGGGCGGCAGGAGTCGGACTGGCATTCTTGGGAACGCGAGTGATTTTGCTGCTTGCGTTTCGCGGGTCGGACTACGTTCCCATCGAAGCGAGTCCGTCGATGCCGGTCCTGCTGTTTAGTTTTGTACTCTCGATCGCGGCGGGAGTGATTTTCGGCATGGCTCCGGCGTGGGTGGGGTCGCAGGCGGGGCCGGCAGAAACCCTGCGAGGAGCTGGACGCTCAACGACCGATCATTCGCGACTTCCACAGAAGGCGCTGCTGGTTCTGCAGGCCGCACTTTCGCTGATTTTGCTGGTGGGAGCGGGACTGGCGACGGAAAGCCTGCGCAATCTCGAAAACCAGAGGTTTGGTTTCCAGACCGTGGGGCGTTTGGTGGTGCAAGTAGGTTCGGATTTCGGTGGCTATGCACCGGAGAGGCTGCCGAGTCTTTACCAGGAATTGCAAGAGCGAGTGGTTGCAATTCCGGGCGTGCAGAGCGCCAGCCTTTCGATGTACAGCCCTATGCAGGGATCGAACTGGGCAGACCCCATCAGCATCGCAGGCCACTCCGCGCCGCCAGGCAAAGTTTTTTTTAGTTCGCTGGACTCGGTGAGCGCACATTACTTCGAGACCATTGGGACGCGGTTAGTGCGGGGGCGGTACATCGGCGAACGAGACACACCGACGTCGCCGCGCGTGGCGGTGATCAGCGAAGCATTTGCACGCAAATACTTTCCGAATGAAGAAGCGCTTGGCCAGCACTTCGGGATCGGAGACGCAAGCCACTCTGGAGATTATGAAATCGTAGGTGTCGTGGAGGACGCCAAGTACATTGCCGCGCGAGAGGCCGCGCGCGCGACCGCGTTTTTGCCGCTGCTGCAGGCGCGGGAACACAATTCCAACATATTTCACGACATTCAACTGCTGGTCGCGGGCTCTCCACAGAATTTGGAGCCGATGATACGGCGAACATTGGCTAACGTGGACTCCAACCTGACGGTACTTCGCGTGATTCGTTTTGACGAACAGGTCGCCGAGAACTTCAATAGTGAACGGCTGGTGGCGCGGCTGACGACGCTTTATGGGCTGCTCGCGCTGGTTCTGGCCTGTGTTGGGTTGTATGGCGTTGCGGCGTACACAGTGACGCGTCGGACGCGCGAAATCGGGATTCGAATGGCGCTGGGCGCGCCAAGCAGAGACATTCTGACGATGATGCTCCACATGGCGATGTCTCCGGTTATGCTTGGACTGCTCGTGGGGCTACCGCTTGCTTTGGCCGGCGGACGAGCCATTGCCAGCGAGCTTTACGGAGTGAAGAAATACGATTCAGCAGTGCTCGTTACAGCAGTCGTGGTGCTTATTGCGTCGTCCATCGCGGCGGCGCTGATACCCGCACGGCGCGCGGCCCGTGTGGATCCGATGACCGCGTTGCGGTACGAGTAAATCATGGCGCCCGGGGTGCCACAACGAAGGATGAAAGAAACCTATTTGGAGCCAACCCTGTGTTTTCAATGAGATAGACGGCTTCTTTCGTAGGAGTAGAGCGCCCGAGAAGCCCTAACCCGGTTCCCCAACCACGCTCGAAAGAGGCTCGCCAGGAAGCGCGATAGCGGATACAATGCGGCCGCTCCGGCAATCGCCTGTTAGCTAGGAAGTACCGTTCCCACAATCAGATTGTTGAACGCAGAAGACAGAATGATAAGATGCGGCCACAAGCAACAGTCGCTGGTTCGCATTTTGCGTCAGGGCTTCCATGGAAAGTTTACTCCAAGACGTTCGGTATTCGATTCGCTCGCTCGGCAAGAACCCGGGCTTTGCAGCGGTGGCGGTGTTGACCCTGGCGCTGGGCATCGGGGCCAATACAGCAATCTTCAGCGTGGTGGAAAATGTGCTGCTGCGCCCGCTGCCATATCCTCAGCCGGGAAACCTGGTGCAAATCTGGAACACCTATCCGCCGCAGGTTCCACGCGGCGCTTTGTCTCCGGGAGATTACGCGGACTGGCGGCAGCAAAACCAGAGCTTTTCTGAGATGGGCGGATACGAACCGATCTCCCAGGGATTCAATTTGACGGGCGAAGGCGAGCCGCAGCGCGTGCTGGGGAGCTATGCCAGCGCAGGACTGTTCCCCATGCTGGGAGTGCGGCTGGCGGCAGGACGCTATTTCCTCCCAGAAGAAGACCGCGCCGGGAATGCTCCGGTGTTGATGCTGAGTCACCGGCTGTGGCAAAGCAAGTTTGGCGGCGACCCCAAGTTAATTGGCCGAACGATTACGCTCGACAACCAAGGCTACACCGTCGTTGGCGTGCTGCCCGCCGATTTTCGCCTGCTGCGCTGGCCGGACCTTTGGATGCCCATCGGCCAATATACCGACGACCTGACCGAGCACATTCATCATGCGTTCGATACGGTTGCGCGGCTGAAGCCGGGAGTCACGGTGGCGCAAGCGCAAGATGAAATGGTTAGGCTGAATCAGGCGGAAACCGAAAAGTATCCGGACTCGCACAAGTTTTTTGGCGTGCTCGTGGAGCGGATGGAAGATCCCTCCGTGGCGAAATTGCGAAGCATCCTGCTGGTGCTCTCGGGGGCAGTGGGGCTGGTGCTGCTGATTGCGTGCGCGAACATCGTGAACCTGCTGCTGGTACGTAATACGGGAAGAGAGCGAGAAGTGGCGCTGCGGACGGCCCTAGGCGCGAGCCCGTGGCAGCTGTCGCGGCAGTTGCTGACGGAAAGTTTGCTTCTGGCATTGGCGGGGGGAGCGACCGGGTTGCTGCTGGCGGTAGCGGGGCTGCGGGCATTGATGGCGTTTGTTCCCGCGGATCTGGGAGTGGTACGGGAGAGCGGCGTGAACGTCAATGTATTGGCGTTCACGGCCGCGGTCTGTCTGGCGGCCGGAATTATCTGCGGGCTGCTGCCGGCGCTGCGCGCGCTGCGTTCGAATCTTGCGGGAACGCTCAAGCAAGGCAGCAAGGGCACGGGCGGCTCGGGACGCCATCGGACGCACAACATTTTGATAGTTTCCGAGACTGCGATGGCGCTCGTGCCGCTGATCGGGGCGGGATTGCTCTTGCGGAGTTTTCAGCATTTGCTGGAAGTGAGCCCGGGCTTTCGCGTGGATCACATCTTGACGATGGAGGTGCAACAAGCCGCTATACCATTTGCGCAAGCTAACAAGATGTCGCAGGACGACTTTCTCCAGCTGGGGCAGAAGCAATCCCTGCAATTCGAGCAAGTCACGGAGAAGATTCGCGCGCTTCCCGGTGTGAAAGAAGCCGCGGGCATTGACGACCTGCCTTTGAGCAACGAGTTTCGGCAAGCGTCGCGATTCGTGATCGAGGGCCAGCCTGTCCCCAACGCGGGTGCGCGGCCTATCGTGCAATTCCGGACGGTCAGTTTATCGTATTTTTCGACATTGGGAATTCCGCTGCGCGAAGGGCGGCTATTTACGGAGGACGATTGGAAAGTGCCGCGGGCATTGATCAATGAGACGATGGCGAAGCGCTTCTGGCCCAAAGATGACGCCATCGGAAAACGCATTAATCTGTGCTCGCTCGATGCGAAACCGTGCTGGAGCACCATCATTGGAATTGTGGGGAACGTTCATCAGTTCGGGCTGGATGGCGAACCAACGTTCGACGTTTATTTTGTCGGCGGATGGACGCCGTATGTTGTGGTGCGGACGGCCGCGGATCCCGTGGCGCTCGCTGCGGCGGTGGCCGGCGTCATTCACAAAGAAGCGCCGAATCTGCCGATAACGCGTGTAACGACCATGGATGGATTGCTCGATGGATCGATTTCTCCGCGGCGATTTTCGGCCATGCTGGTTGGAGTTTTCGCGGTGCTCGCCGTGGTGCTCGCGGCCGTCGGCATCTATGGCGTAATGAGCTACACCGTGACCCAGAGGACGCAGGAAATTGGTGTGCGCATGGCGCTGGGAGCGCAGACGGGCGATGTCCGCAGCATGATTTTGTCAGAGTCCATCAAGCTGACGGTCGTCGGCGTGGCGATTGGGCTAGCCGGCGCGTTTGGCGTAGCGCGTTTTTTGACGAGCCTGCTTTTTGGCGTGGGAACGCATGATCCGGTTACCTTTCTTGGCGTGGCTGCTTTTCTGATTTTCGTGGCGGTGGTGGCCGCGTACATTCCGGCGCAGAGGGCCATGCGCGTAGATCCCATCGTGGCGCTGCGGTATGAATAAAACGTGTCAAGTTTTGCCCGATTTATCTCCAGATCAGTAAACCAAGACGGCAAAAACAAATGAGCAGCAGGCTTTCGCGAAAGACAAGCTTAAATCGCCCGACGACCGTCTAAGGGGTGAAGAAGGCTTATCTCCAAACGGGCCGCCGAAGTGAGGGCCACGTGCTGAACGACATTCGCCACGCATTCCGCATTCTTCGCAAAACACCGCTGTTCACAGTAGCAGTCGTGCTAACGGTCACGCTCGCCATCGCCGCCAACACGACGATGTTCAGCGTAGTAAACGCGGTGCTGCTGAAACCACTGCCGTTCCGTGAGCCGAGCCGCATAGTGCAGGTAGCGGAAAAGAACGACAAACTGAATCTGGCCAACTTTGGCTCCTCGCTGTTGAATTTTCTATCGTGGCGGGAGCAGACAAAAATGTTTGAGGAGCTGGCGGCTGTCGGCTTCAGCAATTACACGCTAACCGGATCGGGCGAACCCGAGCAGCTCTCCGGCAATCGCATCAGCCCGGCGCTGACGCGCGTGCTGGGGATTCCTCCGGTAGCGGGGCGTGCGTTCACGGACGACGAAGAGAAACCGGGCGCCCCTCCCGTTGCGATGATTGGCGAAGGTTTTTGGAAACGGCGATTCGGCGGGGACCGGGGGCTGATTGGGCGCACCATCATTCTCAACGACGCACCAACAACCGTGGTAGGCATCGCCCCGGCCGCACTGAGTCTAGTTTCAGGGGGCGATGTTTACACGCCCTTAGTTGTTGATCGGGGGAAAGAGATTCGTCTCAATCATCAGATTTTCACGGTGGGGCGGCTGAAGCCGGGCGCTTCCATGGCGCAAGCGCAAGCAGAGATGGACGCGATTTCGAGTCACATGGGGCAACAATATCCGGAAATTCGGGACTGGGGCATTCAGCTGATCAGTCTCTTCGACACGTTTGTGAGTTCACAGCTCAAAACGGGTCTGCTGGTGCTGCTGTGGGCTGTGGCATTGGTGCTGCTGATTGCCTGCGCCAACATCGCCAACCTGTTGTTGGCGCGTGCGGCCGCTCGGCAGAACGAAATGGCGGTGAGAACGGCCATCGGCGCGAGTCGAGGCCGCTTGCTGCGGCAATTGCTGGTGGAGAGTTCCATCCTTTCGATTACTGGCGGCGTGTGCGGCTTCTTCGCAGGAGTGTTGGGAATGCGAGTTATCAACCACGTGCTGCCGGCAAACACATTACCCATACCTGTGGTGGAAATGGATGCAACGGTTCTGTTGTTTGCGCTGGGCCTGACTCTTGCTACGGGACTGGTCTTTGGCATCGTCCCGGCCTGGCGCACGGCAAAGGTGGATCTCAATACAATTCTTCAGCACGGCGGCCGTGGCTCGGCTACCGGCATGTCCGCGGGAGTGCGAAATGCCCTCGCGGGGGCGGAACTCGCACTGGCTACGGTTCTGCTCATCGGAGCTGGGCTCTTGATTCGAAGCCTGGCGAATCTCGAACGCGTGCAGCTCGGTTTTCGTCCGCAAGGCTTAATCACATTTCAGCTCGCGCCACCCACGTCAAAGTACCCGCTCGACACCAGGGCGGGGCAGTTTTATCGCGAGTTGCTGGATTCGTTACAAGCAATACCTGGCGCACGCGGAGCTTCCGCCTCGAGCGGCATTCCTTTTGGCGCGGGCAATTACACCACACATCCGATGATCACGATGGAGCAATCCGTGCTTCCGCCCAATACCGCCGTACCTATTGACTGGCGAATCGTGAGTCCAGGCTACTTCAAGACTATGGGCATCCCGCTTCTGCAAGGACGCGACTTCACCGACGCGGACGGTCCCGCTCCGGCGCCACCCGTTACGATTATCAGCCAGGCCACTGCCAAAAAATTCTGGGGTGACGCCGACCCTCTTGGTCGGACGCTGCGCCGCTCCGCCGACCCGCGTATAGCGTTCACGGTAGTGGGGGTCGTCGGCGATGTGCGGAGCACGGCGCTGACCCAGGAATCCCCGGCCCTTTATTACCCGATGTCGTGGCGCTTGGGGCCTCTGATGGACATCCTCGTGAGGACTGACAATTCGCCGGATGCGCTGCTTCCCGCGATTCGCCAGAAGGTACACGAACTGGACGCGGAGCTCGCACTGGCCAACGTGCGAACGATGGAGGAGTGGCTATCCAACAGCGCGGCGCAGCCACGGCTCAATGCGGTGCTGCTTGGCGTCTTTGCCTTTGTGGCGTTGCTGATTGCCTCAATCGGCATCTATGGCGTGCTCGCGTATTCGGTCAGCCAACGCACTAGCGAGATTGGAGTGCGCATAGCGTTGGGTGCTTCGCAAAAGGGCGTGCTGCATCTGATCGTCAGCGAAGGAATGACGGTCGCGCTGATCGGGATTGGAACGGGACAACTCGGAGGCTTAGCGCTGGGGCGAACGGTATCGAGCCTGGTCTTCGGCGTGCCGGTGCGAGATCCGGCAACGTTCCTGGGCGTGGGCCTTGCGCTCGCTGCTGTTGCGCTTGCGGCATGTGCCGTTCCCGCGCTCCGCGCGTCCCGCGTGGACCCGATTGTGGCGCTGCGGTACGAGTAGGTCATGGCTCAAAAGAGAGCCACAACGAATTTCCGCGATCTGGCCTTGAAACTTCACGGAGTCTTCATCCGTCCAATCTGACGGTTTCGCAAGAGTGGGCGAAGCCTATCGGTGCATCTGCTAGAGCCTTGATTACCGGGAATTCTTAATGAAAGACGGAGAGGTGTGAGATGAGAAGAAACCTGTGCGTGCTGGCTGGAGTTTTGGCGCTGGTGGCGGTGCCTGCGGTTATGGGACAGAGCGATCCGCAGCGCCCTGCAGAATCGCCAGCACAGCAAATGACTATTCCGCCGGGACAGCAGCCGCCTCAGCAACGGCAGCGCACAGAGCGTCCGCCGGAGCAGGCATCGGCAGCGCAGGCCGAAGGCGCGCAGGCGAGGCAGGCTCAGAAGCCGCCGGCCCCCGAAGAAAAGTCCTCGGTGACGCACCATTCCGCACGCATCGGCGGCCAGGAGATCAAGTACACAGCCACCGCGGCTACCTACAACATCAAGGCCGACGACGGCGCCGTGAAAGCGACGATGTTCTATGTTGCGTACACAAAAGAGGGCGTGTCCGACATTGCCAAGCGGCCCATCAGTTTTGTTTACAACGGCGGGCCGGGCTCGGCGTCCTTGTTTACACACATGGGCATGGGGCCAAAGCGCGTGGTTCTGACGCCAGACGGGCATGGAATGCCCGCGCCATACACGGTCGTGGACAATGAAGATTCGTTCCTGGACGCAACCGACCTTGTTTTCATTGATGCCATCTCGACGGGTTTCAGCCGGCCCGCCCCTGGAGAAGCGCCGAATCAATTCCATGGAATCATAGCCGACGCAAACTGGTTTGCGGATTTCATCTACCAGTACATCACGCGCAACGAGCGTTGGGCCTCGCCCAAGTTCCTGATTGGGGAAAGCTATGGCACAACTCGGTCGGCTGAGTTGGCCGGCGTCCTTCAGGAGCGCCATCAGATTTACCTGAGTGGCATCGCGCTGCTCTCTTCAGTGGCATTTTCGAACTGGGGCGCGGACAACCGCTCGGAATTTTTCCTGCCGACTTATGTGACGACCGCGTGGTATCACCACTTGCTGTCGACCGATTTGCAAAACTTGACCATCGAGCAGGTGGCGCAGCAAGCGCGAGACTTCGCGCATGGGGAATATGCGGCGGCGCTCGAAAAGGGCGACGCACTTCCCGCGTCGGACCATCAGAAAGTCGTTGCGGACCTGTCGAAGTTCACCGGACTCAGTCCGAGATACATTGAAGAAACCAATATGCGCATCAGCCCGTTCCGCTGGTTCAAGGAACTGGAGCGCGACAAGCGGCGCACCATCGGACGGCTGGATTCGCGTTTCGAGGGCATGGACGTAGACGCTGCCGGCGAGCGCGTGGAATACGACCCAAGCGAAGCATCCTACGAAGGAGCATTCGTCGCTACATTTCACGACTACGTGCGGCGCGAACTCAAATGGGACAGCGACGCGTACTACACCGTCACTGCGAACGTGCGACCGTGGGACCAAACAGGCAATACGGAAGTGGCGGAAGTGCTGCGCGCGGCGATAACGCAGCAGACTTATCTAAAGGTGCTGGTGCTTTGCGGCTACTATGATGTAGCGACGCCGTTCAACGGCATCGAGAACACGGTTGCGCATATGAACCTGGAGCCGCCCGTGCGGAAAAACGTCAGCTTCGCTTACTACGAGGCCGGACACATGATGTACATTGACGAGAAAGAGCATCACAAGCTCCATAAAGATGTGGATGAGTTCATCAACGCGGGAAACACGCGCTAACTCAATGCAAAGGTCCCGCCTTGCGGGCTATGATGGTGAGCTAAAGTACGCGTAAGAAGGACGCGTCACGATTGCTCACATTTCAAGTTGAAAAAGGAAAGTTGTGTTTGCGAGAGAAGCCCGTGCCGAAATTGCGGCATGCGTGGGCACTGGTGCGCGTACGGCTGGCGGGAATCTGCAATACGGACCTCGAGATCCTTCGCGGGTACCACAATTTTCGCGGGACGCCAGGACATGAGTTTGTGGGAGAAGTCGCGGAGGTTGCGGGTGTTTCGGCAGTTGTGCGTAAGAGATGGATGGGGAAGCGGGTTTGCGGCGACATTAACGTTTCCTGCTCAGGGTACGGCTACAAGCCGTTATGTGGGTTTTGCAAACGGGGATTAAAAACGCATTGCGCGCGGCGCAGGGTGCTGGGGATCGTCGCACACGATGGGGCGTTTGCGGAATACTTGGCACTGCCGCTTGAAAATCTGCAGGTTGTGCCGGATTCGGTGAGCGATGAGCAAGCGGTATTCGTGGAGCCGCTGGCCGCGGCGTGCGAGATTTTGGAACAAGTGGATGCGACCAAGTCTCGAACGTCGGCCGTGCTCGGCGATGGAAAGCTGGCACAACTGATCGGACGGGTCTTGCGCACGGCGATTTCGCACGTGGTGATGTACGGCAAGCACGAGAAGAAGCTGGCTCTGGCCCGGCAGGCGGGAATCGAGACGAAGAAAGTTCGGGGGGACGCAAGCGACTTGAAACGAGTCAAAGAGAATTACAGACTGCTCGTGGAGGCCACCGGCTCAGCAACCGGGTTAGCCCTGGCCCAGCGGATGACGGAGCCGCGCGGAACGCTCGTACTGAAATCGACGTTTCATGGAGCGGCGCCGCTGGAAACGTGGCCCATCGTGGTGAAAGAGATCACTTTGGTGGGGTCGCGCTGCGGGCCGTTTGAAAAAGCCATCAAGCTGCTGCGATCCGGCAAGATCAATCCTACACCGCTTATCACGCGGATGTTTCCGCTGGCGGGAGCGGCTGAGGCGATCGTCTTCGCGCAACGAACAGGCGTGATGAAGGTCTTGTTAGAAGTATAAGGAAGAAACACCAAGCGTAACCGAGAGACGCAGAGAAGAAGCGGCTGTCAGAACCTGGAAAGGTGCAAATACTTCTTTCCTTTGACGGCAAGTGGTAATCCGAAGAGCTTAGAGGCGGTTGATGCAGGAAGCGACGCAAGCGGCCCCGAAGCCGTTGTCAATGTTGACGACGGTAACGTTGGAAGCGCAGGAATTGAGCATGCCGAGAAGCGCAGCGACCCCACCAAAGCTAGCGCCATAGCCGACGCTCGTAGGCACGGCAATGACCGGAGCGGCGACTAAGCCGCCGACCACGCTGGGCAGCGCACCTTCCATCCCCGCAACGCAAATGATGACGCGAGCCTGCGCGAGCTTGCTTTCGCGGTGCTCGAGCAAGCGATGAATCCCGGCTACGCCAACGTCGTAGAGTTGATCCACCCTGTTCCCCATCATGCGCGCGGTGAGCGAGGCTTCCTCGGCGACAGGAATGTCGCTGGTTCCGGCGGAGACGACGAGAATCAAGCCTTTGCCCGCAACTTCGCTGGTGCGCTCGATGGCAATAACGCCGGAAAGCGGATGGAACTTCGCGGCTCCCGCGTTTTTGCCATTGGCTTTTTTCACGGCGGCAAACACTTTGGCATCCGCGCGGGTGACGAGAATGTTGTGGCGTGAGTCTTTCTTCTGAAGCATGGCGCCGACGATTTCGGCGACCTGTCGCGGCGTTTTGCCTTTGGCAAAGACGACTTCCGAAAATCCCTGACGTAGGGCGCGATGATGGTCCACTTTGGCGAAGCCGAGGTCTTCAAAAGGAAGATGCTTCAGGCGCTCCATGGCTGCGCCTGGAGCGAGCTTCCCGCTCTGCACGGATTCCAGAATCTTCAGCAGTTCCGATTGATTCATGCGATTCAGCCGCTCGAAATTCTATCATCGGCGCACGGGTTTGCTGTCCCTTGACTTGGTCCGGAGCGGCTGCGAGACTCAGTTTAGGCATGAAAAAACAAGAAAGAAAAAGATTTAACACCGACTATTTTTCTATCTGAATGAGCGAGCAAATCGTGGGGCGATGAACAGAGGACGCATACGCACGGTGCTGGAAATGATCAAGTTCGAGCACTCGGTGTTCGCATTGCCGTTTGCGCTCACTGGGGCGCTGTTGGCGGCGCGAGCGACGAGGCATGGCTGGCCGACGTTGCTGCAGATTCTGTGGATCGTGGTGGCCATGGTGGCGGCGCGGTCGGCGGCGATGACGATAAACCGCATCGTGGACCTTCGCTACGACCGGGAGAATCCGCGGACGCAGCAGCGGGCGCTGGTGACAGGCGCGCTTTCGATGGAATTTGCGTGGCTTTTCACTTTATTGGCCGTGGCCGTGTTTTTTGTTGCGGCGTGGCAACTTAATTCGCTGGCGCTGAAGCTCGCGCCGCTGGCGATCGCGATTCTGTTTTTCTATTCGTTTACGAAACGGTTCACGAACTGGTCGCATCTTTTTCTGGGCTTCGCGCTGGGAATTTCGCCGGCAGCCGCCTGGATTGCAATAACCGGCGCGCTTGATTGGCGGATGCTGATTCTTTCAGGCGCGGTGACGTTGTGGGTGGGCGGATTCGACGTGCTGTACGCTTGTCAGGACATCGAGTACGACAAAGAAGCGGGCTTGTTTTCGATTCCGAAGAAGTTCGGCATAGCTAACGCCCTGCTCATCGCACGGGGAATGCACATCGGCGTGATTGCGTTGCTCTCCTGGCTCGAATTGAGCTTTGGATTGCCGTGGCCGGCGTGGGCGGGAATCGTGGTCGTTGCGGCGCTGCTGTCGTATGAGCATGCGCTTGTCAAAGCGGATGATTTGAGCAAGCTGGACGCTGCGTTTTTCACAGTGAACGGCTATATTAGTATGTTGTTCCTGCTGTTCTGGGGTGCGGCGGCAGCATTTTGGCGCGTGTGAAAGTTTCGGCGGATTTGAAATGAGCGAATTGACAATTACGGATCAGCGGTTGAAGCCGATCGCCCTGAAGGTGCTGGCGGGCGAACGGGTAAGCTTCGACGACGGCATTACGCTGTACCGGTCGCCGGATTTGCTGGCGGTGGGCTGGCTGGCGAATCACGTGCGCGAGAAAAAGCACGGCAACGTGACGTATTACAACGTCAACCGGCACATTA
>Ga0126381_100001162_pt1 | contig 28547 bp, 24 predicted proteins | sample PanSoiMetPlot_28_FD_96465 | JGI IMG/M metagenome (GOLD analysis project Ga0126381, IMG submission 96465) | Tropical forest soil microbial communities from Panama - MetaG Plot_28 | ecosystem: Environmental > Terrestrial > Soil > Tropical forest > Bulk soil | place: Panama | collected 2016-02-17
AGAAGATTCGCATGTATCATTCCGTGGGCGCCTCCGATCCTTTGACCGCGGGCGAAATCGCGAAGCCGATTCGCGATGGCCTTCCCGAAGCGCTGGCCGGCTGGATTCCTTACAGCGGCGTGACCGCTATCAAGATCAAGCTGAACGGAAACGATCTCGCATGGGATGTGGATCGCGTCGCCGCCATCGATCGCGTGACCACGGAGGCGCAGGCGAAGCGCGGTTTTCGCGGCTGGATCTACTCGCTCGACTTCAATGAGCGCTGTCCCAACGTGAAATACCTGCTCGATTTCGACCGCGAACTCAACCGCAGGGCGCCGGACGCGTTCGCGCGGGTCCAGTACATTGAACAGCCCACGGCGCGCGATCTCGCGAAGGACCGCGCGAACACGATGTTCGAGGCCGCCAAACTGCGGCCCGTGGTGATCGACGAATCGCTCACCGGTTTCGATGCGCTGCTGCTGGCGCGCGAGATGGGATATACGGGCGTGGCGCTCAAGGCCTGCAAGGGCCAGTCGCAGACATTGTTGCTGGCCGCCGCGGCGCAGAAATACGGGATGTTTCGCTGTGTTCAGGACCTAACCTGTCCCGGCGCGGCGTTGGTGCATTCGGTAGGAATCGCCGCGCACATTCCCGGCGTCTCCGCGCTGGAGGCGAACGCCCGCGAGTACGTGCCGATCGCAAGCCGCGGATGGGAGAAACGCTACCCCGGCATCTTCAATGTGCGCGACGGATATCTCGATACGCAAGGGCTGGACGGTCCTGGGCTGGGTACGAGTTAACGCGCAGGGACGATTTGTTCGGGCACTGACTAGACCAAGATAGACTTTCGGACGGACCATTCTGGTGTTCAAACCATTACTGATATTTGTATGCGCGGCGGCGATGTCTGCTCAGCCGCGAAAAGTAGTCTTTCTGGTGACCGATGCCGAAGGGGTCGCCGGGATTTGCCGTCAGGATCAGACGGAGCCGAAAGATACGGAATTACGCGCGCTTCTGACCGGTGAAATCAATGCGGCGGTGGAGGGATTCTACGCCGGCGGGGCCGACGAGGTGGTCGTATGGGATGGACATGACGGCAGCCAGACGCTCTCAGCGCTTACGATCCACCCCAAGGCGCGTCTTCTGATGGGCTACCCGGGCGTGCTCATGACGCTTGACCAGCACTACGCGGCGATAGCCTTCGTCGGTCAGCATGCGCATGCCAACAGTAAAGGCGGCGTTATGGCGCACAGTTATAGCTCGCTCGGCCTCGAAACTATACTCGTGAACGGCAAACCTGTAGGCGAGATCGAAACACTGGCTGCGCTGGGGGGCGCGTTCAATACGCCGGTGATGTTCCTCAGCGGCGACCGGGCCGCGGCCGACGACCTTCACGCCATTGCGCCGGAAGCGGAACTCGCCGTGGTGAAAGAAGGTCTTGGGAATTATGCTTGTCTATCGCTCTCCGCGCCGGCGGCCCAATCGCTCATCCGGGAACGCGCCCGGCTAGCGATGACTCGAACGGCGGAAATGAAGCCTTACAGGATTGAGGGACCGGTGACCGTCGAAATTGAGTACACGGCGCGCAATGTTCCGGGCCCGGATGTCAGGTTTCGGCCGGGCGTAGAGGTTGTGGATGCTCGCACACTGCGTTTCCACGGAAAGGACTTCATCGAAGCATGGACGCGAGCCCGATCGAAGTAAACGAACCCAAATCAATAAACCAGAAGCCTTCGCGCGCACAGCGTCCAGCGTTCCTGGCCGTATTGGTTCTCGTACTGTCCACGCCAGCGGCGTTGAGCCAGTTGAGCCCGTCCGCGCGGTGGGCGACCGCGGCTCCGTCAACATTTCAGGCGCAGTCGAATCTAACGTACCTGGTGGTGAACGGCCATGAGAGCAAACTGGACATCTATCGCCGTCGCGGCCCCGGCGAGCCGGAACCTACGATGATGTATATCCACGGCGGCGGCTGGAACTCCGGACATAAAGAGGACGGAATGATGTACACGCTTGCGTGGCTCGAAATGGGCTGGAACGCCGTGAACGTCGAGTATCGTCTGAGTGACGTTGCGCCCGCGCCGGGAGCTGTAGAGGATTGCCTCTGCGCTCTCCGGTGGATCGTCGGGCACGCGAAGGAATACCGTATCGACCCGGAGCGCATTGTCGTTATGGGCGATTCGTCCGGCGGTGAGCTGGCTTTGATGACCGGCATGGCTCGCGCGGGCGCCGGGCTCGACCGTCCCTGCGATCCCACAGGGAAAACGCCGCTCCCGAAGGTTGCCGGCATCGTCAATTGGTACGGCGTTACCGACCTCACTGATCTGCTCGCCGGCCGCAACAAGAGTTCGTCCCCCGTGGACTGGATTGCGAGATCGAACAATCCCGCCGAGATGGCGCGCCTCGTCTCACCCGTCACGTGGGCGCGCGTGGGTCTGCCGCCAATCATAACCATCCACGGCGACTCCGATCCCAGCGTCCCGTATTCTCAGGCGCTCAAGCTGCGCGATGCTCTGAACGCGGTACACGCCCGCAATCAACTCGTGACGATTCCGGGCGGAAAGCACGGCGGCTTCACACCGGAGGAGCGTATCAGGGCCTACGCCGAGATCCGCACGTTTCTGGGCACCGCAGGCCTCCCGATGGGTCAGTAACACCCACTGTTTACGGGTCGTCATTCGACGATGATACGAGTCTGCTAAGCGGGTGGAGATCGGCGCAGATCGTCGTCGGGCATATGGGCACGACGTCGCGCAGACGCAAATCTTTGGCGACTGTAGGCGATCGCAGTCGCTGAACGAGAGGGAACGCATCAGTTTCAATAACTCGGCCTCGGCCGCGCGAAACTCCGGCGACGCCAGTACCGGCCAGACCGTCATGGGTTCGCTGTCAGATCGAGGCCACGGCGCCGTCTTCGTGAAATGCCATCACGAAGGGGCGGGTTCCCTGGAACGGGTAGCGCTTGAGGGCCGCCTCGCTGATGTCAACGCCGAGCCCAGGCCTGGTCGGCAGAGGATAACGGCCGTCCACCATGCGCATGGCGGGAAAGCCCATTAAGTCCTCCCAGACGCGATTCTTCTCGCCCGCATCCACGAATCCGCAAATCTCCTGGGCAAGGAAGTTGGGACCAGCCGCATCGACCTGCAGACTGGCGATGCCTCCTATGGGCCCTTCGCAGGCGTGTGGCGCCATGCGAATTCCCGACGGTTCAGCGGTTGCTGAGACCTTCCACAATGCGGTGACGCCTCCGACATGCGCGATATCGGGCTGGAGAATGTCGATCACTCCCATGTCGATCAGTTCCGCGTAACCATAGGAAGCGATCAGGCGTTCGCCCGTGGCGATCGGGGTCGTTGAGTGGCGGACCGCGCGAGCCATGGCGCGAACGTTTTCGGGCGGACAGATCTCCTCCGCGAACAGAAGATGGAGCGGCTCGATTTCGCGCAGAATAATGGCCGCGACCGACGGACTCGGCCGCGCGTGGAAGTCCACAGCGAAATCCAGGTCTGGCCCCAGGCCTTCGCGCAACATTTCCATGTGCGCGACGGCGCGTTTGATTTTGGCGTTGGTTTCCACGCACTCGAGCAGATCGGGCAGTTGGAATTTGAGGGCAGTCACGCCCGCGGCTTTCGTCTTATCGCGCAGCTCACGGGCTTCCGCCAGCGTCCAGGCGTCGGCATGGTAGTAACCGCGAACGCCGCGCGGGTCGATGGGACCGCCGAGCATCTCGTAGACCGGCATGTTCATGACCTTGCCACGTATGTCCCAAAGCGCCTGATCGATGCCTGAGATCGCGGATCCCAGCACGGGACCGCCGCGATAAAAGCTGCCGATGTACATCGTCTGGTAGAGATGCTCGACCTGCATGGGGTCGGTTCCGATGATCAGGTCCTTCAGATCCATCACGCAGGCCATGGCGGCGCTGGCTTTGCCTTCGAGCGTGGCTTCGCCCCACCCAGTTACGCCCTGATTGGTTTCGATCTTGACGAAGACATAGGGCCGGTCGGCCTGCGCGATGCGTTCGTCGAGCGTAACGCCGAAGACGCGCATGTTGGTGATGCGGAGCTTCGATCCGACATCCCGAAATGCGGCAGCGCCCGGCGGTTTGTCTTTTGCGGTGACGATCTGGGGCGCGCAACCGCAGTCCTGCAATGGAGACGAGAGGCCGCGGCGTCGGCCCGGAGCGGCCGTTAACGCTCCCGCGCCGGCGAGCGCTGTGAGGAGTTGCCGACGTTTCATGTCCTTCATATGCGTTCCTCGGCAAAAGCGTCCAGCGCTTTTTCGTTCACTTCAAATCCCAGGCCGGGGCGATTGATCAGAGCGAAGAAGCCTTTGTCGCCGGTTTCTTTGAGTCCGGAGGTGATCTCGGCGCGCATGGCGGCGTCGCGATTGGAAGCAGGCACGGGGATCTGCTGGGCGTAAGCATAGATCAGCGCGGCGTTCAGATGAATTCCGCCAATCGCGCCGATAGGGCCTCCGTTGTGGAAGGGCGCGATTCCGACGTAGTGCGTCTCCGACAGAGCGGCGATGCGCTTGATCTTGGTCAGACTGTTCTGACCCAGATCCGGGCGCACGATGTTCACCGATCCGCTGGCCAGCAGGCTCTGGAATCCGGTGATGTCGGTGATGTTCCGGCCGAGCCCGATCGGCATTACGGATTCATCGACGATCTTGGCGAGGGCATCCTGCGTGATCACGCCGGTGGGCTCGTCAAACCAGATCGGGTGAGTGCGCTCGAGCGCTGACGCGACGCTTGCGGCATCTCCGGGAGTCATCGCGCCGGCGCCATCGAGAACCCATTCCGACGATGGACCAGCCAGAGCCTGCATTTCCGAGAAGCGCTTCTTTACAAGGTCCACGTAGGCGCGGAGAGGAATCATGGCATCGCGCAGCGGAGCGGCCATGGTGAAGGCCTGTATTCCCTGACGCTTCGCGCGTTCGAGCGAGGGCGCGGCTTCGACGGCGGTTGCGCCTTCGAGATGACCGAGGAGGCGGGCTTTATAGCGAACAGGCCCGCCGAGATATTGATAGATGGGAACGTTTTTGGCGCGGCTCACTAGGTCGAGCATCGCGTTGCTGACGGCCGCTTCGAGCGAAGGCGTATGGCGCAGCGCCGAGCGAATGAATTCGGAGTCCGTGGCCCGCCGCCCGATGGCAGCGTCCCGCGCTGCAGCGATCTCGGCGGCGACCGCCGGGCCGCCTTCGCCATAGCCTGCTGTCCCTCCCTGGGACTGCACGCGCACGACGGTGTAGCGGCGGTTCGAGACCGGCTCTTTGACGCGCCACGCGCGGAACTGCTCGATTTTGAGCGGGTGATCGCCGGCGGCGGGAGGAGCGAAGGCCGCGAACCCTGCGCCGGGAAGCTTACGACGTTGGGCTCTCATTGGATGTACGGGTCCTTATTCTCAGAGCAGCAGGGTTTCTGCATGGGCTTGCGAACCATGACTTCGGTGCGGGTGAGATTTTTGTCGTAAAGCTGCATCAGCATTCTGCCGTCACGGGTGTTGATGGCGGGCTCTTTCGGCGGTTTGTAGCCGCGGTCCACGACCGTTTTGTAGACGGCCTGCATGTCGAGGGTGCCGACGCAGACGTGATGCCAGACGCCGAGTTGCTGCGGCGTAGGAGGCCCGTCGTGCTGAACCATGTATTCGATCCAGTTGTCGCCGTCGGGCGTCAGGTAAGAGATCCAGTCGAGGCGATCGTCGCGAGGGCCACCCTGCCAGAGGAAGCGAAAACCCAGGATGTCTTTGTAGAATTTGTTCTGCGCTTCGGGGCTCTTGACGTGCACGCCCACGTGCAGGATGTGGTCCGAGATGCGGCGATCCGAAAGGCCTTTGCCGTTGTATCTGGACTGAAGCGATCCGTTGACGTACTCGACGAATTCGATGTTGTGTCCTTCGGGGTCCTGGACAACGAAGCTGTAGTTGCCGTCCGAGTCCTTTGAGATGCGACCCGGCACATCGACGCCTTTCGCGGCAAGGTAGTCGCGCAGTTTCCGCGCATCGCCGGTCTCGAAACCGATCTGGATAAGCCTGTCCTCCGATTCGTTTCGAAGCGTCTGGGCGACTTCGATGTATTGACGGTCGTTCACCTTGAAGACAGCGAGTTGGGCGGGGCCGGAGATGGCTCGTTTATGGCGGAAAACCTCGTCGTAACCGAGAACGCCGGAGTAGAATTTGCGAGCTTCGTCGAGATTGTCTGTCTTTACGACGAAGTTCGCGATTTTGGTTATGGGCGGCCTGACGGCGGGAGCGGCGGCGATCAGGGGGAGGACAACGGCAGCCGCGGCAATCAGGGCGAAGAGAGCGCGCATCAGATGAGCCTCCTCTGAAAATGTTTCACCATCGTACATCGCGGGCCCGTGGACAAATTCTAAGGTTGGAGACAATGCCCCGGTAACCGTTCGGAGGACCGCGTACCGCGTGGAAGGATCCAGACCAGAGGATGTTCGGGCGTCGAGTTGTGCGTCCATTCGTTCAGTGACGACGGCGGAGGCGGAATCGGCGGACAGCGGCGCCGGACCTATCGGGAGAGAAGACTGCAGAGACCCGCCGCATCTTCGTCATCACCGGCGGGTATCTGTACGCAATCGACGCCGAGACCGGAGAGCCGGTGGCTCCTTCTGCGGACCACGCCAGTCACGCTCGGAGAGGGAGGCTGCGCCCACTGCAAATTATCGATTCTGCGACTGGGGAATCGCGCCGCCGAGTTCTTCGGCGAACCGCTCTTCCGGCGCAAATACCAGCGCGCTGCGCCTGCGGCGCCAGAACCAAACGATCCCGCACAGAAACCAGATTGCCGCGCCGAAAACGCCAGGCTGGTAATCCGTATTCATCAGCAGGGCGCCAAGAGCGACCAGAGCGATAACGCAGGTCACGACGGCGCCGGTCACTCCCAGCGGACTCCGCCATGGGCGAGGCATTTCGGGATAGCGGACACGCAGCAGAATAAATGAGATCAGTTGAAATATGTAGGCAATTACAGCCCCGAACACGGCCATATTCAGCAACACCGCGCCAGCCGGGCTCTTCGGTCCCGCAAGATGAATGGCCAGAGCGGTTAAGTATCCGAGAACTGAGCCGACGATCAGCGCCCGTTCTGGCGTCTTCCGGACACTGTGCGTCACCGATAACCACGTCGGGAAATAACCCGCGCGGGAAAGCGAATAGATCTGACGCCCGAAGGCGAAAATAATCGCGTGGAAGCTAGCAATCAGGCCAGCGCATCCCGCCAACGCAAGAAGGCGGGCCGTTGCCGTGTCTCCAAAGATCGTGCGGAGCGCCAGAAACAACGGCTCATCGGATCCGCCAACAGCGCGCGCTCCTGGCGCGATTCCCGCATTCAGAACGATGGTTAGGAACGCGAAAACTACCAGCGTCGCCAGACCCAGAAGAGTCGCCTTCGGCATATCGCGCGAAGGATCGCGCGCCTCCTCCGCCGCCAGTGGAAGCTGCTCGATTCCCAGATACACCCATAGCGCGAAGGGCAGCGCGCGCAAAACGCCGAGCCACCCGTGGGGCAGCCACGAGCCTTCATCGAGAGCCCATCTGTGGAGATCGAACCTGGGTATGGCGCCTGGAATCAGGATAGTAAGCACCGCCAAAGCGCAGAACGTCGTCACCAGCGTCACCCGGAACGAGGTCTCCACGCCCGCCGCGTTGAATCCAAGAAACACCGCATAACACGCCAGCCACCACACCGGAGCCCAGCTTGCCGGGGTTTCGAAAATCGTTCCGAGATAGCCGCCGATGCCGACGACGATCACTGCGGGCGTGAGGATGTACTCCATGTTTTCCGCCAGCCCGGTGACAAAGCCGCCCCACGGTCCCATCGCGGCTCTGGCGAAGGAATAGGCGCCGCCCGCATGCGGCAGTGCGGGAGACATTTCCGCGATCGCGCAGCACAGACCCAGAAACAGCGCGGTCATGATGAGCAGCGCGCAAAGCATTCCGCCGAATCCGCCTGCGATGAGACCGAAATTCCAGCCGAAGAAGTCTCCTGAGATAACGGCGCCCACGCCGAGCGCCCACAGATGGAGCACGCCCGCATGCCGCCGAAGCGATCGTCTGGTGAAGTATTCCAGGTCAGGGCGCCAGTATCGGATCGTTGGCATGCTTCACCGAGTGTAGCCAGCGAAGGCGGTCCGGTTACTCACGAAAGTGGGGCCCGTTCTGCCTTACAGATTCACGCGGCGCCGTGTTGGGGATGGTCGCAGGACGGGGCAGAAGTTCGGTATTCGTTGCCCTGATATTCGAGTTCCCGGTGGATGCCGATGCTCGATGTGTAGTAACCGTCGATCGTCATACGTTTGAGTTCGACGAAGAATTTGCCGAGTTCAGCGCGGGGATTCTGCTCCTCTGCGGCTGCAAGGGCTAGAACATCTTCGAGACGGGCGCCGGATGCCGCGGTGTGGAAGGCGGCAAGTCCGTTCCGCCAATTCTGCTTCACCGCGGCGGAGCTGGTCGAGACCATGAGGTCGGCAAAGGCAGGAACGCGCGCTTCGCGAGCGCCGGGGGCGTGATCGTCCGCCGGGATGATCATTTCGGTCAGGCGATCGAGCAGTACCTGTTCTCCAGGAGTAAAAAAGGCGAACTTGTAACCGGCAAAATCGGTTCCGATTCCGGAACTCGAGCAGTGAGTCGGAGTCGCCGCCTCAAGGGACGCGGCCGGAACAACGGACACAAGCTTCAGTAAGGTCCTGCGATCCATTTATAGTTCTCCCTTCCTGCGCTTGTCGATCATATATTCCGAGGCTCGCAGCGAAAGCGCCATGATCGTGAGGGTCGGGTTCTTCTCGGCGCTTGTGGGAAACGTGCTGCCGTCGGTGACAAACAGGTTTTTCACATCGTGGGACTGGCAAAACGCGTTCAGCGCGGAAGTGCGCGGGTTCGTGCCCATCCGAACCGTGCCGTTTTCGTGACTGGCGAAGCCGCCCGGCGATTCGGGCATCGTGACGCGCACGTCCGCTTTCAACCGGTCCGCGATCTCGATCGACGTGTTCCTCATGTGCGTGAAAATCTGCCTGTCGGTATCACCGAAACGGAAGCGCACGACAGGAATCGGGATGCCGAAGGCGTCGGCGCGTTCGGGATCGACGGTGACCCGGTTGTCCGGATGTCCAGTGACCTTGCAGAATCCGCCAAGTTGCAGCATCGCGCCCTGCATACGACGGACTTGACGCTTGAAGTCCGCGCCGTAGCCAGCGATGCCGCGCGCCTGGAACGGGAACATGTAACCGTCGTAATTAATCTGAAAATCGTATGCGCCGGTGAGCCGTTTCGTGTCGTGGCGCGGAATGAATGCCTGATCGAGCGCGCCATCCTGATTCGAGGGCGGACGGCCTTCGAGCTCCTTCAGGTACATGATGATCTGAGCGCTCGAATGGCCGTGCAGATAGCGTCCGACGACGCCGCTCGAATTGGCGAGTCCGTCTGGATAGCGGCGGGACCTGGAATTAAGCAGCAAGCGCGCGGATTCGATGGTGGCACAGCAAACGACCACGATTCGGGCGCGGATTTCCTCTTCCTTTTTGGTCTGGCGGTCGATGATAGAAACCGCGCGGGCCAGACCGTCCTGATCAAGAAGGATCTGACGAGCGAGAGCATTCTGTCGCAGCGTGAGGTTGCCCGTGCGCCGGGCCTTGGGAAGCATGCTGCCCGGTGTGGAGTAAATCGCCGATACGTCGCACCCGTCCATGCAGTGGCCGCAGTAATGGCACGCGGGGCGGTTATCGTAATTGCGCGTGAGAAGCGCTTTTCGGACAGAGATGACCGGAATCCCCATGGGCGCGACGGCGCGCTTCAGGATGGTCTCGCTGCAGCGAAGCGGCAGGGCCGGCAGATAGTGGCGCCCGGCGGGAAGGATCTCCAGACGGTCGTCGTTGCCGCAGACGCCGATCATCTGTTCGATGCGGTCGTAATACGGCGCGATGTCGTCGTAGGAGATGGGCCAGTCGGTTTCGATGCCGTAGGTTGAATGCTGGCGGAAATCGGGCGGAGCATAGCGAAGGACAACAGCGTTCCAGTGAACTGTTCTCCCGCCCAGCACCCGAATTCGATCGACGCTGACGGAATCCGAATTTTCGTAGCGAATGGAACTGCGGACGTCGCCCGGATAGAAGAGTTCCTGCTTTTCACCGCGGAAGCCGCGATATTGAAGGTCATAAGGCCAACAGTGCGAGCGGAAGCGGTCCGGCCGGATTTCCTCGCCTGCTTCCAGCAGAATCACCTTCGCGCCTGCCTCGCACAGCGTTTTTGTAACGATGCCGCCCGCGGCTCCGGAACCGATAACGCAGACGTCGTAGGTAATCGACGGCATCGGAACAACATGTTATCGCGGCCGGGCGTTCATCTTGCGGGCTGCAAGGTATACGGGAGCAAATCGACGCTCGCAGTCTCGACCCCGAAGTCACACCTGGGCTGCTCCGGGACTGGAATCGGTCGTTGGGGTCGCTTGATAGATTCCGATCATGCTTCCTTCCTAAAAATCGCTCTTTGAACTGAGTTCGCGCCATCGTCGATCGGCCTCCATCCGCGCGAGATCGGCTTGCTCAACAATCTTCACGGCGTCGCTCCCCAGCAGCAGCCGCAAGGGAGGATCGTCCATGTCGGCGACCTTCAGTACTACTTCGGCCCCCTTTTTGGGATCTCCCGGTTGCTTCCCGTTGTACTCAGTCTGGAAGCGAGCCGCCGCCCCCACGGTTGAATCATACTCAGGACGGATCTGTGTCTGTATCGTGGAAGGCGCAGCAAAGCCGGTCCGGAATCCGCCCGGTTCCATGATCGTGACCTTAATGCCGAGTGGCGTGACCTCTTTTGCCAAGACTTCGGAAAAACCTTCGACGCCCCATTTCGCGGCTGAGTACGCAGCCCGCCCCATTGCGCCGGTCCGGCCTCCGACCGATGAGAACTGAATGATGTGCCCCGCGCCCTGTGCTCGCATGATCGGAATCGCGGCTCTGGTAGTAAAGATGGCGCCGAACAGGTTCGTTTCAATCTGAGCCCGGAATTCTTCTATGCTCGTGTCCTCTATGGGACTGACCGTGCCGTAACCGGCATTGTTCACGAGAACATCCAGCCGGCCGAACGTCGAAACAGCCATGTTTACAGCCTTCGCGGCCGCTACTGCATCGGTGACATCGAGTGGGAACGTCTCGATGCGGTCGCCGAAGCGATCAACAAGATCCTTGAGCGCTTGCGTCTGTCGTGCGGTGGCGAATAGCCGGTCTCCCTTCGCGAGGACAGCTTCGGCGATTGCTCTTCCGAGACCACGTGAACTCCCGGTAATCATCCAAACTTTCATGCGGTATATCCTCCATCAACACTCAGACTTGTTCCTTGATTAAATGTGCATCCCTGGCTGGACAACTCGCGCGACGGCAGCCAACGGCCCCAAACGAGCCAACGTCGCGGCACATATCAGCGAGCCTCCGCCGCGACATCGAGCACCGCCTTGGGAAAGGCCTGCGGCGCTTCCTGCGGGAGATTGTGGCCGACATCTCCGCTGGCAACCCGATGCCGGTACCAGCCAGTGAACTTCTTCGCGTAAACCGCGGGTTCCGGATGCGGAGCGCCATTCGCATCCCCCTCCATCCTGATCGTCGGCGCCGTGATGGCCGGAGCTATCGCGAGCTGTTTCTCCAGCGCAGCATACTTCGCCTCCCCTTTGCATCCCCACGTTCACTGTGTGGTTCCCGCGGGAGGCTTTGCCGCCGACCAGAAACGGTGGATTCACCCGAAGTATGCCTTCTTTCTGCCCGTCGATGTGCTCAGCTATGTCTTCAGGGAGAAGTTCCTCGCTGGTCTCAAACAGGCATATCGGCGCGGCAGGCTGCAGCCCTCCGTCTCCGTCGCCCAACTCAGCAACAAGCGGAGATTTCTCTCATTCGTTAACTCACTCGCCCGCCAGAAGTGGGTCGTGTACGCTAAGCCGGCCTTTGGCGGGCCGACTCAGGTCATTCGCTATCTCGCCCGTTATACCCATCGCGTCGCGATCAGCAACCATCGATTACTCGCCTTTGACGGCGAGAATGTCACTTTTCGCTGGAAAGACTACGCGCATGGCAACAAGCAGCGCAAGATGACCGTTTCCGCGAATGAGTTCCTGCGCCGGTTCACCCAACACATCCTGCCAAGAGGGTTCGTTCGTATCCGCCAGTTTGGATACCTGACGAACACGCGGCGCGCGGCAAGTCTGACGCTCGCCCGCGAACTCCTCGATGCCAACTCAGAACCCCACCGCAACGCTCCGTCGCAAATTGACGCCCCTGCTGTCTGGCATTGCCCCCGTTGTGACGGTGAAATGCGTATCGGCCCGAATCTGTCCGCACAGGAACTGAAGTCCCTGTGCAGACGCCTCGACAGCTCGTAGATCGCCCCGCATGCTCCGGCCAAATTACGCGCTCTCGTGCATGGGTGCATTTGTGTGTTCGTTCGCGCGCGCAGCGCTCTCGGCGGCGCACCCAGATCGCTCTCTCGCCCATCTCCCTGCCAAGTCGTCCACATCAAGGCCGATCTCACCGCTTTGTTGGCCTGCCACGCCATCGCGGCGACCAGGGCCGAAGCCCAGGAAAACCACTTGCGGCTCCATAGCGCGGGCCGCCGCACCACCGACTTCCTTCAAGTCGCCCCTATCGAAACTGCCTCGGCTAGAACAATTCGTCTCTCCCGCCCACCCATTCCCGAGGCAGTCCCGATAGGGCGCTAACGACATATCGGTAGAGATCCTTGCAGTGGATCGGGGCGACGCGAAATTTCGATTGCGCGGTTTCTCTCTCGCGACCCCTCGCAGCGCCTAAATCAGTGCGTTGTCAGAGTGGGCAACTTTTCGATCAGAACCAGCCAGCCTGACATCTGTGAATCAGAGACCGGTCCGTAGCTGAGTGGATGGTGGGACTTCGATTCCGAAAACCTGCCGTCTGCGCTGGCAATTTGAAGAATCTGCGAATCTATACTCCAGTATGTGGACTCATTCGCGTTTCGCCGTCGTATTGTGGGTGGCGTCTGCCTGCGCTCAGAACATCAGCGTTAGTTTTCCGGCTTCGCGCTCGGAGAAACCACTCGACGGACGTGTCCTGTTGCTCCTGTCCAACGATCCGAGCGCCGAGCCTCGGATGCAAATCGACGACACCCCGAAGTCGCAAATGGTATTCGGCGTCACCGTGGATGGATGGAAACCGGGCCAGCCGATCACGATCGGGCAGAACGCACGAGGTTATCCACGAGCAGATCTGAGGGACGTTCCGCCGGGCGAATACACGATTCAGGCCGTGATGAACATCTACGAGACGTTTCATCGCTCCGATGGAAAAACCGTTAAACTCGCGCCGGATCGCGGTGAAGGGCAGCATTGGAATCTGGCCCCTGGCAACCTGCTGTCGAGACCGCGCAGGGTAAACATCGGGCCGAACGCGCCGCCAATTGATGTTTCGCTCACCGATGTGATTCCTCCCATCAAGCCTGAACCCGATACGAAGTATCTGCGCCACATCGACATCCAATCGCAGCTGCTTACGCGGTTCTGGGGCAGGCCAGTGATGCTCTCCGCCATCGTGATGGTTCCCGAAGGATTCGATTCGCACCCCAACGCCCACTATCCGCTGATCGTCTTCCACGATCACTTTGTCAGCACGCTGAACGACTTTCGCGAGACGCCGCCCGATCCAAATCTCAAGCCGGATTACTCCGACCGCTTCCATCTGGCGGGCTACAACCGTATACAGCAGGAAGAGGCGTATAAAAACTACCAGAAATGGATCGCGCCCGGCACGCCGCGGGTTCTGATCGCAAAGCTGCAACACGCGAATCCGTTCTACGACGACTCCTACGCGGTTAATTCGGCCAATGTGGGGCCTTATGGCGACGCAATCGAGACCGAGCTGATCCCTGCGATTGAGCGGCAGTTCCGTGGGATTGGGCAAGGCTGGGCGCGATTCATGTACGGCGGTTCGACCGGAGGATGGGAATCGCTTGCGGCGCAGATCTTCTACCCCGACCACTACAATGGCGTGTTCGTCGCGTGCCCGGACCCCGTCGATTTCCACGCTTACATGTCGGTCGATCTATACGGGCAGGACAACATGTTCTACCTGCAGGGCGCAAACAAGCGCGTCGAGCAGCCGGCTATGCGCGATTATCTTGGACACACGTTGATTTCCATGCGCGACAACATTGCCTATGAGGCGGCGCTGGGGGATCATGGTCGATCCGGCGAACAGTTCGATATCTGGCAGGCCGTCTATTCGCCCGTGGGGCCGGACGGATACCCGAAACCGATCTTCGACAAACAGACGGGCGCGATCGACCACACAACCGCCGCGTACTGGCGTGAGCATTACGATCTCAACGCAATTCTCCAGCGGGACTGGCTCACGCTGGGACCGAAGCTTCAGGGGAAGCTTCATATCTATGTCGGATCGGACGATACATATTTCCTGAATGACGCCGTTTATCTGATGGAAGACTTTCTCAATCAGACAGGGACGCCCGGACATGGCGTGCCGTATGATGGCGAAGTGCGGTATGGACCTCGCGCGGAGCACTGTTGGAACGGCGATCCGACGAAGCCCAATTGGTACTCCCGGCTGCACTATAACCAGATGTATCTGCCTCAGATTGTGGAGCGGATGAGGAAGACTGCGCCGGCGCGCGCGGATTTGACGAGTTGGGCTTATTAGAGAGCGTCGGGCCTGATCGGCGCACACGTTTCCAGCCGTGGCTCCAGATCTCATCATTCGGCCTGCTTTTGCTTTTCTGTGTAAACTAACAATGCTTTATGCGCTCGATCCTGTTGCTGCTGTTGACAACGGGCTTTGTAGCTGCCCAAAGCCCGGATGCCGGAAAGCGCGGATTCGTAGCGCGTTGCGCTGGTTGTCACGGCGAAGACGGTAAGGGGGGTGGGCACGGTCCGGCCATTGTCAACCTCCGTCAACCTCGCGCAGCCACGGCGGATCAGGTACGCGACATCGTACAGCGCGGTATCCCGCAGAGCGGCATGCCGGCATTTCAGCTCGCGGACGCCGATGCCACGGCGATCGCCGAATTTGTCTTGAGCCTGCGCACGCCTGCTGTTGTCTTGGGCGCCACAACCTCCGAAGGCGATCCCGATGCAGGCGAGAGATTCTTCGAGGGGAAGGGCGGATGCTCTGCGTGCCATATGATTCGGGCGCGCGGCGGAATCCTGGGGCCGGATCTGTCCAGGTTGGGCGGCACGCGGACCCGTGCGCAGATCGAGCAGCAATTGCGTGAGCCGGGCTCCGCGGCGCCGCAAGACCGCGGTGGGAGTGGCGGGCGTGGTGGGGCGCCTGCATACCGTGCGGTCCAGGTGCGGTTTCGCAACGGTCAACCCATCAAAGGCATCGCGAAAAACGAGAGCGCTTTCGACCTGCAGTTGCTGGGTACTGATAACAAACTGCACCTTCTGTTGAAGAGCGACCTGGCCGAGATCACACGGCTGAAGTCTCTGATGCCCAAACCGGAGGCTTCCCCGAATGAAATGCGCGACCTCACGGCGTACCTGACCCGCCTCAATTTCGACGCAAAAGCGCCCGTGCCGGAATCGGTAACCGGAGCCGGCGTGTCATTCGCAGAGATCGCGTATCCCGAGCCCGGCAGTTGGCCCACGTACAACGGCAACCTGAGCGGAAACCGATTCAGTCCGCTCAGCCAGATCGACAAAACAAATGTGGAACGGCTGTCGCCAAAGTGGATGTTCACGCCGCCAAATGCCCCGCGCAGGCTGGAACTCACCCCCATCGTTGCGGACGGCGTGATGTACGTAACGCTGGTGAACGAGGCCTTTGCTCTTGACGCGCGCAGCGGTCGCGAAATCTGGCACTTCAGTCGCCCCCGTACCGAGGGACTCGCCGGTGACGCCGCAGGCGGCATCAATCGGGGAGCGGCAGTCCTCGGCGACTGCGTCTTCATCGTGACTGACAATGCCCACTTGATTGCGCTGCACCGGTTCACTGGCCAATTGCTCTGGGACGCCGAGATGGCGGACTCGAAGCAGAACTACGGATCGACGCTGGCCCCTCTCATCGTCAACGATCTCGTGATCGTCGGAGTCTCGGGGGGAGACGAGGGCATTCGCGGATTTCTCGACGCCTATAAGGCATCCACAGGCGAGCGTGCCTGGCGATTCTGGACAATCCCCGCTCCCGGTGAGCCCGGCTCGGAAACCTGGAAAGGACGCGCTATTGAACACGGCTGCGGCGCCACCTGGCTCACAGGTGTCTATGACCCGGAAGGCGGCCTGCTCTACTGGCCCACCGGAAATCCGTGCCCCGATTACAACGGCGCCGAACGCCTCGGGGATAACCTTTACACCTCTTCCGTGGTCGCGCTCAATCCCGCCGATGGAAAGCTCAGGTGGTATTACCAGTTCACCCCGCACGATCTCCATGACTGGGACGCCACCGAGACTCCCCTGCTGGTTGACGCCACATTTCATGGACAGTCGCGAAAGCTGATGCTGCAGGGTAACCGGAACGGCTTTTTCTATGTTCTCGACCGATTGACCGGCAAGGTGCTGCTGGCCGAACCCTTCGTCAAAAGGCTGACGTGGGCCAGCGGGATCGGGCCTGACGGCAGGCCGGTCCTGTTGCCCGCCAATGAGCCAACCGTCGAGGGACAGATGGTCTGCCCGGCAGTCGCGGGAGCGGCGAACTGGCCTTCATCCGCGTTCAGTCCCTTGACCGGCTTCTATTACATGTTCGCGGAAGAATCCTGCGACATCTATTCGAAGAACGACGAGTGGTGGAAGGCCGGGGAATCCTTTTATGGTGGCGCCACCCGCAACGCTCCCGGGCAAGCCAGCGGGAAGTTTCTGAAGGCCATCGACATTCAGACCGGGAAGACGGCTTGGGAAATCCGCGATATAGGAGGCGGGATTCTGGGCAGCGGTTTAATGGCCACCGCGGGTGGCCTGATTTTCTATGGCGACGGGAATGGCGCGTTTCTCGCTGCTGACGCGACGAATGGCAAAACTCTGTGGCACTTCAATTCCGGTGGCAATTCCAAAGGCGGCTCGATGACATACGCTATGGATGGCGTTCAGTATGTTGCGACGACTTCCGGTTCCGCGATTGTGACCTTCACTCTCAGATGAGCTTCATCGGCGGAACATTCATGCTAATAAGGCCTATAGCATTAAGAGTCCACAGCTAAGGCGTCCAATCGGCAAATTGTCGCCCTTGCGCTTTGAATGCACAGTTACTTGTGCCTATTGAAAATGTGGGACGTGTTCCTTCTCAAACGTCCGGCCGCACCCGTTCTATGCGCCCTGATTATGTGGATCCCGGAAACGCATCTAACGCAGCGGTTACCATCGTTCCAATGGCGCGACTGCTGCTTCTCGCATAGTTTCAGCTCAGCGGTCTGGCGCGGGTATCACGGCATTATCGGTGCCGGTTCATCTGCCCGGCCCGAACACCCTGTTGACCCACATCTCAACTCAGCTAACGCCGTGTGGGATGAAGCGGCGATTTCGCAAATGCGGTGGCTGTTCTGAGATTCGTGTTAGACTCCACCGCATGAATCGGATCTTTCCGGTATGTTTTCTGCTATCGGTCGGCGCGTTGTCCGTGATGGCGTCGGGGCCTGATGACAGGGGCGTCACCGATCCGAAGGCGCTCGTCTCACGGGTGAATCCGGGGGCGGCGCCGATCGGGATCGAGGAACTGTTTTTTACGCGCTCGGTGTCGAACCCGGCGTGGTTTTGATACCTATTTGAAAGGAGCACAACTTCGCCCTTAAGCCCAACGTGCAGCGACTCGATCGTATGGACGCCACAGCGAATGAGCGCCTTTCGCCTTTGCAGTGAGCTAACTTGAAAGGCGCGCTGGATAGACATCCGGGAAGTTTCGGTTGCGTCCAAATTTACGAACGCCAGGACACGCCGCTCCGGCGGTTCCGGGGGAGGTACCTGATCCTCCAGTCGCTCGACGCATCGAAGAATTGGCGCATCATTATTTGGCTTCCGATTTCTGTAGTTCTTGCAGTCCGCTCAAGCGCCGCCACACGCACTTCGAAATCCTCAATTTCGATCGCCTGCCTGGAGTGATCGAGCATGCTGTCCGCGGCCCGCACGCGGACTGAAGCTGGAGCGTTCGGATCGACCTTGATTTTAAACAGCGTCGATACCGCGGCGCTCGAAGCCTGCTGGAGACGCGCAATAGACTGCCCGAACGCGGCACGACGAGCCTCCCGGTAGGCCGCCTGAAAGCCGGGGATCTGCATCCAACGCACGAGAGTCTTTGATCAGCGGTGGTAACATCTTCGCTGCATCAGTAACTGGATTACTGAGGAGGATTACACAATGAGCGAACCGAACAATATCGACATCAAAGAGGAAGTTCAGAAAACCGAAGAGCAGGAGCTTAATCAAGAGACGCTTGACAACATCTCAGGTGGTTCAAACGAAGGCGGTAGTGGGGGCGGGCACCGTTAGTCGAAGGTCGCCGAAAATGCCGAAGATGGTCAAAGCGCGCGCGAAGGTGCCGAGACCGTTTCGTTGGCTACCTTCGGGCGATTTGGCCATCTTCGGCCCGGCGGAACTCGGCTCAGGCCGAATCCGCTGTAGCGCGTAATAGTCGTAAATGTCGTAAACTGCGTTCGGCCGTAAGGTTCTCTCTGAAGCCAGCATTCGTGAACCGCCCGCGTCGAACTACTGCCCGCAGCCGTTGGGCCTGGCGCGGTCGCGCCATTCCGAATCGAGCTCGATACCGTAGGGCGGATCGGTTACAAGCAGCATCGGCTTCGCGTGTGCGAGCACTCTCGCGACAAAATCGGTCTGCGTGCAGTCTCCACAGATGAGCCGGTGGTTGCCGAGGCGCCAGAGATCCCCAATTTTTGAGGTTGGCTCGGCGGGTACCTCCGGCACTTCGTCTTCGTCAGTCAGGCCGCCCGAGGACTCCGGCTGCGCGAGCAGCGAGCGGAGTTCGTCGTCCTCGAAGCCAAGAATTTCGAGGTCGTATTCGGCATCACGCAGCGCCTCGATCTCAAGACGGAGCATCTCCTCATCCCAGCCGGCATTCAGAGGCGACGGTTATCGGCAAGCGCGAGCGCACGACGTTGGTTATCGTTCAAGCCATCGAGAATGATGACGGGCACCTCGCGCAGTCCGAGTTTGCGAGCCGCAAGCAGGCGAGCACGGCCGCCGATGATTACGCGATCGGGACCGGCGAGGATCGGGTTTACAAACCCGAACTCTTTGATGGATGCGGCGATCTGCGCAACCTGGTCATCGGAGTGAGTGCGCGCGTTTCTCGCGTAAGGGATGAAGCTGCCGAGCGGCCAGAGCTCGATGTGGCTTGCCATTGGCATAGCGAAATCGAGCTTGCTTATGCAATAGCAAATCGCCCTGTCAGTCGTCAACTGAACAGTAACTCGGGGCCGATTGAGCCGGGTGCGTGGCGGGTCTGAAGTTCCCGTGAGGGGTCCGGCCGCTAGTCTATCGTTTCTAAAATAACTGTACTAATGAGAGAGCTGGTCGCATACTGGGAGTGGATATGCCACTTCCTGCCGCTGCCAGGCTCAAGGTCTCGGAGTTAGACCGCAAAGAACTGATCTTTCTTAGTCGGCAGCGTAGTATTCCGCGCGGGATTCTGCTGCGCGTGAACATCATTCTGGGTGCGGCCGGAGGGCGGGCCAATCATCTTCTGGCTCGTGAACTTTCCACGACGATGACAACGGTGTTGTTGTGGCGAAAGCGGTACGAGACAGACGGTTTTGCCGGGCTGTTTGCGGATCGCCCACGCAGCGGACGCCCGAAACGAATCTCCGCAGATAAGGAAGCCGCAATCGTGGAGGCCACCATCAAGACTGTCCCCAAAGATGCGACGCATTGGAGCGTTCGCGCGATGGCGTCAAGCCAGAAGGTGAGTCCGGCGACGGTGCTGCGGATCTGGAGGAAACACAAACTGCAACCGCATCGGGTCGAATCTTTCAAGTTCAGCAACGACCCCGAATTTGCTCCGAAGGTGCGTGACATCGTGGGGCTGTACATGAATCCGCCCGACAAGGCGATTGGGCTGAGCGTGGACGAGAAGAGTCAGATTCAGGCGCTCGACCGCACGCAACCGATCCTGCCCTTGCGGCCGGGGTTGCCGGAGCGGCAAACGCATGACTACACGCGCCACGGCACAACCACCCTGTTTGCCGCGTTGAACGTTCTGGAAGGAACGGTAATCGGTGAGTGCCAGCCGCGGCATCGACATCAGGAGTTCTTTCGATTTCTCGAACGGATCGACCAGTCAGTTTACGCTGGTCTCGACATACATCTGGTGCTCGACAACTACGGTACCCACAAGCATCCGGAAGTCAGGAAATGGCTGGCAGAGCGGCCACGCTATCACGTCCACTTCACTCCCACGAGTTCCTCATGGCTCAATCAGGTGGAGCGTTGGTTCGCCGAAATCACCCGTAAGAGAATTCGTCGCGGCACCTTTCGCAGCGTTCGCGAACTCACTAAAGCTATCGACGACTACATCCGCATCTACAACAACCGCCCCTCGGCCTTTCCACTGCGTGGCAAGCGCCAGCCGCATCATCCGGAAAGTCAACAAATATCGACGAACTTCAGAAACAGCAGACTAGCAGTTTCTCAGACTAAATCGGTACTTGCTATGTGGTTTAAATCCACGTATCCTTCTTGACACGATGAGGACTATCAGTGTTCTGGCATTGGCCGGTTTGACCATAGTGCTGGGCGCTTGCGGGAGCAATTCCCCAGCTGTAGACAAGATTGCGATTGAGAAGTCGGTTAACGATGTGGAGAAGGGCATGCGGAAAGTCGCAAACGACAAAGATGCGGCGGCGTTTGCCTCCAACTTTGTGGCCGATGCGATTATGATGACGCCGGGGAAGCCGCCGATGAATGGTCGGGATGCGATTCGGACGGCAATGACGGCGTTGCTGACTGATCCGAATTTCAAGGTTGATTTTGCATCGGACAAGGTAGAGGTGGCGGACTCGGGCGACATGGCGGCGACGCGCGGGAGTTATACGTTGACACTGACGGACCCGGCGACGCAAAAGGCGATCACCGATAAGGGTTCTTACATGACCGTTTTCCGAAAGCAGAAAGACGGGACGTGGAAGGCGGTGCTCGATTGCGATGTGAGCGAGATTCCTCCGACCGCGCCGCCGGTATCCAAGGCGGCGGTGAAGGGCAAGAAGGCAAAGGGCAGGAAACGATAGAATCCTGCGGGCGCGTCTCAACCTGCCGGGCCGAAAACCCATCGCGATCCTAAACGAACCTACACAGACCGGGCCTTCCGCACCTGCACTAAGCGGCGAAGAGCCTTCCCTTCCGAAACGCATGGTAAATGATCAGGTCTGGCAACGACAGAAATGCCGACGCCAAACTCCCTGATAAAGCCAGGATGTGAGCGACTTATTCATCCAAAGGGGTCCTCAACAGTTGGATTCAAGATGCTTCTGATCGAAGATGTGTCCCCAACCAAGGCGCCTGCGGCCTCATCCAACGAGGAAAACGCAGCTGGCCGGGCGCTTTGTTAGCTTGGCCAGTGGCTATCGGAAATCCAGAGACAGAACTCGGGCGTATCTTCGGAGATCGTCGCGAACGTTGTGGCGTTCTGGAGAGTAGGGGGCGTTCCTGAAGTCACTATGTACTTCTGAATCGATCCAGTCCCGGTGCCGCCGGTACCATCCTGAAAAACCACGTAGACATTCCCGGAACTGTCGAAAGAAATGCCGCCGACTTTATTCTTCTTCGGAAGAGTGATAGCGACTGCCTGAAATGACAACGAAGCCCCGGAAGTGGAGGAAGGCAGGGCGCTCCACAAAAGACTTTCACCCGCGCTGACCCATAAGCCACTCCCGGATATCGCGAGATGTGTGGGGCTGAGCTTGTTCAGCGATCCCGAGCCAAGGTACGCGCCGCCGCTCAGGTCATACATATTGACCTGGCAATCCACTTCGTCACAGACAAACAGGATGCCGTTGGCGATCGCCACATCGCGCACCGAATTGGACGGCGCGACCGGCTTGCCGGACTTGCTCGCAGGCAGGACGTTCAATCCGCCCTGGCTTTGTTCCACGTCCGGTGCAACCACCGCAACGCCGACAAGATTGCCATTCTGCGAAGCGACGAAAGTGCCGTCGAGAAAGCGGATCGCGGGCGGGTACAAATTCGTCAGATAATCGCACTGGCAGCCGGAGCCGAGCGAACCGGTCACCTGGCCGTTATTGCCTGCCGTCAGGTTCACCTGCGCAACGACATTGCTGTCCTGATTCGAGATGTAGCAACTGGAGGAGTCGAACGCGATTCCGAACGGATGCATGATCGATTGTCCGGGCCCGATCACCGTGTCGAGGTAGTTAAAGGCCGGGCCTTTCGCTGGCGGCCCCTGAAAGACCAACAGATTGCTCGCGCTCTTGCCGCCGTTGACAACATAAAGGTTGCCTTTGTAAACGGCCATTGCGCGAAGCTCATCCAGCGTAACCGTGGTGGGAACGGACAAAGCCGTTGTGGTTTGAGGCTTGGTCTGTGGTCCCATCGAGTTGCTCGCTGTGGAGTAGCCGTAGATGTTATTCTGTCCGCCTTTACCGCCGTGAAAAGTAACGAGTAGCGTATGTGCGATTACACACGCTCACATACCCGTACTTCAGCGTCAATATTTTGTTCCATCACGATCGGCATGTGACTGGCATCTTTTTTCCACCATTGCCTGGACCGAGGTGTGACTTGCGGGCAACCGTCGGCGAACGGCCATTGGAGGCTACCGAAGTTCGCGTCCAAGTCTGAAGATCTGAGCGCGTCAGGTCCTGCAAAATTGTTTTGGGTTCGCGACCCTCGTTAGCAGGGATGTGTGCAGAGCAAGACTGGCCAGGTCGCCCGAAACGGAACGGCAGGATGCGCAGGTTCAGCGAAATCCCTCCTCTCCGGCGCGGGCTTGACCGCGAGGTGGGGTCTTGGCTTCGGGAAAGTTCCTTCAGACGACCTTCGGAGCGGTCGCAGTGAGTCCAGTTAGCCAGGTCAGCAGGCTGCTGCTCGCTCAGGTCGCTTTAAGGGGCGCAAGGGGGAAAAGGCGGGTGTCTGAGGAATCCTGTACGCGGCAGCCGCATTCCGGCGGATGAATCATATACTGGCTGCAACCAATATTGAGGAAATCATGAACGCTCCGAATGGACCGGTTATCGCTCGCTTCGCCTTGGTTCTCTCCGCCGGTGTCTCGGCCGTGCTCTTCGGCGGAACCGACCCGGCGAATATCCTCACTGGTCAGTCGGCGTTCGTCACATCCAGTGGGGTGAATCCCGGCACGTTTCGCAAGATCACGACCGCGGACTTGCCCAAGCCTTTCATGACTGAGTCCGCCACCTTGCGATCCCGGATTGTTTCGCGACCCGCCGGTATGTTACCGCAGGCGCCTCCGGGCTTTCGGGTGAACTTGTTTGCCGACGGCTTGCTCCTGCCTCGCGTCATTCGCGTCGCGCCGAATGGTGACGTTTTCCTGGCGGAAACACAGGCAGGGCAGATCCGCGTTTTTCGAGGCATCCAACCCGACGGTAAGCCGCTCGAGTCCTCGGTATTCGCGACCGGCTTCCATGAGCCGTACGGAATGATTTTCTATCCGCCGGGTAATCCCCAATGGTTGTACATCGCGAATACCGACTCGGTCGTAAGGTATGCCTACAAGGGCGGTGACCTGAAAGCTACCGGCAAGCCCGAAACCGTGATCGCCCTGCTTCCTTCCAGTCGTCCGCGCGACGAAGTTGCATGGCGCGCGTACGACGCGGCTGTCGCTGAAGGCAGGCCGGTACCTGATCACGGCCATTGGACGCGCGACCTTGCTCTCTCGCGTGACGGCAAACGTCTCTTCGTCGGGGTTGGTTCCGCATCGAATCTCGACGATCCGGACGACCATCCCAGCGAGACTCACCGCGCAAGCGTTCTCGAATACACGCCTGAGGGCAAGTTCGTGAAAGTCTATGCGTCGGGGCTGCGCAATCCTTCGGGAATTGCCGTGAATCCGTCAACGGGCCAGTTGTGGTGTTCAGTGAACGAACGCGACGGGCTGGGGGACAACCTGGCGCCCGACTACATCAGTCACGTGCAGGAGGGCGGATTCTACGGATGGCCCTGGTACTACATCGGCGGCAACGCAGACCCACGACTCAAAGGCAAGCATCCTGAATTGAAAGACAAAACGATCGTCCCCGACGTGCTGCTTCAATCGCACTCGGCTTCCCTCCAGTTGACGTTTTACGAGGGCAAGCAGTTCCCCGACGAATACCGCGGCGATATCTTCGCAAGCCAGCATGGCTCCTGGAATCGATTCGTGCGATCCGGCTATGAAGTTGTGCGCGTACCGCTGAAGGACGGGAAAGCGACAGGCGCTTATGAGGATTTCCTCACCGGTTTTTTGACGCCCAAAGGCGACGTGTGGGGGAGGCCAGTGGGGATCGGCGTCGCATCAGACGGATCGCTGCTTGTTTCCGACGATGGGTCCGGCTCCATATGGCGCGTGACATTTGCGGGTCGATGATAAGCGGGCGATGAGAATTTGGCTATGGCAGCCTTGTTCAGAATTTTGATTCATAGAGGCGGCGCGAAGTACGAAGGAGGCCTGGGACTCCAAATTGGAGTGTTGAAAACAAGAAAGTCAGAACCTTAACCGGGTATTCGAGGACCGCCGCGTTCAACGACCGGTTACTGCGGTTTCAGATAGCCGATGGAGGTGAGAAACTCCTCCGCCTTACCGAGAGTCTCTTCGTAGTATTTGCTTCCATTCGGACCTGTAGTTGAAAAATCCGTGCTCCTGGCCCTCGAACCCGAGGAGTTCACAGCGATTCCCCACCGCATGCATCTTCTTTGAGAACGATTCGACGGTAACGAACGGAACGATCGTATCGGCCCTGCCATGAAAAATGATCGCTGGCGGCGCGCCTGACGACACATGATGCAACGGCGACACCGAAATGGCGTCTACACCTTTGAGCTCTGGAATCTCGTCGATTTCGGCGCCGATCCGCGCAAGTTGCTCGTCGTTCAGGACGGGGGCGAGTAGCACCACCGGATTGAACAGTATCAGCGCGTTAGGCCGAGAGCTGATTTTCGAGTCTTCGTCAAGCCCCGGCAGCACGGCCGTCGAAACGGCGAGGTGCCCCCTGCCGACCCGCCTCCCGCGGCAATGCGTTCCGGGTCGATTCTCAGCCGCAACGCGTTCACGCGAATGTAGCGGATCGCTGCTTTCGCATCACGAACCGAATCGGTCACGTTCGTTTGGTTCCGGCTCGAGACACGGTAATCCGCCGTGATGGCCACCATCCCGAGCGATGCCAGACGCCGGCACTGCATCGCGAATTGAGCCGGATTGCCCTGCCGCCAACCCCCACCAAAGAAGAACACGATCGCGGCGCGCTTTTCAGCAGTCGCACCGCCCGGTGGGCTGAAGATAAAGAGGCTGAGCCTGGTCTCGCCAACAGCCTTATAAACCTCGACCGTCGCATCCGCAAAATTCGGCGGGTACGTAGGCCCTGTCTGTCCTATTGCAGCAACCGAACCCAGAACAAGAGTGAGCAGGAGCCTGTGGAATCTCATGCAGGCTTGAGATTAGCAGGACTTGAATCCACCTTCCGACAGTTCGGAAAGCCCATCGACGGGACCAGACAGATTTCACATGCAGGTCGGATTATGGACGGTCGCGAAACACAATCAGGCTATCTGTCGTGCGGCCCAAAGGACCCCTTGTGAGACGGCTCCGATGCTGAGCCTCCTTTAAGGACGATATGCTGGCGGGGATGCCGAACGACGCTGATTCGACGCCGGGCCAGAAGGGTGTGCACGAAGGCGCAAGGGAATTGTCGGATTTGTCGGTTTGTTCGTGTTGATGTGCGGCGTTGCCGCCGCTCATCAATGCCATGAGCCGCCCGCGCGTCGCAACCCTGCACGGATCTGATGTTACGGGACTCATCTCCTCCGGACTTTGCATCGGATTCGGATCAGCTCTACTCATCAGCAGGTTCATCTTCCGAGGCGAGTGATGGATCAGGACTCAACGCACTATTCAGCCGAACCATTTTCGATTTCTCATTTTGGGCTCACATATTTCCGGTAGGCGGCAATCCAGTCGGTAGCGATATCGTGCTGAGCGGTCGCCAGGTCCACCGTTCGCGCGCAAACCAACTGATGAAGTCTCTGTTCCAGTGCGTCTTTGAGACGCGCATTCCAGCGAGTCGAGTACGGCTCCGGCCACAGATTACGGGTGGATTCGGCGCCGCCCAAATCCGGAGTAATAAGGTAGTCAATTTCGTACTGGCCCGGTTGCGGCGATCGTATTCCGTAGGCCGTAAAAACGGCGCGTTGAATGTTCTCGGGAATGCCGCGCCGTATCACTTCCGCATCTGCCCTGCTGCATACCTCGTCGAGACTGATCGGCTGGGCCTCGCCGGGTGTGATGCTGGCTTTGGGGAGCGGACTTGTGACGTTCCGCGTGGCTTCAAAGGTAAGGAGGGCCGCCAGTATTGCGCAGACCGCTGTCGCAATCGGCAACCACTGCATCCGCGAGGAGCGCCCTCCCTGTGCTTCTATCGCAAGGCGCGCCCTGAGGAGAGCGCGTGGCCCTTCCGCTGGTGACAGCATTCGATTTAATTCATCATTGCGGGCCAGGGCAAAAGCGCGGATCACGGATTCCAGCTCATTTGCCCTGGCGCGGCAAGACGAGCAGCGTTGGAGGTGGGCCCCGAGACGAGTTGTTTGCCTCCGGCTGAGTTCGCCGTCCGCGAAGAGAATGAGATCTTTATCGTCGGGATGTTCTGATCGGCGGAACATGATGTCTAAAAAGACCGGATGACCAAACCGATACCGGCCTCGTTCAGAATTTCAAATGCAGCTCAACCCAGGCGCGTCGGGGTGCTCCCGGCGCAAAAAACGTGACCGACTGCAGGGGGTAGTTACCGGCTTGCGGGCCGCTTGTGTAGGGGGCGTACGGCCGCGTGTTCACACCGCCCTGCGCATCGAACCCCGTAACAGCAAGCTGCGCGGCCGTGTAGTACTTCTTGTCGAACAGATTGTCGACCTGAACAGCGAACTGGATGCGCCGGCTCAGATCGTAATGCGCCCGGAAGTTGGTCACGGAATAACCCGGCGACACGCCGGGGCCCTGATAGTAAATTCCATCCGCCTTGTAGGCGTTGTTCTCATTGCCGCGTGCATAAGAACTCGAAACCGCGATCTCATTCAGTTCAAGGGCCAGCCGTTTGGTCGCCTGATACACGGCGCTCGCCTTACCTGACTGTTTGGGAATCAGCGGAATCCGATTGCCAGGATTGACGTAGATGTTTCCGTCCAGTCCCGGAGTGCCGGCCAGAGCGGTGTCGCTCGTGTTATTGGCTGTTCCGTTGAAAACTGCGTTGCTCTCGTATGTTGCCTTCAGGAACGTGTAATCAAGATTCCAGGTCAGTCGACCAACGCGTCCCTCGACGCTTGCGTCCCAGCCTTCCCGGCGCGTTTTCGCGACATTTTGGAAGTAGCCGCTGCCCAGCACCACCGACGAAACGAACAGAATGTCGTTCCTGTTGGTCGAACGGAACAGACCGATGTTCCAGCTCAGGTGAGGGATCACGGAAACTTCCGGTTTGCCGCGCACACCGACCTCCCATGTATTCGTCACCACTTGTTGGAGCGGAGGATCGCTCTGGAGCGCATTGGGCAGACTGCACGGGTTGGCAGGGTCCGAGCAACCAAGTTCGATGGAGGTCGGCGCCCTGCTGCCCTGCGAGAAGCGCGCGTAGGCGTTGAGAGACGGCATGGGATTCCACGTGAGGCCGACGGATGGATTGAAGCGGTTATACGTGTAATCGCCCGTGAGCGAGCCCGGCCCGGCAACCGGACTCAGATAGTCCGTGTTGTTGACTCTGTATTGGTTAAACCGTCCGGAGACAGTTGCCGTTACATTCTTCAGAAGAGGTAGCGTATCGGTGAAATAGAGGCTCCAGTTTGGAGAGGCGCCGTGAAGGTTGACGCGCGAATCGACGGGATTGTTAGTCGATCCGTCCTGCCATGCAGGAACGTTCGTTACCGTGTGGTCGGGGTTGATGTAGCCCCACGCCGTGTTCTGGGTGAAGTCGACGCTGCCATGATCCACGGTTGTCCCAAACGCCAGCTGATTATTTCCCCTTTTCATCGGCGTCAGTAATGTGAGCTGGGCAGACGCTCCGTAATCGTTCTGCCGCTCCAGGGAATAGACGGTGTCGCCATCGCAGCGTTCGTCGGGGTCGTTTTGCAGCAGGGCTTCCGCAATGCAGCGCCACTTCGGAAATGGCGTATTGGCGGCAGTGGCCCCGCTGGTGGGATAACCGGTGTAACCTGCAGCCGCCAGAGCCGCTTGCTCGGCGGCGTTGGGCTGGTAGATGTTATTGCCGAATGCGTCGTTGTTGAAGTTCGGATTGACAATTTCAGTGCGAATGTTGCGGTACCAGGCATTGCCGCTGAATGTCAGCGACGTACTGAATGTGTGACGCGCCGTCAGATTGAATGAAGGAGACCGGTTGCCAGTGGTGTCGGGGAACGTGTAGCCGCTTGCATAGTTCGCCGCGAGCAGCCGA
>Ga0126381_100001163_pt1 | contig 28519 bp, 33 predicted proteins | sample PanSoiMetPlot_28_FD_96465 | JGI IMG/M metagenome (GOLD analysis project Ga0126381, IMG submission 96465) | Tropical forest soil microbial communities from Panama - MetaG Plot_28 | ecosystem: Environmental > Terrestrial > Soil > Tropical forest > Bulk soil | place: Panama | collected 2016-02-17
CTCAGAGGCGGCTTTAAGCCCTTTCGCCTCAGGAAGCCCTCATCCTACGGTCGAGCCCTGAAACGGGCTTCCTGAGGGCTTCTGAGGGCTTCCTAGGGCATGCCCGCGTGAAGGCGTGCCCGGCAGCCGCACGGGGCTCGACCGCAGACGGGCAAACAGGGTCGCCCCGGTAGGGTGGCAGCCCCGGCAGCGAAACGGCTGCCTACGGTCGAGCCCCGTGCGGCTGGCCGGGGCTGCCGGTCGAGCCCGTGCCCGTGCCTGCCCGTGCCCGTGCCTGCCCGTGCCCGCTCGTGCCCGTGCCCGCTCGTGCTCGTGCCCGCTCGTGCTCGTGCCCGCTCGTGCTCGTGCCCGCCCGTGCTCGTGCCCGCTCGTGCCCGTGCCCGCCCGTGCTCGTGCCCGCTCGTGCCTGCGCAGGCACGCGGGCACGCAGGCACACGTTACGCGCGTTACGCGCGTTACGCACGCGCGTTCGCGCGTGCGCGTGCGCGTGCGCGTGCGCGTGCGTGCGCGTGCGCGTGCGCGTGCGCGTGCGCGTGCGCGTGCACGGTGCGCGCACGAAGCGGGTTTTCACGCCTTTAAGAGGTTTTTTGGACCCGGGTTCTCAGGCAAAAAATTCTCCGACAAAATCAATCCATGCCTTTAAGAGCGATTTTGGCCCCGGCGCGCCCAGCGGAAATCCTTCGACAGAAACCCGATCCCCAGAACGAGGAGGGTATCCCTCCAGGATGATCACTCTCGGCGAACCCCACCGTCCGAGGATGCACCCTCCGGCGAACTGGGGAAATATTCGGGCAGCGCTTCGAGCGCCCCACGTATCTCGGGCGGCACCTTCAGCCGCATATGAAACAGGAGGCCGTCCCGCGTCCGGAAATACATGCGGCTCTGCCAGCCGCTCTTCCGGTGATGCTGCCAAATCCACTGGGTTCCGTCATGCACGAGGCGGTTCTTGCTCCATGCCAGAAGCTCCACATATCCCATCGAACTCTCCGCTTGACCAAACCAGTGAGGCAGGCATAGCATGCTCTTGTCCTGCCCGGACGATCTCCCGCGCCCACCTGTTCGAGAAATCGAAGGTGGGCGCAGTCATGTCGTAAAGGGATTACAGGATTACAAACTTCCAAAGGCTTGTAATCCCTTAAATCTCGAATTCGCATTATATTTCAGTATCTTAAAAATTAGGATTACAGAAATACAGAAATACAGACATTTTCTCACATGTGTGTGGGCGCACGCGCTCGCGCGTATACGCGTGCGCGCGTATACGTGCGTGAGACCACCCCCTTTTTTTTATTCTCTATGTGAGATTTACCCTGTATTTCTGTAATCCTGTAATCCTAAATAATAATACATTGATATATAAGGCAAATTCGAGATTTAAGGGATTACAAACTTTTTTCTGCCTGTAATCCTGTAATCCCTTTACAACACGTCTCTAAGTGTCAAGTTGTCGCAGGCTTGATTTTGCTGTTGACGTGAGCGCGCTCTGGTGCTTACATGATGGTCATGAGAGACGATCCGACCGCTTTCCGCATCCTGGCCATCGACCCCGGACTATCCGGGGCCTGGGCCGTCCTGACACGGGACGGCGATTTCGTGGAAGCCGGCGATCTACCGCGCTTCGCGGGCCTGATCGACGGGACCCAACTATCCACGATCATTAGTCTTTTTAACCCTCGCCAAGGAGTGATCGAGCGCGTGCATTCGATGCCCAAGCAAGGCGTTTCGAGCGCTTTTACCTTTGGCGCGGCTTACGGCTTGACTATTGGAGTGATGACCGGTGCGGGCCTTCCGATCTCGTTTGTGACGCCCCAAAAATGGAAATCCCACTTCCGATTATCTGGTGCCATGAAAGGTGCGTCTGTCCAGCGAGCGGTCGAATTATACCCCGCCGCGTCGGCTCATTTGACCCTCAAGAAACACCATAATCGTGCCGACGCGATCCTCTTGGGACGCTATTTTGTCAATATGGCAACAAAAGGAGAGTTCGTATGACCCCCAAATTCAAGTTCCAACTAGGCGAGAAGATCAGCTTTCTGGTGAACGGGAAGCCCGTCGAGGACATAATCACAGGCCGTTTCACGGCCGAAGCGTTAGTCCAGCCTTACGGATCGAACCAGATTTTCCCTGCTTACATGTTGCAAAATCACTCCTGGATCGCCGAAAAAGACATCTTGCCAATAGAAATTTGCGAGGAATGCGGTGGCACGGGTTGGCGCGAGCGTGCCTGGGACAGCGCTCCCGTGGCCTGTGTGTTTTGCGACGGCCCCCGATCATGATCTGGGCGATCTTCTGGGTGGCCTTCTTTCTCTACGTCTTCATTCACCACAGGGGAAAATGATGTTCGCGCTGATCCTTTGCCTCTTCACCTTCCTCGCTGCCTCATGGTGGTATACGCGATGACGAACCTGCCGACGCTGAAGCGCGACAAGCGCCTGAACATCGTGGACGACGTGGAGCGGTTCACTCCCCGTGCTGACCAGTTTTACCTCAACGAAGCCCGGTGGATAGTCAACCTGAAGCATGATGCGTATAATGCACGTCGCTTCATCTTCGGCGACGAGGCGAGCCTGGAACTAGGCAAGTGGATCAACTCCTGCGAGGACTTGCTCCTCGACAACCGGCACTTCGCCAAGCCGCCTTTTCCCTCCACTTACATCGAACTGACCATCCACAAGGTCCATGACGGGATCGGCCGCCCGACGAGCGGCCCCAAGGAGACGGGCGACGACAGACTAGGGTTCCTGATCGTCGGAAACCATGTCCGGACCGTCGTTTCCAGTCACAAAGTAAACGGCCCTTGCCCCGGTGTCTGGCACTACTGGCTCGACACGCCGGACGAGCACCAGCTGATCCGGGGCAGCCGGGAACGCAACGAATGGGCGCGGGCCACCTTGCTGCTGGGCACGACCGCCAAAGCCATTCGCGACGACGAGCAGAAGCAGGCCATCGCCAACGGCACCCGCATCCGCTGCGTGATCCCTTCGATCTGGAAGGACATCCGTGAATGGGACGAGGACACGGGTGCGGTCAAGCAGCAGATCACCAATCTGATCATGAGCGCGGCCGGCGAGATGCGAACTCTTTGGGCCGCGCTCCTGCTGATCAGCCAGCACCGCAGGCACCTGAGCTTCCAGGAAGTCCCCAGGCATGTCTCCTTCGTTCCCAAGCGCAAGGTGTTCATGGGCCACACCATCGTCAACATTCCGATCACCGCTCCCGAGAACATGCGCCACACCTACTACCCGAACACCCGTGCTTCTCCGGTTGGTCATGAGGTGCGCGGCCACTGGATGCACTGGCACCGAGGCGAAAGCTGCCTCCAGCGATGGCCGGGCTCCTCGCCTATCCCCGACGACAAGGGGCATTTCACCTGCGCCGGCTGCAACGGCTTCTGGACATGGAAGAAGCAGCATCACCGGGGTGACGCCGGCCACGGTATCTCCCTCCAAACCTGGGAGGTCACGCCGTGAAGCTACGTAAAAATCCGAATATGACGGCATCCCCCGAAGTGCTCGAATTGCTCAGGGCGAGCGGGCTGCCTTGGGAATTCGTTTCGGGCTCCAAGCACATTCATATCCGGATCGCCGGCCGCTTGGCCGGCATCCTTCCGCGCGGCGGGCATCCGAGGACGAGTGACGTAGGCCGCGCCCGCCTGAACCAGATGGCGCAGCTTCGCCGCCTCATCCGCGAAGTGCAAGGGACTGGGACATGCAGCCAAGCACCGAGAAATGCCCCCATTGCGGGCTGATCCACGACACCACCTGTCCGAGGATCAAGAGCATCGATTATTACAAGGATGGGAGCGTGAAGCGGATCGAGTTCCACCTGCCGACGCCGATCTCTTCGACGGTATCCCCGCCGCCGCCGTCACCGCCGCCACCGCCGCCGCTACCCACGCCGTATGATCACTGCCGTCGGCCCAACGGGCATTTCAAAGGGCTCTCGGCGACCGAAGCCAAGGTGCTGGAACTTCTCGCCAAAGGCGATAGCAACAAGCTCGTCGCCATCAAGATGGGCAACTGCGAGGCGACCGTGAAGGTGCATGTGAAGAGCATCCTGCGCAAGCTGGGCGTGCGCAACCGCACGCAGGCCGCGACGTTTTTCTCCACAACGATGGTTGACAACTCTTTGTTGTCTGTGCAACACAACATGTCTAACGAAGGAACCGGCAATGAGCAAATTTCTCTACGTGCGTGATCTGCGCGGCGAGCCGACACTGGTGAACTTGGACGACATCAGCCTGATCGAGCCGAACACCGACAAGGATTGCACGATCTATTTCATGCACACCGAAAGCACAGCGCCCGGCTTGACCGTGCAGGGGAATTTCAAGGAGATCGGTCAAGCTCTTGAGAAAGAAAAGCTTGTCATCGTTCCAGAGGTTAAAAGGTAGATGGACCTTTCGCTCAGACTGATGCCCTTCCAGGTTGATGGCGTGGATTTCCTCGCCAAGTCCAAGAGGGCCATGCTCTCCTGGGAGCCCGGCGTCGGAAAGACCCCGCCCGCCGTGCGTGCCTGCGCCCGTGTGAAGGCCGAGAACGTCCTGGTCTTCTGCCCTCTCATTGCCACCGGGGTCTGGAGACGGCACTTTCTCGACTGGAGCGGGTACGCCGACGTGCGTGTGCTCGACGGCAACTGGGTGCAAAAGCCCCATGCCTTCCTGAACGGCACGGGGGTTCGCATCATCCCCTACTCGCGGGTGAGCCAGAAGGACGAAGCCGTCGATCTGGCGACCCGCTTCAGCCTGAAATGGGACGTGGTGATCCTCGACGAGTGCCACTACCTCAAGAACCACGACGCCAAGCGCACCCAGGTGATCTACGGGCCCCGGATCGACCTCACCAGTTCCCCTCTGGAGGACGCGGAGCACATTTGGTGCCTGTCAGGCACTCCGTTGCTCAATGGTCCTCACGAGCTATGGACGCATCTGAAGGCGCTGCGGCCCGATCTCATCACTTTCCCGAGCCTGGGGGTCATGAGCTATCGCAGCTTCGTCAATCGCTACTGCCATGTTCGTCCCACCCCTTACGGCTTCCTTGTGGTGGGTGCGAAGAACACGCTGGAGCTTGCCACGCGCCTGAAGGGCTTCTCGGACAGGAAGCGGACCAAGGACGTGCTTCTCGACCTGCCGCCCTTGCGCATTGTCACCTACGAGCTTCCCGGAGAGATGGTCACTGTTACGGAGGAGCTTGAGGACGCCCTGGGCGATATGTCCAACGAGTTTGGGCTTCTGGGCGACGACGAGATTTTGGCAGCCATGCAAAGCGTTCACACGAGCACGGCCCGGCGCTTGGTGGGGGTGGCCAAGGTGCCCGGCGTGAACCTTCTGGTGAACGAGATGCTGGAGAGTGGCACCGGCAAGGTGATCGTCTTCGCGCATCACCGCGAGGTGGTGCGCCAGCTGGAGAGCGACAACCGTGCCTGGAACCCTCTGGTGATCATGGGCGGCACGTCCCAGAAAGACAGGGAACATTCCATCTACGCCTTCCAGAACGATCCGGCGCACCGCCTGATCATTCTTTCCATCGAAGCCGCGTCGGAGGCGATCACGCTCACAGCCGCCAATCAGGTGGTGATCGCCGAGCCGAGCCCCGTCCCCGCCAAGAACGCGCAGGCCATCGCCCGCGCGCATCGCAAGGGGCAGCGTGAGGCCGTGCTGGCGCAGTTCGTCACGCTTCCCGGCACCTTCGACGCCTATTTTATGAACATGCTCGCCCGCAAGACCCGCGACATCATGAAGGTGGTCGATCCCGATCTCGCCTCTCCCGACCCTGCGCAACCGACTTTCCCGGCATTGGAGGACCAACCGATATGAAGCTCACAGTCACCATCGAGTGCAACAGCGTCAACGAGTTCCAGTGGCTCGCCCGGCGGCTTCAGCCCGACGAGAACACCGCGACGCAGGCCGAGAGCCGTCCTGCCGGCGGCAACGGCAAGGCACCGGACCATTCGAGCGCCGCGAAGGCCGATCTCGCCAAGCAGGCCCAGGAGGCTGCCCGGAAATCCGAGGCTGCCGCCAGCGCCGGCAGCGAAGCTCCAGCTTCCAAAGCGCCGCGCAAGAAAGCCGACAAGCCCGCGCCTGCGCAGGCACCGGCAGCCGACCTGACCGAGGAGCTTCAGGCGCTCAAGGATTTGGTCACGACCGCCGCGCGCCTCGCCATGCGCGGCGAGGGCGACAAGAAAATCCTCGATCTCCTGCCCGCCTTCCGCGACGCGACCGGCCTCGACTTCGTGATGAACGCCACCGAGGCGCATGTCCCGGCCCTGCGTCAGCTTGCGGAAGCGGCCAGTCTCGCGACGGTCTGACGGAAGGCAGGCATGCTGATCCCCGAAGTCCGAGCCCTTCTGCTCGATATGGCAAAAGGGCTTGAGACGTTGGGGTTCACCGGCTACGCGACGCGGACCCGCCAACTTGTGAACGAGCTTCATCGACGCCCCCGGCAGCAGCAGGCTCCGCAACGCTCGAAGCACATGACCCCCGCGATCAAGCAAGCCATTCGCCACTACCATCAGAAATTTCCGCTCTGGACGCAGCAGCAGCTTGGTGAGTTTTGCGGTGTCAGCGCCGGGCGCGTGAGCGAGACACTGAACGGAAAGCGCACATGAACGAGACGAGGCCCCTCAAGCTCGACGAGAAGGTCCATGCCGAGCTTGGGCCTTCGTCGAGCGAAATCTGGCTGACCTGCCTCCAGGCACCGCGCGAGTGGAAGCGCTACCCGCCCAAGAAAGCGGGCTTCGCGGCCCATGAGGGCACGCTCGCCCATACTCTCTGTGAAGCGGCTCTCATGCTCAGGGGAATTCCCTGGAGCGTGGGGCGCGTCTTCGAGGTCGAGGGCGACAAGGTGCCCGTGACACAGGAGATGCTGAACGCCGTCCAGCTTTGGGTGAACGTGACGAACACCATCAGCGATGTCTCGCTCTGGCGCGCCGTCGAGAAGCAGGTGTCGTTCGCGTGGCTGTGGGGCGACCGGCCGCCCGCCACCGATCTGTTCGGGACCGGCGACTTCATGGCCGCCGACCCGAAAGTCCTCTACATGCTGGATTTTAAGTATGGCCAAGGTAAAGTTGTCGAGGTTAAGAATAATACTCAGCTTCTCTGCTACGGAGTGGGTGCTTACGGACTTCTCACAAAGGAACGGCCAGACTTGGCGAAAACTATCGAGGACGTGTCACTGGCAATCGTCCAGCCGCGTGCGGGGAGTAGTCCAGTCAGACAATGGTCGATTTCAATTGGCGACCTGCTTTTCTGGGCTTATTCGGTGCTCAAGCCGAGCGTCGATAAAATCCTCTCGGCCAAGCCGCTTCCCCTTGTCCCTGGGTCGCACTGCTACTGGTGCGCGGCTTCTCGTGAGTGCCCCGCGTATAAGACGCACCGGCTCCGTGACAGCACTTTTCCCGACCTGACGACCGCAGAAATGTTGTCGGCGTCACTTGACATGATATAGAGGTAGTGGTTACATTCGAGCATACTTCTAGACGCAACAGACACAAAGGACCCTACCAATGGCTACCAAGAGCATCCTGACGCCCGTCGGCATCTCCAGCTTCATCAACCTGAAAGAGCCCCGCTCCGTCGTGGAGGGCGGCGAACCCCGCTACTCCATCACCCTGATCTTCGACAAGGCCGCTCAGGCGACCGACCAGTTCCGCAATCTGGAGGAAGCCATCGAGGATGCCATCCGCGCCAAATGGCCGAGCCGCCGTCCCGGCGGCCTGCGCAGCCCCTTCCGCGACGGCGCGGAGAAGCAGGGGGTCTATGAGGGCTACAAGGCCGGTGACATCTTCATCTCGCCCTGGAGCAAGGACAAGCCCGGCGTCGTGGACATCAACCGCAACGACCTTCTTGATTTCGCGGACGTGTTCGCCGGCTGGACCTGCCGCGCCAATGTGCGCCCCTTCGCCTACGACCAGGGAGGCAACAAGGGCTGCGGGCTGTTCCTCGACAATGTGCAGTTCCTGCGTCCCGGCAAACGCCTCGACGGCCGCAAGGCTGCCTCCGAGAGCTATCCCGACGATCAGACCGCAGACGAGATGATCTAAAATGGTCCCCCTTCTCACCCCGGAAAGCTGGCGCGTCCTGCGCCAGCTTATCAGGCTGCACGGCTACGACGACCTGATCCGCGCCCTGCGCCTTCAGCAGATCACGGACATTCTGGACCCTCCCAAGGACGAGAACGACGATGCGCGGCTCCCTGATGATCTCCGTGTGCCCGGATTGCGGTGAGGCACAGTTCACTTTCCCCGATCCCGAGAGCAGGCACGACCGGAATATTACGGTCGCCATAAATCACGGCGACTTCCTGAAGATGCTTGCCCTCCTCCTGAGGCGCGCGGACGCCTTTCATGAAGGCCGTCCTTCCAAGGGCGAGATGCCGCTCCGGTGCTGCCAGACGGGGCACTAAAGCCATGCCAGACGATCCGCTGAGAGAAATCGAGGCTAAGGCGCAGAAAGCCTTCAAGGCGTTCGATGCCAAGCGGAACAAGCTTGCTGTTACCTACTGGGCGGCAAGCACCCCTAAAGCCCAGCTACGGGCGCTGGCAAAAATTGTCCGGCAGCATGGCAAGTTTATGAACCAGAATATGTTCACGGGCGGCTGGATGGCTAACGATGTCGTCAGTTTTGCCTTGGTCATCGAGGAGATCGCCAAAGGCATGAAGGAGTGAAAGCTTCCGTGCCTATCGTCCATCTCGATCTCGAAGCCGCAGGCACCCTCGACCTTCGCAAGGTCGGGGCTGACGCCTGGGCGCGCGATCCAAGCACTCAGTTGATCCTCGTCGGCTACGCCATAGACGACCAGCCGGCGAGGAATTTCACCTGGGGCGGCGGGCTTCCCTGGGCCGTGGGCCATTTCGACCTGATGGCGTCCACGATCCGGAACGACGAGCTTCATCTCGCTTACGATCTCGCCCGCGCCGTCGAGCAGGGCGCGGAGATACACGCCTGGAACGCGGCGTTCGAGCGGGTCATGTGGAACACCATCATGGCGCGGCGCGGCTTCCAGCGCCTTCCCATCGACCGTTTCCACTGCACGATGGCCGCCGCCGCGAATGCCGGGCTTCCTATGGCCCTGGACGACGCGGCCTTGGCCATCAACGCCTCTCATGTGAAGGACAAATTGGGCCATGCCAACATGCTGCGCATGGCGCGCCCGCGCGCCTTCCAGCCTGACGGCACGCCGCGCTGGTGGCATATCGAGAGCGCCCCCAAGCTTCATGCGCTGAAAGCCTACAACATCGCGGACGTGGAAGCCGAGCGGGAAATCTACAAGCGCATCCCGCGCATGCCTGGGCGCGAGCGCGAAATCTGGCTGATCGACCAGCACATGAACGACCGGGGCATGCCGGTGGATTTGGACCTTGTCTGGCAGCTGGAGACGATCACCGAGGAAGAGCTTCGCCATCTGAACCGGGAGATCGCCAGCCTCACCGAGAATTTCGTCTGGAAGATCACGCAGAACGACCGGCTCCTGACATGGCTGAATGACGGCGGCTACCCTTGCGACAATCTTCGCAAGGACACCCTGAAAGAGTTCATCGGCAGCGAAGCCTTCTACGACATGACCGTTTTCGCGCAGAAAGCGCTCTTGGTGCGCGCCGAGGCGGCCAAGACCTCGACGGCCAAGCTGAAGAAACTCCGGAACTTCGCGTGGCGGGACGGCCGGGCGCGGCATCTCGTGCAGTATGCCGGTGCGGTCAGGACGCTGCGCTGGGCGGGCAGGGGGCCGCAGGTTCAGAATTTCCCGCGTCCCGTCATCAAGCATGTGGACAGGGCTATCGAGGAAATCAAAAAGGGCATGCCTAATGAAGGGCTGCGCGTCGTCTTCGGCAAGCCGCTCGACGTGGTGTCCTCGTGCCTGCGCGGCACCTTCCATGCACTGGCCAACAAGCGCTTCGTGGTGTGCGATTTCCACTCCATCGAGGCCATCGTCCTGGGCTGGCTTGCAGATTTCAAGGAACTGCTCGACGTGTTCCGGCGCGGCGAGGATGTCTACGTCTACACGGCCGCCGGGATCGGCAGCAACAACCGGCAGCTGGGCAAGGTGATGCGCCTTGCTCTCGGTTTTGGCATGGGCGCGGACAAGTTCCGGAAGACGGCCAAAGCCTCCGGGATCGAACTGTCCCTCGTGGAAGCCGAGGAAGGCGTCCAAAGGTTCAGGAGCACCAACCGGCCCATCGTCTCGCTCTGGTATGCCTACGAGAACGCCGCGCGGCGCGCCATCCTCACACCGGATCAGCAGTTCATGGCCGGCAGGACGAAGTTCCGCATGGCGGCCAAGAGCGGCCGCGCGGCCAGTTCCCTCTTGATCGAGAAGCCGTCAGGGGGCACCCTCGTCTACCGGGACGCGACTGTCGAGGACGGGCGCATCCGCTACTGGGGCGTTCACCAGACCACCCGGCAGTGGATGCAACTCGACACCTACGGTGGGAAGCTTGTGGAGAACGTCACTCAGGCGGTGGCCCGCGACCTTCTCGCGGACGCCATGCGCGAGTTCGACCGCCTCCATCCTGGTGCGCTGCTGACGACCATCCATGACGAGATCGTGGCCGAGACATGGGCCAAAGAGGCTCCGCAGATGCTGGAAGACCTCAAGCGGATCATGAGCACTCCCCCTGCCTGGGCTCCCGACATGCCGCTCTCTGCGGCCGGCTACGTCGCCGAGCGCTACGCCAAAGGCTAGAGAGGAGGGAACGCCATGCCTGCCGACGCCCAAGCCGTCTCTATGGATGCGGTCGAGTTCTTCGACGCCGGCTTCGGCCTCTACATGCTGCCGGTCACGCCTCCGGGCGGCGCGTCGTCGCCTTCCTCGACCTTGAACGCCAAGGTGATGGGCAAGGCCCCCGGAAGGCTCACGGCCGCCGGCTGGACGGGCGTGGACGTGAACGACCACAGGCACCGTTGCCAGGACTACAAGACCGCGATGCTCTGGCGCGACGAGTGGGGCTCGAATGTCGGTTTCGCGGTTGGGAACGGGTTCGTCGTCATCGACAACGACCAGGGCGAGGAGTTCTCGCAAGTTCTCTGCAAGGTGCTGGCGGACATCGGCGTGACGCCGCTGCGCCGCTACGTGCTGCACGAGAAGCACAAGCGTGACGCCTTCTTCCTGAGGGTGCTGGATTTCGTGGGTGATCCGGCATCCGTCGCCAATCAGGACATGAAATTCCGCAAGGACGCCCTCGAAGCCAAGGTGCAGGTTCTGGCGCACGGAAAGCAGGCCGTGATCTCCGGCATGCATCCCGGCACCAAGGCTCCCTATGTCTGGAACCGGGTCATTGCCAGCGTCGATGACATCCCGGTGGTGAGCGACAAGAAACTTAGTGAGATCATAAGAAAATTTATGGAGGCGCTGGCCGATGACGGCTGGTCGGTGCCTGCGCAGGCACCGCAAGCGCGCAGTGGACAAAACCCCGCCGCTAATTCGACGTCACCCTCCTCCTCCTTGGTTGTGCTCGACTGGGTCGCGTTCCAGCCTGCTCTCGACGAGGTGAGCGACCTTCTCAAGCGGATACCGAACCGCGACACGCCTCCCGGAGCCGTGCGGACCAGCGTGGACATCTGGCTGGACGAGTATCCGAACTGGGTCAAGGTGGCCTATTGCGTGGCCGCGCAACTGGGGTCCACCTTCGCGATGACGCCCGAGGCCGAGCGGATATGGCTGGCATGGTCCGACGGACGCCAGCAGACGGGACAGTCTTCCAAGGATTTATGGCGCAGCGTGCTCAAGCAGCCGCAATGGCAGCTGGGTTCCATCGCGCTCCTCAAGCTCGTGCGGCAGATAGCGCCCGAGAACCCGCCCTTTCCGGCTATCGACCCGAACGACCCGCAGATCGTCGCGGCCCTGGGGCCTCGCCCGCTCTGGGACAAGATCAACTCCGAGTGGATTTTCCTCGCCCAGAAGGACGGCCGCTTCGTGCATTTGCCGAGCATGCGCGAGGTTCACCACAAGGGCTTCGCCAGCGAGCATTCGGCCCAGGCCAAGGCGCTGGCGAAGGAGCTTGGCTGGAAGGGCAAGCGCCCCAACGCCGCCGACGTCTTCGTGAACCAGCCGGACAAGCGCATCGCGACAACCTACACCTATTGGCCCGGCCTTCCGCAGTTGATCGTCAATATGGGAAGCGGGCCGCTGGTCAACTTCACGATCAACCGCTGGATCGCGCCCGTCGTGCAGGCACGGACCGTGACGTCCACTGAAATCAAACCTTGGCTCGATCATCTCGACTTCATCCTGGAGAGCGAGAGCGGCCGCTTTGTGAAGTGGTGCGCCTACGTCGTCCAGCACCCCGAGGACAAGCCGAACTGGCACTTCCTCATCATGGGTTGTCCTGGTGTGGGCAAGGATACGATGGTCGTGCCTGTGAAGCTCGCCATCGGCACGCGCAACTGCCTCGAAGCGGAAATCCCGCAGCTCCACGGCGATTTCAACGACGCCTACGAGAAAAAGCTCCTGATCGTGAGCGAGACGAGCCAGCCCTGGCGGGAGGCGCACCGGCTCTGGACCCGTCTGAAGCAAGTCCTCGCCAAGCCGCCCGACACGCTGCGGATCAACCCCAAGCATTTGCAACCCTACCTGATCCCTAATCTGGGAGCCGCGATCCTGTTCTCGAACGACCTGAACCCGATCTTCATCGAGCCCGGCGACCGCCGGCTGCACATCCTGAACCAGCGGCACATCAGGCAGAAGCCGGCCGCTTATTACGACGCCCTGCGCAACTGGCTCGACGCCGGGGGCGCGGACGCGGTCGCGTCCTACCTGCACGGCTACCCCCTGAGCGACGCCGAGAAGCTGGGCTTCAAGGGCAACGCGCCTGACAGCCCCGCCAAGCAGGCACTGATCCAGCAGAACCTGAACCCGGCGCTCTACGCCTTCGAGGAGATGGTCCGGGACGCCCGCTCCGGAGTGCTTTCGGCGCTTACGACCGTGAGCGAGATGGTGGAAGCCATCGAGTTGCGCGCCGGGAAGCGCTTCCGCCCCACTCCCCAGGAGGTGGGCGCGTGGCTGCTCGACATGGAGCACAAGGGAAAGGGCGCGGGACGCCTGCGCCGGGACCCGAACAACCCGAGCTATTGCGGGGCGGTGAGCAGCAAGGGACAAACGTCCGCGCGCCTCTGGCATCTCTCCGAGAAGGCTCCTGACGGCCGTGACTGGAGCCACTTCTCGAATGTCGAGCTTCTGGCCATGTGGCGCGGCAAGCCCCCGCCGCCGCGTGCGACCATTATTCCTTTCCCTGATGACGAGAAGATTTGACAACGCGCCACGCCATGACTACATAGAGTGTCTGTGAAAGGATCAGGTGTCAGGATATGGTTGGTTGGGCTAAGAATTCTCCCCGCAAGATGGCTCCGGGCATCGACATGCCGATGAGCGTGTCGAGCCTCGCAGACGCCTGCGGCGTGAGCCGTCAGCGCATCTACATCCTCGTGAAGGAGGGCCGGATTTCCGCCGTGCCGATGGCCGGCGGCTACGTGATCATGCCGAACGAGGTCAAGCGCGTCATGGGCATGACGCATCACGTTCGAATGCGGAGCGGGAACACTCAGACCCGCTTCGATTTCAGCAAGATTTGACGGAGAAGGGAAAGTCCACCTGCAACGGGCGTGCGGCCACCGGCAAGCGTGTAAGGCGCTACAAGATCGGGTTCTGGTTTCTCTGTCAAATAATCGGAAGGCGACATCTTCCAGTGAAATCCGATAAAGCCGCACAACTACTTCGATACGTCGCCTCGCAACGAGGAATTGCCGTCCCTCTACAGCCCGCGTGCTGGAGGTTCACCACCAGGGATGCCCTGGAGTGCGTCAACGCTCCCTATACCAATCGTGGAAGCATGCTCTTCCGGGTCCCCAACTGGTTCGAGAACGATGGCCGAGAGCTACAGCCCCGCTCCGATTAAGCGCATCGCGCAGATCATCACGCATAGGCGCGAGGACGCCAAGCAGGGAGCATCCGCCATTGGACGAGCGAAGCGCATCTACGACGAGGAGATCGCTCCCCTGGTGGTGCAGCGGAACGCGCTTCAAGACGAGAACGTGAAGCTGCGAGCACAGCTTGCCGACGTGAACGCGGCGCTCGAAGCATCCGAGGCACTGAGATGAGCAAGGAGGAAGAGCCTGGAAACCTGTTCGACGCCATGCCTACCAATCAGTTCGCCGAGATCGATGGCATCGTTTGCCGCGTGTGGAACGGCATGACCAAGAGCGGCGTCGTCTTCAAGATGCTGGTCTACAGGGTGGCTCACATCCAGACGAAAAAGCGCACCGAGCTTCAGGCGGAATTGGCCCTCACCGGCAAGCCGCATTTCATCAAGATGCCGGACACGGCGCAAGCGCCCAGCAACGCCGCGCGGCAACGACGCTTCCGAAGCATGAGACGGTAGTGTTCACGTTTTGTTCCCCTTAACCAGAATTTTGAAATTTGGGCTGGCGCTGTGGCTGCTGGTGCCTGTGGCCGCCGAGGCGCGCCCTTGCAAGCACGGCATGATCCGGCGGGTGTCCTTGGGCGTCTGCGTCGGCGCGCACTCCAGGCTGGCGCGGGGCTTCTACCATCCGGGGCATCACCGCTTCCTAAGGCGGCCGAGCTACGGGAAGCATAAAGGTCATCGTCCGGTGATAGAGGAGCCTGACGACACGCCCGACGAGGCGCAAGCGCCGGCCTGGAGAAAATTCCAGGGAAAAGCCGTCGAGGACCCTCCCGAGCAAGTGGAGCGGGCCGACAAATCTTCGAAGTTGACTACGGAAACTCCATATGAGCTTCCGATGGGGATCGAAGGTTCCGTGTTGATGCGCAAGCCGCGCGCGAACACTTTCGACCAACTTGAACCTCCTAGATAGGGAGAGCGTGAATGAGCAAGAAAATCGGGGGAGTGCCGCTCGACACCATCAGCCGGCTCTTCGCGAACGTGCCCAACCAGACCGGCGACACCGCGTCCGCGCAGATGTCCCGGCAGGCGCAGGCACTGGGCTCCGAGGCCGTCGATCTTGTGGAGGGCGGCAAGATCAGCCACGAGACGTTCCACAAGCTCTTCATCCTCGCGATCAGGATGGTCGAGTTCTCCAAGGACATCCACGACTACGAGCGAAGCGTGCTGTACCAGAAGGCCGAAATTCTAAAGGCGAGGGCCGCGTGATGGGCGAGCCGCATCATTACTCCGTGGTGCAGTTCTTCGGCGACGGCACCTACGAGAAGGTGCGCTCGATGGTGCCTGCCAATCAGGCCGTCATGGCCGCGCATCACTACACCCATAGCGTCGCGGCCCGGCACGGGATCGTCGAACGCGTGATCATCACCACCGAGGACGACGACATCTGCTTCGAATGGAAGTTCGGAGAGGGGATCACCTACCCCGAGGAATGTCGAAAATTCGAGCAGCAGGAGGAGCGACAGTGAACGAGCACGAAGCCCGCATAGAAGCCGCAGCCGACGAGGTGCAACGCGAGATCGTCGGGATTTTCCGGCCGAGGATGCCCTTGGCGGAAGAGGCTCCTATGGCAGAACCCACGCCGCCGCCTTCGATCAACATGCGGCTGTCTGCCCTCGAAGCGACGCTTGGCGGCATCTACAACGAGATGCACGAGATGGAGCAGCGGATCATCCATCGGATCGAGCAGGTGCTTGCCACCATCCTGTGACCGCGCTATGGTCATGATGTTCCGGCTCAACGGGCTTGCGTAGGGGTCTGCCCCCCATGCCTCGACGCTCCCCGCTGACACCGGAACAACTGTTTCTTGAGATACGCTGCGCGATGGCGCAGCGAGCACTGGAAGGCGGCGCGCCAGTAAAACAGGAGCCTTCCGGGGGAAGGGTGGCAGGCAAGCGCAATCTCTGTCACTCTTCCCGGTGCGTTTTAGTTCTGCCCGCCTCCCTGGCCCATGCCGCCGTAAGGCGCGCCCCTGTTCAGCATCGCGGACATCCCGGTGGGCGGCGGCTGCCCGGCGAGGAAGAGCGAGCGCAGCCAGTTAGGTCCCTGAACATGCTCGATGCCCTGCGGCGCGCCTCCAGCCACCGGATTGGTGGGGCTCGCGGTTCCGGCGGTCGGCAAGCGGCCCCCGAGCGGGATGTCGCCTGAAGGCCGTATCGGCGGCAGCGGGACGGGCGTCTGCAACCCCGGCGGCGGGCGCGGCGGGAGCGGCGGCTGCGGCTCCGTGCTGAGCACGGGGTTCGCTCCCCGCGCCGGAGCCGTGGGCGGCAGCGGCGTGGTGGCGGATGCAGGCCCGCGCGGCGTAGCGCCCCCGGAAGTGGGCACCGGAGAAGCAGGGGCCGGCGCGGATGGAGGGTTCCCGTAACCGCCCGGCGGGTAGAAGCTGAAGGCGGGCGGCTGGACCGCCGGTCCCGGAGGTGGTGCCGGCGGCGCTGGAGGGGGTGGTTGAGGCCGAGGCGGCACGACCCCCGGCATCAGGGCGTCCAGGGCCGCCAACGACATGATACCCGGTGCCGGCGTGCCTGGGGCGTTATCGTAGAGGCTGCCACCAATTTGACCGACGACGGGATCGCGGGTGCGCGCCATCTATAACTCTCCTTCTCAATAAGGTCCCTGCTTGATGAGCCCGGTCATGCCCTGGGCCGTCGCGCGCGGGACGTGGATCAACCCCGAGGAGCCCAATGGGAACCCCTTCGGCATGGGCATCAGCATCTGCCCGTTCGGCATCATGGTGGGTTGCTGGGAGCGCGCGTCGGGGTAAGGCGGCGGCGCGCCCGGATGCGGCATCGGAGGGGGCTGCACGCTCATCATCGGGTTCGTGGCCGAGAATTTCCGGGGTCTGGGCTGTGGTGGTTGCTTCGCGCCCTGCGGCACGCGGCGCGCTTCCTGCGGGGAGGGCTTGTGCGAGGCTTCCGGCAGCACCGTCGCGGCGACCTGGGCCGAGGACGGCCCGGCTACCTGCTTGGGCCCGGAGCCCTTGGCCGGGTGCTTGCCAGGGTTCGTCTGGGTGGTCATGGCCCCGCCCGGCGTCGTGACCTGGGACCCGAGCGCATTCGCGAGATCGTATGAGACGGCCATCAGGCGAGCCTTCCTTTTGTCCAGGTCGTGCCCGGGACGGATGCGACCTGCCCCTGGCCCCAGATGTTCGACATGTAAGGGTTGGTTCCCAATGGCTTCAAACCAGCTTGTGCCATCAGCGCGGTCATGCCGTCTCCCGAGGTGATGCTGCCCGGGTCCATCTCGCCACCGGGCATCGGCTGCATCGCCAGTTGCCCGAGGGTGGAAGGGACGCTCCCGCCGCCGCTGAACTGCGCAGGCACGGCGTTCGGCCGCGTCTCCGGGTCCATCGCCGCCGGGGTCCTGATCGCGGGCTGGTCCGGGGCGTCCATGATGGGCTGAGAGCCACCACCGCCACCGCTCATTGGAGCCGCCAAGCTGCTGAGCGCCTGCCCTATGGACATCCCCTCCATCTCGGCGGGGGTGACAGGCGCATAACCCTGCGCTCCTGCGACGGCCCCGCCTTTGCCGGCTTCCATCGTCGCGGGGGCGTCGCTTGGGTTGTAGCCGGAATTGCCCCAGTTCGGGTCTGCGTCCCGAGGCCCGTGATAGCCGGCCCAGGGCGATGTCGAACCTCCCTTGGCGAGGTAGTTCGCGACCCAGGCCACTTGCTGGGGAATGGTATTCGAGTTGCGCAGGTCGAGGCCGGTATCCCTCTCGAACTGCACGCCGAGGCCCGCGCGCCGGTTAAGCTGAAACGGCCCCCATGAGCTTTCGAGGGCATCGTCTTTCTTGTCGTAGTTGCTTGTATGCAGGCTTTCACCTGCACGAATACCGTTGAGGATCGGAATTAAATCTGGACGGTGAATACTGTTGGCGGTTTGTGTTATTAAGTCGGTGAGTGTCGAGGGTCTAATCACAGGACCCATAATCGCCGCACCCGTGCCTGCGGTGCCTGCGGTGCCTGCACCAGTATTCCCGTAGGCGGCCCAAATCCTGTTCCAGTCTCCTGAAGCCCTGGCATTCTTAAGATTATTCCAGAGAGTGGGCTGCCCGTTGGCATCCAGGATATGGTTAAGTGGCTGAGCCGGAAGCTGCCAGTGATTGAACTCGGCCGTGTTGTTGATCCCATAGGGATTGTGCAGACCGTTGCTCCCGGCGATCTGCGCCCAGCGCTGGGCCGAGGCGGACCCCGGACCGCCGATGCCGATCACGTCGCTCGCCAGACCGTAGGAATGCGCTGACTTCAGGTCCGCGTCGAACTCGCTCCCCGTCTCGCTGGGATCGCGGTAGCCGCTCAGCAGGCGCACATTCATTCCCTGCGCCCGTGCCTGCTGGATGGAGTTCGCCATCGCCAGCGCAAAGTCTGGATGAAGGTAAGCCGTATCGCCCACCCGATTGGGATGGTTGCTGAGCGATGACAGATACTGCCGTGCCTGATCGGGGTCGGTGAACATCAGGGTTGCGGGGTCCTGCTTTGCAAGATGCGGCTCATCATGGTGTCGTAGAAGCTCTTACGCTTCTCGGCTTGTTGGTCGGCGGCCGTCGCCATTTGTGGGACATTGCCGTAGAGGGCATTCGAAAGCTGGTCCCCCATCGGTGCCTGCGCGATGGCCCGCTTCGTCTCCGGGCTCGTCACGTCTCCGGCTGTGAACCTCGTGAAGCCCGCCTGCGCGGCAGGCCCCAACCCGAAAGGCAGATGTCCGAAGACGGCATGGGCCAGATCACGCATGCCGATAGCCACACCCGCTGTCCTGCGCAGACCCGTGGCGGCCGGCTTGAGATCGAAGTTCCTTCCCAGCGTCGCGGCGTGCGCCAGCCTCTCGGAAGAGGAGAGCACGCCCGGAGGCGGCGGGGGCTCCGTGCCTGTCAGAACGTGCATGAGGTCGCCATAGGACGCGTAGTCGTTGGCGAACGCCTCGGGCCGCTCGCTGCCACCGGCAAGCTGCCCCCTGGTGCGGCCCAGCATGTCGATAGCGTTGGCGGCCACGGCTGCCCGCACCGCAGGGTCGAGGCGTCTGGAGAAGTTGTCGTAGACCCCGCTGTTCTGCTTGTTCGAGAACAGCACACTGTTCGCGATGTCGCCGTCGCCCATAGACTGTGGCGGGAATTCATAGTTGACCTGCCCGGTCGCGGGATCGGTCACACGGCGCGGCTCGCCCGCCACCTTGAAATAATCCGGCAGGATATGCTCGGAGTAATGCGCGAAGTTGGCGCGGGCGGCGCTGAGCGCGTCGGGAGGCGCGCCTCGGGCCGCAAGATGCGCTTCCATCGCGGCGAGGGCCGCGTTCTTGATCGCGAGCGGCACGGCGCTTTCGGTCGTCATCTGGCCGTTCGGAAGCATGTTGGAAGCCCCCGAGAGCACGTCTTGAAGCAGGCCGTAGGGAACCGTGGGCGCGGCATTTGGGCTCGTCACATCCGCGTTCGGGCGTCCGGGCTGGTTGAACCGATGCCCGTATTGCGAGCTTTCAACGACGCTGTTGTTGGCGATCTGCCGGATCGCGTCCTCGGTAGGCCCCTGACGGAGGTTGCCGCCTGTGGCGTGGTCGATGCTGCTGAGGAAGGGGGTGATGTCCACCTCGTCGGTGGGCTGGATGCCGTAGCGCGAGGCGATGTCGAGATAGGGCTGCTCGCGTTCTTGCAAAAGCCTGGGAATAACGTCCCTGGACCCCTGATAGAGCAGCCTGCCGGCGTTCTCCACCGATCCCGTGCCTGGACGGAAGCCGGGGCTGATCGCCTGCGTCGAAGCGTCCTGTGCCTGGAAGATGGCTCTGGCGTGATCGGTCTTGTCGGCTTCAAGCCGGTTGCCCCAGGGCGGGGTCGCGCCCAGCCAGTTCATGATGTGCTGCCAGCCGGGCTCCATCATCGAAACCGCGCTCGGCCAGTTCGGGGGCGGCTCGCCGGTCCTCGCGGCGTAGTCCTGCGCGAGCGCCTGCCCGGCGTTGTAAACGTCCTGTCCGCTTTCCCGGCGGACATTCGTCACATCCCCCTCCTTTGCCATTGAAGGTGCGTAGACCCGCGTGAGCGCGGTCTTCGCCGTGGTCGGGCCTGCGCCTCCGACAAGCGTTCCGATATAGGAGCCCGCCTCGCGCCCCTTCGGGCCGAAGAAATACTCGCCGACATCCCCGCCCAAATCCCCGCCGTAAGTGCTGGTCAGCGCGGGCACGAGCCCCCGTCCCCGCCCGGCGGTCAGCGTTTCGAGGGCGCGCTGCCAGAAGCTCGCATCCTGTGGAATGTCGGGCGTGCCTGTCTGCTCTCTCCAGGTCCCGGCGACCGTCGGCACGTCGTAGGATGTGCCCAGGTTCGGCGCGACGAGATGCTTGGCGACGTTCACGCCCGTAGCCGTCAAGTCCGCGAGGCCCGTCGATGGCGCGTAGATGTAGGGCGCGGCCCGCGAGAGCATGTTCCCCACATCCCCGTAAGTGACCCCTTTGTCGGTGAGGAGGCCCGATCCGGGGATCGTCCTCGACGCGATGTTGGTGTTGATCCAGTTGCCAGGTCCGGAGGCGTCGAAGGCCGCCCGCTGCCCACCTATGGCGGTGTTCGGGTATTTGTTAGTCGCGGAATAGATGTTGCTGGAGGTCCAGAAAGTCCCGTCGGGCCGCTTCGCCGCGAGGCCCATATAGGTCTTGTCCATCCCGGCGTTCAGGCGTGCCTGCTCCTTCAGGGCCTGCTCCGGCGACGTGACCCGCATGTCGTAGTTGAAATAGCCTCCATTGTTCAGCGGCAGCCGGTTGTAGCCGTTCGCCATGTCATCCTTGGTAAGCTCGCCATGCGGGTCCGGCATCATCCCTTTCTGAGGGTCGAGCGTGTAGTTCTGCTGGTAGGGGTCTCCTGAAGCCGGTGCCAGCATCGGGATGATGGCTTTCAGGAACGAGGCGGTTGGGGTCGCTGTGCGCCAGTCCGGGGTTGCTGCGGGCGGCGCTGGCGGCGCGGGCGGCGGCACGGGCGCTGGATTGGTGAACGTCCCTCCGCTGCCCGAGAGCGCGTCGGCGTTCGCCCTGGCCCAATCCCACGGCGACGTGTTGGGGTCTGGAGCGGAAGTGGTGTCGTCAGCCATCGGGCTACCTCATGACACCGGGCGGCAGATACATTTCCTGACCGCCCGGCCCCGTTACCAGCGGCATGACCGGCGCTGGCGGCGCGCCAGGACCCGCAACAGATGGCGGCGCTTGCAGTGACGGAGGTGCTTGCGGTGGCGTTTGCGGCGGCGCTTGCGGTGGCGCTTGTGGTGGTGGTGCCTGCGGCGGCGGCTGGAGCGGGCTGCCGCGTGGCGCGGAAGGCCCGGTGGTGACTGAACCGCTGCCACCGCTGCCCTGGAGAAGCGTCTGCAACTGATCGGGCGGCACGTCGGTGACGCCGTATTTCGTTTGGTAATCCTTCACGCGAGCCCCGATATTGTTTCGGCGCGCCTGCTCGTTCGTGAAATAGTCCTGGTAATTGCCGCTCCCTCCAGGCACCAACCCAAGATGCCCGGCGGCGTCCTGGGCGCGCTCTATTGCTGTCTGGGCGTAAGCCTGCTGTCGGGCGATGTTGTTCAGGAGAACCGGGGCGGGCCATGAACTGTCGCCAAGCTGATCCGTGAAAGGTCTGATCTCGGGGCCGGCGAAGCGGGCGTTGGCCTCTTTCACAAGGGCAGGAAGCTCGCTTTTCAGAATGGTGTTGAGCTTCGTCTTGGCCTCGGCCACGTCGCCGGCAATGATACCGTGATCGGCAAGCACCGAGAGCCAATGCATGCTCACCTGATTTATACCGCCTCCAGCGTTAATGTATTTCGTGAGTGCAGCCGCCTGATCCAGCTTCTCGTTAAGCTCCGCAGCCGACTGCCCGCCGTCATAGGCTTTTTGCCACTGCGCCGTGATCGGGGCCATGAACGCCTTGCGCGCTTCCGTGTCGGCCGGGCTTTCTCCGACGAACTGCCCTGCCGGGGTCTTGGTGAGCACCGGGATCGGAAGCTGCGAGCCGGGCACTGGAGCCGGACGCGAGATGGTCGAGACGCCTCCAGCAGTTGTTGCTGATGGTGCCTGCGCAGGGGGTGCAGGCATGGCCCTGGGAGTGGCCCCGCCGCCCATATCCGTCAAAGTCGGAGCCTGTGTCGGAGCCTGCGCGCCTGGACCCGCGACCGTCGGCGCTGGCGGTGCTGGAGCCGGCGCTGGCACTCTTGGAGGAGCAGACCCGCCGGGAGGCGTGACGCCTGCCGCTCGCGCGGCGGCGCTCGCGGCGTCCACAGAGGTCGGCACGGGAGCCGGTGCGGGCTGGGTCGCGGCGCTGGGTTGGAAGTTGCCCGGCGGCAGACCTTCCTGCATGACTTTTTCGTAGGATTTGCGGCTCGCCTCCGCAGCGCTGAGCCCCTGTGCCAAGAAATTCTTGTAGTCGTTCGTATGCTGCAAGCCGGGCACGTAGCCGTCCGCCGGGAGCGGCCCGAACTTCTGGAGGTAAAGCTCGGCATCGCGCTGCATGCTTCCAGGCACCCAGGGCGTGTCCTCGAAATGGACCGTGCGCCCTTCCTGCTGGGCTCTGATCTTGCCGGCTTCCTGCGCCTGCGCCTTCGCGCCTTCCTGCGCAGCTTCCTGCTGGCGGAAAAGCTCGGCCTGCCCGGCGGTCGTGGGAACCGCATAAGGCTTATCCCAGAAGTTTCCGGTGATCTGCCGATACATCTCGCGGTTGAAGGTGTCGTCCTCGGGCGTGTTGCCCTGCCGGAAGGGGTTCGACTTCATGTTGCGAAGCGCAAGCTCGAAGGTCATCTTGCTGTCGTCGCCGCGCAGGATCGAGTTCGCGATGAGGGGGAGCGCATCGGGCCGCACCCAGCCGCTATACGCCTGGGTCGCCTGCTGCTGTGCCTGCATCTTCAACTGCTGCTGGCGAAGCTCCAGGTCGCGCAGCCAGATTTGCCGCTGGAGGAGATAGGCTTCGGCCTGCGTCTTCGGGTTGAAGGCGTTGGCCACGGAGCCGGCGAGCCCGCTCAGCGTCTCCGAGAGGGTGTTGTCTTGCGGCAGCCTCAGGACCGGCATCTAAGCTCTCCTCACCAAAGCCCGGCCGAACCCGCGCCAAGCCCGTAATCGGTCATGTCCGGGGCCGGCGCGCTGACCGACACATTGGTGCCGCCGCCGCCCCAGCCGCCGGTTCCCCGCAGCCCGGTGCCCGTGAGCGTGCCTGCGAGGCCGCCAAGCGTCTTGGCGATGCTGCCCATCTGCCCCATCCCTGGCCCGGCGGCATAATTCAAAGGTTGCACCTGCTGCTCGACGCCGTAGGTCTTGAGGTTCCCGGCCCGGATTGCATTGGCGAGGTTGATCTGGTTACCGCCCTGGGCGAACTCGATGGGCACTGTGGTCCCAAGGCCGCCAAATGAGCCCCCATAGGAACCTGCCGTGGCAAGCGCCGCGATACGCCCCCTGGCGTTCTGGGTGGCGTTGTTCACCGCAGCCGTGAGGCTGTCACCGAACATCGTGTTGCCGGTTTTCTCCCCCGAGAGCGCCAGCGACGAGGGCGCGGCACCCCCGGCCGTGGTGGGCGTCACGCGTCCGGTCGAAGCACTGGGGTTATTGTAGAGGGCCGTGAGGCGCGCCGCCTCGTCGGCCTGCTGCTTCTGCTGGTTCTCCGGCGAGACTTGCTGGAGCGTGGCCTGCTGGGCGTTGGTCGCCTGCTGCCGCTCCATGTTCTCGGCATTCACCTGATCCTGGTGGATTTTGGTCTGGTAGGCGACCCATTGCGCGTTGGCCGCGTTCTGCTCGTCCATCAGGTTCTGCTGGGCGCTTGCCTCCATAGCGCCGGAAGCGAGTGAGACGGCTCCCGAGATCAGCCCGCCGACGAGGGGATCGCACATCCTAGACCGCTCCCGAAATGCCGGTGCCCGAACTGGGCGACGGCGTGGATGCGACGGACCCTGTGCCCATGCCGCCGGCACCGCCGCCACCCGTGATGTAGGCGTAAGGGTTCATGAAGCCGGAGATCGCGTTGCCTACGCCCGCCGTGATCGGCGCGAAGAGCGCACCGACAGGGTTCAGGAGCGGCACCGTGAGATTGGCATTGGCGACCATGTTCTGGGCCGTGTTGGCCGCGACGCTCGGGTCCTCGGTCGAGTAAAGCTGGTTCAGTGCCTGCTGCTGGTCCTGCTGCACCTGGGTGCGGAGCCCGGCGGTCTGGGTGTCGGCCTGCGAGGCGATCTGCGCCCGGTTCATGGTGTCCTGCTCGGAGAGCTTGCCGACATCCATCGCAGCCACGGAGGAATTGAGGGAACCCGCTCTGGCGAGGTTGTAGTTCAGCCCGGTGCGGGCGTTGGCGTATTGCTCGTCTTCCTGCGGGAGATAATAGTCGAGGATGCTCTGGCGGAATTTGTTGTAGAAGTCGTCTCCGAACCCTCCTGTCGTCGTGGTGCCTGGGCCTGTCGATCCGCCGTAGTAAATCTGGGCCTTTGAGAGATCACTCAAGCTTCCCGCTGACGTGACGAGGTTCCCGGAAGGGTCGAAAATCCCGTATTGGGTGCTGCCGCCGCTGTCCGGGAGCGGCTTCCACGAATAGCCGTCCGCGAGCGTGCCGGTCTGGCCGCTCATGTCCACCGCCGGAACCGGATTATAAGGCTGGAAGGGCGTTCCTATGGGCGCGACGCTCGGCGGCACGAGGGCTCCCGTGTTGGGGTCCTTCGTGAACCCCGTCGGCAGCGCGTAGGCCCCTCCCCCGACCGTCGAGGCTGCAACATCGGCGGCGGTTGGCGGCGGGGGCGGCGGCGGGGGTGGCGGGGGCCTGCCGATGCCGGACGTGTCGAGCAGCTTGCTGTCCGACGGCCGTCCCTGGAACATGCTGTTGATGAGGTTCACGCCGTAGCTCAGGCGGGCGTTGCGCTCCTTGTTCGCCTCGGCGGCCTGCGCAGCCTGCTGCTGCTGCATCTGCACCATTTGCATATTGGTGGCTTCGGAAGTCTTACCCTTTCCGCCCACGGATTTGCTTTAGCCTCCCATATCTGCTAGGCTAGCACTTTCGAAGGAGGAAAATCTATGCCTAGATGCGGTAAGAGAGTTGATGTCGAAACCCGGCTCTACGAGAAGATCGATAAGCGCAGACCTGACGAGTGCTGGCCTTGGAAAGGCTACACTCACAAAGGCTATGCGACGTTCAGGATCGGATCGCAGAAACACCATGCCATCAGAATTGCATGGGAACTCGAAAACGGCGTGTTGATCCCGCCCGGCATGGAAATGGATCACCTCTGCAACAACCGCCTTTGCTGCAATCCTGCTCACGGGGAGGTTGTCACCCACTCCGAGAACATGAGACGTGCCTGGGCGCGTGGCCGGATAGTCAACCAAGGCCAAAGAGGCATGGGAAAGCACTTCAAGGATACCGCTGCGTTCAAAGCCTTCATGGCCGATCCAAGGTCTTGGCATGAAAAAGCCGCCGATCACGGCATCTCCAGGTCCACGGCCTATATCTGGACCAAGCAAGGGGTTCAGAAGCGCTTTCAACCTAAAGTCTCCGGCGCATGATGAAGCCCAGGCTCTCGAAGCCCGCCTTCTGGAACAGGTTGAAAAGCGTCCGCATCGCCTTCATTCCCGACGCGACAGGAGCATGAAACGCCCCGGCCCCGGCCCGCTGCCCCTCTTGGACAGCGAGACCGATCAGGCCCCTCCCTATGGCGCTGCCGCGAAAGTCCGGATGGACGTAAAGCTCCATCAGGACCATGCAGGGTTTTTTCGAGAAGGTGCGGTCGAACCAGTAGGAGATGAAGCCGACGATGCTCTCGTCCACGATTGCCAGGATGTGGGGACGGGTGTCCGAGATGACGCCGTCGAAGACTGTGGCATAGGCGGCGGCCTCGTCGTATTCCAGCATCTCCTTATAGACGGCTTCCAGGTAGAAAAGCTGATAGAGCTTCATCAATTCCGGAACGTCATCCGCCGTTGCGAAGCGGAACTCCACCTCGCTCTGCAACTCTTCTAAGGTGATGGGTCTGTTCATCGGCATGCCACGCAAAGAGGGTGAAATCTTCGCGTCGGGTGCCGAATTCCGACAGAACGGCTTCCGGAACGGCTCCGAGAGCTACCAGCCACTTGTAGGTGTCCTGGCGCTCGGTGAGCGCCCGACACTCGGCTCGATGACAACCGATCTTCAGGAGCGTCGGGATCATAGTCCTCTTGACGTGCCTTGTCATCCCAAGCACCACGCGCCTCCAGCCGGGCGTGCCGAAGGCCCAGACGCTGGCGCAGGTGGGGGTCATGGGATAGGCCCCCAGGCACGCGACGGGGCCGTTGCTCCAGAACAGCCACCCCATCCCCCGCTGCGCGACGCGGCAGACCGTATCCACCAGGGTCTCGGGGTTGAAGCCGATCCCATGCAGCCTCCATCTCGGCCTGATCCGCCGGGCGCAAATTCAGGACGATGTGCCAGAGCGGGTCCGGCATGACACCCGTGATGACGGTCATCCCGTTTCGCTCGCCGCATAGTGGATGATCATCTTGCTGAAGGTCGCGGGTCCCGGTGCCTGATGCGTAACCTTCACCTGAAGATGCGTGCCGCGCCCGCTGATGGGAATGCGTCCGATATTCGTCGTCGGGCCGTCGATGGCGCAGATTTGATCGAAGGGCGGCCCCGGCAGGGAGGGGTCGAAGCACATCTGAACGTTCCATTCCGACCCGGACTGCGCCCGGCAGATGGCGTCGAAGCCCTGATAGAACTTGAAGGTCGCCGGCTTCTCGAAGGAAAGCCCGGGCGTGTCGAACTCGACGGGACAGCTGTCATAAGTCAGATCGCCGTAGCTGCCGAAACGCCAGACGTTCCCCTGATCATCGAGGAGGTAGACGAAGGGGTCCGCGAACACCATGCCCTGCGGCACGATGTTGAAGCCGGGCACGTAGGTGCTCCAGGCACTGATGTTTGGTGACTGGAAATTCGAGAGGACGAAGATGGTGTCCCACATCGCCATCCAGATGCGGCCCGTCCTGGGAGAAAGAATGGTCTGCGTCGAGCCCATGTCCTGAGGATTTCCCGAATATCCCCGGGTGGCGATCATCTCCTGGATCGTCGGGTCGATGGGCGAGCCTACGTCGGCGACGGCAGCCGTGGTCGTGAGATCACGTGCGCGTAGGGAACGAATTCCATGTGCTCCCAAGAAATACACGTCATTAGCCACATATTGTCGCACGCTTTGACGCGATAAAGTTCCTGCGTCTCTGAGGGTTTGATAGTATTGATTGAGTGAGGGATCGGGATCGAGGAACCACAACTGACAACCCAAAGTGGAAAATATCGCCATCTTGTCATAGTAGACTTCCATCGCGACAAGGTTCTCGCTGTCGCTGTCGTTCGACCCGAGGCTGATATAGCCGGAGCCGTTATGAGCCACGACGCCACCCACGGGCGGCGGGTCCAGCCAAGTCGTCGGGTCGCCGACAGCGGAAAAGAACAGGTTGCGGCCGTTCAGGCCATACATCTTCTCCTTATAGGTGCGGCAGGCGAGGCAGCGCCCGTCGGCCTGCGAGACGTAGTTGCCGTCGTAATAGGCGTAGGAGCCATAGCTGGAAGTGGCAGCTACATAGCCCAGGAAGACCAGGAACATCTTGCCTTCGAAAACATCCCAGTGGGTCAGTTGCTGAAGCGTGATGCCGGCCGGGGCCGTGACCTGTATCCAGCCGACCTGCGTGCTCGTCGGCGGGTTGATGCTGGCCCCTCCGGTGCCGTTGGTGAGCACCGCGTAGCACTGGTTGTTCAGCGAGCAGAGCCCGGCCGGCATGACGCCGAACATGGCCTTGGCGTTGCACCAGTTGACGAAGGCGGACCGCTTCTCGATCTCACCCCCTGGCGTGATGTGGCAGTTCTGAAGCGTCCGCATGGTGCCTGCGGGCGCAGTCATCAAATCCTTGCGCGTGTCGATGCCGTTCTGGAAATTCGCTATTTCATAATATAAAACGCTACCCCCACCCCCAGATAAAGCAGATTTTGGAGCTTTAACCATCAGAATGTCTATTCCGTCGGTAACCAGCAATTGCGTTTGGAGCTATTCTTGCCGGCAGGAAGCATCTGAAGGTTGAAGATGTTGTGCTCTTGCTTCTTTGCAGCTTGTAGGGTAATTTGCATTCATTCACCCCTTATATATCAGCCTTGCGCCGGAATGAAGTCGATGTAAGGCGTCAACTGCCGCCGGTCGTCGTGGATTGGCCCCATATAGCCGCCATCACGGGAAAGTGAGCGCATGGCCCTCTGCTGCGCGCCAAGGCGCGCCACCAGCAGGCGGCGGTAGGCGTTCGCCTTCTGGAGCTTCATCGCCGCGCCTTCGCTCTTCTGAACCGCCAGGATTTCGGCGGCGGCCATCAGCACGATGAGCGTGGCGTCGATGATGCAGACATCGGTGTCCGCTACGAGGGGGTTCAGAGGCGCGTTGCCCTCCACCCGAACCGAGATCACCGTCGCGTTCGGCATCGGCCATATCTCGAACTGCGCCGCCGGCAGCGTGACGTTGTTCACCTCGTCGTAGGAGGCGAAATTACGCCATCTCTGAGGCGGGGAGCCCCGGATCGTCTCGCCGCCATAGGCGGCGTAGATGCTCGGGTCGATGCCGTAGGCCAAAGGTGCCCAGTAGGAACCGATCAGGGTCCACAGGCGCACGATGCTGTCGAAGGGA
>Ga0126381_100001164_pt1 | contig 28508 bp, 21 predicted proteins | sample PanSoiMetPlot_28_FD_96465 | JGI IMG/M metagenome (GOLD analysis project Ga0126381, IMG submission 96465) | Tropical forest soil microbial communities from Panama - MetaG Plot_28 | ecosystem: Environmental > Terrestrial > Soil > Tropical forest > Bulk soil | place: Panama | collected 2016-02-17
GCAACTACCAAGCGGATGCCGACCGAGACCCGCACTATATGGAACAGCTGATTGCGGACGTGAGCCATCGCGACCTGGGCTGGTTTTTCGACGACTGGGTCTATCACGATCGTGGCTTGCCGGATTTTCATATTGTTTCTGTGTACTCGCACCCGCAGGGCAACGCCGCCTACTTGGTTACCGTCATGATAGAAAACCAAGGCGGAGCTGCTGCCGAGGTGCCGGTCACAGTGCATTTCTCGGGGGGCGAGAAAACGGAAAGGTTGATGGTGCCAAAAGGGGCAAAGGCGTCGGTCAGAATCCTGGCAGCAGCGGCGCCCCGCGAAGTCACGGTGAATGACGGCAGTGTGCCTGAACTGGGTGGGAGCGATCACTCGTACCAGTTCTCTTCGTCGTCCGAGCAAAAATGACGGAGAGGAAGTGGTCTCTATTGGCAGGTTGCGCGTCATTTGCGGGATGGTTCACGAGGACCGAGGCAATTCAAAGTTCAGATGGCCACGCATCGGGGGGATTTCTTGGCCCACATTCAATTTCTTGGGGCTGCTGGAACCGTAACTGGTTCGAAGCATTTGATTAGCCTGGCAAGTCCCGGCTCAGCCCGAGACGAGCTACAGTTGCTGGTGGATTGCGGCTTGTTTCAAGGCAAGAAGGAGTGGCGCGAGCGCAATTGGCAGAGCCTGCCGCTTGAAGCAGGGAAGATTCGCGGCGTCATTCTGACGCACGCCCATCTCGACCACTGCGGTTGGATTCCTAGGCTGGTCAAGCAAGGGTTTCGCGGGCCCATTTACGCCACTCCGCCAACCATCGACCTGTGTCGAATCTTATTACCCGACTCCGGCCATCTCCAAGAAGAAGACGCCGCATTTCACAACAAGCGCAAAAGCTCGCGCCACCACCCGGCGCTCCCCCTGTATACAGCGAAAGAGGCCGAAGCCTGCCTCAAGTACTTCCAGCCGGTAACATTCGAGAAATGTGAGCGGGTCTCTGCGGAAGTATCCTTTCGCTTGGTCCGTGCCGCCCATATCCTGGGCTCGGCGATGGCGGAGATCACGCTGGCGACGAACTCGACGGGCCGGCCCTTCCGCATGCTCTTCACCGGAGATATCGGCCGGGTGCGCGAGTCCAGGTTTGCGCCGGGTAAAGTTGTCGGTTCGGGTCCGCAGACAGGAGAAACCGCAGATCTTGTGGTAATGGAGTCGACCTACGGCAATCGCCAGCATCCGACCGAAGATCCCAGGCAGCCCCTGGGTGAACTGATCACGGAAACCGCTCGGCGGGGCGGATCGGTCGTGGTACCGGCATTCGCGGTCGAGCGCACGCAGAAATTTCTTTTTCTCGTGAAGGAGCTGATCGAATCCGGTCAAGCTCCACGCATTCCGGTATATTGCGATAGCCCCATGGCCATCCAGGCCGTCGAAATCTTTCTCCAGCATGGTGAAGAATACAGTGACGCGACCAAACAGCTGATCAACCGCTACGGTTCTCCACTCGAGTGGGAGGGTTTTAGGTTCGCGGAAAGCGCCGCGGAGTCCAAAAAAATCAATGATGCGAAATTCCCCACGATTATTATTTCTTCGAGCGGGATGGTGACCGGCGGCCGTATCCAGCATCATCTCGCGCGCTGTCTGCCCGACCCCAGAAATACGGTGGTTTTCATCGGTTTTCAAGCACCTGGCACCCGCGGCTTTACCATTAAAAGTGGCGCGCCGGAGGTGAAGATCTTCGGCGAGATGATCCCGATTCGAGCTCAGATTTCGACTTTTGAGCAGTTCAGTGATCACGCCGACACGCCGGAGCTGCTGAGCTGGTTGCGCAGCTTCCGCGCCCAGCCCGCGACCACTTACCTAGTCCACGGTGAACCGGATGCAGCCAGCGAATTGCGTGACTCTATGATGAAGCAGCTGGGCTGGGATGTGCGCATCGCCGAATGGATGGAGAAGGTAGAACTTGACCTATCCTCGGTTACGGGGTCGCGCGGTGGGTGGTGAAGCGCACCAATTGATCGAGTTTCTTTCGGGCGCAGCCTGAATCGATTGAAGCTGCGGCCAGCTTTATGCCCTCGGTCAGCTCCCGAGCCTTGCCGGCGGCCACTAGCGCGGCCGCGGCGTTCATTAGCACCACGTCGCGTCGCGCCGATTTTTCTCCGGCGAGAACTTGCCGCACGATATCGGCGTTTTGTTGGGCGTCTCCTCCGGAAATTTCTGCCAGTCCCGCCCTTGGCAGGCCGAACTCCTCGGGAGTGACCTCGTAACCATGCACTAACCCTTCATGCACCTCGGCCACTCGCGTAGGTCCGGTAATCGTGATTTCGTCCAAACCATCAAGTCCGTGGACCACGAATGCCCGCCGGGTGCCCAGGATGCTCAGAGCCTGGGCCAATTTTTCAACCAGTTCCAGTCCATAGACACCGACCACTTGCGCCGACGCGCCCGCGGGATTGGTAAGCGGGCCAAGCAAATTAAAAACCGTCCGCAACCGAGTCTCCCGACGGGCGGCCTGGACGTACTTCGCGGCCGAATGGATTCGGGGCGCGAACAGAAATGCGATTCCAACCTGTTCGAGACACTCACCAATGAGCTGGGGCGAGAGTTGGATGTTGACCCCCAACTCCTCCATCACATCCGCCGCCCCGCATTTGAGACCCATGCCCTGGGCGTCCATTTTCGGGGTAGAGCTGCGATTTCCGTGCTTGGCCACCCGAACGCCAGCGCCCGCCACCACCAGCGCGGTCACGGTTGAAATATTAAAGGTGCCGGCCGCGTCCCCTCCAGTACCACAGGTATCCACCAGGGCTTCGCGCCCGGTGCCGCTTGCGTCGAGCACCGAGTTCTCATGGAACGAAATTGGGTTGGCGGCTGCCCGTATGGCCTCGGCAAAACCGACAATCTCTTCTACGGTTTCGCCTTTCATCGCCATTCCCACGAGCAAGGCGGCGATTTGCGCATCCGTCGCAGTCCCGCCAAGCACTTCGATCATCACTTGCCGGGCCTCCTGGCGCGATAAAGATTCGCGATGGGTGACAATGCGGTGGAGGGCCTCGATGATCATAGAAGGTCCAGCAGTATCAGAACCGCCACCGAGAATCAAGCCGATCTCCAATGGATAGAAGTACCTATAGGAGACAAAACGGCCGCCGGGGGCCCAAGATTGAGGATTCGAACCGGGGATCACCGAATTCCCAGGTCTGGGCCTGTACTATTTCCCAAAGTTCATGTCCCTTGCGTACTCTGCCCAGCCGCGCGTTCCCGGCGTAAATAAAAAGATTCGGACTCTGGCTTCCCCTGGCCAGCAGCGGAATTGAGCTTTGGAGGAAGCATGCAAATTGGTGTCTATGGAGCAGGATATCTGGGAACGGTGATTTCCGCATGTCTGGCAGACTTTGGCACCCCCGTGATCTGCTGCCATCCTGACAGCTCTCGCATGGTGGACATGGCGCAAGGTAAAGTGCCATTCCACGAGAAAAACCTGTCGGAGGTCATTCGGCGAAACGTACGTGCCGGCCGTTTGACATACTCCACAGATATTGAGTCGTTTGCCCGCAAAGCAGGTCTGGTCTTTCTGGCCGAAGATACTGCCCAACAGCTGCCTGATCTCGTCCTTCGGATCTCGCAGGCGGTCAACCGCTCCCCGATCCTCTCGGTGGTGACCCCGGTGCCGGTCGGTACCGGGGTGGCACTCGAGCAGCGAGTGCGTGACGCGGGTCAGAAGGCCATCATTGTTTCGCAGCCTATGTTTTTCACCGCCGGTTGTGCAGTGGAGGACTTTAATTGGCCCGACCGGATTGTGCTGGGGTCCAACTCGAGCGACGCAGTCGGAGTTATCAAGCAAATCTTTCATCCCCTCGTCATGCGCGGGGTGCCGGTGATCGTGACCAATCACGCTACGGCGGAACTGGTACGCGAGGCGACCACCGCCTTTGTGGCCACAAAAATCTCCTTTATCAACGAGCTTGCCGGACTTTGCGAAAAGGTGAGCGCCGACGCTGTGCATCTGTCGCTTGCCCTGGGCTTAGACAAAAAGATTGGCCCACGCTGTCTGCAGGCGGGAGCCTCCATGGGGGGATTATTTGCCCAATCCGACATGGACTCGCTAGCGCAGCTGGCCCAGGGAAAGAATGTTGAACTTCGGATTTTGGCCGCAGCCCGCGACGTAAACCAAGCGCTTGCCGATGGTTTGGCGGGCAAGATCTCCAACTGTCTGCGTTCGCTCGAAAATAAGAATGTCGGTATTCTGGGCTTGGCATTTAAGCCCAACACGAACTCCGTGGCAGGATCGGCTTCGGTGAGGCTAGCGCAGAGCCTGGTTGCCCGCGGGGCTCGAGTGCGGGCCTACGATCCGGTGGCGATCCCTGAAGCTAAACTCGAACTTAATGGCTCGGTCGACTACTGTGACTCTCCTTATGCTGCCGCTGAGGGTGTCGAAGCTCTAGTTGTGGGCACGGGATGGCCCGAATTCCGCGGCCTGGATTTTTCTCGCATCAAAGGCCTCTTGCGGCGGCCGCTGATCGTCGACACAAAGAACATCCTCGATTCGGTGCGACTGCGGGCCATGGGCTTCGAGTATGTGGGCGTGGGCAGAATCTAGACACTCGGCGCGGGCTGGTCATACGGTGCAAGCGCACTCTAAGTCAATGCAAGAAGGGCGCCACGTTCTTAAGCCGCCGACCGCCCAATGACTTGGCCACGCCCGGCATCTTCCTACGAACATCGATGCATCAGAACCTAAGGTAAGCAGGTGACGGCAGGCTCGCCCCGGGAGAGCTGCGTACCGATCACGCAGCGAAACTTGACAGTCTATGTCGCAGATGTTTAAGTAATTGTTTATTTTCTGCGATCAGGCAGGCGGGGGCGCCGAACCCGTCTCCCAGGCAAGCTTCGGGCGTGCTTCAGTCTCGATTCTTCTCTAAAATTCTCCAAAGCATCGGAACGCGGAGGTTCTTGAATGGTCGGTGGCGATGGGTTGGGAGCAGTTTTTGCCCGTGTGAGGTCCGCCATCATCTTCCTTTTTTTGCTGCTCCTCGGGTTCCTCCTCGTCAGGCGCGATGTCCTCGATCGGGATCATGGTGCGAAAGTTTCGTCCGAGGGAACTGCGCTCCGAGGATCTCTCGGCAAACTGCCGTTGGCGTTTGAACCCAACCTTGGCCAAGCTCCAAACGAAGTGAAGTTCCTGGCGCACGCCGGCGGTTACGGCTTATATCTGAACTCCACCTCGGCGGTTCTTGCTTTAACGTCGCCTTCTCGCCGTGCTCGACGTTCGGGGGAGAACGTAGGCAGCTCGGTTGTTGCCATGCGGTTCGGCGGCGCTCAGAAGAACCCTGAAGTATCGGCTGTTGGACGACTGCCTGGCCGTAGCAACTATTTTATTGGTCGCGACCCGGCGGGTTGGCTCACCGATGTCGCCCAGTTCTCTCGCGTGCGCTATCGGCATCTCTATCCTGATATCGATTTAGACTTTTACGGCAAACAGAACCGACTGGAGTACGACTTTGAGGTCTATCCCGGGGGTGATCCGGGCCAGATTGAACTGGATTTTACCGGGAGCGACTTGCATTTGAACGCGAGCGGCGACCTGGTCGTCGAGTCAGATGGCAGCGAGGTAGGGTTTCAAAGTCCCCACGTCTATGAAGTCGACGGGGCCGACCGTCGTCCCGTTGCCGCCGGTTTCGAGCTTCGGGGCCCGGCGCGAGTCGGATTTCGCGTAGGTCCCTATGATCGTCGTCATACTCTGGTCATCGACCCGGTGCTGATATTTTCGACCTACTTCGGAGGTGCCGGAGGTGAGAGCTGCTCAGCCATCACAGGCGTAGTCTTGCCCAATTGTCCGGCTATCACCGTAGATTCCGCGTCGCGAGTTTATATCGCGGGCACGACCACGTCGGCTACGGGTTTTCCCACGCCCGCAGGAGGATCGGCGACAACCGTAGGCCCGGGTGGCGGGAATGCAGACGTATTTGTGGCGCGAATCACCGGCACCGGGAATTCACTGGCTCTCGATTACCTCACCTTCTTGGGGGGCAGCGCAACTGATTATCCGACCGGGGTTGGGGTGGACAGCGGCTTCAACGTGTATGTGGCAGGACTGACCAACTCCACGGATTTTCCCGCTACGGCGTCGGCCTTTCAGACCGCTCCCGGGTCTGCGGGCACTCATGTTTTCTTTTCCAAATTAAATTCCACTGGCTCGGCGAACCTGTATTCCACCTACCTTTCAGGTAGCGGAGTTGATACGGCGAGCGCTTTGGCGGTCGACAGCGGAGGCCTGGCTTACATTTTTGGCACCACGACCTCGCCCAACTTCCCTACGACGACCGCGGCGATTCAGACCACGGCAGCGGCTACGAATCAGTTCTTCTTCAGCAAGATCAACCCCGCATCGAGCGGGCAAAGCAGCCTGCAATACTCCACCTTCCTCGGCGGTAGCACGCCAGCAAATGGCGTGGTGACAGGAGGAGGGATTGCCGTTGACTCCAGCTTGAATGTCTATGTTGCCGGCGGCACTAACTTCAGCAATATGCCGGTGTTGAATGCGTTTCAGGGCACCGCCCAGGGTGGCTTCGATGCCTGGGTGGCCAAGTTGAATGCGCCTGCTAATAACACTCAGCAATACACGGTTTCCTTCGAAACCTATTTTGGAGGGAGCGGCGACGATATTGCTTACGGCGTCGCGACCGACGGCACCAATACGTACGTGACCGGCTCTACCACCTCCACCAATATCACTGCACCGAGCGGAAGCACGCCCTTTCAGGGATCGAATGCTGGCGGCACGGACGCCTTTATCGCACAGTTCGGCGCGCCTCCAACCTCAGGTACCACCCAAGGTGCTGTTCCCCTGACGTATTTCACCTACTTAGGCGGGAGTTCGACGGACGCGGCGCTGGCCATTGTTGCCGACCAGACCACGACCGGCGATCTGCGCGTGACCGGCTATACCGATTCCACCGATTTTCCGGTAATTACCAACCCAGTTCAGGGGACCTCCGGAGGCGGTCGCGATGCGTTCGTGGCCCGAATCCAGACCACGGCCACTACGACTAGCGGTAGCGCATCCACCTATCTCGGCGGCTCAGGCACGGATATCGGAACCAGCGTGGCCCTTGATTCGGGTCTGAATACCTACGTCGCGGGCGAAACCTCGTCGCCCAATTTCCCGCAGGCCATACCGATACGGCCTAGCATTTCCGGTCCGAGCGATGCATTCGTGAGCAAGCTGGGGCCGACCATTAGTGGTCTGGGATTCCTGTGTAGCGGCACTGGCTGTCCCTCTCCCCCGGCCAGTAATCCTACGGTAAATCCCACGCCCGTGGGCGTGGGAAACCAGATTACATTCACCTACTCGATTTATAACGCGGGCGATCCTGTACCTGGGGTTCTCTTCACGGACAGTGTTGGCCAGCTGCTAACTTCCCAAATTGTATCGGCCACGGCCAGCTCCGGTACCTGTTCGGTTAGCACCGGCAACGTCACGGCAACCTGCAATCTCGGTACCGTCAACACTTCAAGCATTACCACCAGCGGCTCTACTACCAGTACCGCTGTCGCGGATACAGTCTCAATAGTGGTTTCTGTCACCACGCCGACAGTTACCGGGACCATTCCACCCAAACCGCCGGATATCGGAAACAGCGGCGTGCTGAACGTCGTGGGAACAACTTTCCAGCAGTCCGCATCGGGGACCGCTACGGTGAACGACTTCGGTGTTACCGCCACGCCTTCAACCGCCACCGTGATTGCGGGCGCGACCGCTAGCTACGTAGTGACCACGACCCCAACCGGACCAATTCCCGAGTCCGTGACGCTAGCCTGCGGCTCGGGTGTGCCCGCGCAAGCCTCCTGCTCTTTTTCGGGCAGCAACAGCTCAATCCCCAATTTGAATAACGGGGCTCAGAGCCGCACCGTGTCGATCACCACCACCCAGCGCGTCACCACGCCTGCCTCGCGGTTCGACGGGAGACGATTTTTTTATGCTTTGTGGCTTCCGCTCTCGGGTCTGGTGCTAGTCTCAGGCGCGCTGGGCCGTAGAAGATATTGGCTCATCGGCCTGTTTGTCATCCTGATCCTTGCCGGTATAGTCCTCCAAGCCGGTTGCGGATCGACCAGCCATGGCAGTAGCACCACCACTGGAACTCCGGCCGGGACGTATTTAGTCACCATCAACGCGACCACCGGAGGCGCCACGCGTAGCACGACAGTTCAGTTGGTTGTGCAATAGCAAAGAACACAATGCTCCCGGCCTGTCGCTTGTAGATGCTGTTTGAGACAGCTTGGCTCTGATTGCACGGCTGGTTCGATTTTGCCTGTCGCGTGGCGGAGATTTCCTTTGGACCAAATTAAACGAGGGATGTGCCATGGGCGTGAGGGAGGAGAAATTCGGTACGGCGAATCCCCGTCGTCGGCTGGCGCTTCCCAATTTGCCTGTTTGCTTTCTCATTGTCATTGGCAATCGGCTTTCCCACTGTTCGTCGGGTGCCTTCGGCAGGAAACTGATCCTGCTGGTTGCATTCATGAACGTTGGCTTCGGACGGTCAGAACTGGACAATGCGCTTCACAAACCACGTGGTGAAGCACAGCCCACGGCAGGTGGGCTGCGACGCGAGGCGAGCGAGTTTCGTTTGCCCCGAGAACAATCAGCTCAGATTTGTGGACGGCTGCAGCTTCTAAAATTCCTTCGGGCAAGAAACTGGTTTCCACGCTGCACACAGGTGTGCTGGCAAGCTTCGTGCCTGGAGGGATGAGATCGTGTAACTTCCGCAGACTTTCCGCGCTCAATTGCCCGTGCCAGGCATGGATGCCGCCCTCGCTATATGCGGCTGCTCCGTAGCTGCCGGCCGCGACATCAGCAAACGACACAGGTGGAATCATGTGCACAAGCACTAGCTTGGCGCCATACTCTTCCGCTATAGCAAGAGCCAGAGGGAAGGCGCGAAGCGACGCGGCACCGAAATCAGTGGCAAAAAGAATGCTCTTGAATGTTGCCTCTGTACCGCTCGGGTTCGCAACATGGGGACCTACGGTGAGAACCGGGCAGGGCGCGACCCGAACCGCCTGTTCTGCAAGCGAGCCGAGGGCAAGTTTCTTCAGTGCCGCGCGACCGTGTGTGCCCAAAACCAGAAGGTCGGGCTGATCACGGTCGATGACCGATGAAAGCACATCGGCAACGTCTCCGGATACGATTTCGTCTTTGTGGGGGAACTCGCGTATGCCGGCCACCTGCTCGAACTCTAGTAGGTCCCGTTTCGCTTGGAGTTCTTCGCGACTCAACTCACCCGGCAGAGGTTCGTCCGGGATCGCTTCTTGCGGTTGGGGACGAAGAGCGTGCAAGAGTCTAAGTTCCGCCCCATAACGTTTGGCCAGCGCGAGAGCATAAACTAGAGCTCGCCTCGAGGTCTCGGAAAAATCAGTTCCTACTAGGATCCGCTTGAAGGAAATCGGCTTGGTCACTTCCTGCGGCGGGATGGCTAGGCTAGACATAAGAGCCTCCAAGCTCTGCATCCGGTTCCCTTGCGGCGAGGCGCAACACCCGACAGCGGACCTCAAGCAGCACGCGATTCGGCGCTTGTGTGCTCTGAAGACTTGAGTGCGGTCGCGATGAACGGCTCGTGGACATCGCTGTTCTACTCACTTGGGACGTTTCGCCCTGAGCGAGCAAATTCTGCTGTTTGGTATTCCAGTTTGAGCGCGACGCTCTGCCTCACTCTTCACACCGCGTAACAAGATCCGCCGAATCAAAACAATCCCTGGCGCAAACAGCGACCAGTAGCGGCGAAACTTGCGTCGTGCGACCGGATCGGTAGCTGTCGCTCGGGTTTCGGTTCGCGCGATCGATTTTGTAGCGCAAACTGGATCGGTGCGAATCATCCAGGCGATTTTTACGTATCCCGGCTCCTTAAAGCTTGCAAATTGTTCCGGAGGGACGGCCTCAAAGATAGGATTCGGCACCCACGGCCGCGTTATGGCCCCGAGCACGATCTCGTGTCCAGGAATTTCCGCCAGCAGGCCCCAGCCGATGGCCTTCATACTCTCCAGTAATTCCTTCGGCAGGGCGTCCGCGCCGACAGCCTTTTCCTCGCTACTGCGGTTTCCGACAATACACCGCAAGACCAACTCGCGGCATTTGAAGATCGCGCGAGTGGTGCGCCATTTCGACGCGTCCATCTCGCATGCGGCGGAGAATGCGACTTCCGCTGGAGCGGCCACCGCCAACTGATGCCTTTCCACCACCTCATGGTCGGGAATGTATAAGTCGAGGAGCGAGTCGAGCTCCTCTCCACGGCTCCAACGCTTCTTAGTTCCATAAGGCAGCCAGGTTAGGCCCGCACAGCTGGCATACGCCGTAGCCAAAAGCGCCGTACTACCGGCAATAATTCTGCCCAAGATACGGGGAGTGTTTCTGGTTTTCATGGGCACCTTCTTGAGCGCGCGGGGCTTTGAGTTTCCGCTTCGCCGAGAAGAATGTATCCGTCCTGAAACCCGATCTCCGCTTCGGTGTAGCGCGTCGGTTGTCTGCCAAGCGAACAACTGTGGTGAGGGCACGTCAGGACCGTGACCCTACCGGGTTCGAATTTCACGGGGCTAGAAACGAAAATGGGATGTCGTCCCAGTAGCTTCGATTGGCCTTTGCACCAGACGTATGTGCTGGCGGCATAGAACACTTCCTCGCATTCTGGGGTATTCATAGGCCCCCACCTGGCAACCGATGCCCTGTCCTGGTTCGGACCATCTCACTTTAGTTCCGAAGGAAAGAGAAAGAAGTGTCAGACATCACATGGATGGGTGACGCCAGGCACTGCCTTCGCCCCGGGAAGAGGGTGAACTACGTAGTCGAGGCGAGGTGTGTCATGGCTATCTCAGTTCTCGAACAGAAAACCGGCACTCCGGTTTCTCTTGAGAATGTACTGTTCGCAACCGACTTTTCACGGACTGCGCAGGCGGCCTTGCCGTATGCCTGGCGATCTCGCGGCACTACGGCAGCATGCTGCACGCCGTGCACGTGATACCAGATTTCGACATTCTGCTTCACGCTCAAGCATCGGATCCGGTCACGTTTAAAACGGCGTACGAGTCGGAGAAGTGCGTTCGCCTGCAACAGATTAGAGATCTCGAACCTGATCTCGAAGCGGTGGCTCATCGCACCCACATCCGGCAGGACGGCGTTTCCGATATCATCTCCGCCCAAAACATTGACCTTCTGGACGCATGGCCGCAGGGGAATCGAAAAGCTCGTGATGGGATCGGTTGCCGAACAGCTGTTCCGCCAAGCGCGTTGTCCTGTGTTAACGGTCGGGCCGAAAGCCTGCAACCGAGTCAAGGAAGAATTCGATGCCGCGGGGATGACATTCGGGTCGTCGACGTCGAGTTGAAGCAAATCCTCCTTGCCGTGGACTTCAATCCCGAGTCCTTGCGGGCAGCGCCATTTGCCATCTCGCGGGCAGAGGAGTTCCAGGCGCGCTTGGGGCTGCTCTATGTGATCGAGCATGCCCCGCTCACGACCAGGCAGGTAGTTCTCGAGCGGTTTGAAGAACTACTCCCGGCGCAAACCTCGCTCGGCTTGAGACCAGAAAAGATCGTGAAATTCGGAAACGTCCCGGACGAGATTCTGGCCTGTGCTGCGGAACGCCAAGCGGACATGATCGTCCTCGGCGTACGAGCTGCCAAGGCGCATTTAACCCGTGCCACGCATTTTCCGTGGTCGACGGCCCAGAGGGCAATTGCTAATGCCGCTTGTCCAGTACTCACGGTCCGTGCTTGACTCGCTCAGAGCGACGTTCGAGGGCGGAGCTGATTTCTCATTCGAATCAATCCGGAACCAACAAATTCGAGAACGTTCCCACCACGGTCACGTTCGACCAATTGAGAAAGGAGCTTGCGATGTCACCGTCATACGATTGCCATCTACACGGGCAGGTGAGCCCGAGGTTTTGAAGCCGTACGCCAGGCGTTCGCGTTTCGTCGGCGACACGAATTAGGCGGGGCCTGCTGTGCGTTTTATTGGGGCGAGAAGGTGGTCGATCTTTGGGTGTCCAGTTCTCGTTGGGTTTCATGAAGTCGACCGACCGTATGGCCGTTTGGCAGTGCGAGTTCCTTCGGAGCCCCGGGGTCAGGTGGTTCTCTGGGCTTTGCCGATCCGATCACCGGTGTCGGCTACGCTTACATCACCAGCCGGATGGGGACAAGCTTGACCGGAGATCCCCGGGACGTAGCTCTCAGAGATGCGCTCTACTCTGCGATTCTGAAATCCTCTGCGCCCACGGAAGACGGCTCGTCGCCTAATGAGGTACTAGGGGCGGGCGTCTCCTTAGATTGAGTCTGCCTGGCGCGGCTTGTGGCGGGCACGCGTTGGACCCGACCAGGTTGAAAGCGTCTGGTTCCTAGTCAGCCGCAACATGGGGCTTGGGCGGCTCTCCTTGACGCCGGTTGCGATTTGGCGGCAGGCCGGCATCGCGGATTTTATACAGGAGAGCTCGATAGCTGATGTTTAAGGTCCGCGCCGCTTGCTTGCGGTTCCAGTGGTGGTTGTGCAGAACCTTAAGAATGATTTTCCTCTCGAGAGCCCGGGTAGCTTGGCGAGTGAGCTTCTTCAGGGAAATCGGCCCGTCGAGGTTGATTTCGGGGGTGAGTAGGTCGCCATCCCGGGGTTGCAGGTCACTACTGATCACGTCTTCGCTGCCCAGGATCACATATCGCTTAGTAAGGTTTTCGAGCTCGCGGATGTTTCCTGGCCAGTGATATTTTTCGAGCACTTCCATCAATTCCGGCGAGAGGGGGCGCGCCCGACAGTTGTACTTGCGGTTGTAATACTCGAGGAAATAATCTACCAGCGAGGGAATATCAGCCCGCCGCTCCCTGAGGGGCGGCATGTATAAGTTCACCACATTGATGCGGTAGAACAGATCTTGGCGGAAGGTGCCGTTCTCGATTTCTTCTTCCAGCTTGCGGTTGGTGGCGCAGACGACGCGAACCTCGACTTTCTTGTCCGCCTGAGCCCCGATGCGGCAGAACTGCCCATCCTGAAGAAGCTGCAGCAGCTTGGATTGCAGGGGCATGTCGAGTTCTGAGATCTCGTCGAGGAAGAGGGTGCCGCGATGGGCCATCTCTACCCGTCCAGGCTTGGCTCCGTAGGCCCCGGTGAAAGCACCCCGTTCGTACCCGAACAGTTCACTCTCGAGCAGAGTTCCAGGAATGGCCGGGCAGTTTACCTTTACGAAGGGGCCGGTTTTCCAGGGAGACAAGGCGTGGACCATGCGAGCGATGATGTCCTTACCGGTGCCGCTTTCGCCGTGGATCAAAACCGGCACATTAGCTCCCGCTACCTTGCCCAGACGCTCGCGCAGGGCGATCATCGCTTCTGAGGCACCAAACACCACCGGCTCGGGCGGTATCTCCCCAATCGCTTGGATCAGGGAACTAACCGAACTGGATGCAGTTGTAGACATGCCGGACACGGCTCCTTTGCTACGCGGGAAACCTGGTGCACCCCAGGAACCAAATTCGACATCGAACCCGAGCAAAATCGCATGGAGGCCATTAACCCGGGTTTTACCAATCATTTAACTTTGCGGCGGACTGGGCATCGACAGGCGCCAAGCGGAAGTTCGCACATTGCAGTCCTAGGGTGTTCGATGGGAAAAGAAATTCACACAGAAGAAGCAAGTTTCCTATCGGGAGTGAGCTCCCCGGGAGGTGGAATTCAGCAGCGCCTGATTAAACTTTACCCCCATCAAATGGTAACCTTCAGCGTGGGTTACCCTTACCACTCGTGCCCGCAGGTTGCGTGAGCTTTTGGGGATAGGGGCGGAAGCGGCTAAAGGCGCGCTCGGAATCTCGAGCGAAACCTGCGCTGCTGGCCTAAGGACGCGGTGTACGGCAACCAGTGCCCCCCCCGCAGAGATATTCAGCGCGGTGGCAAACTCGAGGAAGTCCTTCCCACTTTGATCTCGACTGCGTACGAACACCGGTATCGCAAGTGGCAACCGGATCCACTCGCGGCGCTCCACTGACGGTTTACGTTCCAAACGCGCGCTCCCTTTTTGCCTGCGAATGCAGGCTTGGCCGCATCTTAGGGGCCAAACCAAACAGGCTCAAGACCCGCAACCCTCGAAATATGAGGGGCCTGCGAGCCATGAGGCGAAAGAACCCGTGTTTTGTAGCTGAATCATACTGTTTACCCACCCATTCCTACTGTATTCACCCGGCATTTCTGGAAAAGAATTGGAAATGATTTACCGAAAGTGACAAATGTTTTGCATTTTGGGTTGACACCCGCCATCCCCGTACCCTAGCATTTCGTTATCGGTAGTCAGCCTCGTTGCCAGCCTGAATGCCGCTCCCCCCCGAACTGTACCGCAACGCAGTAACAAAGGGGATTTCGTGTCGCCGACGCCAGGAAAAGAAGGGCAAGCCGCCACGGCCGCGGCTAGCGGACCTGTCAGGGGTGGGGGTGGAGGGGCGGAAACCGGCGGAGCCGAAATACAGGAGTATGCCCAGCTCCGCGAGCGCTACTTGCGAACCACTCATGCCCTAGCTTCGGCCGCCCACGATTTAAAGACCCCCCTGGCGATTCTGAACGGATACGTGGAATTGTTGCAAAGCGAAAAGCTCGGCGGTCTCAATGAGCGCCAGCGCGAAGTTCTCGCCGATATGCGCGCCAATGGACAGCGGCTGCAACATTACATTCAGGACTTTTTGAGCTTTAGCGTGCTCGAGACCGGCGAGCTCAAGATGCGCTTTGAGACCGCCAACATCAATGCCTGCCTTTCGGATGTATGCCGGCTTTGGTCCCCACGGTTTCAGGGCAAGGGCCTAGCCTTATACTTCCTAGCTAACGAAAAGGTTATAGAGTTTCCCTTCGATGCCGCCAAAGTGGAACGAGTCGTCTTCAACCTGCTCGAAAACGCCTTCAAGTTTACTCCGCCCGGGGGCACCGTGTGGCTACACGCGGAGCCCAACCTATGGGATCGGAGGACGCTGAGCAGTCCCCTGATTGCACAAGAGCGGCGGCGGCGCCCGCTCACACAACCGAACTCAGTGAAGATCAGTGTGTCCGATACCGGCCCGGGCATCCCGGCCGAATATCACTTGGAAATTTTCGATGATTTTTTCCGCCTTCCTTCCAGCGAACATTGCGAGGGAATGGGGTTGGGATTGGCCATCGCCCGTCGCTTGGTGCACGGCATGGCGGGCAAAATCTGGGTGGAGAGTGAACCGGGAGCGGGTTCGAAGTTTTCTTTCATCATTCCTTTGAGACCGCCCACCGGTGAACCGGAGGAGTGTTCGTAGATGAGTGAACGAGCCAAGATTTTATTGGTCGACGATGAGCCGGGAATGCTGCGCTACATCAAGACCTTGCTCGAGGTGGATGATCACCATGTGGAAACTGCTTCGACCGGGGAAGAAGCCTTGGCGGCGGTAGAAAAGGGCCTGGTTCCGGACCTAGTGTTGCTGGACCTGCTCATGCCGGGAATCGATGGTCTGGAGGCGCTCGAAGGCCTGCGCAAATTGCAACCCGGGGTGAAGGTGATCATGCTTTCTTGTGTGAACGATACCAAGAAAGTCGTTCAGGCCATGCGTTTGGGGGCGGTCGACTATATCACCAAACCGTTCCAGAAAGCGGAACTGGACAACGTCATCGACCAGTGTCTCGGCACCAATCAGCAGAATTACGCCGGAGAAATTGAGGAACTTGGGGACGAGACATTTTTCGTGGCCGCCAGCGCCAACATGCGCAAGCTGCGCTCACAGGCGGCGCTGGTAGCCAACGTTGATATTCCCGTGTTGATGCTCGGCGAAAGCGGCACCGGAAAAGAAGTCATGGCGCGGCTCATACACAAACTCTCGCCCCGTGCCCATCGCACTTTCTTGAAAGTAAACTGCGCGGCTGTGCCCGCCGATTTGCTGGAGAGTGAATTGTTCGGCTACGAAGCCGGCGCCTTTACCGGGGCTACGCACGCCAAGCCGGGAAAGTTTGAGTTGTGTAACCGGGGCACGATTTTGCTTGACGAAATTGGCGAGATGCCGCCCAGCTTGCAGGCCAAGCTGTTGCATGTGTTGCAGGACCAGCAGTTTTCGCGCCTAGGCAGTCGTTCGGTGGTGAAGGTAGATGTGCGCATCCTTGCCGCCACTAATATCAACATTCCCGAAGCCCTGGCTTCAAAGCGCCTGCGCGAGGATCTGTATTACCGCTTGAATGCCTTTACGCTGCAGATTCCGCCGCTACGGGAGCGCAAAGAAGAGATTCCTATCCTGCTCAAGCATTTCATGGCTCGATTGTCGGAGCAGTACGCGCGTCCGCCGTTTCCCTTTTCACCCGAGCTGCTCGAGGCGTGCGCCAACTATCCCTGGCCCGGCAACCTTCGCGAGCTGGGCAATTTCGTGAAGCGCTATCTGGTGCTGGGTGACGAGAGACTGGCAATTAACGAACTGCAGCCACGCAGAGACGGCTCGGGAGCTCAGTTCGACCCTCCTTCTGGCCGGGGAGGGTCGGAACCTGCGGGTGGCCTGAAATCTTTGGCGCGTAGCGCCAAAGACGAGGCCGAGGCTGAAGCCATCGCCAAGGCCCTGGACGAAACCAATTGGAATCGCAAGCAAGCTGCCGCGCTCCTGCAGATCAGTTACAAAGCTCTGCTCTACAAAATTCGTCAGTATGGCATCGCCCAGCAGAATAAGAATGCGCATAAATTGTCGGCCGGCGCCTAGGGTGTCCTCGCTCGAAAACCCGCCCCAACCCGTTTCCTGGGTTTGCGTGCCAATCCAATCGATCTCGAGGAGCGTACCTGGCTCAGATAGTAGGTACTCGACGTTGACTCGCGCCCTCGCTCGTGGCCTGGCCTCGCGGTGAGCATGGCGCCAGTTCGAGTGTTGAGCGAGCTGTCGTCCTTGGCCGGTGCTACACTCGTCGAAAATCAACTTCAGGAGGCGAGTATGCGACTGAAATCCGTATTCGTCGTCCTTTGTGGGCTTTCGCTGATTGCCTTTGCCGGAGCACAAACTAAGATCACGGGCTCGGCACAATGTAGCAAGCCAGACATCGAGCAGAAAGTGGATGTTCCTGACCATCCCGGGCACTCGCTTGCGATCAGCCAAATGAAATGTACTTGGACGAAACCTTTCGAGATCGCGGGCGTCGAGACCAAAGACGGCGTCGACAGTGGGGTGGCGGACGTGCACGCCAAGGGCGCCAGAAGCCAAGGCTACTACGTAGATACCATGGCCAACGGCGACAAGGCTTTTGTTCGCTGGCAGGGTCAAGACATGGAAGCCACTTCCGAAGGCAAGTGGACGTACGCGGGCGGTACCGGAAAGCTTAAGGGCCTGCAAGGAGGGGGAACCTACAAAGGCAAGCGCGCCGATGATGGAACGATCAGTTTTGATATCGAAGGGGAATACACTCTGCCGCAGTAATCAAAGCTCCGGGCGATCGCGGTGGCAAAGGCGGGCGAGGGCGACGCGAGAACCTGAATGCTCTCGGGTGCTCACTACTCGTGCCCACAACCCAGACTGTCCCCGAAGGTAACCAGTCGTTCGGCATTGCCCAATGGGGCAAGTCTCATCGGAATGTTGCAGTCACGGTCAGGTCCGCGGTAAGGCTGTTGATCGTACACTGTAAGCCGCTTGAGCTAACACAATTCGTCCATGCGACGAATGAGTGGCCACTGTTGGGAGCGGCGGTAAGGGTGATGGGGCCGCTTCCCACTGCAAAAGGAAGCGTGCAATTCGAGGAGCAGACAATATTCGACGGGGATACGGTAACCGTGCCGGAACCTGACGGCGTGATAAGAATCGTAAGCAGCGCGTTGTTTCCAGTGGATCCAGTAAAGCACACGACGTTCGCGTTCATGGTTCCAGTTACCACTGCCCCAGACGATGACAGACCTCCAACGCTTTGATTCGTGGTGACGGTCGCGGAAACCAGCGACGAACCGCACGCATTTCCGACAGCGGTTAGCAAGCCACCGGAGTTCACGGTGACCATTTGAGTATCATTCGCGACCCAAACGACCTGATTGGTGATGTCCTTGGTGACCGGGGGGTGAATATAGTGGCCGAGGGCGCGCAACTGCACACTCAAGCCGGCGTTCGCAGGGACTGGAATATTTGACGCGCCGAAGGTTTCCGTATCGGGTTGGATCTCAATTGATTCCAACTGTTGGTCATGGGCGCAGCCTAACCACACTAGAAGCAGACTCAGGATCGCGGCACCAACCACATCCCGGAAACCAAAAATTCTCATGGAAACTCGATCCTCCCGTTTGAGGGAGGAATTTTAGCATTCTCTTGTGCTCGGAAGCCGCAAAATTGCCAAATCACATTGCTGTGGGAGCCTCGGTTTTGTTCATTTACTAATTCTGGCCGGTTAGACGCCCGGGATTTCTTACGCTCGCTCTAAGCAGTACATGGCCGGCCGAGTTTCCGGCTAGCTTGGTTTACGTTTCTCTAGAAGCAAAACCATGGACCTTACAGATCTTTTAATTGCTTTCTCACATCATCCCCATTGATGTATTTGGGGTCGATTTTCAAGACCCGCTTAAAATGCTCTTTCGCCAGGGCAGGTCGTTGCGCCTTGGCGTAGGCCAAGCCGAGGTGGTAATGATAGGTGGCGTTATCGGGCTCTTTGTTCTGCGCGGCCAGCCGGATCGCTTCCTGAAACTGCTCGATTGCCTGTGGGTACATAGCTTTCTGGTACAAGGCCCAACCCAAGGTGTCAGCCACCACCGAAGATCCCGGCATGGCGCGGCGAGCCGCTTCGGCCAGATGCCACGCCGAATCCAGATTGCCGTGGGTCTCGAGCAACAGGTAGGCGAGATTGTTCGAGGCTTTAGGGTCATCGTGTCGTACATCGAGGGCAGCCTGATAGGCAGCCTTGGCCTTTTCCAAATCGGCTTTCCGTTCGTACAGATTGCCCAAAAGGATGTACAAATCGGCAAGCTTGGGATTCTCGCGCACGGCATCGCTGGCGGTGTGAATCGCTTCATCTATCCCCCCTGTCGCCGCCTGCACCTGACAGAGCTTGGCGTAAGCGTCGGCATTGTGGTGATCGAGTGCGACCGCCTTGCTGAGCGCCGCCTGGGCTTCGCCGTAGTTCTTTTTGTCAAACTCCAGGCCTCCCAGTAAGGTGTGAAATTGACTGTTCTCGGGGGAGATGGCGATCTGCGCCTGGACCGCCGCAATGGCTTTGTCTACCTGCTTTTCGGCGAGGTAACAGTTGGAGAGTCCGCGCAGGGCCTCGGTCGAGTTGGGATCATGGCTGAGCGACTGCTTATACCAACCCTCGGCCTCGCCAAACTTATGTTCGAGAGCTCGCAAGTTCCCCATTTCGAGATAGCCAACCCCGGATTGGGGCGCGACTTCGATTGCCTTATGCGCATCGGCTGCGGCGGGGGCGAATTCTTTCTGGTTCATCAAGGCCAAAGCCCGCAAACCGTAGCCTTCAGGCGAAGTGGGATTGGCGGTGATGATGCTGGTGGCGGCGGTCTCCAAGCGAGCAAAGTCCCCTTTCTCGAAGGCCAGATTGGCCAAGGCACGCTCGGCATCGACCATGTAAGGCTTCAAACGCGCCGCCTCCTGCCACTCTTGCTCGGCGCGCTCGGGATCAGAAATCTGGCTGAGGGCCCGTCCCAGTTCATAGTGCCCCACCGCGCTATCAGGATTGTCGGCAACCACGCCCTGCAGTGTCTGCACCGCGTCGTTGGGCTTTCCCAGGCCCAGCTGGATTTCTCCGCGATAGATCAGGGCGTTTTCGTCTCGCGAGCGGTATTTAAGAATCTCTTCATTGATCTTGTCGGCTTCCTCCCAGCGGCTCTTAAGAATCAGAAGCTGCACGTAATTCTTTTCTACTGCCAGGTCGCGGGGGTGATCGTGATAGAGCGAAGCGTATTCCGTAAGGGCAGCATCGAGGTTGTTGGTGGCGACATAAAAGTCACCGAGCATACGATAGGCCATGGCGTCCTGCGGCATTTCGCGCTTCAAATTTTTTAGAAATTCCTCCGCCTGCGCCGGTTTGCCCTGCGCCAGATAGAGTTTGGCAAGCGCGGCGCGGGCGTCCATGTCTTTCGGGTTGGCGTCAATGGCTTCCCGGACTTCGCGTTCCGCATCCCCGTAGCGGCCGCGGGACTCATAGAACGCAGCTAGCACAATGCGCGGACTACCGCTGGCTTTGAGCTCTATGGCCTTTTGGAAGTTCAATTCTGCGGCATTGGGCTGATTGGCTTTGGTCTGAAGCACGGCCAGATCGAGATAGAGGTCGCCGCGCTGGGGAGCGAAAGAGATTGCCTTCTGAACCTCCACGATGGCTAAGTCCACCTTTTTTTCGGCTTCGAGCAGATGGGCGACGACCACGTGAGTGTCGGGGTTGCTCGGTTGTTTCTGCTCGAGCACCTCGGTGTGTTCGCGCGCCCCACTCAGTTGCCCGTTGGCGATGAGGAGATTAGCAATGTCGATGTGCGCTTTGTAGTTATCGGGGTCAATCTCGAGCGTGCGACCGAGTTCGGCGTAGGCTTGGCGCCATTCTTGCAGCACCAGATAGCTCTGGGCCAATTGGTAGTGGGCGGCGGCAAAGTTTGCGTCCACGTCGGTGGCGTTGCGGAATTGAATGATGGCCTCGCGATACTTGCCTTTGGCAAAATAGCGCTGGCCGCTTTCAAAGTACTTCTCCTTGCGCACATTGGGGTCGCGCGAGCAAGCCGTGAGAAAGCTAGCCACCGATATCAATAAAACAGCAGAACGGAATAACCAGAAATGCCTCATCCGGAATTCTCCGAGGGGCGCTGGTTGCGCCCAACACAGCAATTGCCTGCCCTGAACACATGGGGCTCGGACGACGTCCCAACCAGGTTGCGCCGTCGGTGACGATCGAGTTGTTCGAACTTTAGCGGGGCACATAAGTTGGGAGCACTGGAACCAGGTTTTTAGCGAAACCGAGAAGCAGACGGGCGACAGATTCAAGATCTTGGTCGGGCTTCACGCCGGTGCTGATACGAACCAGCGATCCATCGGTGCGGTGCATGCGGATCGAATCGGCGACCAAGTAAAATTTGGCGGCGTATTCGCTGGCCATACCCCGGTCGTGGGCCCAATACCAATAGAGAACCAAATGCCGTTCTTGGCCCTTGGCTACCAGGTAGCGATTGGCCGAAAAGGGAGCATGTCCATCGGCGGTGACGGTGATGCGATCGGCTCGCACCGGCGACCAACCCGCACCGGGTAAGCAATTCTGCGGGGAGTGGATCGTGTCCTGGGTTCTCTGGCTGGGAAAATACGCGAGGAACAGGGTCACGCGAGCGCGACTCTCCACGTCTTGATAATCGCGCAGCAAAAAATCTCCCGCTCCAAGGACATCAAGAACGTCTTGGCTCAAGGGAATATCCACGGCCGATTTCCAGGCGCCAACCGACCGCGGGAACGACGACAGCGGTGCATGCGGGAGAATAATTTCGCTCGTATTCCGCGCTCCCAAAAGGATTGCCGTACTCCCCAGCAAAGCCATCATCAGCAAAAAACGCCACTGCGATCTCACGAGACTTTCTCCCAACGGGAAACCAGCAGTCGTAAACCCCGATGTAAGAAAAACAACATCAGGAGGGAAACGATGAAGATCAACCATCCCGAGAAGAGGTGAAAGAACCCCTCCGCCTTGCCCGGATCCCAGTACTGCACCAACAACCCGGTACCTAATATGCGCAGACCATTGGCGGCAACCGCGATGGGTATCGAGGCAAATGCCAGCGCCACCCGCAACCCGACCATGGTCTCCGACAAGTAGCCGTAGATCACCGCCAAAGTGCTTAGTGAGAGCAGCGAGCGAATGCCGCTACAGGCTTCAGCCACCTCAAGCGGCATGGCGGGCAAATTGATCACGTTGCCCTCGCGCAGAACCGGAACGCCAAACCAAGGAAGCGTCGCGGCGGCCAGCTTCGAGGCCAATATCTGCAGAGGAAAGGTGATCTGATTAAAGACGATGGCCGGGATGGGAATCATCAAAATCAGGAATAACAAGGGAAAAAGCACGGCTCGCAGCATTTCCCAGCCCAGAAAAAAAATGACCATGCCCGCCCCCAACAAAACCAAGGACAAGCGAGTGAGGAAAACTTCTGCTCCGAAGGTCCCAATCATTAATAGACACAAGGATAGGCACACCAGGGGAAACCCCCAGAGCGAGGGCAGAGCTGGTATCCGGGCCAGGCGAAATCGATTTTGCCAGAGCACAAAGGCGGAAAAGATCGGAACAAAGACGCCGTGAGAAAAGTTTGCATCCAGCCACCACTGCTCGCCCAGCCGTACCAGGGTGGGCGCATAAAGCCAACTTACCAGTACAACCAGCGCGGCGGCTTGCCAAGTCGCGGTCCTCTTCCACACCGGCTTGGTAAAGATCTCGTCAGTGAGCGTTACGGCTTTTGCCAGTCCGGCCACTCCCAGCGCTGAAAGTGCGCACTCCTCTACCAAACTCGGTAGCAATTTTACATCCGCGGACCAGGCGGCTCATTGCTTTACCCGTGGCTTCCACGAACGAAATTAAGTCCTTTGTTTGTGGCACTTTTAAAGTGGCAAAGGGATTGCTAGGTTGGTCGTCCCAGGGTGCGAGCTCGAGCGCGGGACTTTCTGCCCCGTTGGAATCGGACCCGTCGCCCTAAATTTTTCAACAGGTTAGAGTTCCAAATCTTCGTCGCTGGGACAAAAGTTGCTTCTTAGGGTTACTCAGTAGTGAGAAAATTTTTTCTCTCTTCTCCGAAAGTGCTATAGCTTTTTAGAGGCAACTAGGTGCGGCTGTGGAACCATCAAGTAACTGAAAACATTGCTCTTCTCAGGATAGAAGGGCAGAACGAGACCTTCTGGCACAAGCCGTGCTGTTAGGGTACTTGTTACCCGGCGGATGGTCTCCCCCCAGGTTATTCGCGAGTTCGCGTTACATGGACCCGAATCTCGGCCAACACGAGTCCGTAGTCCCCGTGGCCGGAGGACGTAGCCTTCGAACCTTTGTGGAGGCGGTTAGTCCCAGCATGCGAGCCTTGGAGGCGGTGATTCCGGAATTAGCGCATAGTTCCGTCCCTGTGTTGCTGATCGGCGAGCCCGGTACGGGAAAGCGCACCATCGCGTTCAGGATCCATCTGAATTCCGGTGGCGTGGAAGTCCCGCTTGAGGTATTGGACTGCCATGATCTCGCTCCCCAGGCGTTAGCGAGCGATCGATTTCTACCCGGGGCGTCGTTGTATCTCGACGAAATTGGGGTTCTTAGTCTGGGGGGGCAGGAAAAGCTATTTCAATTGGTTTCTCAGCCGGGAGCGAACGGAGGTACCAGAAAACAGGTACGTGTGATCTGCGGCAGTTCTCAAGATTTAGAGGTCGAGGTGCGGGCCGGAAACTTTCGCGAGGATCTCTACTACCGGCTGAGTGGAGTTTGCCTGCGCATCCCGCCCTTACGTCAGCGCAAAGAAGATGTACCGCAGCTGATGTCCTATTTCCTGAGCCGCTATTCCCAGGCCTTCGGACGGCCTATTCCGAATCTCAGTACGGCTACGCAGAAGCTGCTGTTTGAGCATTCCTGGCCCGGCAATCTCACGGAACTTGAGGCTGCGGCGCGTGCGATTGTGGCTTTGGGAGATGAGTCGGTGGCCATGGGAGGATTGCGTTCCGTGTTGACTCGTTCCGATCGCAAGAATGGGGAGAAGCTGTCGCTCAAGGAGGCGGCGCGTGCGGCTTCGCGGGAAGCGGAGCGGGAATTGATCCTGAAGGTGCTGACCCGGACGCGCTGGAATCGAAGGCGCGCGGCGCAGGAGCTGCAGATCAGCTACAAAGCTTTGCTTTACAAACTCAAGCAGATCGGCTACGGCGAATACGGCGCGTCGTAGTCTCGGAGAAGACATGAAACAAGCCATTCGAGTTGTAGCTATCGCGTTCGGGCTAGGGGTGTTGTTCGCTTGGGGCCAGAATTCTCGACAACCCGCCAGTCCGCCGGCACCTCCCGTTCCTTCGACCAATCCTTCCTACGTGATTGGACCCGACGATATATTGGCCATCAATGTTTGGAAAGAGCCCGAGCTAACCGGCAGCATTCCGGTGCGTGCCGATGGCATGATCTCCTTGCCCTTGCTCAACGACGTGCAGGCGGCGGGTCTTACTCCGATGCAGCTGGCGGCGTCGCTTACCGACAAGCTGAAAAAATATGTCGCCGATCCCCGAGTAAACGTGACCGTCACGGCGATGAATAGCCAACGGATTTACGTCACCGGAGAAGTAACCCACGCGGGCGCGATGACGCTGCTTCCCGGCATGACCGCATTACAAGCTTTGGCGGCAGCCGGATTCACGCCCTTTGCCAATACCAAGGCCATCTACATTCTGCGCAATCAAAATGGCAGCCAGACCAGAATCCCGGTGAACTACAAGAAATTAATCAAAGGGCAAGAGACGGGGCCAGAACTCAAGCCCGGAGACACAATTGTCGTCCCCTAGGAAACCTATGACAATCTTCCACAAATTTCATCGGCTTTTGACGTCCTTGGCCCTGAGCGCCGTGGCCCTGTCCCCGGCCTGGGGACAACAGGATGCGAGCGGGCAATCGAGCGGGGCTCCACCGGCGGCCACAACCACCGCCGCACAGAACCTGGAGAACCCTCCGCTGTCCGGCCTGGATGCACCCGTGTCGGAGCCAGCCTTCGGCGGGCGCAGTTTCTTGATCCCCGGATTACAGCTCAGCGAAGGTGTGGATTCGAATGGATACGGAAGCTCCAACAGCACCAATCAAACGATCACAACCATCACTAACGGGCTGGGTTCGGTTGCTCTGCAGAAAATCTGGCGGCGCTATCAGCTGGGAGTGGATTATGTCGGCGGCGGAAGCTACTATGCCGGTCCAATCCCCCCCAACACGCCCCGCGGATATCAGACGCACTCACTCGGATCCGATCAACGCTTCCTGTGGCGAACCGGTGATTTGTCGATTCGCGATACCTTTACCTACCTTCCCGAAGGAACCTTTGGATTCAATTCGTATGGAGGCTTCGGTGCCTTCTCCGGCGCGCTGGGCGGCAGCGGGATTAGCGGCGTGGGCGTAGGTTCTGGTTTGGGCGGTGGCATCTCAGGCGGTATTAACAGCGGCATCTACGGCGGCGGCCAGTACGGGAGCATTGGAGTCCAGCCCCGAGTGGATAACGTTATCATCGTCGATGTAGCACAGGGCTTATCGCCCCGCAGTACGATCACTCTAGGCGGGGGCTATGACTACTATAATTTCATATATACCTTCCGTTCGGCCTTTCCGCTGGTCAATAGCCAAATGGCTACCGGACAGGTTGGCTATAACCGTTTGCTCAATCGCCGCGATCAAATCGCACTTACTGCCACGTATCAGCAAATTGAGTTTCCGGGCGGACACGGCGGCGGGATTCATGCTTACGCGTTTCAAGGCATGTATGGGCACCGAATTAGCGGCAAGCTTGATCTCGTCCTTAGCGGCGGGCCGGCGGTTATCAACGTGGATACCGTATTCATAAGTGCTGCCGGCCGTATCGTTGCGGTCCCTGCCACGACGTCGGTGTCGGGCTTTGGCTCGCTCAGCTTGGGGTACACCTGGACCACGCGCAGCGATCTTCACTTCGATTACCAGCACTACATTACGCCTGGATCCGGGTTTTATGCCGGAGCCAACACCGACGCCGTCCGCGGCACGCTGTCGCATATATTGAGCCGAAATTGGACGATGATGACCGACGTCGGCTGGTCCTATGACACACCCCTGCAGACGCACCTAACCGGCAACGGTATCAATTCGACTTCGTACCAATATTGGTATGTGGGGGGAACCCTTCGTCGACTGCTGGGCAAGAACTTCGACGTCTTTGCTACCTATCAATACGATGCATTTATGGCGGGTAGTTGTTCGAGCGCTCTTGGCTCGCGTGTGATATGCGGCCAGAACTCTAATCGGCACACGGGAGTGATTGGAATCGATTGGCATCCACGTCCTATTCGCCTGGATTAATTTTTTCGCCAGCCCAGCTGGCAGATCGGGAATGAACATGATGGAAAATCGCCAACTGACGGTAGACGATTATCTGGCAATGTTTCGCCGCCGCATCAAGATGATTTTGATCCCCACGATACTGGCGCCCCTGGCGGGTTTTGGCGCATCCTATTTGTTTCAACCGAAGTACACCTCCCGCGCTACCGTGCTAGTCGAAGAGCCCACGCTGCCTGAGGGCGCGATTCCGCAAGACATCAGTAACCGGGTGGCCACAGTGGAGCAAAGGGTCCTGACCGCAGAAGGATTACGGCCGCTGATTGAGAATCTCAAGCTCGGGCAGGGCAGTAGCGCAGGGGCGAAGATGAGCGAGATTCGGCAGAACATCGCCATTCAGCCTATGCCGGCCATACCGCTTCCGGTTGCCGGCGGGGAGAGGCGCGCCCAGGTTCCGGGTTTCTATCTGGATTACACCGCCGCCAACGCGCATGAGGCGCAAAACGTTTGTGCCGGCCTGGTCGATCTCATCCTGCAGGAAAACTTAAAATAAATCGGAGTGCACAACACCGAGACCAACGACTTTTTGGCGCATCAGATCGCAGACGAAAAACGCAAATTAGATGAAATGGACAAAAAGGTCGCCGATTTCCAGAAGCGGCACAGCTACACGGGTACCTCGGATGCCGAAAAGAATATGCAAGTGTTGATGACGCTCAACTCTCAGTTGGACGCCAACACCCAAGGCTTGAACCGGGCGCAACAGGACAAGGCATTTAGCGAGTCGATGTTGAGGCAGCAAGTGGCCGCCTGGAAGGCTTCACAAAATAGCAGCGGGGCCAATCCGCAAGCTCTGGACAAGCAGCTCAGCGATCTCCAGTCCCAGTTGCTCAGCTTGAAAACGCGCTACACCGATGATTATCCGGAAGTGCAGAAGGCCAAGCGAGACGTTCAGGAACTGCAGCGACAGATCGCTGCGGCCAATGCGGCCGCCAGCAATACCACGAGCGCGTCGAGCAACAAGAACAAGAACGACGAGAGCGAGTTGAACGAGCCTCCGGAAATTCGCGGACTGCGTGTACAAATCTATCAGTTAGCCCAGAACATCACACAAGCCACTCGCGAACAACAGAAACTGCAGGAACAAATCAGGGACTATCAGGCTCGGGTGGCTCTCAGCCCGGCGATTGAGGAGGAATACAAGCAGCTAACGCGCGACTACCAATCCATGCTGAAGGTGTATGACGACGACGTAGCCAGGAAACGAGGGGCAGAGAAACAGGAAGCCGTAAACGTGCAACAGCTGGGGCAGCGCATGACGGTGCTAAACGGGGCGGATTTGCCGCAATCTCCCAGTTTTCCCAACCGGCTGTTGTTTAGCGGTGGTGGTTTGGCGGGCGGCCTGGCTTTAGGCTTTGGACTCGCACTGTGGCTCGAAATGCGCGATCAGTGCGTGCGCACCGAACAGGATGTTCTCTCCGTGTTGCAACTCCCGGTGCTCTCTCAGGTTCCCTGGGTGCGCGACGAAGACGGCGACAAACATAACGGCCGACAAGGAAAACCCGGCATGAAGCGTTTTCCGCAAAAAGAGAAAGCCATCGTTGAGGTTTAATTCGGCATGTACAAAGAATTTTTTGGACTGCGAGCCAACCCGTTCAATGTCAATCCTGACCCGCGCTACCTTTTTCTCACGCGGCACACGGAAGAAGCGTTGGCGTGTTTGACCTATGGTATCCAGAGCCGCAAAGGCTTTGTGTTACTGACGGGAGAAGTGGGCACGGGGAAAACTACGCTGGTAAACAAGCTGCTCGAGTGGTTGCGCGCCCAGCAGGTTCCCACCGCGTACATCTTTAATTCGCGGATGAACGTGGCCCAATTCCTCGACTACACGATGGCGGATTTCGGTATTCCCTGCGATACACGGTCGAAAAGCCAGATTCTGTTACGCCTCTATAACTGGCTGCTGGAGCGTTACCGTTCCGGTGAAACCGCCGTCTTGATCGTGGATGAGGCGCAGAACTTGGCCGATGAGGTGCTCGAAGAGATCCGCATGCTGACCAATCTCGAGACCTTTACGGAGAAACTGCTGCAAATCGTTCTCGTAGGGCAGACCGAGCTTGAGCAAAAGCTTAAACAGCCGAACCTCAGACAGTTGCGGCAGCGGCTCACGCTGCGAGCCAAGACCCATCCGCTGAGTGCGGAGGAAACCCGGGCCTATGTTCAGCAGCGGCTGCGGATCGCGGGATCGAATGGGCAGCAGATTTTCGATGAGCAGGCTCTCGATGCCATTCATCGCTACTCGAACGGTATCCCGCGTATCGTGAACCTCACGTGCGAACACTGCTTGGTCAGCGCCTTCGTCGACCAGCGCAAGATTGTTACCCAAGAAATCGTCGATGCCGTGGCCCGCGATTTCGAGCTGGACAACAACCACCACGGTTTGACGACCGCTCCGCCCGTCAGCCCAGCCAAGTTTGATTTGGTCGATGCCCTGAAGACGCTCTCGAATTTGGCGGAACGGCTGAAGGAAGTACCTAAGGAAGGAAAAGTATGAGCCGCATTCA
>Ga0126381_100001165_pt1 | contig 28506 bp, 19 predicted proteins | sample PanSoiMetPlot_28_FD_96465 | JGI IMG/M metagenome (GOLD analysis project Ga0126381, IMG submission 96465) | Tropical forest soil microbial communities from Panama - MetaG Plot_28 | ecosystem: Environmental > Terrestrial > Soil > Tropical forest > Bulk soil | place: Panama | collected 2016-02-17
AGATTGCACACGACACCGGAGGAGTTGGAGCGCTACTGGAAGATGTCGGCGATCGGAGCGATCCAGAGCGGAAGTATCGGCGTGCAGGGGCACTTTGCGAATGCTCTCGCCGCGCTCTATATCGCGTGTGGGCAGGACCCCGCATGCGTGGCAGAAAGTGCAGTTGGAGTTACGCGGTTCGACGTAACTGACGCCGGCGACCTGTACGCATCCGTGACGTTGCCGAGCGTGGTGGTGGGAACCGTGGGCGGTGGCACGGCATTGCCCTCGCAGCGCGCATGCCTGGAGATTATGGGGCTCTCCGGACCGGGCAAGGCGCAGGCGCTGGCTGAGGTGTGCGGCGCCCTCGCGCTGGCCGGAGAGTTGTCAATCACTGCAGCTTTGTGTTCAGGGGACTTTACGCGTGCGCACCAGAAGCTTGCTCGTGGGAACGGCGCAAACCGAGGCGCCCAGCCATAACCGGTGGTGGATCTATCAGCGGGAGCGCTTCCCCATTCTGGCGCACTCGCCGGTGATCCTGGCCTTCAGTTTGTCGGCGATCTCCTATTCTGCATTGTTGCGCGGCAGTGACAGGTTGCCGGGCTGGAGACCCTGCGCCGTCGCATTTCTCAGTTCGCTTCTCTCGTTTTTGCAGCTCAGGCTCGCCGACGAATTCAAAGACTTCGAAGAAGACTCGCGGTATCGACCATATCGGCCCGTTCCGCGCGGGTTGGTAACACTGCGCGAACTGGGCTGGGTGTGGGCCGGCTGTATTGTGATGCAACTTGCATTGTGCGTGTGGCTGCAGCCGCGCTTGCTTGTGCTCTTGGGAATCACCTGGCTCTATCTCGGATTAATGACCAAGGAGTTTTTTGCGCGGCCGTGGCTCAAAGCACGACCCATCGTCTACATGGTTTCGCACATGGGCATCATGCCGTTGGTGGATTTCTACGCCACGGGATGTGACTGGGCCACGATGGGATACCTGAGACCCCCACAAGGATTGCTATGGTTTCTTCTGGTCAGCTTCCTCAATGGGATGGTTGTGGAGATCGGGCGAAAGATTCGCTCGCCAGAGGACGAGGAAACAGGGGTAGAAACGTACAGCTTCCTCTGGGGCCGGAAAAAAGCAGTGCTTGTCTGGCTTGCGATCATGATGGCTACGGCATCCCTGGCGTGTGTGGCTGCCCGGGGGATCGGGTTCGGCCTGCCTGAAGTGGCGATTCTGTCGGCTGTCATAGCAATCGCTGCAGGGCTGGCGTACGGTTTTCTGCGCAGACAGGGCACAGGACAGGGGAAGCAGCTGGAAATAATGGCGGGCGTCTGGAGTCTCGTGCTGTACCTCAGCCTCGGCGTGTTGCCGCTTGCACTGCGGTACTGGAGATTAGAGTGACCTGCATCGTTCGCAGCGGGCCGGTTCAGCAACTGGGTGGAAAGGGCTACGCGCTCTCCCGTCTACAACTGGGTGGGTTGCGCATTCCCGCGTGGATTGCCGTGTCACCCGAAGCATTTATGCGCAGCCTGTCAAGCAAGCAGCGAGCGGCACTGTCCAACCGAGATGGAGAAGAGCGGCGAAGTGCCATATGCAACCTTGAGGTTGCTCATGACATAGAAGAGGAACTCCGGCAGGCGGTAGCTGCACTGGGCGGTGAGCGATTTGCTGTGCGATCGTCGGCGGTGGAGGAGGATGGGGCAGAGGACTCATTTGCAGGCCAGTTGGCAAGCTATCTGTTCGTGGCCGCGGATAACGTAGCGCGCAGGGTAGCGGATGTGTGGCGTTCCGGATTCAGTGATCAGATCGTCGCGTATCGCACGCAACGGGGAATAGCTGCGTCCGCTGATGCGCCGGCTGTACTGGTGCAGCGGATGATCGATGCCGATTCCGCCGGAGTGGCATTCAGCGCCGATCCGGTGAGTGGACGAAGAGGATTGACCGTCGTGTCGGCGGTCTTCGGATTGGGCACGGCTCTGGTGGGCGGAGAAGCTGAGGCAGATTTGTACGCGGTGAATCGAGCCGGTTCGATTGAGCGGCGAACGATTGCGCACAAGGAATTTCGCCACAGCTTTTCTTCGCAGGCAGATGAGGGAGTGGAAAAAAGCTGCCTCGCCGAGCATCTGCGCGATCGGTCGGTCTTATCGGACGAACAGGCCGTCGGGGTTGCAGCGCTGGCACGACGAGCCGCGGCGCACTTCGGTAGGCCACAGGACATCGAGTGGGCGTTTGAGGGCGACGAGTTGTATCTCCTGCAGTCACGTCCAATCACCACATTGCGCAGGGTTCCAGATCCCGAGGGCACACTCAATATCTGGGACAACAGCAACATTATCGAAAGCTACAGCGGCGTCACGACTCCGCTCACGTTTTCATTTGCACGGTCCATCTATGAGGGTGTGTATCGACAATTCTGCCGGATCCTGCGCGTGCCGGAGTGCAAGATCGTCGCCAATGAGCGCACGTTTGCGAGGATGCTGGGGCTGATCCAGGGTCGCATCTACTATAACCTGCTGAATTGGTACCGCGTCCTGGCGCTGCTGCCCGGGTTCAGGTTCAATCGCCGGTTCATGGAACAGATGATGGGCGTACGCGAGAGCCTGCCGGAGGAGATCGCTGCCGGGCTGGCAGCAGCGTCGCGCAAGGAGCGGCTGGCGGATGTCTTCAGCCTTGCAGGGATGCTGCTGGCTCTGGTCGGAAATCTGGTCACGCTGGAGAACAAGATTGCGGCGTTCGAGTCGCGACTGAACACGGCGCTCGAGGATCCATCGCCTGCCCTGAACGAGATGCGGCTGGATGAACTGACTTCGCACTACACGCAGCTGCAGGAGAAGTTGCTGACAAGATGGGACGCCCCTCTCATCAACGATTTTTTCGCGATGATATTTCATGGCGCATTGCGGAAGCTGACGCTGAAGTGGCTGTGCGATCAAGACGGGACTCTGGCGAATGATGCGATTCGTGGAGAAGGCGGGATGATCAGCGCGGAACCGGCGAAGAGGGTACAGAAGATGGCGGCGATCGCGCATGGGGATGAGGAGCTTGTTCGCTGTCTGTGCCACGATTCCACCGATGCTTGCCAGGGCGCAGTCGCAGCTCATGCGGAATTTAGGGCTGCATACGAGGACTACTTGGGCGACTTCGGCGACCGGTGCATGGAGGAGCTGAAACTCGAGAGCGAGACGTTGCATGAGAATCCGCTGGTGCTGTTGCGAAGCGTCGGACAACTTGCGTCTGCGGGAGGCAGACCGGAGCGCACTACCGAGACGCTGACTGCGGCGCAGGCTTCAGAGAAGCGCATACGTACAGAACTTTCTGGTTCACCGCTAAAGCGGGCAATGCTGTTGTGGGTGTTGCGCCACGCGCGAAGACGGGTTCAGCAACGCGAGAATCTGCGCTTTGAGCGGACGCGGCTCTTTGGCAGGGTACGGCGCGTCTTCAGAGAGTGCGGGAAGCGGCTCCACGAACTTGGCGTGCTGGCAAAGGTCGAGGACGTCTTCTATCTCGAGGTCGAAGAGATTATCGGGTATGTGAATGGCACAGCCGTGTCAGCGGATCTCGGGACGCTGGCCGAATTGCGCAAGGCAGAGTTCGCGGGTTATCGAGCGATGCCCGCACCACCTGATCGAATTGAGACGCGAGGTGCAGTGGGCGCCACGCAGAGCTTCGCGGGAGAAGCGAGGAATAGAACTGAATCAGCAGGAGATGAGCGGCAAGGAATCGGCTGTTGCCCCGGAGTGGTGCGGGGCGAGGTGAAAGTGATTCGCGACCCGCGTAACGCTCAACTTCCTCCAGGACGGATCCTCGTTGCCGAGCACACCGATCCGGGGTGGATCATGCTGTTTCCGTCAGCCATTGGCCTTCTCGTGGAGCGCGGCAGCCTGCTGTCGCATTCGGCGATTGTGGCGCGCGAACTGGGGATTCCGGCTGTCGTATCCATTCGTGGAGTTACGGACTGGTTGCAGGACGGCGACGTGGTCGAACTGGATGGTTCGCGCGGACTGGTGCGAAAAGTCTCCGCGGAGGAAGCGCATGCAGAGTGAGGCGGCACAGCACGCGGACTTCTCGCAGATCCGCTACGCGCAATGCTGGGAAGACGCGGACATCCTTGTGAAGGCGCTCGCGCCCGGCCCCGGAAAGAGATGTCTTTCGATTTCGAGTGCGGGGGACAATACACTCGCTCTGCTGGCGCGGTCGCCCGATTACGTACTCGCGATCGATCTGAGCGAGGCGCAGCTGGCGTGTCTCGAGTTACGCATGGCCGCATATCGAGCGCTGCAGCACGACGAGTTGCTGGCGTTGATTGGCTCGAGCAATTCGGAACACAGAGTCCGGCTTTACCGCAAGTGCCGCGAATTGCTCTCGCCATCTGCAAGGAGCTATTGGGATGAGCGTACCCGAATAATCGCGTGCGGGATTGGCGGGGCGGGCAAGTTCGAGCGTTACTTCTCCACCTTTCGCAAACTCGTGCTTCCACTGATCCACTCGCAACGGATTGTGCGTGCGCTGTTGGAGCCGAAGCCGCGCGAAGAACGGATTGCTTTCTATTGCGACGTCTGGGACAACCAGCGTTGGAGAATGCTGTTCCGCGTTTTCTTCTCGCGGCGCACCATGGGGTTGCTGGGGCGCGATCCTTCGTTCTTCCGGTATGTGGAGGGATCGGTGGCGGAACGGATTCTGAAGCGTACAAGTCATGCGCTGACAGAATTAGCGCCGGCGGAGAATCCTTATATGCGCTGGATCCTTACGGGAAGACATGATGGGGTGCTGCCGTTTGCGCTGCGCGAGGAGAACTTCGAGTCCATCCGGCGGAATCTAGACAAACTGGAGTTGCGCAGGGGCGCAATCGAGAGCCTGACAAAGATGCAAGGTGGGTTCGACTGTTTTAATCTGAGTGACATCTTCGAATACATGGCGAGTGAGAACTACGAGCTCGAACTTGAGCGCATTGTTTCCCTTTCGCGGAGCGGGACCCGGCTGGCCTACTGGAATATGCTCGCGCCGCGCAGCCGTCCCGAGCGGATGGCCCACAGTCTGGAGCCTTTGACGGAGCTGAGCTCAACTCTCTTCGCGCAGGACAAGGCGTTTTTCTATTCGGCATTTGTGGTGGAGCAGGTAAGATGACGCGCTCTGATCTGCTGTCGATCTGCGCTGTGTTGGCGAGCGCGCTGGTTATGCTTGGGATTCTCGGGCTCCTTAGCCGTGCGATCCACGGAACAGAGGGGCTACGAAAACTCGCGCACGTCGGCACCGGGTTGCTGGCCCTGTCGTTCCCGTGGCTGTTTAGTTCTCTCAAGCCGGTCCTGGTGGTGTGCGGACTCTCGATGGCGATGCTGATGGTTGTTTCCATGATTCCATCGATCCGATCACGATTGGGGAGCAGCCTTTACTCGGTTGATCGCGAATCGCGCGGCGAGTTCTATTTCCCGCTCTCTGTCGCGCTGCTCTTCTGGCTTGCGGGCAGTGACAGACTGCTTTATGTGATTCCCCTGCTTGTGCTCACGTTTGCGGATGCAGTGGCGGCGGTCCTGGGCACGATCTACGGCAAAGTTTCCTACACCGGAGTCGGTGGCAAAAAGAGCCTGGAAGGTTCCGTTGCTTTCTTTACAGTGGCATTTTTCGCGGTGCATGTGCCGCTCTTGCTGTTCAGCAAGCTGAGCCGTCCCCAAACGCTGTTGGTGGCGCTCGACATTGCATTGGTGGTGACGCTACTGGAGGCTGTAGCGTGGCGCGGGCTCGACAACATCTTCATTCCGCTTGGTGGATTTCTGTTGTTGCACATCTACACCGCGCTGCCGCTGCGGGCGCTCGTGTTTCGATTCACCGCGGCGACGGTGCTGGTAACAGCTGTTCTGCTCTATCGATCGCGAACCACGCTGGAGGCGAGCGCGCTGATTGCCTCGGCGCTGGCGCTCTACGCGTCTTGGGGAGCTGGCGGGTGGGAGTGGTTCCTTTCGCCGGCAATTCTGTTCGCGTGCTACTCGTTCTTTGCGCCGCGCGATGTGATTGAAACCCCGCGGAAGGACAATGTGTACGCAGTCACAAGCGTTGCTGCTGCGGGTCTGGTGTGGCTGTTTCTTGCAAAGGTCAACGGGCATCCAGATTTCATCTTTCCGTATACGGCAGCGTACGCGGTACATCTCGCGATCCTCGCATGGACGCTGAGTGTTCGGCGCGATTCGAATCAATCGCCATGGCGGCGCGGATCAGTTCTGCTGGTAGAAGCCTGGGTTCTGATCTTTGTACCCTACGTCTGGCTGGAGGGAGCTACAACCTCTGCGCTAGAGCATGCTCTTGCGGCGCTGGTTATCTGCGCGGTTACGTTTACCGCCTTCTGCATGATCGAACGGCGACACAATGGGCTGTACGCTGTCGATGGCTGGCGCTGGCTGCGGCAGGCCGCCCTCGTCGGCATTTTCACAGTTCCGCTGGCGTGGGTGTTGCGATGAAGATTGTTGAATGCACTATGCCCGCCGACAGGGCGGGTATGACGGTCGCTCACGAATTGACCGCATTCGACGCGGCTCAGCTGCAGAGTCAGGCGGTCGATGCACACCTGTGCGCGGTCGGAACAGGCGGGGAGGTGCGTGCGCACTGCTCTTTGTGGTGGCGTCACACGCCGGATTTTGAGGGACGGAGTATTGGCGCCATCGGACACTTTGCCAGCGCCGACAACGAGGCGTCGGCGGCTCTAATCAGATGTGCAACTACCCGGTTGCGAGATGAGGGTTGCATCCTTGCAGTTGGTCCGATGGACGGGAATACATGGAGGCGTTACCGGTTCGTCACGGACAATGGCTCCGGCGAGCAAATAGAACCGCCATTCTTTTTGGAGCCGGAAAACCTACCCGAGTGGCCTCAGCAGTTCGTGCAAGCAGGATTTACGCCCCTCGCCGAGTACTATTCGGCGCTCAACGACGATCTCTCGCGGGCGGACCGGCGGCTTCCCGCGATTGCGGAACGTCTTGAGATAGCCGGCGTACAGATTCGATCGGCTGCGGGATCCGAGATGTTGGATCAGCTCAAACGCATCTACGCGGTGAGCCGGGTGTCATTCACGCACAACTTTCTCTATACGGAATTGCCTGAGGCAGATTTTCTTGCGCAGTACACGCCGATGCTGTCCCGCATCAGGCCGGAGCTCATTCTGCTGGCTGAGCGCGAAGGCGAACTGGTCGGATATCTATTCGGCGTCCCGGACTTTGCGCAAGCCGCCCGCGGGCAAGCGATCGACACGTTCCTCATCAAGACAGTCGCGATTCTGCCGGAGCCTTCGTTGCGCGGCCTGGGGGGGTTGCTCGTGGGACTCGCACATGAGGCCGGACAACGCCTTGGCTTCAAGCGCTGCATTCACGCCCTCATGCATGAGGACAACGTATCGCGGAACATCAGCAATCACTATGCCGTTACAATGCGGCGCTATACGCTCTTCGGTCGGGAGCTCGCACGGTGAACATCGCGGATGTACTCCGACAGCAGGCCACCGAGCGCGGAGACGCTCCAGCCCTGATTGACGTGTACAAGGGCCACGATCGCGTACTCAGCTTTCGCGAATTGGAATCTTCTGCGTCGCGTTTCTCCGCTCAACTTGAGCAAAACGGAATCGGTCGCGGAGATGCGGTGCTGATCCTTCACCCGATGTGCGCGGAACTGTATGCATTTCTGATTGCGTTATTTCGCGTAGGTGCGATTGGGATGTTCCTGGATCCGTCGGCAGGACCTGAGTACGTCGGCCGCTGCCTGAAAATCCTTCCCCCCAAAGCGTTCTTTGGAAGCGCGAAGGCGCAATTACTTCGGTTGTCGATACCATCACTGCGGAAGCTGAAGCGGCAGATGTGCAGCCGCTGGTTTCCCGGCGCCATGCACTTCTCGCTGACGAGCGATGGCGCGCAGCGGCCGGTGATTACAGCAACCTGCGATTCAGATCCTGCGCTGATTACCTTCACAAGCGGCAGTACAGGTTCGCCGAAGGCAGCCATGCGCACCCATGGATTCCTGCTGGCGCAGCATCGAGCACTACGACAGAGCCTGCATCATTGTGCCGGTGAAATGGATTTAACGACGTTGCCGGTCTTTGTGCTGGCCAACCTGGCCTCGGGAGTCACAAGTGTGTTGCCGGATGCAGACATGCGCAGGCCGGGGTATATTGACCCGCAACCTGTATTGAGGCAATTGCAACGCCACCGGATCACTACGATGGCGGCGTCGCCGGCGTTCGTAGCGAGATTGGTCAGCGAGTGCCGTCGATCGGGGCAGCGGCCTGGCGGAATGAGGCGCATATTCGCCGGTGGAGCGCCGGTGTTTCCAGAGGATCTACGCGCTGCACACGAGACGTTTCCACAGGCCGAGATTACCGCAGTGTATGGCTCAACGGAAGCAGAGCCGATGGCGGAGATAGCCCTTTCAGAAATTGCGGTGGAAGATTTTGCCGCGATGGAACGAGGCGCGGGGCTGCTTGCGGGAAGACCCGTAGATTCGCTCTCGTTGAGGATTGTGCGTAACCAGTGGGGAACTCCGCTAGGGGAGCTCGAAGCCGGGAGTTTTGACGATCTATGCCTAGCGGCCGATGAGGTGGGGGAGATTGTTGTCTCGGGCGAGCATGTGCTGAGCGGGTATCTCCACGGAACCGGCGATGCGGAGACAAAATTCCGAGTGGATGGTGTGGTCTGGCACCGAACTGGAGACCTGGGACGGCTCGATGTGCGTGGTCGGCTCTGGCTGCTGGGGCGCGCCTCGGCCGCGATCCAGGACGAGAGCGGGACGCTGTATCCGTTTGCCGTGGAATGCGCAGCGCGGCAGGTCGCCGGCGTCCGTAGTGCGGCGCTTGTTGCCGTGAATGGGCATAGGATTCTCGCCCTGGAGGCAGAGCGCGAATCTGCAGAAGCCGCCAGGAGGTCATTGGCTTGGGCAGGTTTGGATGAGGTCCGCGTCATGACGTCGATTCCGATGGACAAGCGGCACAACGCGAAGGTGGATTACGTGGAACTGTTCAGGCTCTTGTCGCGAGAGTAAAGGCCGCCTCCAGAGTGACGACAGGACGCAATTCAGCCACGGTTCGCCCCTTGAACCCCAAAAAACCCGCTGATCCTGAAGCTATTTATGCTTTTTCGATCCAAGGAACCGGACGCGGACAGCTCCGTTCGAAGGCGATTCGGGTGGGTCCGCGCTCGCTCAGTCGGAGGTGCCCAGCGAGCGAGGATCCACCGGGCGCGTGTCACGAGGGGTGGGGGAGGGCAGCACGCGCCATGTCGATGTTTTCGCGGCAAAAGTTGACGCCGTCACGGTCCTATTGGTGAAGCACTCTCGGATGGTGACGAACAAAGAACTTCAAGGTCTGCGATGGCGTTCAGGAGCGCGAGATCCAAAATGCGCAGTGATCTGCCGTCCCTGAGATATGGCATGTGGTGTCTCAGAAACGAGTGGACTGTACGTAGCTGCAATTCGAGATCGAACGCATGCGACTCCGCAGAACTGTTGGGAGGTGGATGGAACATCGTGCGCACGGCTCCTTTATGCAGGGTTCTCCGGGGGGAGATACGCGGTCAACCTCCCATCTTCGATAGCAGTAGTTGACCCGATCCGTCGAAATTGCTCAATGCAGATTGTGCCAATTGTCAGAAAATATCCAGTAGTTAAACGTTTGAGTATATTAGTATGTCAGCAGACAGCCATTCGTTAAACGTTTGAGCACAGGCATCTTGGAACAGTCCGACATATGGACGCATGAGAGGGAAAAGGCATATCCGAAATGTTTTCAGCAACCTAAGTTAGAAGACCGCCGAGAAGGTCTGACTCGGCTCTGGGCAGATGGTTCTGAGCGGAACCGGCAGTTACGCGGGAATCTCGAGAATCTTCGTCCTAGGGTGGGAGCCTGATGGCGGTTATAGCGGGTGCTGGCCGGGGTTGCGGTGCGATTCCAGGCATCTAACTCTTTCACATTCCATTCACGATTCCAGGCATCTAACCCTTCACATTCCTCTCAGGGGGAGACGTTCAGCGCTGCTTCTTCCCAAACCCTTCAGGATTTTTCCAAACCTCTCAGGAGTAAGCATGTCAGATCAGTCGAGAGTACCCCTGCCGTGGGAAAGTGACGCCGGGACGCCATTCAACTAAGAGGAGGCGGTCAGCGGGACCACTGTCCCATCCGAGTGGATCGTGCGGCCATGAATGTTGGTTACCGTGAAGCTGCGGCTGATCATGTGGCGATGTCGGATGCTCCGACATCTTCAGGAAACTTGGCGCGCAAGGGGTGCGGCCGCAAGCAATTCAACTTTCAACTTGCCCAATCCTTCCTGGAGCCTGATTAGCCTGTCGACTGGGATCCCCTTGAACGATTCGATTGTTCCCAAGGGCCAACGCACCTCAATATCCGCTGTCTCCACAACACCCAGGCCGAAATGTAGGCGTGGATCGTTTGAAGAGACATAGCTCGATTGACTCGTCACCTCCTGGACATGCGTCTTGCCGCCGGCCCTGATCGTGACTCGAGCGCCAATGGCGCTGCGATTGCTCTTTGTGCCTTGCAGGTGGACCTTGATCCAGTGATTTCCAGACGGCGCATCGTTCCGTAGCAGTGATGGCGGCTCGTTCTGGTTCATGATGACGATGTCGAGGTCGCCGTCGTTATCGAAATCGCCAAAGGCCACTCCGCGGCTTACATGGCGCGCGGCGAGAGCCGGTTGGGTTTCTTCGTTGACTTGAGCAAACCGCCCATTTCCCTGGTTACGAAAAAGCAGGCGCGGCCCCCGGCGGGGGTATTTCGGCAGAACAGGTTCCAGTTCCGGATAGACTTGGCCGGTGACAAGGAAGATATCGGGATTCCCGTCATTATCAAGGTCGAACATCCCGACACCCCAGCTGACGAACCGGCGCTCGTGCATCAGTCCTGCTTTCGCTGTGGCATCCTCGAATTCGCCCTTACCGATGTTGTGATAAAGGCCCGTGGCCTGATTCATGTAATGCGTGCGAACGATGTCGAGGCGTCCGTCACAATCGTAGTCCGCGATGGAGACCCCCATGCCGGCCATCTCCTGGCCCGTGTCGCTTACAGCAACTCCGCGAAGAAGAGCCTCTTCGCGGAAGGTGCCATCGCGATTGTTCATCAGTAGCATGCTCGGTGTGGAGTCCGAGGCCACAAAGATGTCGGGCCAACCATCATCATCCGCATCGAACGTAGTGGCGGTGAGGCCATAAGATCCCCGGATCGCGGCGATACCGGATTCTTTTGAAACATCGGTGAATGTGCCGTTTCCGTTATTGCGGTAAAGTGCATGAGTTGGCAGCGGTAGACCACTCGGTCCACAGTTCACGGGAACGCCTTCGAAGTTACAGTTTGGCCGTTCGAGTGATGGTTTTGGAAGGGTAGCGAGATCGACATCGGCGTAGTTGGAAACAAACAAATCAAGCCAGCCGTCCCGGTTATAGTCAACAAACGTGCAGCCGGAGCCAAATCGGATCTTGGCTTCTGCCAAACCGGCTGTCTGGGTTACGTCGGTGAAGGTGCCGTTGCCATTGTTGCGATAAAGACGGTTGTGGCCAAAGTACGTTACGAACAGGTCTTCAAAGCCGTCGTTGTTATAGTCACCAACGCACACGCCTACGCCCCAGCCGGCGTCGAGCAGACCGGCTTCTCTAGTGACATCGGTGAAGGTTCCGTCGCGATTATTGCGGTACAGCCGGTTGCTCGCACCCGCCGGTATCTCTTCCAGCCTTCGGCCACCGACGATGAAGATATCCATCCATCCATCATTGTCATAATCGAAGAATGCACAGCCGCCGCCCATGATCTCGGTCAGATACGTTGCTTTTGTTCCTTCGCCATAGAACATCGTCTTAGTTAGACCTGCGGCTTGGGCGACGTCAACGAAACGCGAAAAGGGAGCGGCGGATTCGGCTTCGGCAGAGAGACAAGATTTCGGCAACAGAGAAGCAACCATGACGACGGGAACGGATTGAATCACACGTCGACGCGACCACGCGTGTGCCAGGTGTTGTGACGACCTCATCGGGTGAGCCGGACTCCTGCTTGAATGAAGAAACCTGTTTTGCGTAATAGAAATTTGAACTGCGGCGGGGTGTCAAGGTTCCGCGTGGGCCTCGTTCAGTTTGTCGATAAGCCGACGTGCCTGGTCATTATCTTGGTCGATTTCGCGGGCATGATTAGCAGCCTCCCTGGCCTCGTGCCACCTTGCCTCACTGGCGAGAAGTGCACCGAGGTTGATCCAGGCAGCGGTATAGGACGGGGATGCCTGGATTGCGGCACGAAAGCGCGTTTCGGCTTGAGCAGTGTCGCCTTCTCGCGCTGCGAGGTAACCCATTTGGTTCTGAGCTTCGGCCAGGTTTGGGTTTAGTTCGATTGCACGTGCCAGAGCATTCTTTTCGCCCGCGAGATCATTGGACTTTTCCAGCGCCTTGGCAAGCTTGTAATGAAGAAGGGGTTCGTCGGGATCAGAGTTCAGCGCATCCCGATACAGCTTTACAGCCAAGGCCGTATCTCCACTTGACATCGCCTGGTCGGCTTCCTCAGCCTTGCCGGCGGCTTGGCTCGTTTCTGACTGCGCATACTTGATCTTTTGAAACTGTTGCATCTCGACGCGGGCATGGTCGAAATCGCCAAGCCGTTGCAGAACCCTCGCCAACTCGTAATGACTTTCCGGCGTTGTGGCGCCCAAGGCAATTGCTTTTTCCAAATGAGTTCTAGCGCCTAAATTGTCGCCCATCCTAGCGAGCGTCGAACCCAGCAATTGCTGTGATTGAGGTGAATCGGGATGGAGATCGATGGAGCGGGCCACCAGTTTCTGGGCCTCTTCAAACTCACCTTCGTTTGAGGCGAGCAGCCCATTCAGATATAAGACTTCCCATTCATTCGGATGATCTGCAAGAAGCCGTTGCCCGCGCATCGGCGCCTGATCCGAGTGGCTGGAAATCAACGTGCGAAGATACATAACCTGAGTGGACAGATCATCGGGATGGTATTTGAGGGCAAGGTCGTACACCGCAAAGGCCTCATCGTTCCTGCTAAGCAGCATCAGCACGATCGCAAGCTCATTCGCATTCGCAAGGGAATCCGGCGTATCGTTTAAACCTTCGCGCAGCACCTTGACTGCTTCCTCGAGCTGCGCTGAGCGCGCATAAGCAATTCCGAGGTTCAGGTTTTGCTGAGGGGTTCGTTGCCGATCGCTACGGGGTTTGCCAAGCAGAGCTACAACACCGATATAGTCCTTTTGCCTGATTTGGTCCTGCGAGAGAGCATCGAGTGCTGGTGCCGAGTCGGCGTCGATTGCCAGTGCTTTTCGCCATTCTTCCTCGGCTTCGTTGACGCGTTTGAGCGTGTCGAGGGTCGCGCCAAGTGCAAGATGGGGACGGATATCCCCTGAATCGAGCTCTTCTGCTCGTTTCAAAGGCGCGAGGGCCTCATTGTCCCGACTGGCAGAGTGAAGGCTCAAACCCCATAGGTACTGAAATGTCAATGACTCTGGCTGGAGGGCGGCGGCGCGTGCGAACGATTGTGCAGCGCATTCGAAGTCCCTCTTGTCCGCAAACCAGTTCGCAAGCTCAGCGTGTGCTTGGGCGTTGGGTTTCGCTTTAACTCTAGAGGTCATTTCCCGGGGGCCGTTGCAAGCGGCCCAACTTGTCGGAATAGCGGCAAAACCAATCAGGGCAAGAGCCAGAATAGAGGCAATCTGAAAAAAAGGGAGCGGGCGTTCAATAGCCTGTCTGGATGTGATCGACGGGTTGCATCGCTGGTACATGGATAAACGGAAGTTGCACCAGCGAGTATAGCTCACGCTGCGGCGCATCAATGCATTCCGCCTAGCTGCTCGATGGCCGACAGTGAATGATGGTGGGCCGGGTGGGTTCGGTTTACAAAAGTGGTCCCACTCTAACTTTTGGCAGATGCGAGTTCCTGGAATAGAAGCGTAATGTGCCATCGATTCGGGAAAAAGCTGATTCGCTGAACTGTATGGACAAAGAGGCGAGGATTTAACGCCGAGATGCGATTCTTTGCCTTGCATGATCTCAGGAGTGAAAACGGTTTCATTTGAAGAGAGGGCCGCTCGCTCGAGTTTCTTGGACCAGGCCCCGTTGTGATTTCGCTTGTCAGGAGGGTAGTAATGCACTCGAACAACCGCAAGCAGTTGCTCGCGCTGTGCCTCGTAATCATCGTCGGTCTGGCTGGACCCGGGGTGATGCTCGGGCAAGGCACTAACGGAAGCCTGACCGGGCAAATCACGGATCCGGCAGACGCTGCCATACCGAACGCCGCCGTGACGCTCACCAACTTGGGCACGAATCTCGTTCAGACTGAAAACTCCGATAGTTCCGGAGTTTACTTATTCAAACTCGTCCCGCCCGGCACGTACTCCCTGAGAATCGCGGCGTCTGGATTTGCCGATTACTTGCAGAGTGGCATCGTGATCAATGCCAATCTGTACGCTACGCAAAATGTTCACATGAAGATAGGCACGGCGGGTCAAACCGTGAGCGTCACGGCCGAGGCGGCGCTGATCAACACGACTTCGGCCGAACTCGGAATGACGGTTAACCAGGAGTCCGTCACCGAATTGCCTCTGAACGGGCGCGATCCTTCGACGCTGGCGCTTCTGGCGCCAGGGATGGTGGATGGCGTAAACAAACTCGGTTTCGTAGTTCAGGGTGGGTTTGCGTTTCCCACGGAGCAGGCGGCGTCCGCAAATGGTGGACGCGTAGGAAGCACGTATTACATGCTCGACGGTGTTTCCAATATGGACAACTACGATGCCGTCAATTCGCCGACGCCAAACCCCGACGCTACCCAGGAGTTTCGCCTGATCTCCAGCAACTTCAGCGCGGTATATGGATTTTCTCCAGGGGGCGTAGTGAGCATGGCGACTCGTTCGGGGTCGAACCAGTGGCATGGAGGCTTGTTCGAGTTCCTGCGCAATCAGGATCTGAACGCCAAGAACTGGAATAACAAGCAGCTCGATCCTCTGAAGCGCAATACCTTCGGCGGTTACTTCGGCGGACCGGCGCTTAAAAACAAACTCTTCTTCTTCTTCAATTATCAGGGGAGAAGAGAGGTCGGTGTCGGTTCAGCCAATGCGACCACCGTGCCAACGCAACAGATGCTGAACGGGGACTTCAGCGGACTTGTAACCTACGCGCTTGCTCACAATCCTTCCTGTGCGGGTTCCACTAGCCCATCATGCGGCTATCTTTACGGACCATTCAAGACGGTGAACGGAGTACCGAATCAGCTGATCGGGGGCGCTGCGGCTCTCGACCAGGTCGCGGTCCAATTCACGAACGACGGTTTGCCGGGCCACACTTCTGCCGCCAGCGGAACAGGGGCAACGCCGTCTTCAGGTCAGAACTTGATTGGTCAGATGTACTACAACGCTGCTGCCATTAAAGATAATTACGACGAGTACACGGCCCGGGTGGACTACGATCTCTCCAAGGATCAGCGCATAACGTTGCGATCTTTTGTAGATGAACTCGTCCAGCCATCGGGCGACGTCCCCGGCAACGTCCTCTCGGTTCTTAACTTGACCAATTGGAACCAGGGATTCGGCGAAAAAATGTGGTACCTCAATGAAATCGCACAGCACACCTGGACTGTGAACCCAACCACAGTGAACACAGCCACGATTCTCTGGACGCAGCAGAGCGCGCATAACGCAGCGGCTGTGAAAGACCATTCCGGAAAAAACATGTGCTGGTCACGCTACATTGAGGTGACCGAAATTTCAGGGTCCTGCTACATGGAAGGCTTCTCGGTCAACGGCTTCAACGGGGGCTGGACAGAGCCATCCCAGGAAGTCCGTGGCACCATGGGATTCTCCGACACCTTTATCAAGACCATCCATCGACACACAATCTCCGCTGGCATGGACCTGATGAAGCAGTCGGCGGTCGAAAACACCCAATATCCGACGCAGCCGATCATCTCGTTCGGTGGCGGGTATACGGGCAACGGGATGGCCGACTGGCTTCTGGGCTACATGTCAGGCTTTACGCAAGGGGCTGGCGAAATCGCTGATATCAAGGGATGGCAGGTTAATCCTTACGTGAACGATGAGTTCCGCGTAATTCCAGGGCTTACCCTGACTCTCGGCCTGCGCTGGGATCCAGACTTGGCTCCTACTTCAGTGGGTGGAAGGGGAGCAGCATTCGTAGTCGGTCAGCAAAGCACTCAATTTCCGAATGCACCCACGGGCATAATTTTCCCAGGCGACAAAGGGATGAATGCTCAATTGCGGCCCAGCAACTATGGATACTGGGAACCTCGTGTCGGTGTTGCCTATCAGCCCAAGAACTTGCCACGAACGTCGTTTCACGCGGGATTCGGTCTGTTCACGGGCCCGGTCCCCTATTCCTCGTACAACCACGTAGCAGACGTTGCTCCTTTCAGCGCGATTCTTGGTCCACCGGCGCCTTCGGGTTCACCGATCTGCTATACGGACCCGACCATGACCGTCCAAACGAACTGCGCTGCGAATTCCGGTCAGGCCATTGCCGGCTATATGAATTTCCAACACCCGTGGAAGACTTCCTCCTTCGGGACTAATGGCGTAAGCCCATTCCCTCCGTTTGCCTCGATTGGCTATAAACCACCGTCGTCCTACAACAACTTCCCGGCGAATCTGGCTTTGGGTGCCTCTTTCTCCCGCAACTATAAAGCGGGAATCACCGAAGCGTGGAACGTCTCTGCGGAGCATCAAATCAGCCCCGTCATGGCTGTTCGTCTGGCTTATGTCGGCAGCGAGTCCTACCATCAGAGTTATATCGTCGACGACAATCGAGCTATTTATTGCTCGACTTGCAACAGTGGCGGGCACGGTTCAGCAGTACCGTACTCGAATTTCGGCTATCTTCTCGAGCAGAGAAGCGGGGCCACCGCAAGCTTCAACTCGCTACAGGCGACTTTTGACCGGCATTTGGCCCATGGTCTGCAAGCGCAATCCAGCTTTACCTGGCAGAAGACCATCGACGTAGCAAGTTCCTCGAACATTTCATTCGGAACACCTGAGCTGGACAATCCGTTTGATCTCAGGTGGAATCGGGGAATCTCCAGCCTGAGCATTCCCTTCACGTGGACTTCGAATTTTGTCTATCAAACGCCACGGTTGAAGGGACAGAGCCTCCTGGTTCGTGAACTGGTCGGGGGGTGGGAACTGAGCCCGATTATCACACTCCAATCAGGTACGCCGTTCAGCATTCAAGGTGGCAACAGCAACTGGTGGAATACTCACGCCCCGATCGATGCGACACAAAATGGAACCGGATCTGGTTGCAAGTCGAACTGTCCGGGAGACAGAGCTGATCGGGTTGCCGGGCAACCTCTCAAGGTCCGTCAGGGAAGCAGGTCGCAGTGGGTGAAGCAGTACTTCAACCCTGCCGCCTTTGTTCCTATTCATGATGGAACCTTCGGCACAAGCGGAAGGAACCTGATTCAGGGTCCACCCAGTTTCAACATCGACTCATCGTTGATGAAGAACTGGTCGATCCTGGAGAAGTATCAGGTTCAGTTTCGCTTCGAACTATTCAATGCCTTCAATCATCCAGTGATGGGCAATCCAGATACCTGGCCGAACGACTTCGGAGGCACATTGGGCCAGATCAACGCCGGAGCCGGCAGCGCTGCAAACGCCTCGCGCATCGGGCAGGCTGCATTGAAATTCAGTTTCTAGCGTTTTGTTAGTAAGAGGCCCGAGGCAGCGTCTCCTGCACGGGCCTCTCTTTTTTGCCGGACATTTGATACCTCCGAACTTCAACGCATGACATAGCTCCACGAGACGCGACCTGATCTATCGTCACACCTCAAGCGAGACTCCAGGAGGCGATGCCTGGTCGACCGAGTCGCTTCGACCAAACCGGAATTCAGCCATGGGACTTGATGAATCAGAAAGGCTAATTAATGTCTTTATCACGCAGGGGATTCATTGAAGCGGGCGCGCTGTCAGCATCTGGGCTTCTTCTTTCACGATTTACACAAAACGCGAATGCGGAGGAAGGAATACAGAATTCGAAATTGACTCGAATTGTGCTGAGCATGAATGCCGGCTGGCACTTCTTTCGGCCTGCATCATTTGAGACAACAAGAGAGGATACGCAGTTTCCTCCCGCTGATGCCAGTTGGCAGCTCGCAGCTCTTCCGCACACCGTGAGGCTGGAGCGGAGGGAAGTGAGCGGTGGCCGCAATTACCAGGGGCTTTGCTGGTACAAGAAGAGCTTCTCAGCGCAGCCAGAATGGCGCGGACAAGTGATCTATCTCAAGTTTCAGGGCGCCATGCAGGTGGCAGATGTCTGGCTGAATGATCTTCATCTCACGACACACTGCGGCGGATACACCCCATTCACCCTCGATATTTCGAAGGCCATTCGTTTCGATCATGACAACGCGTTGTTGGTCCGCCTCGATAACCGTGACAATCCCGATGTGCCTCCAGGCAAGCCGCAGAGTGAACTTGATTTCTGTTACTTCGGCGGCCTCTATCGCGACCTTGACCTCGAGATCAGAAACCCTCTCCATATCACTGACGCCATTCTCGCGGACAAGGTGGGCAGCGGCGGGATCTTCGTCACCTTTCCATCCGTCGATGCCAGCGAATCAACTGTTCGCATCCAGACCGAAGTCTTAAACGAGCACCCTGAAGGGGGCCGTTGCACGGTCGAGCAAACACTCCTTACGTCCGATGGCAAGATCGTTGTTTCGGGATCCACCGAGATCTCTCTCATATCGGGGGAGAGCCGTGCAACGATTCAGGAACTTCGTGTGGTTTCTCCACGGCTCTGGCATCCGAACGATCCATACCTGTATAACCTGCGTACCTCAATTCTTGTGAATGGGCGGATTGTGGATGAAGAGTTCACCAGGATCGGAATTCGTTCGATTCGTTTCGAAGCCGAGCGAGGGATGCTGATCAATGGCGAACCTTTCTTTTCGATCGGCGCAAATCGTCACCAGGATCATCCCTACGTCGGTTATGCTTTGCCGCGTTCTGCACATTATCGCGATGCATATAAGCTGCGGGAAGCCGGCTTCACTTCCTATCGTAGTCACTACCCGCAAGACCCAAGTTTCATGAATGCGTGCGACGAACTCGGTATTCTGGCGATCGTTTCGAACCCCGGATGGCAATTTGTAGGGGGCGATCTTTTCAAAAAGAGGGCCTGCCAGGATGCGCGCGAGATGATTCGGCGCGATCGCAATCATCCCTGCGTAGTAATCTGGGAAGCTGCTTTGAACGAGTCGAACAACAGCTCCATTGCCTCGGAGCTCTATCGAATCGTACACGAAGAGTTCCCAGGCCCAGGGTGCTACGCGAGCGGCGATCCGATTCGCGGCAACGTCGATGGCTTCACCGGATGGGATGTAGATTATGTAGGCAGTTCGCATGAACTGCCGGCAAAGCCAGGCTGGATACGCGAGTGGGGAGATCAAGTCGACAATTGGACGGATCAGCAAGGACGCGTGCGTGTAGCGCGATCCTGGGGAGAGACGCCGATGTTGGTGCAGGCAGCCGCACATATGACGAGCCTGGATCGAATCTACAGCCAGACTCTCAAGCCTGCCGGAGCCGATTTGTGGTCTGGTATCGATTCGTTCCGCGGGTATCATCACCAGCCGTTTCTGGGAGCGCCACTTGACGTCTTCAGGCTTCCCAAATTCGATTACTACATGTTTCAGAGCCAAAGACCTTCACGAGCTTCAACCCTCAAGGCCGGCGCCGGGCCGATGGTGTTCATCGCTAACTTTGGGACATTTCACTCGTCAACCGAAGTTACAGTCTTCAGCAATTGCGAGCAGGTCCGGCTCACCCAGAATGGAACAGTGATCGGCACGCAGGAACCTGATTCCGGTTACCACATCCTGCATCCCCCATTTACTTTCAAAGTTGGCAATTTTAGCCCGACGCGCACCATGTTGTTCGCAAATCCGACAACGCAGTCAGGATTAACGGTTCCGGTAGGCGAGCTGGTTGCCGAAGGGCTGATCGGTGGAAAAGTGGCTGCAACGCATACTCTGCGTTCACCCGGAGCGCCGACGTGTATCCAATTGCGCTTGGATACGTGTGGAATGGAGCCCGTCGCCGATGGATCCGATTGGGTGCGCGTCTATGCTCATGTATGCGATCCGCGGGGCGAAACCTACCCGTATAGTGATGAGTTCGTGCATTTCTCGGTATCCGGCGAAGGTATGCTCATTGGAGATGAGACGATTGCTGCCAATCCCGTCAGAGCAGAAGCGGGGATAGCAACGGTACTTGTGCAGACGTCCGCTACGCCGGGGATGGTGACAGTTCGTGCCTCGTCGCCGTCATTGAAAGAAAGTGAAATCAGCTTCCGCTCCGTACCGGCGAATAGGTCTTTCCTTTGAAAATTAGCACCATTGACCACTGAGACACGGCGCCGGCTGGTCAGCGATTGCCAGTCGGATGCTGATGAGCGAAGATAGGGCAAATCAGATCGTTCTCAATTGATCTTCGGCATGGATGAAGCTAAAGAACTGCGCATCAATACCCCTAGTGCCCACCTTCGCAGGGTCGGCGGCTTCAAGCGGCAGCTCTGGTCCATATTATCCACTTCGGTAATCTCGCTGCTGCTTGGGAGCGGTGCGGTTTCTGCTCTGGGCCAAGGTGCTCGGAATAACCTCGAACGCGGCGCGTGGAACTACACATCGCGATCGTGGCAGTCGCAAAATGGCCTTGCCGGCGAGACAGTTCAGGCTTTTGCAGAAACACATGATGGGTTTCTCTGGATCGGGACAACGGAAGGCCTGCTTCGATTCGACGGAGCGCAGTTCACTCTCTTTTCGCATGAAAATACGCCGGCTATTCACGAAAACAGCGTGTTCTGTCTGCTTGCTTCGCGAGATGGGGTGCTATGGATTGGCACAGATGGCGGGGGATTGGTGGAGATGCGAAATGGTGCGTTTCGCGCCTATTCGGCCGCCGATGGACTCACGGATGTCTTTATTCGTGCGCTCTTGGAGGACAGCAAAGGCGACATCTGGGTGGCTGCCGATAGCGGCCTCTTCAAGGGGAGGAACGGTCATTTTGAACGGATAGATAACACGGAAGACATGCCGGGGACGGCTTTCCACGGGCTGTTTCAGGACCACACCGGCAGGGTATGGGCCGGCGCCGCGGAGATGTACGCCATCCAGGAAGGGCGGCATCCGAGCTATGCACTGCAGGGCTCCGACAGCCAGAATCGAGTTAAATCTGTCGTAGAAACGGAAGACGGCTCGATCTGGGTTGGAACGGTCGACGGGCTTCATCGATTAGCGCCCGGTCACCCTCGCTTCGAGAGGGTCCCCGGCGTGTGGGGAACGGTACGCGCTCTTTGCGGGGTCTCGCAAGGGGAACTTTGGGCCGGAACTATCGGGCAGGGAATCTTTCGCATTCGATTTACATCTCAGCCGGCTCAGGTGACGCGGCTGAATGCTCCTTCGCCACTGATGAGCAATACGGTGCTTTCGATTTTTCAAGATGGCGATCGGAACCTATGGATCGGTACTCAAGTAGGAATGGTTCGGCTGAGCCACACTCCTGTGCGAGTACTTTCTTTGCCCACGGCCGCAGATTCCGATTTTGGAACTGTAAACCTCGATTCCGATGGAAGCCTCTGGGCCGCTTCAAATCAGCTCGTTCACATCGTCGGCAATCGGGTTGTTCCAGCGCGATTCCCCGGAATGAGTAACGTGCACATACGCAATGTTCTTCGTACGCGGGACGGGACGTTGTGGATAGGAACCGATGGGAGCGGAATTTTTCGGATAAAAGGCGGCACAACAACCCAATTCACGATCAATCAAGGCCTGATCAACAATTTCATACGCGGGACGCTTGAAGCTCGCGACGGCAGCGTCTGGATTGGCACGGATTCGGGCGTGAGTCATTACATCAACGGCGCCTTCCATAACCTGACCGACAGGAGTGGACTCACGCACTTCAGCATGCGATCGTTGCTCGAGGACCACAACGGTGACATTTGGCTGGGCACGGAGCGCGGCGTCAATCACCTTCGGAACGAAGATATTGTTCACGATGTTGCGACAGAAGCATTGAAAGACGAAAAGATCTGGGCTGAGCACGAGGACAGCGATGGAGGACTCTGGTTCGGCACCTTGACGCATGGTCTGTTTCGCTACCGCGACGGTCGCATCACCCGATATACGACCGCAACGGGCCTTGCGAGCAACGACATCTACTCGATACTCGAGGATGGACATCATCGATTCTGGATGAGCAGCCCGGTCGGAGTGATGCTCCTGAGACGCGATCAACTTGATGCTCGCAGTGCCTCACCCGATACTCCGCTTGCGATGCGGTTCTTTAGAGCCGATGCGGGAGAAAGACCTACTCGATTCTATGGAGGTACGCAACCTTCGGGCATCATTACTCATAATGGCGACACCTGGTTTCCGACAAATCAGGCCCTGTGGCAGATCAGTCCTGGCGAATCGGAAGTCCCTGAACTCTCGCATCTTCGAATTCAGGATGTGCGGCTCGATGGACGCCAGACGTCACCAACTGCGCAGCTCGTCCTACCGGCGTCGCAGTCTCGCCTGGAAATCGGCTATGAGCCCATATATCTGAATTCGCAACAGGACTTGCAGTTCAGGTACCGGCTTGAAGGGTTTGATAAGGACTGGACGCTGGCAGGCGCACAGCAGCGCACGGCTACCTACACGAATCTGCCCCCGGGCAGCTACACATTCACAGTTCAAGGATGGGAGATGGAGCACCCGGAGCATCTTGTCACTGCCTCGGTGGTTTTCGTGAAGAGGCCATATTTCTATCGAACTTTCTGGTTTCTCGCTGCCAGCCTGTTTGCGGTGGCGGTGATTTCACTGCTGGCTTATCAGTATCGAATGAAGCAGGTTCACGATAGATTCGCTGCGGTTCTAGCAGAACGCACCCGGCTTGCTCGCGAAATGCACGACACCTTGATCCAGGGCTGCGCCGGTGTTTCCGCAATGCTTGAGGCCGCTTCAGCATGCGAAAAGGAAGATCACGAAACACGCGAGCATATGGTCGATTATGCCAATACCCAGATACGATCCCTCATGGACGAAGCGCGTCAGGCGGTCTGGAATCTCCGCAAGGGAGAGACCGCACGCAAGGACCTGTCCACATGCATTCAACAGATGGGTGATCGGTTCAGCCGCGAATACAGCGTCGAGATTGCCTGTCAAACTGAAGGACAACCTTTTGAAATCGGCCAGCAGGCGACGCACGAACTTACGATGGTCGCGCGGGAGGGACTTCTCAATTCAGTACTTCACGGAAATCCGAGCGAAATCCAGGCCGTTCTTTCGTTCTCATCGAACACGCTGAATATGCGCATCTCGGATGACGGGAAGGGCTTCGATCCCTCCGCCCAGCCCGAGGGGCATTACGGCCTTCAGGGCGTGAAGGAGAGAGTCCATCGCTTCGGCGGAACGGTGCAGATCGAGAGTAAGCTCAACCGCGGTACACATTTACGCGTCTCTGTGCCTCGCGCAAAACTCTGCGGCTAACGGATGTTTGAAAGCGCCATATAGCAAAGACCTTGACGACGTCTGCTAGTTCAGGATTTTATAATTCGGCATGCCTCCGATTCGTATCCTGATCGTTGATGACCATCCAATCATGCGTTTGGGCATTTCTGCATTGATTGCGTCTTCAAACGAGATGGTCTGCGTGGGTGAAGCTGGCACCGGCGAGGAAGCGCTCGAGAAACATACGACGTGTGCACCGGACATCACGCTGATGGACCTCCGGCTGCCTGGGATGACTGGGGTGGAAACGATTCGTTCCATACGCCAGCGGTCCCCTGAGTCACGATTTATTGTCCTCACAACGTATGAGGGCGACGAGGATATCCACCAGGCGATGGAGGCCGGCGCCAGCGGTTACCTGGTCAAGGGGCTGCCCCTTGAAATGCTTGTGAATGCAGTGCGTAAGGTTTATGCAGGTGGACGCTATCTACCTCCACCGATGTCTCAAGCGCTGTCAGAACGAACTCCAGATACGAGCCTCAGCGCGCGCGAACGCCAGGTGTTGGAACTCGTAGCGAGGGGCAAATCAAACAAGGAAATTGCCGCTCAGCTCGGAATCACTCCAGGTACGGTCAAGTGTCATATCAGCGTGATCCTCACGCGTCTTGACGCAAGCGACCGTACGCAGGCTGTAATGACGGCCTTACATCGGGGTCTGGTACACCTCTAGCCGCTTTGATACGCGACCAAGCAGCGATGCGGAAAAGGATCGCGACGAAGTCTTAAAGCTCATTGTGCACTCTTCGCCCGACGCCACCATGCTAGTCCATCCCACACAAGATGATTTGGATTTCTGGCTGTCATAAGGGCCATTATTGAAAGGCCCAGGGATACTAAAGACCCCTCCAGTTAGCCAATTTGGTGGTGGGGCGTCAGATGCCGGCATGTCGCCTGTCCATCAACGCGTCGTCCCACCAAACGGCAATTCTTGTGCATTTACAGCCTGCCATCTGCCGTCGCGATACGCAAAGACATCGGTGAAAAGCGTCTTATGGGGGGCGCTAGTGCCCGCTTCGACCACTATGCCATTGACGATGCCTACGTTCCCGTAAACCCGTACATGTATGTCCTCGAAATACTTCCGCGGCACGGGTCCAGGAGAGGGGTGCTCCCGCATGAAGTTGAGCTGGTCTCTCTTTGTGATGATTCCGATCGGCACAACGTGCAGAAAGTCAGAGGCCAGAATCGATTCGAGCGCGTCAGGATTGCCTTCGGCTGAGAGCCAATGATTTTCTAAATCCATCAACTCCTGCTTGGTCCCTTCGAAACCGCGGTCGCGATGAGTTTGGCCGATCATTACTTGGGTAGCGAAAAAGGTCATGAACAATAACACGCAGAAAGCAGTTTTCATCGAAACTCCAGTTTCATTGGTCTACGGGTGTTCCCCGCGCCGCACCGCCGATGGTAGCAACATGAGGTTATATTCCGTAATTGCCGGATTGTTTGGATGTTAAGTCGAGGATGGAACCACCAAAATCACCCACCCGGTTGGGGCAAACCGGAGTTACGCCGCGCGTGATCGTCAAAATTCCGAATCCGCCCAACCCCAGATGTGCTTTTTGGGCTATCATGCTGGCTGCATCACAAAGGAGACAATAATCAACGATGTCATCCGACATTGCAGTCCTCGATCAGTGGGCGACGGCGTGGTCGTCGCATGAAGTCCAGCAAGTGCTTCAGCTCTTCACAGACGATTGCATCTATGAGGACGTGCCAACTGGTGCTGTAAACATCGGCAAAGCAGCTTTGCGCAAATTCGCGGAGTTCTTCTTCTCAGTCGCACCAGACTTCAAGGTCGAGCTCTCGAAACGATTTGAAAACGACAGATGGGGGACGGGGGAGTGGACAATGTCCGGTACGCAAAAGGGTGACATGCCGAATCTACCTGCGACGGGCAAGCCGTTCTCGATTCGCGGTGCCACTATCATCGAACTCGAAAACGGGAGAATTCGACGGTGCAGCGACTATTGGGATATGGCTGCTTTCCTCAGACAACTGGGCCATCAGCTCGTATGAAGTTCTTGCGTCAACGTCAGGCTCTCGCCGTCGCCAGATAGGTACTTAGCTCGAAAGCCAGTTTCGATTCATCGCTGTATCGCTCGCGGACGCACTCGCTCTCGCTCACAATGGAGTCCACAACGCGATGCCGTTCCGTTTCGTCCAGCGCCTTGAAGTTCCCGGACGCCGATTCTCACTTGCTGATCGCAGATCACTCGCCCTGTTGAGGCCTGCAACAGTCATGCTCGCACGGTGCGCAAAGCTGACTCGGTCTGATCGAGATCCCCTAACTTAAGATCGCGGGTTTCCCGTACGAATCGCAGTGCGAGCATGGCAACGGCACAGTAAATGCCATAGACGATCGGGACGTAGTACCACTTATGAAAGACATCCTGCCCGATGAGTCCCGTCAACAGTGACGGCGCGACCATGCCGCCCAGAACGCCAGCGAAGTAGAAGGAAATTCCGCTTCCAGAGTATCTGAATTTTGTCGGAAAGCTCTCACAGGTCAGGATCGGCGCAAGCCCCAGTAATATTCCCATTAGGAAGAAATTAACAAGGATCTCCAAGAGGATCACCAGCGCAATGCGCTTATTCAGAACGGCCAATGTAAGAGGATACGAGAGCAGCGTTGTTAGCCCGATCCCGATGTAGGCGGCTACTCTTCGCTTGAAGAGATCAGCAGTGGGTCCGCTGGCAAGTATGCCCAGAAGACTTCCGACCTTGGCAACTAAGAGGATAGTGGCAGTAGTTGCCAAAGAAATACCGGCAAAACGCATGAAAGAAATAAAGTATGTACCCGCTGTATATCCGCCCATAGACTGAAAGGCCCAAACCAGGGCCAAGAGAATCACGGAACGAGGGTGGTGCTTCAGAACACCGAAGCTGGGCAGCGCATCGAGCTTGTCAGTTTGTTTGAGCTGCTCGAACAGCGAACTGTCGGTAAGCTTGTAGCGCGCCAGCAGCGCCGGAATGACGATCACGACAGAGAGCAGCATTGCCACCCGCCAGCCGGAGGTCGTGAACGTCTTGCTCATGGCTAGCAGGACAACGCTGGCACTAATACTGCCCAAAGGGACACCTAGGCTCGCCAGTGACATCCAGAACGCCCTTCGGCTTCGCTGCGCGGCAAATTCGCCAAGCAAAGAAGAAGCGCCTCCAAATTCACCCCCTATTCCAATTCCTTGCACAATCCGCAGCACTACAAGCAGGATCGGGGCGAGGATTCCTAACTTCGCATAGCCAGGCAAGAGTCCGGTTAAGCAAGTTGTGGCTCCCACAATGATGATGTTGACCATAAATGTGAACTTACGTCCGATGCGGTCACCAAAGTGACCAAATAGGAAGGCCCCTATTAAGCGCGCTGGGAACCCCGCACCGAAAGCCAGGAAAGAGAACAGGAGTGCCTGGGTAGGCGGCAAACTGGGAAAAAATATCGCCGGAAACGCAGTGGAGGCGGCGTACCCGTAGATAAAGAAATCGTAATATTCAATGAACGCGCCCCCCGTCGCCGAGAGAGCGACCATCGTCAAGGTGTGCGTGTCTACTGCCTGCTTGGGCCCTCCTGGCATTGCGTAACTCCTCGTCTTGCGAAAGTAAAGGGTGGGTAAGACATTCTTGGGGACCGAAGAACGCCGTGCGACACGGACAGAAAATCACCTGGAAGGGTTCGCAGGGTCAGTCTACATCAGAACCAGACGGCCAATGGTGGGTTCCGGTCGGTTAACCGGCTAACCGGAAGGTGCAGGGTCCGCGAAGGCACGATCGCGTATATGTCGCCTGAGCAGGTGCGCGTTCTCGAATTCCGTAACCTCTCGCCCCAAGTGTATGAAAAGTTCAAGAAACGGTCGTTCTGGCCGCGGTGCCGTCGTCCCAGGATTTTGTTAGTCCGCCACTCGTTTTCCAACTCCTAAATCTCAGGCTTGTTGTCTCACGTAATCGCTGTGAACTAGGAACACCACGTGCTTCCTCAGGAGTCACTCAGCATGGCGAGAGTGTGTGATGCGAGTCTTCGACCGACATTTTGATGAACTTGAAGAGTGGATCGTCTGTTTTGCTCTGATCTTCCTGATCAGCTCGATCATTTTTCTGGCGTTCGGACCGTTCCTCGGGGCACTTGTTTTCCTTCCGGCAGTGGTTCGAAGCCTGTCATTGATTGGTGCCTCGGTTGCTGTACTGCTTTGGTTGCTGCGTCGATTGGGTTCGTCTCTGTGCGCGCGTCTCCGCAATCCTGAGAAGAATCGAATACAAACGATCATGTGTGAAAAGACGCCGCCACTGCATCCGGAACAGCAGCGAGCAAATCAGTGACGACAAGGGTCATACACTTCGGGCGCGACGACGGTAAACGCTTGCCGGTGCTGAGGAGTGCAGGCTACGAGGTCCATGAGGCGTACACCCTGAATGATCTCTGGATCGAGTTGGAGCAGAGTGAGCGAGTGGATGCAGTATTCATCTCAGAGGGTGACAGATGGATCACGGAGTGCGCCGCAATGCTGGTGCGGGAGTACAACACTGCACCGTTGGTTCTGTTCCGGCGATCAAGTGGCAATTGCAATGAAAAACCCTGCGACCAAGTCTATTCGTCCGATGTTCGGCACGAAGAATGGCTCTCTGATATGTCGGAATTGATGGCACGGTGTCGCGATTCCCAGGAGCAATCGAAGCGGTGCAAAGCGCAATCAGTGACGGAACTGTCGCGCTGGCAACGTGCGCGAGCGCGAATGTTGAAGCCGAACGTCTCATCCGGGCCCGGCACAGTGTGGAAGTCGGATAAGAAGGAGTGATGCATTTCTAACGGAGGGGATGATGCAAAGAATGAAGCCCAGGGCACTGGCGTTGACGTGTATCGCATTGACTGTCCAGATCGGCGCGGCTTGGCACGCGACGGCGCAGGACACTAAGACACCTTATCCGAGCATGGCTCCGCTTGAGCAGTATCTGATGGATCCGAATTCTGAGATCGCGCTGGCCCGGAGTGCGGCGCCGGAGTCCATCTCGCACGATG
>Ga0126381_100001166_pt1 | contig 28485 bp, 19 predicted proteins | sample PanSoiMetPlot_28_FD_96465 | JGI IMG/M metagenome (GOLD analysis project Ga0126381, IMG submission 96465) | Tropical forest soil microbial communities from Panama - MetaG Plot_28 | ecosystem: Environmental > Terrestrial > Soil > Tropical forest > Bulk soil | place: Panama | collected 2016-02-17
CGAGCACGGATCGCCGGACGAACGGTTCAAGGATACGACAAACACTTGCACAAGACATACGACACCGGACGGCGGTGTATTGTTCCCGGCAATCGTGCCTAGAGTGTTAAGTCATTAGAACGGAGAAGTGAAAATGGCCAGATTTGAATCAACAAATACCGAATCATAAACATTGGGGGCCGAACGGCTGTTCATTTTCGAATCTTCCGCCGCCGCGAAGTTTGGGATTCGCAAGAAAGGACGATGTCGACATTGCCCATTATTTTTCTTTGGAGGCGGGAGAACCCTTTGAAGAACCGGAGCTGAGGCGGCGCCGCACTTCAGCTTGGATGTAGCGGCGTAAAGTTTCAGGAACGATGCCGGGAGCGGCGAGTTCGCGCAGGTCGGAAACGGTGACTTGGGGCAGGTAGGAAAGAATGGCGGCCAGCGGCGCCGAAGGCTGGCGCAGAAGCGCGATGCGAATGTTGTAGGAGATGGACCACTTGCGGTGATGAATAATCGCTGGAACAACTGGAGCCGGAAGCTTTTCACGCGAGAGAGCTTTTAGAATTTGGGCTTCCGTCAGATAAGGGTTGTCGAGAACCACCGAGACCACTTGCGGATGGCCTTCGATCAGCAGCGCTCCCGCGACGCGCGCGGGACCGCGGCGCGCCAGGGTGATTTTCTGGCCCAGCGGAATTTGTGTTAGGCGCGCGAGGAGTTGTTCTTCGGCATTGCGCTTCAGTTCGGCGGGAACAGCGGGCGAAAGCGCAAGCTGCACGAGGTCCATCAGATAGAGTTCGCGGATGAGACGAATCGTAACGAGCCGTGGCCCGCGTGGATGGAAGCAAAGCTCCCTCTTGACGCGGTAGCTTCTTAGCAGGGGCTTGCGCTTCCCGACTTCTTCGAGGACTTCGGCGGGAAGATCTTTGCGCTCCAGAAGCAGGCAAAGGTGGGACTCGTCGAGGGCAGGATTGTCGAGCAGGGCGACGAGAACATCTGCGGAAGGATGATGCAGGAGCGCGGCGAGCTCTTCGCCAGTGACCACGGCGGCGCGTTCTCGAGCTTCCGCAACGGACTCGGGCATGAATTAACTTTCAGGGATTTGCAGTGGGCTCGTCAAGGCATCGCGCGCAAGTTGCGCTGCCGATTCAGCAACTGGCCGAGGGAGCGGCCCAATGCGGGCTTTCGGGCGCAGCTCCCCAACGAGCCGATCAAAATCTTCATTGAGACATGCACTGCCTTCAAAGACTCCGCCGGTCTTTGCCATGAAGAAACTGTTATCTTGCAATTGGAGTTGGCGAACCACTTCGTTGATTTGGTCTGTCAAATCCACTGCGGCCATTCTTAGTCTTGCTCGGGCAGACAAGTCGCCGGATTCGGCCATTTTTGCAACGATGGGAAATATCTTGGGAAAAACAACGGAGGGTTGTTCGCGAACGCGATCGACAAACTGACCCCACGTGCATTCGAAGACGCGAAGGATTTCATCCGTCAATGGAGATCTTTCCTTGTTCAGAAATTTTTGAAAGCAGTGAGCCACCGTTTTTCGGCCGATATCGTTGGCGCTTCCGGCGTCTCCGATGATGGGACCGAAACCGCCGGCGCGAGCCACACGGCTCGGAGAAGTCCAGCCCAGAACGGCCGAACCGGTTCCGGCAATCACGACGAGACTTGGGATTTCCCCCGTGGCGGCAAGCGAGAGAACCAGATCGCTAGCGACGACGATGGTAGCGTTGGAAAAGGCTGGCTTGAGACTTGCTTGGATTTCCGCCCGGAGAGCGGGCTCGCCAGCGCCGGAGATGCCCGCGAGAACGAAGGCAATACTCGCGGATTGCTTTTCCGCAAAACGCAGGGCTTCCCTCCCGGCTTCCACGAGAGCCGCAGCGGAAGCCTGGGGACCCACGTTGACGGCATTGGAAGCGCCGGAGCGGGAAAGCGCCAGGATGGCGCCGGTTTCGTCCATCAGGACACATTCGGTTTTTGTGCCGCCGCCGTCAAAGCCAAGTACATAGCGCATGAGGAAAGCATAAAGGAGAACGCGGCGATTTTGATGGGGTCGTGAAAGGCTGATGCACAATCCGTTGCTGAGCCCGAATTTGGTAAGATTCGACAAATGGCCGCATCCTCGTCGCTCATCGGACAGACCATCTCGCACTACCGCATCGTAGAAAAGCTGGGCGGCGGCGGTATGGGTGTGGTCTACAAGGCTGAAGACATCCGACTACACCGGTTCGTGGCGCTGAAATTCCTGCCCGAGAATGTCGCCCACGACTCCCAGGCGCTGGCCCGATTCCAACGCGAGGCGCAGGCGGCATCGGCATTGAGCCATCCCAACATTTGTACGATTCATGACGTGGGAGAAGACGGTGGCCGCGCGTTTATCGTAATGGAACTGCTCGAGGGAGTTACGCTCAAGCACTTGATTCAGGAGCGTGCCCTCAAGAGTGATGAGACGATTTCCTTTGCCATTGAAGTTGCCGATGCACTCGATGCTGCGCACAGCAAAGGCATTCTTCATCGCGACTTAAAACCCGCCAATCTCTTTTTCACCGAGCGAGGCCACGCAAAGATCCTCGACTTCGGGCTTGCGAAGGTGGCCGGAAAGCACCTGGTAAGCCCACCTGAAATGACGGCAGCAACGGTGGATGAGTCGAATGAGGTGCTGACCAGCCCCGGCACGGCGGTAGGCACGGTGGCCTATATGTCTCCCGAGCAGGTGCGCGGTGAGAGGCTGGATGCGCGGACCGATCTCTTTTCGCTTGGAGTCGTGCTTTACGAAATGGCCACAAGCAAACGGCCGTTCGACGGGGAAACCTCAGGAGTAACCTTTGAAGCTATCCTCAACCGCCAACCCGTCCCGCTGGTGCGCCTGAATCCACAAGTTTCCCCGGAATTGGAAAGAATCATCAGCAAGGCGCTCGAAAAGAACCGCAACTTGCGGTATCAGTCGGCGGCAGAGATTCGTTCCGATCTACAGAGGCTCAAGCGGGACACGGAAAGCAGCAAAGTGGTGCAAAGCATCCCGGCACCGCATAAGGGTCCGCGTGCCGCGACCATTCTGTTGATTGTTTTGGGGGCGGTTGTCGCGGCACTTCTCACGGCAATCCTGGTGTTCCGCGATTCCAGAAAGGAGACTCCCGCAACCAAATGGGAACAACTCACGTTCTTCGCCGACTCCGCAGTCTACCCGGCCCTTTCACCAGACGGAAGAATGCTGGTGTTCATCCGAGGAGATAACACGTTAATTGGCCGGGGGCAGGTGTACGTCAAGCTGCTGCCTTCCGGGCAGCCGGTGCAAATGACACATGATGCCAGTTTCAAACTGCGACCCGTATTTTCCCCGGACGGTTCGCGGATTGCTTACGGAACGATTGACCCTTGGGAAATCTGGGAAGTACCGGTGTTAGGCGGTGAACCTCAGCGTCTGCTTGCAAATGCTTCTTCCCTGAGCTGGATAGCTGATGGAAAGCAACTGCTGTTTTCTGAGATCAAGAGCGGTCTCCACCTGGCTGTGGTGACCACGGACGAAAGTCGCGGGCACAGCCGCGACGTGTACGTGCCCGCCGGCGAGCGGAGTATGGCTCACCACTCTTACCTTTCACCCGATGGCCGCTGGGTGCTCGTTGTGCTCATGGGAAATCGGGGCGAATTGCTGCCCTGCCGCGTGGTTCCATTTGATGGCAGCGCCACGGAGCGAATTGTAGGACCTGCCGATTCTTCTTGCACTGCGGGCGCCTGGTCTCCGGATGGAAAGTGGGTGTATATCAGTTCGAACAAGGGAGGGAGATTCCACATCTGGCGGCAGAGGTTTCCAGACGGGCAGCCAGAGCAGATTACGTCCGGACCAACCGAAGAAGAAGGGATCAGCATGGCCGCGGACGGCAAATCTTTACTAACGTCTGTCGGCATTCTCGACAGCACCATTTGGATTCATGATGCGAAAGGGGACCTGCAGCTCTCGTCGGAAGGCAGCGCCTTTGAGACCTTGCTTTCGAGCGATGAAAAAAGGCTGTACTACTTGATGCAAAGCGGCCAGAGTCCGGAAGTGGAACTGTGGGTCGCGGAATTGGCCAGTGGAAAACGGCAACGTCTGCTGGAAGCGTTTCCGGTAGTGAACGTTGTGTCAGGAGCAAGGCACTATGCGGTTTCAAAGGATGGCAGCGAGATTCTCTTTGCGAAACCCGATCAAGCGGGCATCTCTCACCTGTGGCTGGCACCTGCCGATCGCCATTCGCCGCCCCGCCAACTGCCATCGTTAGTGAGCGAGGACACTCCTTATTTTTTGCCCGACGGTGAAGTCGTCTTTCGCTCAACGGAAGAAGGGCTGAATTTCTTGTATCGTGAGAGGCAAGACGGGACAGGTCGCCAGAAAATTGTCTCTGAGCCGATACTGGATTTTCACGCTGTTTCGCCGGACGGAAAATGGGTCATCGCTGGGGGCAAGGTCTTTGGTGGCGAGAGCTCGAATACCGCCATTTCTGCATATCCCGTCAATGGCGGGCAGCCTGTAAGGTTGTGTCAAACGCTCTGCCTTTGCGACTGGGATGCACGGGGTTCGTTTTTTTACATAAGTTTCGTCAATGGAGATGCGAACGCCTATTTTCTGCCGTTGCGAGGAGCAAGTGGGCTTCCCGAACTCCCCGCTGACGGGGTACGCGGGGCATCTGATCTTAAAAACACTAAAAAGGCAAAAGAAGTGCCGCACGTGATCGGATCTGCTGCCGGACCCGATTTCTATTCCTTCACCCAGTCCAACGTGCGACGGAACATTTACCGGATCTTCTTGCCGTGAAGGAATCTTGACGTGAAAAGAACGGTTTTGAGTATTTTAGTAGCCATCAAGTACCCCTGTATCTAGGCCACGTTCCACACTTAAACCACTACACGAGTGTCTGAGGTCAGGACTTTCGGGGGCGCCGAATCGAGACGTGCGGCGGAGAGGGATTCCTTTCCCGGCAACGAATTTCCGGCTGAGGGCACCGCTAAATAGGCGGGATGGCAGGCATGCGCTGTACCCAGCAAACGCGCTTCACGGCCTGGACGCCATCGGTTGAGCGCCCGGAGCGATTGAGAAACAGAAACGGGTGCGCGCAAGGGCAGCAAATTGAGCTCCTGTACGACAGTTTCGCGAAACCGGCATGGGGCGCGCGGTCAGCGATGCATCCTCAGAGGCACCTCCTATATCGAGCGGAACCGTTCGAACTCGATCTCCTCATAGAGTTGCGTCCGGACAGCAACCGCCTGAGGATCACCGGACAGTTGTTGGATACCAGCCTCTCTGCGGTCTTTCGCCGAGGTGTTAAAGTCACGTTTTGGAACTTCCGTCAAAGTTTCGTCACGCTTCGGACAAACGAATGGGGCGAGTTCCTCGGTGAGATTGAAGACTCCGGGGAGATGCTGGTCGCGTTGAAGATTCCACGGAGAGAGATTGTCATTTCCATTCGAAACGTACTCGACTGGCCCGCCCTGGATTCCTGACTTTGACGTTTGCCGGACACCTGACCTCGTGGGGAACCGAACTACGTTGGCTCGTCCGCATTAGGCGGAAAGAATTTGCGGCTGTGATTCCACCAAATCAGAATGCCGGTGATGGCCATGATGGGCAGAATCAGGCTCATCACGCAGGCGAGGACTCGCGTCGGCCATCCCAAAATGTCTCCCGTGTGAATTTCGCGAATCCACAGGCGGCCGATCTTGAATGCCAGGGGAGCGGTACGGGTGTTGACGGCGCCAAGCACAGCGCCGGTGTAGGGATCGAGAAGCACGCGGCTGCGCCCGACGGGTGTGCGATCTTCGGGAAATTTCATTCGGATGTCCACGGGGCGGCCAGGCTCGATCGCAGCGTCAGCAATTTCCGCTCCGGGCAGTGCGCCCCGGGCAGCCGCGAGGATGGCGTCCGGATTGAGCGCGACTGCGCCTTGCAGGGGAGAGGAAATTCGCTGCCTTTGCGGCTGAGGGCCAGAAGGAAAGACGCGAGTCAACAGAGTGTTGACCGGCCCCTCCCAAGTCATGGCAACGCCCGTCAGGGCAAAGCAGAACAAAAAGAACGAGGAGAAAACGCCGAACACATTGTGAAGGTCAAAAGTGATGCGCTGGCCGGTGCCATGCCAGTTGATGCGAAAGAGTTTGCGCCGCCACCAGAGAATGATTCCCGAACAGGAAAGAAAGAGCAAAAACAAAGAAGCAATGCCAAGAATCCACTTGGCGGCGTCGCGGTGATGGTCCATGAGCAGATGGGTATGAAATTGATGCACGGCGTTGACGAACCTGTTGGCGTTCCGCGCGTTCCCCAATTCTATGCCGCTGTACTGATTAACGGTCAGGACCAAACCGTCGGTGCCATTGCCCGGGTCCAAGTACACTTCGTCGGCAAGGTTCGCCTGATGCGAAAATTGGATTTCGGTGACTTTAAATCCGGGATGAGCTTTCTCGATTCGCGCAAATAACTCTGTGACCGTGAGCGGCTGGCCAGCGGGTTGGACCGCCACAAGCCGGCCGTTCAACAGGTGATCGATTTCTTTTTCGTAGACCATGAAGCTTCCTGTGGCTCCCAAGAGCAACAGGAACACGCTGGCCGGCAGAGCGGCCCACAGATGGAGGACCAGCAGAAATCTTCGGATCATCGGTGGCCACCTCCATGATTCGGGTAGAACCGCGAAACAGCGCGCCCGCTTATCTGGGAAATTGGACGGACGCCGCGCTGTTCCGACTCGCATAGATTTCGCATCTTGAGCGCTGGCCATTCTACCGAGTTGGTCGCCAGCGGAGAGAAAAATAGCGAGCGTTTGCTTGCTGGAGGAAAGCAAGCCCGCGCCCTTCTTTCTCCTTGACAGTCTAGGAGAAGCGGAGTAGATTCCTAGCGCGTCTAGGAGAAACCCTTTCAATGGACAAGAAACAAATTGAGCTGCTGCAGGGCACGCTGGACATGCTGATCCTCAAAGCGGTGTCTCTGGGACCGTTGCACGGCTACGGCGTTTTGCTGCGCATCCAGCAAATTTCCAAAGACCGGCTGGAGATTCAGCAAGGCTCGCTATATCCCGCACTGTATCGCCTGGAGCATCAAGGATGGATCGCGAGCGAATGGGGTGAGTCAGAAAATAAGCGCAAGGCGAAATACTACCGGCTCACCGCCGCAGGCAAGCGCAAGTTCCAAACCGAAGCCGAGAAGTGGAACCGCATGGCGGACGTCATTGCCGGGATTCTGCAAAGCACTCCTGAAGAAGTATGAGGTTGAGGGATGAGGACGTTGAGCCGAATTCAGTCGTGGATGCGCGCGGTGATGGGGCGTTCGCGGATGGAACGCGAGATGGATGCGGAGTTGCACTTTCATATTGAGGCGTTCGCGGAGGATTTGGCGCGCAATGGGGTGCCGCGTCCGGAAGCGCTGCGGCGGGCGCGCATTGAGTTTGGAGCCGTGGAACGCGCGAAAGAAGAATGCCGCGAGGCGCGAGGTATATCCCTTTTCGACGGGTTGACGCAGGATTTTCAATACGCGGTGCGCACCCTAAGGAAGAATCCCGGCTTCACCGCGACTGCCGTCCTCACGTTGGCGTTAGGGATTGCCCTGAACGCTACCATGTTCAGTATGGTAAGCGCGTTTCTGCTCCGGCGTCCGCCGGGACAGGAGCCAAGCCGCGCGGTTGTGATCTCAGGAATCAATCCGACGCAGGGCTTCCAATCCGACCTCAGCGGAGTTTCCGCGCCAAACTACTTAGCGTGGCGCCAAGCAAATCACGTGTTTGTGGAGATAGCCGCCGCGGATGAATATCGCACGGTCAGCCTGACGGCCCAAGGTACAGACCGAAGCGGGCAGCGCACCTCAATCGGCAGGCCTGAAGCGCTGCGCGCTTCGGCTGTATCGTCGAATTACTTCAGGGTTTTCGGTGTCTCCCCGCAGATTGGTCGTACTTTTGCGGACGGAGAGGGCCTGGCCGGGCACGACCATGTCGTCATCCTGAGCCATGAGCTGTGGGAGCGAAGGTTTGGCTCGGAGGCTTCGGTCATCGGAGGAACCATCCGGCTCAACCGCGAAAACTACACGGTTATTGGCGTGATGCCCGCGAATTTCCGTTTGATGGGCTTCGTCCCGCAGTTGTGGATGCCGCTCGTCCTAAGGGCCGCGGATCAGACAGAAGCCGCACGCAAGGAGCGCTCCCTGAATCTCTATGCGCGGCTGAAACCGGGCGTGACCTTAGAGCAGGCGCGCGCGGAAATGGTCACGCTGGCTCAGCGGGCTGAGGAGAGCTTTCCCGAGACGGAGAAAGGCTGGGGGGTCGGGGTGCGTACCCTGCCAGAATACTTGGTTCAGAATTTCAGCGTTCGCGGCGGGCTTGCTGTGATGATGACCGCAGTTGGTTTTGTTTTGCTGATCGCCTGCGCGAATGTGGCAGCCCTGCTGCTGGCGCGGGCCGCCGGACGCCGGAAGGAGCTGGCGATTCGCATCTCCCTCGGAGCGGGGCGTCTTCGCGTAGTACGGCAATTATTGACCGAAGGCCTGGTCGTTGCGTTTCTGGGTGGGGGCGGGGGCCTACTCGCGTCCTACTGGGGCATCAATCTTGTTCGGGCAAACATGAACTTCAACGAATACGTGAGCGCAGTGCCCATAAGCCTGGATTGGAACGTTGTGTTCTTTGCTTTGGCTATCTCCGTCGCCTCCGCAGCGTTGTGCGGCCTAGTGCCTGCGCTGAGCGCTTCGCGCACCGATGTCAATACGAACCTCAAAGAGGAAAGCCGCGCCCTGTCCGCGGGACGTTCGCATAGCCGCTTGCGGACCGTGATGGTCACGGGCGAAATCGCGCTGGCGCTGTTTCTTTTGGTCGGAACAGGCTTGCTCATTCGTAGACTCTCCGTCCTTCACAATCAGAACCTGGGCTTCGTGCCGGACCATCTCCTGACCGCCGGAGTGACGCTCGATAGCGCACAATACAAAGATGCTTCACAGCAAGCCGCCTTCGTGCGGAACGCGATGATTCAACTTCGACAGATTCCAGACGCCGAGGCGGTAGCCGCCACATCGGACTTGCCAGCCACTGGACCCGGGAAGGTCACCTTTCTGATCAAGGGCCAGCCCGAATTGCCCGCGAACCAACGGCTCAGCGCACTCGATTTTGTAATTACTCCCGAGTTTTTTCGCGCAGCGGGCATCCCGTTATTGCGTGGCAGGGAATTTACGGAGAGAGACAACGGCACCGGGACGCGGGCTGTGCTGGTCAACCAGGAGTTCGTGCACCGCTATCTGCAGGGCCAAGAGCCTATTGGAAAGCAGATTCGGCTGGATGTAAGCGGCGCAACTCCTGAATGGAGCGAGATCGTCGGCGTCGTCGGCAACACAAAATCCTTTTCGGGATCGACTCGCGAAGAAGGGCAGGTTTTCGAGGCGATGCTTCAGCGGCCCATATCTTCGTTTGCGCTCATGATTCGGGCTGCTTCCGATCCTGAAGGCCTGGTGGGGGCAATGCGCAACGCAGTGAGGCAGGTGGACGCAGAGCTTCCGCTCGTTCAGGTGATGAGCATGCACGCCGTGATCAAACGGCAGGACGGCGGCGATGCGATTTTCGAGGCGTTGCTGGCCAGCTTCGCGCTGCTGGCGCTGATCCTTGCGGCCATCGGGATTTATGGACTAGTCGCTTACTCTGTAGGCCAGCGCACGCACGAAATCGGGATCCGCATGGCCCTCGGCGCCGAAAAACCTCATGTGCTTCGCATGGTCTTGCGGGATGGCCTGAAAATGACGGCAATTGGAGCGGCGATGGGACTCGTGATGGCGCTGCCTTTGCCGAGAGTGTTTGAGGCCGTATTGTACTTCGGCGGCGAGAACATTCAGGAGCCTGCCCTCTACTTCATCGTGCCAATAGCCATGACCGTGGTTACCATGCTGGCGACTTACATCCCGGCGCGGCGGGCGATGAAGGTCGATCCTGTCGTGGCTCTGCGGTATGAATAAAAGGCGACGCGCAGTCAATTAAAAAGCTGAATCGCTTCCGGGAACAAATCCTGCAGTCTTTGCGTACCTCTCCTAAGACGGCGTGCCCCACGGGTACGTCCATTCCCTGGGGGTGAGCCATGAACAGCTTCTGGCAAGACGTGCGCTATGGGCTTCGCGTGTTCTGGAAAAACCCAGGATTCAGCGCGGTCGCGGTGTTGACCCTCGCCCTGGGCATCGGCGCAAACAGCGCCCTGTTTTCCGTGGTGAACGGCGTGCTCCTGAATCCGCTGCCGTTTCCAAAACCCAACGAACTTGTGGCGGCCTATTCGAGAACAGGGACGTTTCAGCAAAGCTCCATCTCCTATCCGAATTTCCTCGACTGGCAAAAAGACAACCACTCATTTGCTTATTTGGGCGCCGTTCGCTCGGATGATTTCAACATGACTGGTGTGGGAGAGCCTGAACGCTTGCACGCGCATATGATTTCAGCGGAATTCCTTCCAGCTTTGGGCTTGAAGCAGCTGCTTGGGCGCAATTTCCGACCCGAGGAAGATGTGCCCGGCGCGGGTCCGGTGGCCATCCTCAGTGACGGGATCTGGAAGCGTAAATTTGGATCGTCGCCCGATGTTCTTGGAAGAAGCATCACGCTCAACGGCAAGGCTTACACCGTCATTGGCGTTACTCAAGGAAATATCACCGGGTTCAGCCTCACAGATGTTTTTGTCCCCATCGGCCAGTGGAACGATCCTACGTTTCGCGACCGGCGGATCGGCATGGGGACGACCGCCATCGCGCGACTCAAACCGGGCGTCAGCATCGAACAAGCGCGCGGCGACATGGAACGCGTGGCTGAAAATCTTGCTGCTGCCTATCCGGAAGCTGACAAGGGCTCCGGTGTGGCGTTGGTGCCCCTTAAGACTGACGTGGTTGGCGACGTTCGAGGAATCCTGCTGGTCTTGCTCGGCGCTGTAAGCTTTGTTCTTCTGATCGCATGCGCCAATGTTGCCAACTTGCTTCTCGCCCGATCTACGGGGCGGACCCGCGAATTCGCTATCCGTTCCGCGCTAGGCGCCGGCCCCTTCCGTGTGGTTCGTCAGTTACTGACAGAGAGTGTGTTACTTGGCATCGCTGGCGGCTGCATCGGACTTGGTTTCGCAGTTCTAGGCACGAAGGTGATCCTTGCAGCACTGCCGGGAACGCTTCCTCGAGTGGAAGAAATCTCTCTCGACGGGCATGTGCTCTTTTACACGTTTGGCATTTCTCTTCTTACTGGAATGGTGTTCGGGCTTGTTCCTGCAATCAAAGCCATGCGTCCCGACATGCACGACACGCTAAAAGAAGGCGGAAGAGGGGCAAGCGGAGCGCGTCACCGCATGCAAGGCGTGTTTGTCGCATTCGAGATGGCCATGGCCGTGGTGCTGCTCATCGGCGCAGGCCTGATGATTCGTACCCTCACAGCACTCTGGAACGTCAATCCGGGTTTCGACGCACACAACGTTATGACGTTCCAAATCTCTTCGACCGCCGATCCGAACGTGACGGCAGACCAACTGCGCGCCAAATACCGCGCAACGTTGGCGCAACTGGGAAGCCTTCCCGGAATTGAAGGAGTCTCGCTGATGGGCGGCTCGCTTCCCATGACCGGGGATTCCGAAGTGCCTTTTTGGCGGGAGGGTAAACCAAAACCGCAACACGAAAATGAAATGACCTTCGCGCTGTTTTATCTGGTGAACACCGACTATCACCGGGCCATGCGAATTCCCGTAATACGCGGGCGGGCTTTCACGGAGCAAGATAGCGAGCATTCTGCGTCGGTGGCGCTAATCGATGCGAGTCTTGCTCGTAAGTTTTTCCCGAACGAAGACCCTATCGGAAAACGGATCAACCTCGGACTGCTCGAGATGCAGCCGGAAATCGTAGGCGTCGTCGGGCACGTTCAGCACTGGGGACTGGGCGCTCGCGAACACGAAGGCCTCGAAGCCCAGCTGTATCTTTCCGTCTGGCAAATTCCGGACAAATTCTGGCCGCTGCTTGCCAACGGCGGGCAATATGTCGCCCGGACCGGGGGATCGCCCGCCGGTCTAGCGACGTCCATTCGTCAGGCAGCGGAAAAAGTGGACCCGAGCGCCGTCGTCTATGATGTGCGGCCGATGGAAGAAATCGTTGCGCGCTCCATCTCCACGCAGCGGCTGACCATGCTTCTCCTGAGCGTGTTTTCCGCTCTTGCCCTGGTGCTCTCCGCCATCGGGATTTACGGCGTGATTTCCTACTTGACCGGCCAGCGAACGCACGAAATTGGCGTGCGTGTGGCGCTGGGCGCATCGAGCGAAGATGTGCTTCGAATGGTTCTAGGGCAAGGAATGAGAATGACCTTGATCGGAGTGGCTATCGGTATCGGCGCCGCATTTGGCTTGACGCGGCTGATTACCAAGATGATTTACGGCGTTGGTGCCACCGATCCACTCACCTTTGCAGGAGTTGCCGCTTTGCTTTCCGCAGTTGCGCTTTGCGCCTGCTACATTCCGGCGCGACGCGCTACTCGCGTGGATCCCATCGTGGCGCTGCGGTACGAATGAGCCCGGCGGTTTCAAAATCCAAACCCTCGGAAAGAAAAGCTGGAGTGAAGCCCTGAGCCTCGTATAATCTCTCCCAATTCCTTCGCCAGACTCGGGAGAAACATGCGGATTCCTCCGGCGAATCTCTTGAATGGGCTGACAATTTTCCTGAGTGCGCTTCTTCTCTTCCAAGTTGAACCGCTCATTGGAAAGATCATTCTTCCCTGGTTTGGAGGAGTCGCGGCGGTCTGGACCGTCTGCCTGCTGTTTTTTCAAGTCGTTCTGTTGCTTGGCTACCTCTACGCCCATTTACTTACAGGGCGTTGGGGCCGGCGCACGCAGGGATGGATTCATGCAGCGGTTCTCGCCGCGAGTCTGTTGGTGCTGCCGATTCTACCGAACAGTACCTGGAAGCCAACCGGTCCGGAGCATCCTGCCCTAGGCATTTTAGAAGTGTTGGTGATTGCCGTGGGATTGCCGTTCTTTGTGCTTTCGGCGACCAGCCCTCTGCTTCAAGCCTGGCTGGCAAGCGCAGGAAAAGATGCGGGCATTTATCGCTTCTACGCCCTTTCGAATGCCGGGTCCTTGCTGGGCCTTTTGACTTATCCGGTCCTGATCGAGCCACGGCTATCCATCTCTCGGCAGGGTTGGGGCTGGTCGTTTGCTTATGCCGCCTTCGCAGTTGCGTGCGGAATAATCGCAGTTTCGCAACAACAAATAACCAGCAGGTCTCCTCAGAAAACAAGTGCTGCGCCTTCTAGCTGGAATACGCGAGCGCTTTGGATGGCCCTTCCGGCTTGCAGCTCGGCGCTCTTGCTCGCCATTACCAATCACTCCACGCAAAACATCGCCTCGGTTCCATTCCTCTGGATCATCCCTCTGAGCCTGTACATGCTGAGTTTCATTTTGTGCTTTGGAACCCGCTGGTATCATCGAATGATTTTTCTGCGGCTGCTGGGGGTGGCTCTCGGCTGCATGGCTTATGCTCTGTCACCTTCACTCACGTCGCTTCCGTTGTGGGTTCTGATTTCCCTCTTCTGCACAGGCTTGTTCTTGTGCTGCATGTTCTGCCATGGAGAACTGGCACGGTTGAAGCCTGATCCTTCCCATCTCACGTCGTTTTATTTCTGGAGTTCGTTGGGTAGCGTAGTGGGAGCGGCGTTTGTGGCGCTTCTCGCGCCAAAAATCTTCTCAGGACTCTATGAATTGCACGTGGCCCTGGGAGCTTGCGCCGTGCTCGCGGTGGTTGCCCACCGCAACGATCCCACAAGCCCTTTTCAGCAACCCAACTGGCGGCTCGCGCTTGGCGTCCTTTATGGTTTGGCCGCGACGATCATCGTGGCCCTATTTTTGCTGGCTCGCGGCGAATCCGCATCTTCGAAACAAATGGTTCGCAATTTCTACGGAGTGTTGCGCACCAGCGACGAATCCGCGCCGGACGTTGTCCTTTTGAAAGGCGATGAGCAGTCCCGCGCCAAAGATGATTTGCGATTCCGCCGGCTCATGAACGGAACCATCACCCATGGTCTCCAGTTCCTTGGAACAGCGCGGCGCGATCTGCCGGTGTCGTACTACGGCCGAGACTCTGGAATCGGCGAGGCCTTCGCGGCTCTGGCTTCGCGCAGCGCTCGGCGCGTTGGCGTGATTGGCCTCGGCGCCGGCACGGTCGCGGCGTATGGCCACGAAGGTGATGAGTTCACGTTCTACGAAATCAATCCGCTGGTCGTGCGAATCGCGCGGCAAGACTTCACTTTTTTGCGCGACTCGAAGGCCAGCATTTCTTTCGAGCTGGGCGATGCGCGCCTGACGCTGGAACGCCAGCCGCCACAAAACCTTGATCTGCTTGCTGTGGATGCCTTCTCGAGCGATTCCATTCCTGTTCATCTCTTAACACTCGAGGCCTTCGAATTGTATTTCCACCATCTCAAGTCCGACGGCATCCTGGCGGTGCACATCTCGAACCGCCATCTTTTTTTGGAACCTGTGGTGGCCGCCGCCAAGGAAAAACTTGGTAAAGATGCCCTGCTGATCGAGAGCCCGAGCGACCGCGCGAATGAAATTTATCTGGCACGGTGGGTCTTGCTCGCCAACCACGGCGTTTTGCAGCAATTTCCCGACCTTGAGGAAGCGGGAGAGCCCGTCACGCCCCTCGCTCGTGTGAAACTCTGGACCGACTCTTACAGCAGTCTTTTTGCTGTTCTGAAATAACTTGCCAGGCCGACAACGTTTTGGAGAAAAAAGCGCGAAGAATTTGGCAGACCTACCTATAATCTCTGCGCGATGCGCATCCATCCGCTCGACCTCACGATCGTTATCGGCTACCTGCTCGGCGTTACGGCGCTTGGCATGCGCTTCCGCCGGCTCCAGCAGGCCGACGCGGCCGCCGACGCGGGGGCAGCCGGCCGCGAATATTTCCTGGGGGGCCGCTCCGCGCCGTGGTGGGCCCTGGCTTTTTCCATTGTCGCCACGGAAACCTCCACGCTCACGATCATTGGCGCGCCCGCCATTTCTTATGCGGATAATCTCTCGTTTATTCAACTGGTGTTCGGCTATCTCATCGGGCGCGTGTTGATTGTGCTGTTGCTCTTGCCCGGCTACTTTCGCGGGGAATTCCTCACCGCCTACGCGCTCATAGAGAAGCGCTTTGGCGAAAAAATGCAGGCCGTGGCCGCCTCCACGTTTCTGATCACTCGGGCGATTGCTGAAGGCGTGCGCGTTTCAGCAATCGCGCTTGTCGTGAGCGTTGTGCTGGGAACGTCGGAACACCTCGCGGTAGTGATCGTCATTTCTCTAACCATCCTTTACACCTTCGAAGGCGGCATGAAAGCCGTGATTTGGACCGACGTCGCGCAGCTGCTTGTCTATATGACGGGAAGCGCCATCACGCTCGCTGTGCTGTTCGACCGGATCCCGGGAGGCTGGAGCGAAGTCGCGCAGGTGGCTGCCGCATCGGGTCACAAGCTCCAATTCCTCGATTTGTCGTGGAACCTCGCCACAAAATATACCTTTTGGTCCGGAGTGATTGGCGGCTCGTTTCTCACCATGGCCACGCATGGCACCGACCAGACCATCGTGCAGCGTTTGCTAGCCGCAAAGAGCCAGCGCGATAGCGGCCGTGCACTCTTGACTAGCGGTGTGATTGTTCTCGTACAGTTCACCGTTTTCCTGTTGATTGGGGTGCTGCTCTTCGTGTTTGCACAGCACCACCCGCTTCTCGCTCCGGGAGACCGGACGGACCGAATCCTCCCGCTCTTTCTGGTGCGCGAAATGCCCGTGGGGCTGGCTGGCCTGCTGCTCGCGTCAATCGTGGCGGTGGCCATGTCTAACGCCAGCGGCTCGCTGAACTCGCTTGCGGCTTCGAGCGTGCTGGATTTCGCAAAGCTGCGCGGGCGCAGCGCGGACACGCACCAATTCTTGCGCGTGTCGCGCGGCATGACCTTGGTCTGGGGGGGCGTGTTGATGGGCTTCGGATTCGTCAAATGGGGGCCGCTGCTCGAGGCCGGGCTAACTGTCGCGTCGCTTCCCTTTGGCAGCTTGCTCGGTTTGTTTCTGTTGGGAACTTTGGACCGCGGCGCAAACGCGCTCGGTGCGCTCATCGGAATGTTTGCGGGGCTAGCGGCTGTCTTGAGCATATTTCAGTTCACCAACGTGGCGTATACGTGGTACTTCCTTATCGGCGCAGTCGTGACGTTTCTCGTTGGATCTCTGATGAGCCGCTAAACGTTGCGCGCACAGCCGGCAGCGCCGAAGTAGTAAGCCAATAGCAGAGCGAAGCGGAGGAACATGGGCGAGAAAAAGCTCGAGCTGGTAAAGGGCCTGGGCGCGTGGGCTACCATGGCCATGGTCGTGGGCCACATCATCGGCACCGGAGTTTTTCTCGTGCCCAGCGCGATGACGCGTGCGACCGGCTCCGTTGGCTTGGTGTTCCTCGTTTGGATTGTCGGCGGCATTCTCTCCCTTTTCGGCGCGCTGACCATCGCCGAGCTGGGTGCGGCGATGCCCGAAGCTGGCGGCGCGTACGTTTATCTAAGGCGTGGCATAGGACCGGTGTGGGGATTTCTGTTCGGCTGGATGAACAACCTGGTCGGCAAGCCCGCGTCCATCGCCACAATCGCCGCGGGTTTTCTGATTTTCCTCGGCTTTTTCTTTCCTGCCATGCGTACGCCCATATTTACTCTGCATCTCACCGTTCCATTCACCAGTCATAGTTCGGAGTTCGCCTTCACCTGGGCGCAACCCATAGCCGCCGCCGCTATCGCGTTCATGAGTTTTGTCAATTATCTCGGCGTGCGTCTGGCGGGTCGCCTGCAGGTGGTGCTCACGGCCCTCAAGATCGGAGCCATTCTCGCCGTCGTGATTCTGGGCTTTGCATTGGCAGGAAAAAGGCCGCCCAGCGAGCATCCCCTTTTCCCGCCCTCTTTTAATGTCAGTCTTCTTACTGGATTTTTGACCGCCATGGTTGGCGCGCTCTGGGCGTACGACGGATGGATGGACTTGACCTTCGCCGGCTCTGAAATTATTGATCCGCAAAAAAATATTCCGCGCGCGCTTGTGGGTGGCACGGTGACCGTCGGGGTGATCTATCTGCTCGCCAACGCCGTGTATTTTCGCGTGCTGCCTATGGAGGCGGTAGCCGCTGCACAAAACGTCGCTTCGGAAACGGTGCGGGTGTTTGCCGGAGCTCGAGCGGCAGCCTGGATCACCGCGGCCATGGTCTTGTCCGCCTTCACCACGCTCAATTCTTCAGTCCTCACCGGCTCTCGCGTACCGTTTGCGATGGCGAGAGACGGCCTGTTCTTTCAAGTGGCCAATGGCATCCACTCGCGCTTCCGCACGCCGGCAGGAGCGATCGTTTTTCAAGCTGTGATTTCCTGCATTATGGTCCTGACCGGCCAATTCGAAGATCTTTTCTCACTGTTCATCTTCGCGCAGTGGATTTTCTACGGCTTGTCGGTTGCCTCGGTGTATGGCTCGCACCGCAAGGAACCGGATCTGCCGCGGCCCTACCGCGCGTGGGGGTACCCCGTGGTACCGGCAATTTTTGTCGTGGGAGCTTTCGCGCTAACCGTGAATCTCTTCATCCAGCGTCCCGTTCGCTCGTCCATCGGGCTGCTCCTGATACTCGCTGGTCTTCCCTTCTATCGCCACTGGACCCGAGGAACGTCAGTGGCTCGCGGCTCCGCGTTGAGCTAACCGCCTGGAAATAAGAAGGTACGCTTGCGCGCCCATCAACAGGCAGGCACCGGGTACCAGAACCCAGCCAGCGATCACGCCGAGGCGCCCGAAGGGTTCGCTCGTCAAAGAATGAAATACGGAACGCGCATTCGGCTCAAGCTTGTGCTCGAGAATTTCCACATACGGCATAACCAGAAGCAGAACGGCAAAAAACGCCAAAGCTGGGAAGATTCCAGAAACGATTATCGTGTGGCGCGTGCCTCCGGCGCGGCTGGAAAGGTAGGCGCCGAGCGCGCCCACAAACGGCAACAGCATCAGCCAAACCGTGTAGACCGGGAAGGCTTGTTCTTGTCCATTAGAGCGACGCAAAAAGAAGACAACAGGATTCAATCCAAGACGCTCTAGCACGGGGATCATAGTCATCGCTACGAGCAAGGTCACCAAGCTTGGAAGCAACAACCGGCTTGTACGAGGGGTCATAGTGTTCACCTTTTGTCGGGCCATCTCAATTTGCTGCTGCAATTTGTTCCAGTCGGTCACTTCGGCCAACGCTTTTTTCACAGCCGCGTGATCAGGCACGCCTTGAGTGCACAGTGACTCGTAGGATTCTTCCAAGTGCGAAGCGAGTTCCGCGTGGACCTCATCTTTCTGTTCCGCATCAAACGCAAGGCCGGAGAGCCGCCGCCGAACGAGTTCTTGCCAATCAGGCATGTGTCGTCTCGCTACTGCTGGTTGCGTCCCGGGACGAACACGTACGGCCAAAGAACAGTTGTGCGACCAGTCCGCCCGCAAGAAGCTCGGCTCCGGGAACCGCGATCCAGCCAATCCAGTTGCTTAGGAGCGTAGTTGCCACCACACCAAAAGAGAGGTCGTTCTTAGTCACCTGTTCGATGATCATGCCGATCGGGAACATCAGGAGAAACGCTGCCGCAAGTGAGAGCGCAGGAAAAACGCTGGCAAGCATCATCGTACTCCGTGAACCGCCTGCTCGCGACGAAAGGTATGCTCCCAACGCCCCGACGAAAGGAAGCCCGGTCAGCCAAGGCGCATAAAAGAGAATGGTTCCCGGGGCGATTCCGACCATTCGGGGCTTGACTCCAAAAACTTCTTGGAGCGTCATCAGAAAGACCGTGGAGAGTATTAACGTAAGGAACCCGGGAATCCACAACTGTTGCATACGCTTCCGCATAGAGTCTCCGCTTCTCGCTATAAGAATTTTGGCCTGTAATTCCCGCCAATCGGAAACCTGCTCCATTGTTCGATCGACGGCTTCTCTTTCGGGCAGTCCTTGCTTGCAGAACGTTTCGTAAGCCTCCTCCAGGTGCGCCGCAAGTTCCGCGTGGACCTCTTCCGTCCCTCTTGCATCCAGCGCAAGTCCGGAGAGGCGCCGCCGAACAAGTTCTTGCCAATCAGGCATGGGCCGCCTTCGTGAGTCGTTGCAAAGCGCCAAACAGTTCCTCCCACTCGCGCTGGAGCGGAGCCAGCTTCTTTTTCCCTACCGGCGTCAGCCGGTAGCAGCGGCGTTTGCGGCCGTTGGCGCTCGTTTCCCAGCTCCCGCGAATCCACCGTTGCTGCTCCATGCGGTAGAGCATCGGATACAGCGCCGCCAGCGTGAACCGCAGCGCGCCGTTGGTTTGCCGCTCGATGCGCCGTGCTAACTCGTAGCCGTGCAGCGGGCCCTCCTGTAAAAGGCTGAGCACCGCCAGTTCCGCCGTGCCCCGCTTGATCCCAGCACCAATCATAGCCATCTCCCTTACATATAGGATTCTTATATATTAGACCGCGATTGTCAACTGTTCGGGAGTACAGCTGTGTCGAGGAGATGGCTTTGCTTGGAATCAGAGGCTAAACAGACGCCGCGCGGGTCGCAGCTCTACCCGATGGAATGCGAAGGATCGCTGATTCGGCTTCGCGCGAAACGACCACGGACGGCTGGATGATTTTTGCCAGGATCTCCATGCCGCTCACAAGCCGCGGCCCGGGCCTCGAAAAGTAGCTGTTCGCCTGAAGCGCGTAAACCTGGTTGTTTCTTACCGCGGGAATCGCGTTCCACTGGTCGGGCAATTCAAGCGACTCGTATTCGCTGCGCGCTCGCTGCGCAGTGTACCCGCAGGGCGCAATCAACAGAATGTCCGGCTCGGCTTCGACAACTTCCTGCAATGGAACGCGAAAGGACGCCTTGCCCACGCTGCCAAGTACGTCTTCGCCGCCCGCACACCAAATCATCTCGGGAACCCAGTGGCCGCCAACGTAAATCGGTTCCAGCCATTCCAGAAACGCCACCCGTGGCCGCCGCGCCGAGCAGTCCAACTGCTGCTCCAGAGCCCCCTGCCGCTGGCCAATTTCGTCCACCAGCCGCTCCGCTTGTGTGCCGCGGCAAGCCGCTTCGCCGACCAGGAGAATGTCGCGCCACACGTCGCCCACGTCCTGCGGGTTCAGGCAAAGCACTTCCGGGCACCGGCCCAATCGCGTGAATGCGGTCGCCAGGTCATCGGGGGACGCGGCGCAGACATGGCACAAGTCCTGTGTGATGATCAGGTCAGGAGAGAGTTCTTCCAGCTTCTGCGCGTCTACGGCATACAAACTCTCGCCGCGCGAGACATATTCGCGTACCAATCGATCGATCTCCGCCGGAGCAGCTCCGCTCGGCAGCCGCGAGTGAATGACCACCGGCTTGGTGCGCGCTTGCGAAGGAAAGTCACACTCGTGACTGACGCCGACAATTTCGCGGTCCAGCCCCAGAGCAAAAAGAATCTCCGTGGCGGAGGGCAATAGCGAAACAATGCGCATGGAGGCGCCACTGTAGCACAATTTCAGGCGTCTGCAATCAGGTCAACGATGTAGCAAGGAACCGGCCGCGAAGGCCACACTACTTGTAGAGAAAATACTTCCGATGGACTTGGTCGAAAGCCTTGAGGGCGTCCGACCAACTGGCGACGATTTTCTCTGGCGCCACGCCGTCCTTGATTTGTTGAACGGTATCCGCGTTGCCCACGAGGCCAATGAGTTTGTCCGTATCAAAGTCCTTGGGATAGAGCTTTTGGAGCATCTCGGCGATTTCCAGTCCCAGGCGCATGGAGCGCGCCGTGAAGCGGTCGGTAACGAGAATGGACACGCCGCCGCAGCGCTCGCCGCTGTGCGGGCCGCCGATAGGAATGAAGTCCTTTGAAGTAAAGCGCAGGCCGGGAAGATGGCGCTCGTTCAGAGCGGCTGCAACCGCTTCGCCGTTCATCCACGGTGCGCCGAACTGTTCGAACGGTGTTTGCGTTCCGCGGCCCACCGATACGCCGGAGTTTTGCAGAATCTCAATCCCGGGATAAAGCACCGAGCCTTTGGTTGTGCGAAGGGCGGGCGAAGGGGGAATCCATTTGATGCCTGTGCTCTCGAAGAAGTAATTGCGGTGCCAGTTCCTCATGGCAATGACGTGCAGGTCTGCGCCGAGGTGATCTTCGGCGTTGAAGAATTGGGCGAGTTCACCGATGGTCAGGCCGTAACGCACCGGCAAAGGAAAATACGCCACAAAACTGGTCTTGTCGGGATCGAGCATCGGCCCTTCCACGATCTCTCCGCCCATGGGGTTGGGGCGGTCCAAAACAAAAAACGAGATTTTGTGCTTTGCCGCTTCCTCCATGCAGTAGCCCATGGTCGTCGTGTAGGTATAAAAGCGCACGCCGGCATCCTGAAGATCAAAGACCAGCGCGTCGATGCCTTTCAGCATTTCATCCGTGGGGCGGCGCGTGTCACCGTACAAGCTATAAACGGGAAGACTGGTCGTGGGATCTTTTGTCGAGCTGAGATTTTCATCGGCGCGGCCCGCGAGCCCGTGCTCCGGGCTGAACAGTGCGACAAGGGTTACCCCCGGGGCTTTTGCAAGGACGTCGATGTTCCTGCGGCCCTGCGCATCGACTCCCGTGTGATTCGTAATCAGGCCAACATGCTTGCCGCGCAACGGGGCGAACTTCTCCGCCTCCAGGACGTCGAGGCCCGTCTGCACGCGGACCGCATGTCCGGAGCGATTCGGAGACGGCCGCCCAGGCAACACCCGGGGGGAGAATATCAGGAGGAAAAAAGCGATTGGAGTGAGCACAGCAAGCGCGCGTTTCGTGGCGGTCAAATCGTTCCTCCTGGGCAAGAAACAATACAATGATATTCTGGAACGCGCTCGGCCCGGCTGCGTTGAGGCCACGTTGTGCGTGTGCTATGAATAAATGCAGACTGCGGGCTGCGCGGGGGGATTGTAACTGATGGAAGGACGCCGCGTCCGCATTCTGTTCGTGATTCCGGTCTTACTGCTCATCCTTATGGCCCAAAAAGCTCGCAGCCAAAGTGACACTCCAAACGAGAAGAAATCCGCACAAAAGACCAGCACCGGTCTGAAGGGCGCCGCGAAGAATTTATCGCCTGCCGCGAGCGCCTGGGTGGAGTCCACGCTGCGCAAGATGACCGTGGACGAAAAGATTGGGCAGCTTCTTTTTACTACCTACCACGGAAGTTTCACGGCCACTGACTCGGACGCTTATAAGCAGCTCGTGCATGATGTCCAAGACTTGCACGTCGGCGGATTCATCGTCATCACCCATGGCTCACCGGTGGGAATCGTAAAGAGCCAGGCCTACCCAACCGCAGTGCTTGCCAATCAGCTGCAATCGAAGTCCAAGTTGCCCCTACTCATCGGCGCGGATTTCGAGCGTGGCACCGCCATGCGCTACGACGAAGGCACTTCGTTTCCGACGGCGATGGCCGTGGCTGCGGCCGGCAATCCCAAAGACGCCTACACCATGGGAAAAATTACAGCGCTCGAAGCGCGCTCGACCGGCGTGAACTGGGTTTACGCGCCAGATTCCGACGTGAACAACAACCCTGGAAATCCCATCATCAATACGCGGTCGTTCGGGGAAAATCCCGAGCGCGTTGCTGAATTTGTATCCGCTTTCGTGAAAGGTGTCGAAGACAACGGGGGACTGGCCACCGCGAAGCATTTTCCTGGCCACGGCGATACGGCTGCCGACTCGCACATTGATTTGCCGGTCATTCCGGCGAACCGCGACCGCCTGGAACATCTGGAGCTGGTTCCCTTTCGCGCGGCGATTTCTGCAGGCGCGGGCAGTGTGATGACCGGGCATCTTTCCGTTCCCGCGTTGGAATCCGATCCAAACACGCCTGCGACGCTGTCTGCTCATATTTTGCAAGGGCTCCTTCGAAAAGAACTTGGATATCAGGGACTGATCATTACTGACGCCATGGACATGGGCGGCATCACCGTGCGTTTTGCGCCCGGAGAAGCCGCGGTTCGCGCTGTTGCGGCCGGAGTGGATTGTTTGCTGATGCCGCCGGTACCTGATGCGGCTTTCGAAGCCCTGCAAGGCGCGGTGAAGTCGGGACGGATTTCGAAGGAACGGCTGGATGAATCCGTGCGGCGCATTTTGCAGGCGAAGGCGCACCTCGGATTGAATACGAGCCGGCTCGTGGATGTGAACGCGCTGAATCATAAATTCGGCAGTGCCGCATGGCAGAAAGAAGCGCAGGACATTTCGGATCGTGGCGTGACGTTGCTGCGCGACACTCCGCATCGCCTTCCGCTCGATGGAAGCAAACCTTCGCGTGCACTCTTGCTGGCGTTCTATGCGGATCCGGAACCGTATCCGGGAGAAGACTTAGAACGCGAATTGCGCGCGCGATTTGATTCCGTCACTACGCTTCGTGCGGACACGCGATTTGTGAATGCTGGCATACTGAAGCTCCCTTCCCCCGATTCTTACGACGTCGCAATCGTCGCATTCTTTGTGCGCGTGAGCGACCGCAAGGGAAATGTGGATGTGCCCCTGGAACAGACTGCGCTGGCAGAACAGGTTTACAAGACGGCTAAACCAGTAATTACCGTCGGATTGGGAAGTCCGTATTTAATCGAGAGATTCCCGCGGGCGGAGACGTGGCTCGCTGCGTTTGGCATTAGCGACGTCGCGCAAATTTCCGTGGCCAGAGCGCTGTTTGGAGAAATTCCCCTGCGCGGTCATTTGCCCGTGACGGTGCCGGGCGTGAACCTGAAGGCGGGATTCGGGATCGAAGTACCGGCCAATCCGATGAAGCTCCAAGCGATGGATGCGAATGAGGATTCGAAGTTGCGGCCAGCGTACGAATTGGTCGAACGAGCGGTGAAAGACAAGGCGACTCCGGGAGCGACGCTCGCGGTTGGATTCCGCGGAAGAGTCGCGATTCACGCGTTCGGGAAACTGAGTTACGACGCAAAGTCACCCGCCGTAAAGCCCACAACGATGTATGACATCGCTTCGCTGACGAAAGTGGCCGCGACGACAACCTTGGTGGCAAAATTAGCAGAAGGTGATTTCGCCGTACCGCTCGACTTGGACGCGAAGATCGAGCGCTACCTGCCGGAGTGGGCGAGTGGGCCGCAGCCGGAATGGCGGCACCGTGTGACGGTGCGCCACTTGCTGACACACACGTCGGGCTTGCCGCCGTTCAAGGAATACTGGCGAACATCGAAGAGCAAACAGGACACGCTGACGAAGATCTTTGCCGAGCCGCTCGAGTACGAGCCGGGAACGAAAGAAGTCTATTCTGACCTGGGAATTATTTTGATGGCTGAGATTATCGAGCGTCTGACGGGGCGTAAACTTGATGATTTGGTGAACACTTTTATATTTTCGCCGCTTGGAATGAAAGATTCGATGTATAAGCCTCCGAAAAAACTATGGCCGGCGATTGCGCCAACGGAGGTCGACAACAATTACAGGCACCGGCTGATTCAAGGCGAAGTACACGACGAAAATGCATTTGCCATCGGGGGCGTGTCCGGGCACGCGGGAGTCTTCAGCACGGCCCCGGACTTAGCCGCGTTTTCTCAGATGCTCCTGAACGGCGGCGTGTACGCGCACCAGCGAATTTTGCGGCGCGCGACGGTGGCAGAGTTCACCACGCCACAGCAGCTCTCCAGCGGAGCCCGCACGCTGGGCTGGGCCGTGCCCACGCCCGGCGGGCTGAGCGGGCATTACTTTTCCGCGCACGGCTTCGGGCATACAGGATTCACGGGAACTTCCATCTGGATCGATCCCGACCGGCAGCTGTTTGTGGTTTTCCTGACAAATCGCGTCAATCCAACTCGCGAGAATCAGAAGATTCAACAAGTCCGTCGCGACCTTCACGACGCCGTGATGCAGGCCCTGGGATTTGCAAGCGCCGCAGCCCCGGTGAAATAGTCGTAAGTCATACGTTTACAATTCCAGGTTCCAGACTGGGCAATTGCTTTGTGGGTTCGAAGGTCCCCATGACGATGCGGTAGCTGATCTTGTGTTCCTACCGGTAGGGTTTAACGGACTTCCAGCCGTCATCGTCCAGGGACGCGCCGACCACCGGGATTTCTTTCTTGCAGCCGTACACCAAGAAATTTGGCCCCGCTAAAGAATCTTGCGCTGTTGCAAATCAAGGGCAGCTTGGGAGAGATCGGCGGGGCGGCCCAGGTCGCGCCAGTAGTATTCGTCGGCGCGGAAGGCGAGGATTTTTTCTCCCTGACCGGCGAGGCGGAGGTAGGCGTCGATGATGGAGAAGACGCCTACTTCGGTGAGCATGGGGAGCAGGCGCGGGGAAATGATGTGGATGCCGGAGAAGGCGAGGGGAAGTGGCGAGGGGCGAGGGGCGAGGGGCGAGTTGACGGATGGTCCATGGGCAGCACGGCCACAAAGCTGGAGTTGATCGTCAAAAAGGAGGAGGCGGGAGGATTCGCGGGACTGGACGGCGAGGGTGGCGAGAGCGCCGTGCTCGTTGTGGAATTGGAGCATAGGGTGGAGGTCGATGGTGCTGATGACGTCGACGTTGTGGACAACGAATGGTTCTGGCACAGAGTCGCGTGCACTTTCAAGGAAAAACCAGGAGGCTTTTTTGAGGCCGCCGCCGGTGTCGAGCAAAAGGTCATCTTCGCGGGAAATTTCGATGCGCATGCCAAGGTTGTTGTGAGACTGAAGGTAGTCAAGGACCATTTCGGCAAAGTGGTGGACGTTGATGACGACTTCGTTGACGCCGAAAGTGCGAAGGCGCGTGAGAGTAATTTCAAGGAGCGTGCGGCCGTTGATTTCGACGAGGGCTTTGGGCAGAGTGTCGGTGAGCGGGCGCAGGCGCGTGCCAAGACCAGCGGCGAGGATCATGGCTTTCATAGAGAAACCCGCGGCGAGTCGAGAGTAGCGAGCAACCGGGCCAGGAAGAGTGATTTCTCGCTGCGCTCGAAATGACCATCAAGACAAGAAACAGGAGCCGTCATTTGGCGAGATGGCCTACAGCGGCGTGGAGCATGCCCATCTGTTCAAGTTCCACGTGGCGGACGACGACTTCCACCCCGCTTCGGCCTCGCAGGTGTCTGGCGAGTTGTTCGGCGAGAAACACGGAGCGATGCTGACCGCCGGTGCACCCAAACGACACCATTAGATTCTTGAAGCCACGCTGCTGATAATTCTCGACGGTCGCATCAATGAGAGTGAACACGCTGGCGAGGAATTGATGCACACTCTCCTGCTGCTTGAGGTAGTCGATGACCGGAGCGTCGCGGCCGGTGAGCGGTTTGAAGCGTTCTTCCCTGCCCGGATTCGGCAGGCCACGGCCATCGAAGATGAAACCCCCGCCGTTGCCGGTATCATCCTTGGGCAATTCATGATGAAAAGAAAAACTGAAAATGCGCACGACGAGATTATCAGCTTCGGAAGCGATGCCTTGCAGTTTTTCTGAAGCCAGCATGTTTTGGAACGCGCCGAGAAGCGTGGGCAGCTCGATGGGCAATTCCGCGTTGTGAAGCAGCCAGCGGATGTTCTTGAGTGCGTAAGGAACGCTCTGCAGAAAATGCACTTTGCGTTCGAAGAAGCCGCGATAGCCGTACGCACCGAGCGCCTGCATAATGCGGACGTAGACATAGGCGTAGTAGTAGCGAAGGAAGGCTTCGCGGTCCACAGGGATGAAGTTGGCAAGCGCGCGAAGATAATCGTAGAGAAGGTCCTCTCGGAGCGAGGGCGGCAAGTCTGCCTTGGCGTCGAAGAGAAGCGAAGCGATGTCGTATTGCAAAGCGCCTTTGCGGCCGCCCTGATAGTCCACGAAATACGGGAGGCCGTCACGTAACATGATGTTGCGTGATTGAAAGTCGCGGTAAAGAAAATAATCGCGCGGAGCTTCCAGAAGAAAATCGGTGAGCCGGTCGAAGTCGTTTTCCAGGGCGCGCTCGTTGAAGGGAATGCCGGCGAGGCGGAGAAAATAGTACTTGCAATAGTTCAGGTCCCACGCGATGGACTGGCGGTCGAAACTGGCGATGGGATAGCAGAAGCTGTAGTCCAGGTCGCGGCCTGCTTCGACCTGGAAACGCGGAAGGGCTGCGACGGCTTTGCGATAGGCTTCGACGACATCGGGAGCAATGTCTTCTCCCCTCCGATTTCGTGAGAGAAATTCGAACAGCGAGGTGTCCCCGAGGTCCTCTTCGAGATAGGCACCGTGGTTGAGATCCTCGGCGTAGATTTCCGGAACGGGTAAGCCGTGGCGGTGAAAGTGTTTGGAGAACTCGAGGAAGGCGACATTTTCTTCGCGGCCGCCGTAGAGAATGCCGACGGCGCTGACATGGTCGTTGGCCAAGCGGACAATCTTGCGGCCGGAACCACCAAGCTCGCCCTGCAGCGGCTGAATCCGCGTGGGAGCCGAGTGGAAATGCCGTCCGAAGAGCTCTTTGAGAACGTCTATGGACATGGGTTCCGTTCCATCGTTGAAAGAGACGCATCCGGCCGGATGGTTTCTAGCATAGCCGAATCCGGCGATGGAAGACGGCAAGAAGATGGCCCCTTGTGTCCAGAAGTGCCTATTTCACGAGGCTGTGGAAAACGTTACCAGGACTGGGTGTTCCTCTTTGCCGCTCTTTGAGCCAATTCTGTTCCAATGCGCACGAGTCTGACGGTTCGAGGCCAAGAATTTCGCGATGCACCGCTATAATGTACGCATGCCCAAGCCCTCGAGAATTCCTATTCCCAAAGAATCCAGGCTCACCGAACAAAGAAATCCGGCGTCGAAGAATCTCGACCGCATGACGGCGCGGGAGATTATCGAGTTGATGAACCGCGAAGACCGCCGAGTGGCGCTCGCGGTCGGAAGAGAGATTCCAGCGATAGTGCGGGCCGTGGACGCGATTGTTGATGGGATTCGCAAGGGGGGACGGCTGATTTATGTGGGAGCCGGGTCGAGCGGGCGTATGGCGGTGTTGGACGCCGCGGAGTGCCAGCCGACGTTTGGTACTCCGCCCGAACTCGTGCAGGCACTGATTGCGGGAGGCGGGCGAGCGATCACGCAGGCAGTGGAAGGAGCGGAAGATGATGTGCGCCGCGCGGAGCACGAATTGCGCGCACGAAGGTTAACCAGGAACGACGTGGTCGTAGGAGTGACGGCGAGCGGGACAACTCCTTATGTGCTGGCGGGGTTGAAATTCGCGCGCGGACGGGGCGCGACGACGGTAGCGATTACCTCCAACCGCAGAATGCCGGTGGCGCGACTGGCGAAGATCGCGATTGCCGCGGAAGTGGGGCCGGAGGTCCTGACGGGGTCCACGCGAATGAAGGCCGGCACAGCGCAGAAAATGGTTCTCAACATGCTCAGTACCGCGGTGATGGCGCGGCTAGGGCATGTGTATGAAAACCTGATGATTGACGTCGTGCTGACAAATGCAAAGGTTGCCAAGCGGGCTTTGCGGATTCTGGCGGAGGCGAGCGGGAGGAGTGTGTCCGCGGCGGAACACGCTCTGCGGGCGGCGGGACACAACATGCGGGTGGCGCTTGTGATGCTGAAGATGAGAATCGAAGGGCAGGAGGCGAAGCGACG
>Ga0126381_100001167_pt1 | contig 28485 bp, 21 predicted proteins | sample PanSoiMetPlot_28_FD_96465 | JGI IMG/M metagenome (GOLD analysis project Ga0126381, IMG submission 96465) | Tropical forest soil microbial communities from Panama - MetaG Plot_28 | ecosystem: Environmental > Terrestrial > Soil > Tropical forest > Bulk soil | place: Panama | collected 2016-02-17
GGGAACCCCACCGTTAGCTGTACGTTGATCTGGAAACTGGTAAGCGCTGCACCCGATGCGTTAGCAACCGTGATCGCGTTCCGATATCCCCACGCAGTGTTGTACCAGGACGCCGTCGAGTTGATGGTTAGCATCAGAGTGGCAGTGCCTGTCCCTCCGCCGTTGGTCGCACTCAGCGTCACCGTCGACGTCGCCGCTGTCGTCGGCGTCCCCGAGATCAACCCCGTCCCGCTGTTCACTGATAAGCCCGCTGGCAAACCCGTCGCCCCGTAACTGGTGGGCACATTGCTAGCCGTGATCTGATACGAGAATGCGCTTCCTACCATCCCGCTGGCGGTCGTAGGGCTGGTGATCACCGGTGCTGCCGTCGGGTTGATGGTCAGCGTCAGAGTGGCCGTGCCTGTCCCTCCGCCGTTGGTCGCACTCAGCGTCACCGTCGACGTCGCCGCTGTCGTCGGCGTCCCCGAGATCAACCCTGTCCCGCTGTTCACTGATAAGCCGGCTGGCAAACCTGTCGCCCCGTAACTGGTGGGCACATTGCTGGCCGTGATCTGATACGAGAATGCGCTTCCCACCGTCCCGCTGGCCGTCGTAGGGCTGGTGATCACAGGCGCCGCCGCGTTTTGTATGCCATAGGCAGACACTGCGAACTGGCTGCCAACATACACCTTGCCGTTGGCGATAATCGGTGTGGCAAACTTCACAGCTCCACCGGGAACATCGCGGTTGTGGGCGGCCTGGCTACTGTTGTAGAGCATGTTCGCGAGATTGGTCGCGTCATAGGCATACAGCACCTGGCAGTTCGAGCCGCCATTGCAGGTGGATCGAAAAGCGCTGTTATCCAGTCCCCACAGAATTCCGTTGGTGTTGCCGTTCGCCGAAATGGATGGTGAAGGGCCGGGAAAACCGAATGCCTTTGCACTTTGCGATGTGGGAGAAGTCGAAATCAGCCCGCTGTTATTGGCATTGAAGGAAAATGCCTTCAGATTGTCAGGTCCGATTTCGCCGCCTCCGCCCCAGTACACGCTGCCATTCCAGTAAGCAGGCGTGCCATACAGTCCGGTAGTTGCCGCTGGAATCTCCTGCACGATATTCGGATCACTGCCGCCGTTACAAGGAGGAGTTTGATTGACGCAGTACTTCCCCATATTGTTGCGGTCAATCACGTACATCCTGCCTTCCTTGCCCATTTGCGTCAGCAGTTGCTGTCCGGAAGGAAGATTGGGCAGCAACACCAATCCGCCGGATGCGACGTCGGTATCGCCACTGCCCAAGCTGCTCTGGTTGTAAGGTGTGAAGTAATCGAGAACCGGAAAGCTGCCGCCGCTTGGCGGCCCAAGTTTTACGATACTATCACCGTAATCGGTGGTGCCATTCCAGCTGCCGTTGCCAGTGGCGAAGAAGATGTTTCCGTTCGAATCCGCGGCCAGCCCTCCTCCGGCCATCCAAACTCCATTCCCAAAGCCGTCGGCTGAGGTATTAAACGCAGCTTCCTGTGCAAGGGTGCTCGCGCTATACGACATGATCCAGCCGTGCCAGGGAGTGCCGTCGCAATGCGAGCCCCAGGCAATCAACACGTGGCCATTCTGCAGCAACAGGCCGGCGCGCTGATTTTGGGGACTTGGGCTAAAGGTCACAGTGGTGCCATTGCCATCCGGGGCTGTTCCAGGCACCGACGCCTGAATGGATACCGGCCCACCGAATTTCTCCGTCGAGGTAACAACATCAATGGCATGCAAATACTGGACAAGCATGCCGTTGACCTTCGACTTCGCCACCAGATAAATCGTCCCGGTGCTGGTGTCGATCACGGGAGTTCCCGTGATCCCGATTTCTGGGACCAAGTCGCCGCAGCCCCCCAGATCGCTGATGCTGTTGACTGGGCTACCTCCCGAGGGGATCAAACTGATCTGCCACAAGATTGTTCCTTTGTCTGCGTCAACGGCGTACAAGCTGTCGTGCTCGGTGGCTACATAGAGGACGTTATGGGTGCCGCCACCTATGTTCACGTTCGAAAGATACAAAGGTTGGGCGTAGACCCATCCATCGACCGAGACCGAAAACAGCTTACTAAGTTGACCGCTGTTCACGCTAGCCGGGGTCAGGATAGTTTCCTGTGTGTTCTGTCCCGTCCGAGCGTTGTCATAGTGATAGGTGGTGACGTTCACCTGCGCTGGGAGGGCAATGGAGAAAGTGCAGAATAGGGTGACAGTGAGGGACCTGATATGGCAAAGGGCCATTCTCATCTAATTTGCTCCTCAAAGCACGGCCTCAGGACCGAGGCAGAGATTACACAACAGCAAGGGATCCTTCTACAGTAACCGTGGAGAGAGTGGGTTTCCGGGTAGCCCCGCAAGCTGATCTTTAGGGGACAAATACTCCCAAGGATGAACTCCGAACGCTTCTCATACGATTGTGGATCTTTATCCCGGCCGCTTCGCTCGGTCCAAGCCCTCTCCTTGGCAATCGCCACGTCTGAGGCCCTGGCGAGGTAGCCGGCGGCTGCTCTTTGCGGCAGAGGTGCTTGCTGGCTCACATGGATTCCTCAAACGAGTTCGGCGGCTGGTCTCGTGGCCCTTCGCGACGGAGCCGCCTCGCGCAGAAGGCTGGCAAACCCGCGCAGCGGTGCATAGCCCCAGTGCAACAGGACGACGGTAGCCAGATAAAGAGCGACAAACAATACTGAAGTGGCTATGATTGCCCGCAGTGCAGCATACGCGTCTGGCCGAGTGCCCCAGAATGGCGTCCATCGGAGGATAAGGGCAGTTGCTACGCCCGCCAGCAGCGACGAGGCAGCATACCTCCAGACTGCGGCCATCAGAGATGAAACACCAAACCCGATAGGCCGCCCTGCATACCAGAAGGCGGGAATCGAAAGAGTCCAAAAGGACACGCTCCATGCCACCGCAATGCCTGCGGGGCCCCACGGCAGTACCAGAATAAACAACAAAGCCGTAGCAGCGGCTTCGACCAGCGTCCAGCGAAGCCAGCGCCCCGGCTTCCCGATGGAGAGATGGATCCAGCCAACGGTGCTATAGAGCAGCATGATCCCGATTCCCGGTCCGAATAGTTGGAAGATCCTGCCGGATTCCGACCATTTAGGTCCAAGCACCAGGCGCACCAGATCCTTTCCGACCAAAGTGAGATCGGCACCCACCGCCATGCCAACGAAGGCAACAACCCCAAGGGAATTGGCGAGGTATCGCTTGAAGCGAGCCGGGTCCTGATTCAGCCGGCTCAACGCAGCCAAGGCGACACTATTGAGGGGAGCGGTAAGCTGGGTGGCTGTGAGCGCAAACAGGTCATAAGCTTTCTTGTAATATCCGAGGGCCGCCGCATTGAATTGCCATCCAACCAGAAAATTGTCGAAATTTCTCGCAAAATAGTTGCCGCAGAACCTTCCATAGACGCTTGCGGCGAACTTTAACATCGCGCGTGTTCCCACTCCCTTTCGCGGCAGGCTCGGAATCCAGCGGCAGAGCCAAAAAGCCCCGATCGTCATAACCAGAACCTGGGCGACTATTCCCGCCACCAGCGCCCAATATCCCCAGCCTCTCAAGGCCAGTAGGAGGGATACCGCGGTATTTACCGCACGTGCGACAACCTCGTTGGCTGAAACGGCGGCGAATCGCATAGCCCGCTTTAGGAGAGCTGTGTGTACGGTGGAGGCCCCGGAAATGAAGATCGCCACCGACATCGCGTCCGCGACGAATGCAACAAGAGGATTTCGGTAGAAACGTGCGAGCAGCGACCCCGACGCGGCAAACCCGATCGTCAGTATCAATCCAATCGCGCACGTTATCCAGAAAAGATTGCTGGCCTGAAACCGGTTCATTTTCTCGGGTTGAATGACGGCCTCACTAAAGCCACTCGTTCCGAAGCTCATCAGGAGCATGCCGAAAGTGGTGACCATCGCCACCACGCCAAAGTCGGCGGGCGTCAGCAGCCGGGCTAGAATGGCCGTGCTAATCACCTGGGCTGCGAGCGACAGCGCCGCACTGGATACCGTCGCTGCCGCGCCTCGAATGGCGAGGCGCCGCACTTCGCAGCCTTCTGCTACAGGGTAGAAGGCGCCACTCGCATCAAATGGGATCATTGCTTCTCGAGGCCAAATCCCAGAGTGCCGGTAACAGCCTGGGCCTCCGCATTCTGGACTCGCCATGACACGCTCGGAGATTCGACTCGCGTCCCCGCGGTCAGGACCGACAACGGGCTGGAGCATGCCCGGACCGGCTCCGCCGACTCAGGGGACGGCAGGCTTGCCACGTGGCTGATAAGGAAATGGACGATGCGCTCGGCAGCATGACCATCACCGTAGGGATTGGGGCGGCTGGTCATCCGCTTGTAGCAAGCCTGGTCGTCAAGGAGCGAACTCACGGCCGCGACAATCAGCTCCGGATTTGTGCCCGTGAGGCAGGCGGTGCCGGCAGCAATCGCTTCGGGGCGCTCTGAAACTTCGCGCATCACCAGAACGGGCTTGCCCAGCGAGGGCCCTTCTTCCTGAATCCCTCCGGAATCGGTGAGCAAGATGTAGGCGCGCTGCATGCAGGCCACGAAGGAGAAATAGTCCAGTGGCGCGAGCAGCCTGACATTGGGCACACCGTCGAGAATCTCGCGTACGGGGGCCTGCACGTTGGGGTTCAGGTGAACAGGGTAAACGACCAGCACGTCGCGGCGTCGCTCAGCAAGGGCTCGAACCGCCTCGCAGATTCGGCGAAATGGCGCACCGAAACTCTCTCTCCGATGAGCCGTCACAAGGATGATGCGCAATCCATCGGTCGCACCCAAGGGATCAGTGGCCAGGCTTGGTTCTTTGGCCAAGCGCGCCTGTGTGAGTAACAGCGCATCGATAACAGTGTTTCCAGTTACCGATATGTTCTGCGGGCTGACCCCTTCCAAGAGTAGGTTGTTCCGCGCGAGTTCCGTGGGAGCGAAATGGAAATCCGTAAGGTGAGTGGCCAAGCGGCGGTTGATCTCTTCGGGAAACGGATCTTGCTTCTTCCCCGTGCGCAGCCCGGCTTCGATGTGCCCAATCGGAATGTGGCAGTAATACGCAGCAAGCGCGGCGGCAAAAGTCGTGGTCGTATCCCCCTGCACGAGCACCAAGTCCGGGCGCTCCTGCCGCAGGACCCGGTCGAGCCCGGTCAGGCAGGCCGCCGTCATCTCGGCAAGGCCTTGTCCCACCTTCATCACCCCTAGATCGTCGTCCGGCCGCAGGCCGAAAACCCGTAGCATCTGGTCGAGCATTTCCCGGTGCTGCCCCGTGATACAGATCCGGGTTTCGAAGTGCGCCCGATGCCTCTCCAATTCCAGCAGTAGCGGCGCCAGCTTGATCGCCTCAGGCCGGGTTCCGATGACGGCCATTACCTTTTTGCACACGTGGGTATCCAAGCTTTTCTCCTTAGTGTGCCGAAAATCTCAAGAAGTGCTAGAAGCTGTTGTACAAGCTTCGGTAAGATGGCCGTGGGGCAGGCTATGTAAGAAAACGCTCCATAGGCCAAAAGCAAGCCGTCCTAGTGGACTGTCGCAAAGTAACCATTATTAGTTGTTAAGCTTCTCAGCAGGTATGGCGACCAGCAACGAAGTCACGCTTACCACCGGCCAACGCGCAGAACTTAACAGCATTGCGCAATCGCGTTCTCTCCCTGCCGGATACGTCTTTCGCGCCAGGCTCATCCTGATGCTGGCCGAACAAGCGTCCTTCAGCACCATCCAACGTCGGCTGCAAACCAGTGCTCCTACCATCATTCGCTGGAAACAGCGCTTCCTTCAGTTCGGGCTCGACGGACTCGATACCTATCATCCCGGCCAGAAGGCCACCGTGCTCACACCTGCCTTGCGGGCCCGCATTCTGTCGGCTACTCGCAAGAAACCCGGCGATGGGACGCGCCGAGCGTCACGGGTTTGAATACTATCACCACGGACAATCTCGCCTCATAAAACCCGGCTGGTTCGCGATTTCCTCCAACGTTACCCGCGCGTCGAGTTCCACTTCACCCCGACTATTCTTCCTGGCTCAACCAAGTCGAGCTCTGGTTCGCCAAAATCGAGCGCGAGGTCATCGCCCGCGCCATCTTCACTTCGGTCGCCGACTTGGATCGCAAACTTCGCCGTTTATATCAACACCTACTCGGCCAACGCCCGTCCCATCCGATGGAAATACTCGGACTCTTCTCGCCGCCTACCCACCAACGAATTCAATGCGACGCTCCACCTAGTGCAGGCGAGCCGGCGGAAGCTACCAAGCAGGCCACGCGGGACCTCCAGCGACACTTGTAGCGTCGGGATCTTGCGGGGCGCTGTTCAACAGCACGTCGCGGCGCCAGAACGCCGGGTTCCCGTTCTCAAGATCAGCTCACATACCTTATACGCGCCATCTTTGACCACGGAAGGTCTGGTTTCGGGCCTTGCCGCACAGCCCAATTCAAGACCTGAGTTGTGGCCTGCGCCTTCGCATCCCAAGTCAGGCATTCCCGAGCGTAGGACATGCCTTGCTGTCGTAAGCGATTAAGAAGGTTCCGATTGCCCACGAGATCTCTCAGAATTCTTTCCATCTGTAATACCACCTCGTCCTCATCGGAAGGGGGGACTTTGTATCCAACGTCTGGATGGACGACATCCCCGGGCCCGCCGTGGTCTAGGATCAGAGGCACGGCACCGCTCGCGAGCGCTTCAAAGACCACACCCCCACCGCCCTCGCGAACGGCCGGAAGCACCACGACATCCGCGCACCGCAAGCGCCGGAGGACTTCCGCATGGCTGAGCCAACCGCAGAAGGAAACAGACTTCTCGATTTCAAGCGATTTCACCAGTTGCTCGAGGCGGCTCTGCTCCGGACCATCGCCGATAATGGTGAAGCGGGCCAAATCGTTCCTCAAGAGGGGAGCAGCGGCGCGCAGACCGAGGTAGCAAGCTTTCCGGCGAACTAAGCCGCCCACGAAAATCAGCTCAAGTTTGGCGCCGGGCTCCGGGCTGCGCGAGTCAACGACACACAGGGAGCGAGCAATGCCATTCTCCGGGACAAAGAACAGCTTGTCGGCATGCACGGCAAACTCACCACGCATGTGGGACGTAGCGGCTATGATGGCTGTCGCGTGGCGATAGGTGGACCGGGCAAAAGGCAGAAACCGGTACAGTTTCCTGAATCCAAAGTTTATCCATTCCCTTTGCTTGTCCGGCCGGCTAAAGCCGGGCGCCGACCGCAAACCACCATTGATCGGCCCGATTACGAAGGGAATAGGTCCGTTGCGCAGGAAGAAAGCGAACGGACTCGGCAGCACTGGCGTCATCGGCAGGAGGCGCAGAACGACATCGAACTCACCCCGAAAGATGCGGCGCCGCAACTGTCGCCAGGCTTGCCATTCAAAGGCAATAGAAAAGGGATAGCGCAATGCGGTCACCAGCTGACTGTCGTAGTTGGACCTGAGGACTCTTCGGAAACACCAGGCAAAGGTGCGGTCGAGCCGTGGCGTCCGGACCACCTCGATGGCGCGAAACGGAGCCTTCGCACGGCGCAGAGCGTCCTCCACCGTCTCTCGAGCAACTAAGGTCACGTCATGGAGTTGGGCGAGCGCTGCCGCATGACAATAGGATACAAAAGGAATGCTGACTTGCTCGGGATTACAGTCTGGCCCTAACAGCAAAATGCGTATGCGATTCATGTATTTTCCTCGTTATTTCCGCGCTTTGTCTCGCTCCAGCCAGAGAGCGCGGCAAGGAATCGATTTCAGAATCTATTTCGCTTGCTCAGTGGGTGACTAGGCTCCACTTTGCGTGGCATACGCTGGCTTCTCGTCGGCCGCAAAATCGCAGGCCTGAGCCGGCCCGTTTTGGGTGCTACTTCTGAGCACGGCTTGAGACGCGGCCGTGATGACAAGGAGCAAGAAGATCCAGGTGACAGTCAACGTTCTGAAAGCAGCCTCGGTAAAGGAATAGAATAGAGTGCAGAGAAAAAGTCCAAGAAACAACGAACCTTTTTCCGGGTTTCGGTGAATGCCGGAAATGACCCTTTTATATCCGCTCACCAGCAAAAGAGCGACGAAGCAAATCCCTGCCCATCCAAGATTCAAAAAGACCTCGATGTAGCCATTATGCGCCTCGTTGATAGGGAAACCACCTAAGGCTCGCCGGATCTGCCATACACGATCTCCCAGCCAAAAGCTCTCGAAACCCTGCCCCACCCACGGATTCATAGGCCAGCTCAGGAGCAATTTCCAAGCGTCCTTTCGTCCGGTGAGCGTTGGGTCCTTTCCCAACGTCTGGACCATACCTCCGCCAGAATCAAAAAACACGGCAGTTACGGCACTGCCGAGCACAACGAGAACAAGCAAGTGCACGAGAGCGGGCTTCCGCGAAGGGCGGCTTGCCAGCCACATCACGCCGCCGGCCGAGATAAGCCCCGTTATGGACGTCGTGGAGTTGCACTGATTGAGCAGCCATATAATCATCGCGATGATCGTTCCGTAGGCCAGGAGGCGGCGGTGCCGGCTGGGATCCTCCCGCTCGCGATAAACGGACACAAGCATCCACAGGAAAAAGACCCCATACATCATGCAATCCACGCCAAGCTCGTTCTTCTGCGTGGCTACACCGACACTTTCGAAGACCCAGCTCTTGTCTAGCAGCCGTCCGATGCCGGGATAGTACTTGACGAACAAGATCGACAACGGAAAGAGGAGGAAACCCAGTCGGGTGAGCAGGCTCTTCAGGGCGGGCAACGGGTCCGATTCGGACAGGATGATGAGGACCATTCCCAGGTCGCCGAGTGCCTTGATGAATCGCTTGAAGGCAACGAAAGGAAAATCCGACCAGAGAATGCTGACCGCACAAAACATGAAAAACAACAAAATCAGGACGTTCTTTCGCAGCATTGGCCCCACCCTGCCGCTTCTCGCAACGAGCACCGCCACAGCCGCTAACAACAGAATGGTGTAAATATTCCGATCAAAAGGGCTTCCTTCCGCATAAATGTCGGACGAATCAAGCGACTGTCGTACACCAAACCAGAGGGAAGGAGCGCGTGAACTAGACAGGAACAGCCACACGGCTGGAATCCAAAGGGCTTTAGACACCCGCGAGTCCTCGTGCCGGTCGAGGTAGAAGAGACCCAGAATGCCGATTGTAAAGATGATAGACGCAATAGCTGGAGGCATTCAGTCAATTCCCACGGTTATCTCGGGTCAAGAAACAGCCGGTGCGCGAGCTCCAGTGAAAGCACCTTGTGGATCTCGTTGGTGTAGTTCCGGTCTCCCTTGATGTGGTGCTGTAAGATTGCTTCGAGGCTATTCTTCTGCCAGTAGGGCCGGGAGAGGGTTCGCGAATCGAGCAGCAATTCGCGAAGGTAACCGGCGAGGGCATCCCTGTACCAGACGCGGAAATGGTAGTACTTGTGCCAGCCCAGGAAACGCCGCTCCAAGTGGAAGGGGGCAAGAAGGTGATCGATCTGGGCCATCCACTGGGGCATCCCATGGTTGTAAGCGTAATCCGTCTTAAAGGTAAGATTATGGTAATAGCGAAGAATGGCGCCCGGGAACCGTTCGCCTCGACCGGCGAAGCCCATGTCGGTCCGAATCTTCCGCAAGGCCATATTCCCGTCACCAATCAACCGAATGCGGAGGTCATTATTCCTGGCCACGGCCTCCGGTGCGCGGAAAAGGGTCCGCACGACGTCATTATCGAGGTACGGAGACCGCATGGTGAGCTGAGTTTGTTCGAGGGCCAGAAGGCCATAATGGTGCCACGGGGCCTGCCGGAAGACCGCAAAGGCAAGCGGATGGGTGTCCACGATTCGGGAGTAAGTTTGACGCGCCGCGGCGAGGTGAGGAAGCAAGTCCGAAGTGAAAAGTCCCGGGGTCGAAGCCGTCGGTTTGAACGCCCGCTGCCCCCGCAGGACCTGATCGCCATAGTTGCCGGTCATCCTTGCGGGAGCAATCTCCCGTGCCTTCTGGCAGCAGTATAGGACTGGCGACCAACTCACATCCTGGCAGCCGTCCGTCAGGTAGACTGTCCGCTGGGCATAATAGGGAAAGCAGGAGACGAACTCCCGCCCGCAGCGGATGACTTGATGCGGCTGGCCGCAAGCGCGGGCCACTTGCCGGGCCACAATCACGTCGCGGCACTCGCGGTACGTTCCGCCAAACGTATAACAAGGTAGAGAGCCCGGCGCAGGCTTGTGCCACGCCATGATCATCCGCGTGTCCAATCCTCCGGTCAGCGACATCCCCACCTGCTCGCGCCCGTTGAACTGGCGGGGCAGATTACGCGAAAAAACGTCGCGGATTTCCACATGGAAATCCTCAGGAGGCAGAGTCCCCTGTTCTTCCCATTCCCGGGGTTGAAAATAACTGGTTTTCCGCTCCACGGAACCGTTGCGAAATACCCAGGTGGAAGCTGGGGGTAGGACGTGCAAGTTTTCAAAGAGCGTCCGATTTTCCAGGACGCATCCGCACTCGATCCATTCTCCCAGTCCCTGAGGGTTTATTCTCCGAAGCTCCGGGCGGACAGAGAGGATGGCTTTGGCCTCCGCGGCAAAATAAAACGAATCCTTGGATTCGTGATAATACAGCCGGTGCATGCCGAAGCGGTCGTTGAAGAGGATGGCCGTACCGCACTTCCGATCGGCGATGATCCCGTGAAACCATCCGTTCAGACCGGCCGGAAAGGCGGGGTCTTCCTCGTAGAGCTGGATGAGATAGCCCGGCCCGCGAGGTTTGGCCGCATGGCCTCGCTCTTTCAGCTTGGCGGGCGTGCCGTGCTCGGAATGGTCCTCCCCGGAGAAAACCAGCATTGCATTCCCATGTTCGCTCACCAGCGGCATTCCATCAGAAAAGGAACCCGCACGCGCTGCCCATCCTACGTAGACGCCCAAGGACACATCCATCCAGGTCCCTGTAACGTAAAAGTGCTCATGGCGAAGCATGCCGACCATTTGAAGCAGTTCGTGCTCGGCACGCTTGCGAGGAAGATTGGAAATGAGCCCAACAATTCCTGGCATGCCCCGCGCTCCTAAGAGGCCTCTACCATGGACCGGGCTTTTCGACTATTCCAAGCAGCACGGAGCTCGCGGAACTTGCTGACAACTGATCCCGGAAGGAGCTCGAAAACGCGGTGGTGCAGCCCTAAGTGGAAGGTGGCCCAGCCAATGGGGGTCAGCGCAATGTAATAGCGAGGCAGAACGATCCGCTTAAAACCATTATTCTGCTTGAAATCGCTGAGCGTATCGCGCTGCCTCTTCCCGTAAGAAAACTTTGAGTAAACAAGATAGGGGATGCCGCGATCAGCGCATGCGCGGACGGCACTTGCGATCAGGGCATTGGTCGGCGCCTTGTCCCGGTGCCGGATCAGCGAGACAATGTTTATTAGGCTTGTCTCCGTTCGGGTATCGTCCTCAATCAGCTTGATGAAACCGATCATCTCTTCGCCAAGAAATGCGCCAATGAAGATACTGCGGTCAAGGTAGGTTGCCTCCTCCTGATGGACCGTCTCAATGCCCTTACCGTAGTGGGGAAATCGCTTCCCTTGTCGGTAGGGGGTTTCGTTGTAAATTTCCCAGATTCCTTTGACGAGGGCCTCGCCGAAGGGCAGCTCGCGAAGCGTCACTCCCCGCTTCTCGGCTTTCCGCACCATGTTTCGGGTCTTGTTATCAACCTGTTTTTTCCACCAGTGGTCGAAAGTGGAAACAGACAAGACCGCTAGATTGTCCAATTCCATCGGGTAGCTATACTTCGGTTGGGTTTCCGGTAGCCTCTGCATAAAGGTGAACAGGTCGGCGCGGTGCCCGCACCGCCGTAGGCCAGCGATAACAGCCGCGGGGTTAGCAAGTCCTTCGTACCGGTCCCGCTCCAAGCGGGCAATCCGAAGCAGTCGGCCCTCAATCCGAATACTCACCCCCTCAACCACTGTAATAGAATGCACGGCAAATCTTCCTCTCTTGCGGGTATGAAGGTTTAATTCGCTTACGTCATCTGCCGCCGTACTCGGCTTTCGAAAGTGCAGACTCCTTAGACTGGCCCCTCACTTACTACCTTTAGAACCCGTTTCACATAGGCCTCACTCGGTTAGAGCAGAATGCATCGACATTCGCAGGGGGACCTGGCGTCGTTGATGTTCCTCATTCAACTGCGCAAAAATTGCGTCCATGATTTGGACGGTCAGAAGAATTTCGCGATACGGAATTGGTTCTCGAGTGCCTTCCAGGACGGACCTGTAGAACGATTCGATCAAGTATTTCATACCCGACTTCATATGGAAGTCTCGGGCCAGAAAAGTTCGCAGATTCGTGCGGAGATTTCCGAGGTATTGCTTGGCGAAGCCAACAGGAGGGATAAATTTCTCAGCGTAGCTGATATATCTCTTCCCGCGAAGCCTGATGAGGGTCTCCTGATCCTGATCCAGAATCAGGCCATTCTTCTCCCCATAGATGCGGAATTGATGGAGAGCCGGTCGCATCTGCGAAGAAAAAGTAAAATAGGCGGTGGCGCCTTCTTCGTCACAGATGATCACTCTCAGCTCATCGATGATTTCGCTTTCGCCCCTGCTCTTAAGAGCCGGACTGGTGAACCCAAAAGCGATCACCTGAGGAGAGTCACCGGTCAGGAACTCCGCAATTCTGGCGATGCCATGGCTGATAATATTGTGCAGCAGCTTTCCGGGAAGCCTGCGAACCCAGTGGTGTTTGTCACCCAAAAGCGCCTTCGCGTAGCCGGATCCTCCCAGTTCATAGCAGTAGTAACTCTCCATGTGTATCGGCCCACCGCCGAGAAAGCCGTCCTGGACAAGAGCCCGCATGCGCCGCGCTACGTGGCGGAATTGATCATCATGCCCGGCTGTTATCTTCAGACCTTTTCCCATAGCCGAGGCAATCATTGTTCGAGCCTCGTCGAGGCAAAGCGCGAAAGGCTTTTCCACATAGACGTGGCAGCCCGCCTCTAGACACTTTTTGGCAATGGCAAAATGGCTTTCCGGCGGCGTGCAGACGTGAACGATGTCAGGCTGGGCCTGGCTGAGCAATTTGGTCAAGTCGCTAAAACGTTGTTTGACGGGGAACCTCTCGGAGAGCTGTCGTGCCATGAGCAGCTCCCGGTCACAAACCCCCACAATTTCGCATCCCTTGATCCTCTGGATCTGCAGGCAGTGGTCGTCGGCAATCTTGCCACATCCCACGATGGCGACCTTAAGCATCCCGGGCTCCAATTCGGCAGGCCTCAAAGTAGCGCCTTAATCCTTCCGCGGTAGATACCTGTGGTATCCAGCCTATTCCCTTCAGTTTTTCATTACTGTAATGGGTCTTCTTCCAATTGGCGTGCCATCTTCTCCGGTTAAATGCTGATGGTAATTGCCCCTGCGACCATGCTGAATAACGCTCCCACGCATAGCAGAGTGCATAGCTTAAAACGTGAGGAACGTAAACCGATTTAAATCGCCTTACCTGGCGTTTGTACAAGCGCAAAAACTGGCGGCTGGAAGGGAGATCGTCATCCACGACGTTGAACACTTCTCCGTCGATCCCTTTTTTCAATCCGGTTAGCGCGATCGCCTCCGCGCAGTTATCGACATACGTCAAGGGTATGGTGTTTGGACCGCCAAGGTGGAGAAAGTGGCCAAACGTGCTGATGCCCACCCGGACCGTTATGGGTTCGTTGCCGGGGCCATAAACGAACCCAGGCCGGAGGACAACATACGGGATCCCAAACCTCTTACCATACTCGGCGACGATCTCGTCCTGTTTGACCTTGGCAAAGCAGTAGGCCTCTCCCCGGAGTTCGGGATGCCCTTCCAGTGGGCACGATTCATCCAGCAACCGCCACCGCGACTTCTTCGTATTCGTATAAACCGTAAACGAGCTGATGTTAACGAACCTTTTGAGGTACTTCTGCTGGAGAGTTGCTTCCAAAAGGTTGCGCGTGGTCACGACCGAGTTTATGAACGCGTCGGGAAAGGACTTTTCGCCTCGACCTGCGGCCAAGTGATAAATGATAGCAGCGTCCTTGGCTGCGGCAGCGGAATCATCTCGCAGGAGAAGATTGCCCTTCACGACTTCAATTCGTGTACAGTCGCGGCAAAGCGCGGAGAGGGCCTGAACGCGGGCCGGATTAGAAGAGGGCCTAACAAAGCAGCGCAGGTTGCGAAAACCGCGATCCAGCAAACGCTGCACAAGCCTAGACCCAATGAATCCACCACCCCCTGTTACCAGGATAAGATCGTCAGGCCCAATTATGGAAGTGTCGCGTTCCGTTCGTACAATCTCGCCTCTAGTCGGTGACGTATTGGTTTCTGACAGGCATGAGTCCGACAAATGCAAGGAGCCTCCCTAAATGATCGAACAGCTTTACCAGGAGCGTCATGAACCGATGGTGTCCGAGAGCTAAAGTAAGTGGTAGGGCAGCAGCATAGATCGGTATGGCAACCATCGATCTGGCGATGGCCCGGGAATGAGAGACCGGATGTTGCACGCAGTATGTTCCCCGGAGCAGAGCTCTTTTCAGCATGAAGGTGCGCCTCCAACGTACGGGGGGGACGACCTCGAATGCCACGGCCTCGTTGCACCAGATGAATGTATAGCCCTTTGCGATCATTCTTCTGAAAAAATCCTGATCTTCCGCAACGTGAAATTTCGGATTGAAGGGTTGCTCGAGACCCTCGAAAATAAGCTTCCTGAGGAGCACATTGCCTGTGCGCCCCTTCCTCCAGTCAATTACAAACCCTGTCGAGTAGGTGGGGCGTTCGTAGAATTTGCCTCTTACAACCCACTTTGGCGCCTTTTCTTCGAAGTATGGCTTTACGGGTCCTAGCACGCCGTCCGCGTTAAATTTGTTGCACGCTTCGAACAAGATGAAGAGCCATCGCTTCGTCGGGAACTCGTCGTCGTCGATGAAAGCGATAAAGTCACCAGAGGCCTCCTGGATGGCCTTATTCCGCGTCATTCCGATATTCTGCTGAGGCTCCACGCAGTACTTGACAGGAATTGTCGAAGCAGCGGCAAAGTCTTTCACCAAGGCCTCGGCAGAACGTGAATGGTCGTTGTCAGCAACTACGATCGAATAAGTAAAACAACCCCTCGTCTCCTGGTCGGCAAGATTCCGCAGTAAACGCTGGAGAAACCGGGGTCGCTTGTAAGTGCAAATGCACACACAAATATGCTGAGTGGCCTTAGCGAGCACATCCGGTAACAAGGCCGCCATGCTGGAAGTACCCAAAGCTTGATTGGGAGAAGGGCTACGGGTTTCCATTTGACCTCAAGGCACGGGCGTGGGAGGGCGCTATCGGATAGCTAAGACATCGTGTGTCACGAGGTCTAATGTTTGTGGACATGGGTTAGTTATTCGTCTTTTGAGTGCGGAGATCGGCCTGGACTGAACGACCCAGAATATGGCCCCTGAGCCGCTGCATCTGCTCGTGCCGGTGGAATTCAAGCATTTCATCGGAAACCGTCCGTTGCACACCTCGCAGCCAAGACCACAAGTATCCGGACATCAACGCCATTCCTCCGATCACAATCGGTCTGTGGGTCATCTGATATGCCACCCGAAACAACATCCAGCCTGGATGGCTTCCCACGAGGTAGTCCTTCGCGCCATTATTAAACCAAGACTCTAACGTGCCCCGCCCGGCTGTTGCAAATGGCCGATGGTGACGATAGTACTTGTCAGTGAAGGTTCTCGTCTTCCATCCCTTTTGTCGGGCGGCGATGTTCGCGATCCAATCCACCCCACCGCCCTTCGATGGTATGTAACCTCCTATCTGTTCGTAACACTGTCGGCGAAAAACCATCACGCATCCCGTTACATGCTCGACGCTGACATAACGGTAATTGTAAGTAAATTCGGATGAGTCGATAAACCGGGTTCCTACCAACCCCAGGTGTGGATCGTCGGCAATTTTGTGAAGCAGGAAAGAAAAGTACTCAGGCTGAAAGGAAACATCAGCGTCCAAACTACCGAGAACGTCGAATTCCAGATCTTTTATTCTGTGATAACCAGCGGCGAATGCGTACACCTTGCCAGCAAAATGGCGCTCGCGGCGTTCGGGCATGCGCATCAACTCCATCCAATCGTGATCGGCTGCATATCGGGCAACAATGTCGTCGGTTGCATCAGTCGAACCATCACTGACGATCACCCATTTTATCGGCCGGACCGTCTGTGCCACGACGGACTTGATCGTGAGCTCGATGAACTCTGCTTCATTACGGGCAGGAGTAACTAAGACGTATGACGGCAGCGGCACGGAGTCATGATTAGAAGTAATGGTGGTCGGCAGCGATATAGGTCTCGCTCGCGAAGAGGTAACCGAGGGTGAAGCTGACAACTTTGTTTCCTGCACCCGGTCAGACGGGCTCGACTGCGACTCGGACTGATCACGCTCACCGGCGAACGCCAACCCTGTTGTGTAAGCCACCGTTCCGGTGCCCACATATTCGAAACCAGACGAGATTACTTGCTTGGCAGAAAGCGCATTGCGACCATCAATGATCAGTGGACGTTCGACCAGCGATCCAACTCGGCGCCAGTCTGCCGACAGAAATTCCTCCCATTCCGTTAATAAGAGAATAGCTTCCGCGTCCCGTACTGCTTCGTACATATCTTTGCAGTAGCACACCTCGGCGATCTGAGCTTTTGCGTTTGTGATTGCCTGTGGGTCATACGCCCGAATCTGAGCTCCGTCAGCCAATAATTGCTTAATAATAGGAATCGACGGCGCGAAACGGATGTCGTCAGTGTTGGGTTTAAAGGCAAGGCCCCATACTGCGATCTTTTTCCCACGCACAACCCATAGTTCTTTCTTGACTTTGTCAACGAATTGCTGGACGCGACGGCGGTTGATCCGGTCCACTTCTTTAAGCAAATTGAAATCACAACCGAATCGTTCCGCGATGTGAACGAACGCCTGGAGGTCTTTGGGGAAGCAGAATCCCCCGAAACCAATTCCGGGGCGAAGAAATGATGACCCAATGCGGCGGTCTAGTCCAATCGCCTCTGTCACCTTTGCAACGTCTGCGGTAGCCGCCTCGCATAGATCGGCAATTAAATTTGTAAACGAAATCTTCATGGCCAAAAAGGAATTTGCGGCGTGCTTCACAATTTCTGCACTATTCGTATCGGTAACAATGAGAGGTGGGGGGGTGCCTCTGCACGCGGGGTGCACCGGACAAATGAAAGTCTGTTCCAAAACTGGCTGATATATTTGTCTCATTTGCTCCGCGACGACTGGACGATCGACACCAACCACAATGCGATCGGGGTGGAAGAAATCTTCTATCGCAGATCCCTCTCGAAGAAATTCCGGATTGGAAACAATGTCGAAAGTAAGAGCACTGCCGCAGTACAGCGGAAGGTGCCGCTTGAGTTGTTGGCATGTTTGTACTGGGACAGTGCTCTTTTCGATTACAAGCCGGTAACCTCGAGCGTGCCGCATAATCATACGTCCAACATATTCGATTGCGGAAAGATCCGCCCCTCCAGTGTCAAGCGGGGGGGTGCCGACACAAATGAAGACGGCACCTGTACGCACGACAGCATCCTCCGGACAGGTAAAGTGCAAACGACCGCTGGTTCGATTTGTCTCAACTACACGTGCCAGATGCGGCTCAAAGAAAGGAAGCTTGCCGTTCTTAAGCAAGTTCAATTTTCTAAGGTCGCTATCGGCGCAGAAAACGTTGTGCCCTATTTCGGCTAAGCATGCAGCAGTTGTTAGGCCTACATAGCCCGCACCTACCACCGAGATGTCCATACAGATAATTTCTCCTGCACCAGAAACTGAGGGATTGGCTAAGCAGTGGAGAATGTGCCCGCATGACATTTCGAGGAAACCCGCTGTACTTAGACGAGTGCACCCCATCCGACAGGGACGAGTATTCCGCGTCCATCAGGGTCACAGGGTAGTGCGGTTGCTTCGACCACGCGTCTTCGGTGCTGCGGCGTAAGTGTCGGAAACACTGGCAAGGACACGATCGCCTGTGCAGCAGCCTCGCAGAACTTGGAAAGACGCACACCTTTTCCAGCTTAGCATTGACGTCCAAGAAACGAGCCATGCTCAATTGGAGGTGGCAATTGCTGATAAGCTGCAGCAGATTACAGGCCGAAGTTGCTGCCCCCACCTCGACTTTCTGGCCAGACAGGCAGCAGTGGCAAGTTCGACGTAGCCATCGCCAAGTAAGATTCCCATCTTGCTTATCCTTTTCGTTGCAGAGGTGGAATCCAATTTGCGAATGCTTGCTTAAATCGTCGCTCCGCTATCTTTACGGCATTGGATTCCGCAAAAACATCCTTGGAAATGTCCCGACTCTGCGCGAAGTTAACGATCTCCTCGATGACTCGGGCCTGCTGTTCATCCGTCATCTGCGGAAACATCGGGAGCGACACGATGCGGTCGGCAATTTTCTCAGAAACTGGGTAATCCCCGGCCACGTAGCCTAGGGAACTGTAGGCATTCTGTAGGTGCAACGGAATCGGGTAGTGGATTGCAGCGCCGATGCCCTTCGACTTAAGGTGAGCCATGAACCCTTCTCGGTCCTCGATCCGAACAACGTAAAGGTGGTACACAGGCCTGGACCAGGATGGTTCGTAAGGCAAGATGAGATAATTTGTAATAGCTGTCAACGCCCGATTGTACTGAGCAGCACGTTCACGGCGCTGGGTGTTCCACTTTGCGAGGTAATTCAGCTTGGTACGTAGGATGCCGGCTTGGATTGCGTCAAGGCGACCATTGTACCCCTCAATGGCGTGGTAGTACTTCTTTGCCTGACCATGATCGCGGAGCATTTTCGCTTTCTCCGCAATGTTTCGGTCATTGGTCGTAATCGCCCCTGCCTCCCCGCAAGCTCCAAGGTTCTTACCGGGGTAAAAGCTGAAAACCGCAGCTCGCCCCACCGATCCAGCTCTCATCCAACAGTTGACTTTGTTGGAATAGTATTCGGCCCCATGTGCCTGGCACGCATCCTCAATTACGGTCAAACCGTATCGTTCCGCAAGATCAACAATTGGATCCATATCGGCCATCTGTCCATAGAGATGAACCGGGACAACGGCCGTTACCGTTAGGCCACTACGACGGCTGACAAGCTGCCCTGATTCATTGACGGTGCACCTGTTCTCAAAATAGTCTCGGAGCTTCTCGGGACTCATGTTGTAGGTGCGTTCGTCGATATCAACGAACTCGGGAATGGCCCCGGTCTGGGAAATAGCTTCAGTGGTTGCAATGAAAGTATGAGGCACGGTGACCACGACATTGCCTCGCTTTACACCTGCAGCTATCATGGCAAAACGCAGAGCATCAGTGCCGCTATTCACACCAACTGCGTACTTAGTCGTACAGAAAGCCGCAAAAGCCTTCTCGAAATCCTCCACCATCGTGCCGCCGATGAATCCAGCCGTCCTCAAGGCCTGATGGAAAATGTCAGTCAATTCCTGTTTAAGCTCAACATGCGGAGTAATAAGATCAAGGAAAGGAATATTGGTAGGAATGCTCATTTGGCCTCCAGGACACGGTCGACACGACGCAACATTTTGGCAGGATTGCCAGCCACGATTGTGTTCGCAGGAACGTCTCTAGTAACTACACTGCCTGCACCCACTATGGCATTTTCGCCGATGCTGAGCCTCGACAGAACGGTAGCTCCAGAGCCAATCGAGGCGCCCTTCTTAACTAAGGTCAGCTCTACTTGCCAGTCGGCTTCGGTCTGCAGTTGCCCTTCCCCCGCCGTTGCCCGCGGGTAGCTATCATTGACAAAGGTGACACCGTGTCCGATGAATACATTATCTTCGATGGTGACGCCTTCGCAGATAAACGTGTGGCTCGAGATTTTGCAGCATTTGCCGATGGTCACATTCTTCTGGACTTCAACAAATGCACCGATCTTGGTTTCGTCGCGGATTTCACACCCATAAAGATTGATGAACTTTGACAGCTTCACATCTCGCCCGAGCTTAACATCAGAAGCAATGCACAAATATGACTCTGCCGCTCGTTTACTGCCATCGGGTTCCATATGCTCTCCCGGAATTGGTTGAACTACTGAGCTTCTTCTACAAGGGGGAAACAACAATGTTGCAAATAAAAGTGTTCGATTTGTTATCCGGAGGTTGGAAGGTCGCTTCAGCAGTGAGGACTTCCGTTGACGGGCGATGCGTCGTCGCATCATAAGCGAACGAGTGAACCGCGTTTTCGAATTGATTTGTTCGCCGCTACCAGCACTTTTACCACTCTCAAGCCAGCTGCTCCGTCGTTTAGTGGCGCATGATCATTCGCGATGCAATCAACGAAATAGGACAGTTCTTGGCGCAAGGCTTCGACCTGCTCGATTTGTGGTGCCCACATATCACCAGAACGATAGCTCACAAGCAGGTCATACACTCCCTCATTACTGGCAATGTCCACCCCTTTATCGTAAACCTTGATTTTTTCGTCTGCTTCGAGATCGTTCCACACAAGCATCTTCCTCTCACCCCCGATCAGAGTCGTCCTGACTTTCACGGGTGAAAGCCAGTTAACGTTAATGTGAGCAATGACGTTCTCCGGGAAATAGACGGTGATAAAAGCTATATCTTCGAAGCCGTTTAAGTGAGGCTGGCCTGTGGCAACCAGGGCCTCAGGTTTCTGTTCAATTAGATAGTCCATGATCGAAAGATCATGCGGGGCCAAATCCCAGATGACATTGACATCATGCTGAAATAATCCCAGATTTACTCGTGTTGAATCGTAATAATAGAGCTTGCCGAGTCTGTCTTCCTTCAACAACTCTTTGATCTTTTTGACGGCCCCGGTGAACAAAAATGTGTGATCGACCATTATCTTAAGACTCTTCTGCGCGGCAAGGTTGATTAGCTGTTCTGCCTGGGCCACGTTGCTCGTGAAAGGCTTCTCGATGAAGACATGTTTTCCGTTTTCAAGAGCAATCTTTGCAAGTTCAAAGTGTGTCCACACGGGAGTCACTACAGCTACGGCGTCGAGTTCTGGCGAAGTGACTAGTTCCTGAGCATCCGCAGTCACGTAAATACCAGGGCAATTCTTGTGAACCCTTCTGCGAGATGTGGGGCTCTGGTCACACACTGCTGAGACTTCGGCTCCAGCTATGCCCTGCAGGTTCCTTACGACGTTAGGGCCCCAATAGCCGTACCCTATTACGCCGAATTTGACTGTGCTGGATGCCTTCCTTGGCATCACACGCACTTGAATCGCAGCTTCAGTGTTTACTGTACTCACGGGATTCGCGGACATCTTATAACTCCTTCGCCTCTCAGTGAGCTCCTTCGAGCACGGCTCGTGGAGTACGGAACAATATCTTGATATCCAGCCAGGGCGACCATGTTCTGGCATAGGTCAGGTCGAGACGTACCATCTCCTCAAATCTGAGGCGATTGCGACCATTCACCTGCCACAGTCCAGTAATGCCTGGCTTCGCCTCTAGCAACCGGTTCCGGTGCCACAGATCATATTCCGCAACCTCGTAAGGGAGAGAGGGACGTGGTCCAACCAGTGACATCTCGCCTTTCAATACGTTAAAGAGCTGGGGCAGTTCGTCGAGGCTCGATCTTCGCAAGAATCTTCCTAGGGGCGTGATTCGGTGGTCGTCCGTGAGCTTGTACACTCCCTCTCCCTTTTCTTTTTTTCCATTGGAGAGTTGTTTTCTAGCCGTGCCGGAGATCAACTGCCGGACGTATTCTTTGTGGTTCCGGTCATCGTTGTTGACGGACATTGATCGGAACTTGAGGAATGTGAACTGGATGCCGTACTGCCCCACCCGCCCTTGGCGAAACAAAACCGGCCCTTTCGAGGTCAACTTAATTGCAACAGCAATCAAGAGAAATAACGGGCTCAACATGAAGAGAGCCAATGTGCTCCCGAGCACGTCAATGGTTCGTTTGAATATCCTAGATCCTCTTTGAGAGTGCTCGCGTTTCAGAATGTCCGGATATAACGTGGGGTTGCTCAGTCCGTGTTTGGCCTGGTGATCCCAGTCTTCCGGGAAAAAATGGAACGAAATGGTGATCTGGTTGTACTGCTCTATATCCAGTCGATTCCGTAAAGCCTCACTCATGCGAGTCAGCATGACTCTGAGCAGCAATGCTTTGTCCTCGGCGTTAACGTCTGTGAATACAACCCCCACGACTAAATCTTTTTTGTACCAGCCAATGACATCTGTTTCGCGTGTGGCTCCAGCTAGCGCCCAGATGACGCCAAAAAGCAGTTTTCCGCATTTCTCTGCCGAGCTAGCGATGCTTACGTCTACGAGCATCAACAGGAAGGGTCTGCCCGACCGCTCCGTCCGTTTCCTCTCCCTGGCGATTGTCTGATGAAATGATTCTTTAATCAGAACGCTACCTCCGTTGTAAATGCCGCACTGGAAAGCGTCGCAAGGTTGCGAACGCTGCCCAGAGCTGGTGGTACATCCGCTTGCGATTCTCCTGGTTAAGTTTGTGAACCATGGACGGAGGTGAAGGTAGGTGTCTTAAAGCCTCAATAATTCAGGCTGGGCCGAGGTGACTTTTTCGTCACGCTTCCCTTGACGTGCGAACCGGCATAATACATATAATAGCTCTTGTGTTCACCATTGCTGCTAGCGTTCAATACAACACCCAATAGCATGGACTTGTCGATTGCTTCGAGTGCCTTTTGAAGCTGACGTTTTTCGGTCTTGCCCTCTCGCACAACCATTAGGATGCCGTCGCTCAGACGTCCCCAAACACTTGTGTCAGCTACTGGCAATACCGGGGTACTGTCGATGATGATCCAATCGAACGACTCTGCAACCTCGCTTAGAAGAACCGCAAGACGACCCGATTGCATCAGCTCCAATGGGTTGCTCAGTGGTTCTCCCGCCGGGAGAAAACAAAAGCCCGGGGGTGTGACACGGCAGATGATTTCTGAAACGGGTAGGTCAGCGCGCAGCCACTCTGTTAAGCCCTTGATCGCTGGGAGGCCAAGTTCACCTCGCATAGTGGGTTTACGCATGTCACCTTCCACCAGCAGAACTCGGGTTTGGTGAATGCGCGCAAGTGTCGAGGCAAGATTGAGAGCGACCACACTCTTTCCTTCATCCGGTAACGCACTCGTAATCAGGATCCTCTTGAGCTCACGTCGCCGCTTCAAATCTCTCAAGCGAACGGATAGTACCCGAAACTTCTCGGCCGCGATCGTACCCGGATCCTTGATAGCAATGGCCCGGCTCTCGGGCAACAGCGTAGGTGAGAGCGTGACACAGTGCTCGACATTGCTGCCAGCTACGGTTTCCCGTAGCAGCTCTGTCGCAACCGACGACACTTCGGCGAAAGAACTTCCAGTTCTTTCTGATACAGAGCGTTGCAAGGCCTCGAAAATCTTACTCATCCAGCTCTGCTCCCACCGTTAAATTGTTAGGCTTTTTGTCCTGCCGCCTGATCGGGTGCAAGGCATTACTAATATCAAGTAGAGTCCTTACGGCTTGACGAAGCTCTTCCTCGTCAGTGGGCGCTTGGTCGTCTGCGACCATGCTGACTACTCCCAATCGAAGATCGTGCGCTGCCTCTTCTACGATTGCCGGAATAACGACGTGTGCCTGCCTCGCGTACCCGATGATCAGTGCATTCTCACACAACGTGTTAATCAAACGCGGAATGCCTCTGGAATGGCGATAGATAACGGAAACAGATTCCTCTGGAAAAATCGAGGCAGCGTGCGAATTCGCTCCCGCTATAAGGAGGCGACGATGTATGTATCCGAAGGTTTCTTCTCTGCTGAGGGGGGCGAGATGAGAGCGCCACGCGATTCTTTGCTTCAACTGATGGAGGCCAGGCGAATCCAGCTTTAGTTCTAGCTCAGGCTGCCCTACCAACAGAATCTGCAGTAATTTCTGATCAGCCGTTTCCAGATTTGTTAAGAGACGAATTTCCTCCAGCACATCTACCGAGAGATAATGAGCCTCGTCGACCACCAGTACCGTTGTCAGCTTTTTTTGATACCGGGCCACCAAAAAAGTGCTGAGGTCAAGTAGCAACTCGTCTTTAGTCTTTCCCCTCGCCGGGATTCCAAGATCACCTGCTACGTAGCCCAGGAATTCTTGGGGAGATAATCGACTATTGAAAACGTATGCATAAGTAACATGCAGCCGATTTAGATATTCGAGTAGGCAACGAACGATCAGAGTCTTTCCGGTACCCACCTCACCGGTCATTACAACAAAACCTTTTCTGCTCTCAACTCCGTAGTAAAGTGCTGCCAGCGCCTCATTATGCCTCTGTGTGGGAAACAGGAACGCAGGGTCGGGGGTAATTTCGAAGGGTTTCTGCTGCAGATTGAAGAAACCTGTGTACATGCAGAAGTATTGTTGATCAGCCTCGCAGAAAACTCAAGGCCGACCCTATCGCAATCGAAACAACCATAACAGCCGTAGTAGCCCATAAAATTCGGAGTTGCAGGCGGCTGTTTTGATCTTCCTCTACTGTAGAGATGACGGGAATCTCGGCAATCACATCGACAGGAAGAATCTGCTTTAATTCCTCTTCTTTGTATAATCGGTCATCCAAGTACTCGGATCCGACTGCAAATGCGCCCCCCAGCACCAACCCGATCGCCAGCCCCATGCCGCAGAACTTCAGACGATTGGGAAAATAGGGCTTCTGTGGAAAACTGGGCGGATCGAGGATTTGGAAATGCTCTCCTTGCTGACGAAGTTCCAGGTTCGTGGCCAGCTCGGAATCATTCTTCTTCTTCAGCAGTTCGTCATAGCTCGCTTTCGACTGCTCGTATCCGCGGGTGACGTCGGTAAACTCTTGCTCCCGGACAGGCGCCTGGTTTAGCCGGCTTTGGTATTCCCTGATTTGCTTATCTATGTCGTCAATAGCACGCTCACGAGACACTATTTCAAGCTGGTTGGCCTTGAGCTGGCTTTCCACTTGCATGATCGCCTGCGTGTTTGCATCCGCATATTCGGCTGTGGGCGTTGAATCACCTGTCGATGATCCCTGCACTCCGCTGTTCAGATCGGCGGTAAGCTGGTCTTTGATTTTCTCAGTTTTTGCAATTTCTTCCTTCAGCTTACGTACGTCAGGATGGCGATTCGTATAATGCGCACTAAGATCCGCGAGCTGCGATTTCAGGTTATCAAGCTGTTGGTCGATTGCAGGTAGTCCGACGGTGCCACCACTAGCTCCCGCATTCATTGATCTTTTCAGAGCCCTGTACTGAGACACAAGCGATTCTAAATAAATATTTTGCTGTCTCGCGCTGCTCAGGCCGTCTTGCGCGGATTGCCGCTGGGCCTGCAACCCAGTCAAAATCTGCAGATTGCTCTGAGTTTGTCCGGGGAGTTCCCCCAAGTGCATTTCTTTAAATTGTCGAACCTTCTCCTCCTGGGCGCTTAAGGTCTCCTTGGCCTGTTCGAGTTGGCTTTCCAAGAACTTCGTCGTGTTTTTTGATTGTTCTTGTCTAACCTCAAGATTCTGGCTGATAAAGAGCCGTGTTAGCTCATTCGTTACCTTCTGGGCCAGAACAGGACTGTTAGAAGAGTAATATACGTTGAATGAAGTCAACTGTTCAGTGCGATCAGCCCGGATAAGCTCAACTTGAATGTCTTTCCGCATTTTGTCGATTAGTTCATCCGACGTGAGATGCCGTTGGTACTCGGGATACAGGCCCTCTGCCTCGATAATATGAAGTAACCGAGTTCGACTGAGGATTTGTTGCGTAATCGACTGCAGCCGATCTTGAATGCTCCCAGCAATGTTAGGCATAACAAACTGCTGAGGGACGGTAGGCTCTTCCACCAGAATCAGAGTTCCTGAGCGATACTTGGCTGGAATCACCCAGCTGGTAGTCCACACAGCAAGCCAACCCAAAAACAATGGAATCATGAAGTACCAAGCTCGTCGCCGAACGAGTGCGAAGTAATAGTACCAGTTGATACTCTTCTTTGGTTGATCTTCGAATTCCGGCATGTTTATCTTCCAATCGGCCTCTGCAATTGATAGGAGAGCGACACAGACACGCGGTTGCGGTTGGGACTAGTCGACAGTGCTTCGATGTCGCCATAGCTTTGGTGCAGGTGTGTATATGTCAGAGCGATATTAAAACTTTCTCGAAGTTGCCGGTGCAGTGAGATGCTGCCAGATACTGCTTGTCCTCCATTGCTGAACTGAGCCGACGGTACTAAGACATCATATTTAGAGTAGAAGCCTGCTAGCTCCCCGCTAAAGTACTTTGTGAGCTGCCGACGCACAGCCGCATTTGCTCCTTCTGACTTCGTCGCACCCTGAAGACCGCCACCGGCTGTAATCGTATGAAACGCCCCAACAGTTAAGCTCGTGCGCACGCCTTGCAAGTCAAAGCTCCCACCGTAAGTGGGAGACCACGTGTTGGTGGAAACAACAGTAACACCATAAGTGTCGGAGTATTGTGGTCCGGCAAATAGAGACACTGACATTCTTGGTCGGAAATAAATGGCATAGAACAAAACCAAACTGTGGGTTTCCGTGGTGATTGGGTTCGGGGTGGCAAGCAGATTCTGAAACTCGTACCTAATGCCCACGTACTGCTTGCTTGAGAGTCGGCGGGAATAGAACCCCTGCGCGGCTTTTGCATTGGAATCGAATAAGCCCGGAACTTGTTTGCGGTCTAAGTAATGCAATTGCGAGAAGATACCGCTGGCACCGACCATCGAATTGCGCCCGAACTGATAGGTCAGTTGCACTGATCCAGAATTCTGGATCTGGTCGGCCAGTGGCGAGACCACGGTGGCCGCCAACGGTTGGGTTATGCCGGCCGGAATACCGGCACTCTCATAGAACTGCGCAACCGGATTGGACGTTTTGGAAAAACCATCTTGCAAGGTTAGTGTCAAACGAGGTGATAGGCGAAACTGCGAGTCGAGCGAAAGATTGTGGTCGGGTGCATTAAGGGAGGACGTATGGTGGTAAAAAGTGAAACCGGGGCTATATATGAAATCCCAGAGCGCTCTCGGGCTTGACTGACGCCAGGCCACTGTCGGTCTGATGGAATAGCTAACGTCCTGCACAGGCAGACCTCCGGTATTGGCTGTGACATTGTCGTCGTAGGCACTCATGAGGCTCAGACCCATCTCGAGATAATTGCTGCGAGCCGCTTCGGACGGAAAGGCCATTGAAGCTCCACCGGCGTTAACGGGAGCCGGAACCAGCATGGCTGAATCCGGATCGCTCGTCAGAATCGGGCCATCCCCTTCCTCCATCCTGGCCGCAGCTGAATCTCCAGCTTCAATAGCAGAATTCTTAACCGCTCCTGGTGCCGTGCTCGTGGGTGTCTGCGAGTAAGCTTCAAGCCCGAGCAGCACGATCACAATCGTCAGGTATTTCTTGACCTTCATACCGTCTACGGAACGTAAACCGTGTCGCGAGCTTCGAGTTTTAAGTTCTGCGCGGGGTTTTTGCCCTTGATTACATCCTTATAGTTGAAGGGCAGGCGTGAGGTCTTCCCATCAGCTTCCACGCGAAGAACATAGATCGACTTCTGCTTGGCAAAATCGCGAAAGCCGCCGGCCAGAGCAATTGCGTCTAGGACTGTTGTTGGATTGGACAGCGTATACGAACCCGGGCGCGCCACTAGACCCAGTATGTTGAAGCGCTGGCTCTTGATCTCCTGGACGATAACCGTCACTTCCGGCTCAGAAACGTAGTCTTTCAACTTTGTCGTGATCTCACCCTCAAGTTGTTTGGGGGTGCGTCCACCCGCCTGGATCTCGCCGACCAGCGGCAGAGAAATTCGTCCATCAGAACGCACCGGAACGACGCGGGAGACTTCCGTCTCTTTCCAGACGTTGATAGCCAGAACGTCTGCAGTCCCGATGACGAACTCGTCGCTCACCGCAATCGCTGCCGGCGGCCCAGTACCGCTCGCTCTTTCAACCACGCTGGCAGATTTGGTATCGGCCAGCTTGTGTCCGGACTTCGTGTTTTGTGTCAGGGCGACCAGTGCACAACCCACGAAGGGAATTCCCACCACCGCAACTCGCAGAATCTTGTTCATAACAGCACCTTCGTTTCGCAAGCTCAGGACTGAGCTTGCTCATCGGTCGTCTTGACTCCATCCTGTCTTGCCCGATGCTAAAAGCCGATCGCCGCACCGGGATTACGTCTCCCGCCTCAACCTCTACGCTCATCGAGCGCATGATGAGATCCACCGAGATCAAGATACGGCATCGGTTTTGGGGGCGTAACAGTATTCCAGTCATCCCTTGTAGCGGTTCTTTGCAAATCTCCACGCGCGTGCCCACCATAAGGTACGGATAGGGCTCCGCTGTGTTGGAATCGCTTGCATCTGGTCATGACTCATCGCCATCATGGTCTAGATAAAGCTTCCCCCCGTCAGTTCGAGGTCCTTTGTTGGAATCGATTGAAAAAGCTCTACTTACATCTAAACAACAAGACGTGCATCTGGAGAGCGTCGCTTCGCTGGTGCCCGCTTCGAACTTCCCGTTCCCACGACGCTTGCCCAGCGAGTTCGTAGATGAAGATCCTTCCGGAAACCACATCCGAAATCCGA
>Ga0126381_100001169_pt1 | contig 28477 bp, 27 predicted proteins | sample PanSoiMetPlot_28_FD_96465 | JGI IMG/M metagenome (GOLD analysis project Ga0126381, IMG submission 96465) | Tropical forest soil microbial communities from Panama - MetaG Plot_28 | ecosystem: Environmental > Terrestrial > Soil > Tropical forest > Bulk soil | place: Panama | collected 2016-02-17
TGCCGGTCAGGGCAGATTTTGCCGAGCTGTGTACCGCTCTTTAACGCTGACGGTCCGATGAATTGAGCGACGAGCTTAGGGGGCTTTAGCCGCGCGTATTCTGCCATCGAACGGACGGTGGGCGGCGCCCGCTCAGGCGGCGCCGCGCACGCCGTCCGCAGGCTTCAGTGTCAACGAGGAGAGTGCCTCGCGCTCTCCGGTCCTCTCCGGTCCCTCCCTCCGGGCTGCGGACGGTCGGTAGCATCGACGCTTTGATCGCGCTGCAGGGGTCGGGGGAGGACCCGGCCGAGCGGCGCAAGCGCCAAGCACGGACGCATCGCGCTCGACGCGCTCGACGAGCTCAAGATCGGTCTATCGGCGGCACGCTTTTCCGCCAGTACGTTGACCAAGCTGCAGGCGGCCGCCGCCCAGATCAAGCTCGGCTCGGGCAACCCCAGCTCGACCAAGTGCTGGGCGAGATCGAGCTTCGCCTGGAGGTCGAGATCGCCAAGATGGCGCGCTAGGCGCTCGTCCACTTACGAGGCAGTGGGCGCCCGTCACACTGCCATCGCGCGCGATCTTCCTGTCGTAAAAATTGTGTGGGGATAATGTTTCCGCACTGCGGCATGACAGCGAACCACAGGCGCCCGCGACTCTCCATTACGTGATTGTCGGTAACCCCATGGCCCTATATAAGGGCGCGCGCGAGCACGGGGGCTCGCCCAGGCAGGGGTTCCCATGCGTTCGGACATTCGTTCGGAGAAGAACAAGGACGGTGGCGTTACGCTCTTGGACAAGAACGCAGTGACGGACAAGAACAAGAACTATCGGCCGTCCGACAAAGAGCCGTTCATGAACGAGCGCCAGCGTGAGTACTTTCGCAACAAGCTGCTGCAGTGGAAGGAGGACATTCTCAAGGAGGCCAAGGAGACGCTGCAGCATCTGCAGGACGAGAATCAGAACCACCCGGATCTCGCCGACCGTGCCTCCTCGGAGACCGACCGTGCGATCGAGCTGCGGGCGCGCGACCGCCAGCGCAAGCTGATCGCGAAGATCGATGCCGCGTTGCAGCGGCTCGAGGACGGCACCTACGGCTATTGCGAGGAGACCGGCGAGCCGATCTCGCTGCGTCGGCTCGAGGCGCGGCCGATCGCGACTTTGTCGATCGAGGCGCAGGAGCGCCACGAGCGGCGCGAGCGCGTCTATCGCGACGACTAGCGCAGGTCTTGCCTAGCGCAGGTAAAGAGCCGCCATCATAGGAGTTCTTCTCCCCGCTTAAGCGCGTGCACGCGTGTCTTCGATGCGCCATGCGGGGCGAGGAGTGGCAGCATCCCGCAATGTCTCCAGCGCCCTGATTGACGCAGCGCGGAACTCTGCGTTTCACATCGCGTTGCAGATACGAAAGATTTTGTCGGCATTCGCCGAACGGGAGGCGCAAATGCAGGCACGAGACCAGATCGATGAGGGGCGCCAAAGCGCCCCGACTGTGTTGGAAGCCGATCAGGCGAGGCAAGGCGTGACGGGTAACAACGTCCGTTACGTGCTCTACTTCGGGCTCCTCGGCATTATCGTGGGCTTCACGGTGCTGGGAATTCTCGCCGCCCACGGCTGGCTCGCGGCCAGCTGACGCCGACGATCGGCAGTGCTGCATCGGCAGAGCTGCATAGATGTGTGCGGTCCGCGACGGCGCGGCGCGAGCGGCCTGTCGCACGCTTGCGCCAGCAGGAGTTAGCATGAGCAGTGACAGGGAAATGCAGACGAAGGAAGCGCGTAGGCACAATCGGCCAGCGTGGAACAGCCTCCATCCGCTCGTCTACGCCGCGGCGGTCAGCCTAGTACTCTGGTTCGTCGCTGTGAGCTGGATCTTCTTCAGCGGCTTTGCCGACATGCAGCTGGTGCTGTGGATCGTGACCTTCTTCTTCTTGATGGTGATCGCGATCCCGTCGGCGATCTGGCTGACCGCCCGGCGGCACGATTCGGAGGATCCCGGCAAGCGCGTGTCGCTGCGCGATTGGGTGTCGGGCGATCTTGATACGGCGCAGGGGCGACGCAAGGCGTCGAGCGCGGTGATCGAAATGCTGTTGCCGATTGCAGCCGGTGCGTTCGGCATGACCGCATTGGGGCTGGTGTTCTACGTCGTGGCGGCCGGCAGCCCCTCGCCGTGAGTTGCCCGGAACCTTTGCCGCTGCCATCCGTTTTCAGGTGGTGTGAATGGAGGTTAGGCCATGTTCAAAAGTCTCGACATTCAAGAGCACATGGAAGTGGTGGGCTCCGACGACAAGCACGTCGGCACAGTCGACCATGTGATGGAGGGCGCCGAGGAGATCTTGCTGACGAAAGACGATCCCAAATCCGGCGGTCTGCATCATGTCATCTCGATGGATTGGGTCGATTTCGTTGATCAAAGGGTGCACCTCAACAAGCCGTCGAAGGCCGCAATGTCGGAATGGCAGGCGGCCGCCTGAGTGCGGCCTGGATCCACTTGGGAACCCGATGCCTCGCTTCGGAGTTTTTAAGCCATACGTGTCGGCTGGCGGGACAGTGATGACACTGGTGGGACTGTAGCAGGAGACTAGCAGGAGGCTGCAATGATCAAGCGGATGCTCGTCACCACAACCGTCGCCGCGCTGATGATCTCCAGCGGCTTGGCGCAATCCACCAACAATGCCGACGCTCCGAAATTCGTCCCTGCGCAAACCGCCGATCAATGGGTGTTCTCGAAATTCAAGGGAACCGACGTGATCGGTCCCAACGACGAGACGATCGGTGGCGTCAACGATCTGCTGTTCGATAAGAGCGGCAAGATTTCGGGAGTCATCGTCGGAGTCGGAGGCTTTCTCGGCCTCGGCCAGAAGAACGTCGCCATCGACATGAGCGCCTTCCAGGCCATGCCCGGAGGCAGCAGTACGCAGGCGGCGGGCACCGGCGGCAACGATCCGACCAACGTCAAGCTGAAAGTGGCCTTGACCAAGGAGCAATTGCAGCAGGCGCCGGACTTCCAGTACTTCAAGCCGGCCACGGACTCCACGCGCCCGACGACCACCGGCATGGGGCAGCAGCGACAGAGCCCGGTCGCGCCGTCACCGCTGCCCAAATAAGCAACCGACCGTGCGGCGGCCGCAGGAGGGATGACGATGGAGTTTTCCTGTCCGGCCTGTGGCTCGCCGGCGGTTGTCTATCCGGACGAGCTCACCGACGACGCGCTGGTGAAGTGCCGGCGCTGCGAAACAGTGCTTTGCACCTTGGGCGAGCTGAGATCCTCCACCCTCGAAGGCGCGATGCCTCATGCCTCGCCGAGCACCGGTGGGCTCCGCGGTTAGCGACTTCATTTACCGCATTCGTTTACTATCGTTAGGGAACCGCGGACCGCGTTGCTATGCGCGTTGAGAGGTTGAGTCGAGCGGATGCCGCCATCGACGCTATTCGACTACGCGCGAAGCCTGCACGACGGCGCGATCTCGATCGTGCCGAGTCGCTCTACGCCGAGATCCTGCGAAGCGATGGCGGGCACGACGCACTGCACCTTTCGGCATGTTCAACTATCAGCGCGGACGGCTCGACGCCGCGCTCGGCCTTCCGCCCGCCGCCTTGCGGATCGACGGCGCCCGCGCCGACGCGCAGTCGGATGCCGGTCATCCTGTTCGCCATGGGCCGCCCCGCGGACGCGCTCGCTCGCTATGAAGCCGCGCACCAGGTCTCATCGATGAAGAGCAGCCGCGCAGCGTCAATCTTGCCCTGACGCGCTTCCCAGCGCTGCCGCGATGTCGTGTCCATCCTGCTCGGCGGGCCGAATTGTTTTTGAAGCTCAGGCCCTCGGCGTGAACGAAAACCCACACCGCGCGCGGGTCAGTCTTGATGCCGCGCGTGGCCAGTTCTGCCGTCAGCTGCCGCAATGTGAACGGACCGGATCGGACGCTGCCGCAACCAATCAGCATTGGCCCCAGACAGCGTTCGCTTCTTGTGACCATTGGACGGCTAATAGCGTCGCAGGCGCGCTGATATCCACGATGGTCCGGAGCGACAATAACCTCCCATCAGAGACCGGATGCATCTGCAAGACCCGAGCGACAGCAACTGGGAGCAGCGCGATCAGCTGGATCACGCCTTCGGCAGCCCGCCGCCTTGGCGGAGATTGATGCTGATATCTTGCGAGGCCGCGGGCGCGGCCACCATTATCACGCTCACTGCCCGTCACCGTCGTCAGACGAACACGGCCGGCGCCAGTGAGTAGGCTCAAGATTTTCCGCTCGGACGGCCCAACAAGTTAGCCATCTCCTTTTCCAGACTGTCATAGAGGGAGCGTCCCGGTTTGACCTCGGCGTGTGCGGCGCCCGCCTCGGCCTGCGGGCGCGGCGGCAGGTTCGGTGCGGTCTCGGCATTGGCGGGTGCGGCACGCGGCGCGATTTCGGGGGACCGTGCCTCGCCTCCTTTGCCGGGGCGGCGCAGCGCCGCCTCGAGCCGCTGCGCCATGTCGGCCAAATTCTGGTCGGCGTCGGCGTCGACTTCTTCCTCGGCCAGGGCCGGGGCCGGCGGCGGTTGCGGCTCACGAAGGCGGGGCGGCTCGCGGACCGGCTCCCGGTCCCGAACTGGCTCACGTTCGCGCCCGGCCTCACGCTCGCGTACTGGCTCGCGCGCGGGCTCCCGCTCGATCTGCGGCTCGCGCTCACGCGCCCTTTCGCGCACACTCTCGCGCTGGCGCGGCGGCGGCTCGCGCTCACGCATGGGCTCGCGCGGCAGAACCAATCCTCCGCCGCCGAACTCGCCGGGCATCGGTACGCGCGGCTCGCCTCCGCGCGTGAGCTCGGCCGCAAGCCCAGCGAGCGGGTCGGCGGCGCGCGTCTGGCGGCGCTGCGGTGGTGGCGGCGCCGGCGGCATTTCCGGCTCCGCGGCCCAGGACGGGAGTTCCTCTGCGGGGGGCGTGCGCAGGCGCGGCGAAACCGCCGGCTCGGGTTGCAATGGCCAATTAGCGGGCGTGTCGAGGGGCGCGGAGCGCGTGTCGGCGGCCGCGCGCGCCGGCGGCGTCTGCTCGCGCGGCGCCGCTGCGGCGCGCACGATATTGGGCTCGATCACCACGTCGGATGGACCGCCGATCATCAGAAGGTGCTCGATATTGTCGCGGCGGATCAGGATTAAGCGGCGGCGCCCGTCGACCGCGGCCGCGTCGATCACCGCAAGCCGCGGCTGCCGACCGCGGGCGGTCGCGGCGCCGAGCCGGTCGGCCCCGAAGCGGCGCACCACCCAGGCGGTCACCACGATCAGGCCGAGGACGATGAGAAAGGCGATTAAAAACCGCACCGGAAGCGGCATTTCCGCGCCGAACAGACTCTCGAACATGGTCCCTCCCTGCCGCCCCGGGGGCCCCTCCCTCGACCCTCCACCGCCAGCCGGGGAGGGAAGGGCAAATATCGCCTTAATGGTTAACACACGCGGCAATATTTGCCCCGTGCAATCCTAACAAAGTATTAAGAAAGTAGATGGCCAAGGCACGTCATCCACCCGCAAAAGGATTGCCGTGGTAAACGGCGGTTTAATGGCAAACGCCGAAAATGGCCCGTTTTAACCGGGCGTTAACCAAACACCCGGCAAAGTCTGCCCAGCCCTCAAGGGAGAGCATGCCGATATCCGATAATCCGATCCTCTCGATGCTAGCCGAGCTTCGACGAGAGCGGGGTCGCGCCGGCGACCCTTTGGCGCACCAGCGCCGCGCATCTCGCAAGCCCCGATGGCGGTGCACCTGATTTCCCGCAGAAGCCCACCAACGACTTCGAGGCCGTCGGGCAACGGCGTCAGCCTTGAGGATCAGATGACGAAGGTCGCATCGAACCAGATGGACTTCCAGGCCGCGAGCGCCGTCTGCACACGCAGGCTCGGCCTGATCCGAACGGCGATCGGTAGGTAGGGAACCCGACTCATGGACCTAATGAAGTCGCGCCATCGCGGCCTCCCGGCCTGCGCGCCTAGGCCCGGCGCATTAGGTCATCTCCGAGAACATCGCCAATGCGGACTCGACGCCGTCCACGCCCGGCGGCGACCCCTATCGGCGCAAGACCGTCACCTTCCAGAGCGAGATGGATCGCACACTCGGTGCCCGCGTGGTGGCGCTCGGAACCGTGCGCCCGGACGAGTCCGACTTCCCGGTCAAGAACGAACCCGGACATCCCGCACCTCGTCTTCGTGCCGAAGATACTCGCGATCTTCGCCGCCATGCTCATCGCGCTGCCGTTGATGGCCGATCTCCTATACGCCCCACATTCTGCGCATCGCCGCAAATGATCGCGACGGCGGTAGCTCTCTCGGGAGTTCAAGCAGACCGACGGCGACCGGGCGATCAATGCCAAGATCAGGCGGATCCGCATGAGCCGCGTGCGCAAGCGCATATGGCGGCAGTCCCGAAGGCTTTTGTGGTGATCACCAACCCGACGCACGAGGTGGTGGCGCTGCGGTATGAGCGCGGCATGGACGCCCCGGTTTGCGTCGCCAAGGGCGTCGATCGCATCGCCTGCAATATCCGCGAGGTGGCGGAGGCGCACGACACCCCGATCGTAGAAAATCCCCCGCTCGCGCCGTCCATGCCACCGTCGAGATCGACCAGGAGATCAGGCCCGAGCGCTACAAGGCGGTGGCCGAGATCATCGGTTACGTGATGGGGCTCAACCGGAGCTTTGCGGCGCGGCGATAGGAGCATGATCCCGGAAAACCTGCCCTCGCGCAGGCGGGGGTGGTCATCGGTTTTTCGGACAAGATTATGCTGCCACGAATGCGCACTTGCGTCGAATCTACGGCTAGTGTTGTGTCTTTAGGCTCGATTCTGTCTGTGGCGTCAACCCATTGAGCCGGTTGCAGGTTCGATTTCCTATGACGCATCCGCAGCTGGATCGCACCCTCGATGTCGCCCGCATGGCGGTCGACCGCACCCGCAGCGGTCGCCACGGCGGAAGCATCGGCCTGGTGCTGTTCCTGGCCGTGATGCTCAGCGGCGCCGGGTTGGGCATCATCCTGGTCGGCCGCGCCAATGCCGAGCCTTATCTCCTGGCGCTCCTGGCGCTGCTCGCCATGGCCGGCGTATTCCTGCTGCTCGCGGTCGCGGCCGGGCTCTTGCGGCTCGGCGACACACAGGCGGTGAGCCCGATCCTCAAGTCGATCGTCGATCGCGCCCCCGACGGCCTGCTGGTGACCGATGCGGGTGGCCGCGTGGTCTATGCCAACGCGGCCTATCTCGATCTCACCGATGCGGGCGGCGACGATGCGCGCCCGATCGAGCGTGTTTTCGTCGCCGATCCCGGCGTGTCGGAAGCAGTCTATCGGCTGCTGCGCGCCGCGCGCGAGGGGCGCCGCCTGCAGGAGGAGGTGCGGGTCGGCGGCCGCAAGGGCGAGGCCGGGCGCTGGCTGCGCCTGCGCGTGCGCCCGCTCGGGGGCGGCCGCCATCCCACGGGCCTCACGGTGTGGTCGATCGCCGACGTGACGCGCGAGCTCGAGCGGCAGGAAAACGCCTTCCAGGATCTGCAGAACGCCATCGACTATCTCGACCACGCGCCGGCCGGCTTCTTCTCGGTCGATGCCCAGGGCGAGATCGGCTACCTCAACGCCACCCTCGCCGAATGGCTCGACTATGATCTGGCGCAGGTCGGCTCCGGCGAGCTCAAGCTCGATCAGCTCGTGGCGGGGCAAGGCGCGGCGCTGTTAACGACCCTGAGCGGGGCCGCAGGCGAGGTCAAGACTGAGGTCTTCGATATCGATCTCAAGACCCGCGGCGGACGCACCTTGCCGGTGCGGCTCTTCCATAAGGTGGCGTTCGGCGCGGATGGGGCGCCCGGCGCCTCGCGCACGCTGGTGCTCAACCGAGCGCGCGACCACGGCAGCGATCCGCAGCGGCTTGCCGAAGTGCGCTTCATGCGCTTTTTCCACAACAGTCCGATGGCGATCGCCACTGTCGACCGGCCCGGCAAGATCATCCGCTCGAACGTGCTCGCGGCGCGCCTGTTCGGCCCGCTGCTCAAGACCGAGGGGCCCGATGCGTCCTCGATCCTCTCGGTCGTAACCGAGCGCGACCGCCCGGCGCTCGAGGCCGCGATCCGCAAGGCCGCCGACAAGCAGGGCGAGATCGCTCCGGTCGACGCTGCGCTCGCCAGCGGCGGCGAGCACTATGCGCGCTTCTATGTCGCCGCCGTCGAGGAGGGCGACCAGGAGGCCGCGATCGTCTACGGCATTGAGACAACCGAACAGCGCACGCTGCAAAACCAGCTGACGCAATCCCAGAAGATGGACCTCGTCGGCAAGCTCGCCGGCGGCATCGCCCACGACTTCAACAACGTGCTCGGCGCCATCATGATGGCGACCGATTTCCTGGTGAATGCGCACAAGCCGACCGATCCGGCGTTCCAGGACATCATGCAGATTCGCCAGAACGCCAACCGCGCGGCCGGCCTGGTGCGACATCTCCTCGCCTTCTCGCGCAAGCAAACCCTGCGGCCGCAGGTGCTGAACCTTGCCGAATCGCTCTCCGATCTCTCGATGCTGCTGCGCCGGCTGATCGGCGAGAACGTCTCGCTCAGCGTCGTGCACGGGCGCGACCTCTGGCCCATCAAGGTGGACATCGCACAGTTCGAGCAGGTGATCGTCAATCTCGCGGTCAACGCCCGCGACGCAATGCCGGACGGCGGCAAGCTCACCCTGCGCACCGCCGACATCAGCGCCGAGGAAAGCACGCGCTTCACCTACCAGGGCATGCCGATCGGCGAATACGTGCTGATCGAGGTCGAGGACACCGGCACGGGCGTCGCGCCGGAGATCCGCGATAAGATTTTCGACCCGTTCTTCACGACCAAGGAGGTCAACAAGGGCACCGGGCTTGGTCTCTCGACCGTCTATGGCATCGTCAAGCAGACCGGCGGCTTCATCTATGTGGATTCGGAGGTCGGCAAGGGCACAACTTTCCGCATCTTCCTGCCGCGCTACATCCCCGGCGCCGACGACGTGGCGGCGCCGCACCTGACCGAAGCGCCGGCGGCCGGCATTGCCATGGCGGCGGCCGAGGAGGTGCGGCGGGCGGCCGCCTCCGACCTCACCGGCCAGGGTAGCATCCTCCTGGTGGAGGACGAGGAGGGCCTGCGGGCGCTCAATGCGCGCGGTCTCAAGTCGCGCGGCTACAACGTGATCGAGGCCGGCAACGGCGTCGAGGCGATCGCCACGCTGGCGCGCGAGGGTGGCCGCGTTGATCTCGTGGTCTCCGACGTGGTGATGCCGGAGATGGACGGGCCGACCCTGCTCAAGCAATTGCGCGAGAGAAATCCCGACATCCGGTTTATCTTCGTCTCCGGCTATGCCGAGGATGCGTTCGAGAAGAGTCTGCCCGATCCCAGCAAGTACAGCTTCCTGGCGAAGCCCTTCACCCTCAAGCAGCTGGTGAGCGCGGTGAAGGATGCCATGGGGCGCTAAGCTACGCGAGGCGTTGCAGGATCGCTCGAAAGGCGGACAATCGGCACTTCCACATTAACCCGGGGAGCAGCCGTGCCTGCCGATCCTTATTTCACCCGCGACCTGCTCAAGTTCCTGAGCGAGCTGCGCAGCCACAACGATCGCGACTGGTTTCAAAAGAACAAGGAACGCTACGAGGAATGCGTGCGCGATCCGGTGCTGCGCTTCATCGCCGATCTGGCGCCGCGCCTGCGCAAGATCAATCCGCACATCGTGGCCGATCCAAAACCCACGGGCGGCTCCATGATGCGCATCTATCGTGACATCCGCTTCTCGAAGGACAAGAGCCCCTACAAGACCGCCGTGGCCATGCACTTCGGGCACGACACGGCCAAGGACGGCGCGGCGCCCTCCTATTACATGCGCATCGAGCCCGGCGGCTCATTGATCGGCGCGGGAATTTGGCGACCAGAGCCGCCGGTCTTGAAGAAGATCCGCGATGGCATCGTGGCGGATGCCAAAGGCTGGCAGCGCGCCTGCGCGGGACAGAAGAGCGGCGGCTGCAGCATGGTGGGAGAGACCTTTCAGCGCGTGCCTCGCGGCTATGATCCGGACCATCCACTCGCCGAGGATTTGAAGCGCAAGGATTTCACCCTCGGCATGCCCGTCGCGGACAAGGAGATCGTGGGCTCGGGCATTTTGCAGCTCACGCTGACGAAGTTTCGCAAGGCGGCGCCGTTCGTGCAGTTTCTCTCCGATGCCGTCGGGTTGCCCTAACACGGGCGCTCCTCGCCGCGCCTGCGCGGAGAGGGCGCCGGTTACGATGAGAGGAAACAAACACTCAGCACGGTGAGGGGCGCCGCCGCGATCTCTGACTCAACGTTCGGGAGAGGGGGCGGGGAAGAGGCGCATCCCCGCCCGCTGGATCGCTGTCATCCCTATCGCTCGTATTTCTTGAAATACCGCAGATCCGGGGGCGGCTGGTCCTTCTTGGTCGGCATCAGGAAGCCCTCGGCGCTGAGCATGTAGCTCTCCTCGCCGATGCCGATGTGGCTGTTGCCTTCGCCGCAGACCATGTGCGGGAACCACTGTGGCTTGCTGCTCGCTTGGCGCTTGTAGGTCTGGTTGACCAGCCACGGCCTGGTCAGTGCATGGTCGATGATAGTCATGTCGTTGTGCATCAGGCTCGCATCCGTTTTGTCGAGATGGATGCGCTCCTCGACGACGGTCTGGTTGTCGGCGTGCAGCGGGATGCCGCTCGCGTCATAGACGCGCGGCCCCTTCATGCCGCGGGTCTCGACCTCGAGGGTGTCGTAGCGCCCGTTGCCGGTGGTATCGAGCCATTTGCCGATGGAGTAGCCGAGATATTTCGGCTCCAACGCCATGCTGTCCGGGAAGCCGCGGCCGTCCGTATAGATGTGGCGATTGAAGTCCCAGTCGCGCTCGAAAAGGATGTAGGTGGTGGCGGGCGTCACCACGAATTCCATGCCGATATAGGGAATCATGACGCGCGGCATGCCCGGCGACAGGCACCGGTAGGTCGGGTCGATTCCCTGGCCGCCTTTTTCCATGTCGACCAGATTGGCATCGTAGATCGCCTGATATTCCGCCGTCAGCGGCGGCTGCTCGGCGCGCCCGAAGGGCTTGGATGGATCGAAGGCAGCGCCGATGCGCTCGCTCTCCACCCTCACGGCGCGCCGCCATTGGCCGTTGAAGTCCGGATATTTGCCGTCCTGCGCCAGCGCGCTGCCGATCATCGTCAGCAGGCCAACCGCAACTGCGGTTGTACCGATCAAGTGACGCGCACCCATGCCATTCTCCTCCCTGTACTGTGCGGGCTGTTTAGCTGCCCGGTTGAATTGCACGGCCGGCGCGGCGGCTCGGATCGCAACGGGCCGGATCAGAAGTCCGGCGTGTCCGCCTGCGGAATCGGGACCACCCCGAACGTGAACGGGTTGATGTTGTTCTCGGCGCAGGCCGCCTCCTCCCAGGGGGAGGACTGGCGCCGGAAGCGTTGAATCGCCGACCAGGGCGTGGTGAAGGCGCCTGCATCGTCGACGGTGATAAGCACGTCCAGCGTTTTCTCCCCGCCGGTGAGCTTGAAGCGCTCGACCACATGCAGCGCTTCGGTGTGGGGGGTGCGGTAATTGTCGACAAAGGCCTTGGTGGTGATGCCGACGGTGTCGACCACGAGCGTGTCGCCGCCCTCGTAGCGTCCGACCGACTCGCCGTACCAGCTCGGTTGCACGCTCGCGGAATGCGGTACGTTCAAGTAAACATGGCGCAGCTCCGGGCCGCCCGGATTGATGATCGTCACCTCATTCTTGGTCTGCAGGAAGCGAGTCGCGAATGCCAAGTTGTAGATCAAGAAGCCCGGGACGCCGCCGGGATAGCAGCTTTCGCGCGCGCGGAACGGGACCTTTCCGGCTAGCACCTCCTGGTTGGCCTTGCGCATCTGTTCGACCGCCCAGGGCTGCAGGATCGGATTGCTGAGATCGGCAACCCGATAGGTCGGCTGTGCGTGGGTGCGCCGTGCCGTCGGATTGTCCACGTAAGGATAGCGCTTGTCGAACGTCACCGGTCCAGGCCCGCTCGGCGGCGGCAGAAAATCATCGCCGACCGGACGCCAACCGGTTTCGCCGTCGACAGAGAGGTTCGGCGAGGCTTGCTGCGCGCACGCCAAAGGCGGCCAAAGCGCGGCGCAAGCAGCCAGCGCGGCGCCGAAAAGCAACGATCGGAATTGAGGTATGCGGGGCACGATTTCCTCCAGGCGTTGTGATGTCGCTTATTCGAGCGTGATCCCTGTCTCCTTGACGATCGAGTCCCATTGGCGGGCGTCCTCAGCGATGGCGGCGGAGAAGTCGCTCGGCGTTCCGATCTTCGGCTCGAGCCCGAGCTTGGCAAAGCTTTCATGCAGCTCGCTCGATTGCAGGCCTTGATTGATCGCCGCGTTGAGCTTCGCGACGATCGCGGGCGGCGTGGCGGCCGGCGCTAGCAGGCCGAACCAGATGTCCGACGGATAGCCGGCAAAGCCGCTTTCGCGCATGGTCGGCACGTCAGGAAGCTCCGACCAGCGCGTGGTGTTGGTCACGGCGAGCGCGCGCATCTTGCCAGCGCGGATATGCGGGAGCAGCACCGACTTGGCAGCGGCGGAGAGCTTGATCTGCCCGCCCAGCAAATCAGTGATCGCGGGCGCGGCGCCCTTGTAGGGCACGAAGATCATGTCGAGCCCGGCGCGCACGCGCAAAACCTCGAGCGCAAAGTGCGGGAAGATGCCGACCGCCGAGCCGGCCACGAGCTTGCCCGGATTGGCCCTGGCGTAGGTGGTGAGCTCGGCAATGCTCGCGACCGGGAGCGCGGGATTGACCACCAGCGCATTCGAGTCGATCGCGATCGCTGCGACCGCGACGAAATCCGCGATCGGATCGAACTTGAGCTCCTTGTAGAGCGCACCGATCATCGCATTGGAGTTGGTGCCACCGAGCAGCAGCGTATAGCCATCCGCCGGAGCGCGGGCGACCGCCTGCGTCCCGGTGCGCCCGCCCGCGCCCGGCTCGTTCTCGACGATCACGCTTTGCCCGAGCACGCCCGTAAGGCGCTGCGCCACCTGGCGGGCGAGCAGATCGGTCGGCCCGCCCGCCGGGAACGGCACCACGATCCTGATCACATGGCTGGGAAACGTCTGCGCGTCCGCGGGACGCGCCGCCAAGGCAGCGACGGTCATCGCGATGAGGGCAGCCAGGAAGGCGCGCCGCATCATGCCCCGGCTCCATCGAGCACTCCTGCGAGGCTAGCGCACTTCGGCCGGAGCCGGGAAGGGGAGTTTCAATCCGCCTTGATGCCGGCGGTCTTCACCACCTTGCCCCACTTCTCGGTTTCGTCAGCGACGTGCTTGCCGAATTCGGCCGGCGTCATCGGGGTCGGGATGCCGCCGAGCTCGGCGAGCCGCGCCTTCATCTTGGGATCGGTCAGCACCGCGTTGATCTCCTGGTTGAGCTTGGCGACCACGTCGGCCGGCATGTTCTTCGGCCCGCAGATGCCGTACCACTGGCTCGCCTCGTAGCCGGGCACGAACTCGTTCATGGCCGGCACGTCGGGGAGGAGCTCCGAGCGCTTGGCGGTCGTCACCGCGAGCGGCCGCAGCTTCTCGGCCTTGATGTAGGAGATGGTCGACACCGTCGGCTCGAACATCACCTGCATCTGCCCGGCGAGCAGATCGATGAGTGCCGGCCCGCCGCCCCGATAGGCGACCGCCACGAGGTCGACGCCGGCGAGCTGTTTGAACAGCTCGCCGGAAATATGCGTCGTGCTGCCGCTGCCGGAGGTTGCCATGTTGATCTGGCCCGGTCGCGATTTCGCGTAGGCGATGAACTCAGGCACGGTCTTGGCCGGGACGCTCGGATTGACCACCATCACATTGGGCACGCGGATGAGGCTTGCGACCGGCGTGGTGTCGCGCAGGAAGTTGAAGTTGAGATTGTCGTAGAGCGTGGAATTGACCGCATTCGCCGAAGAGGCGAGCAACAGCGTATAGCCGTCGGGCGCCGAGCGGATCATGGCTTCGGTGCCGATATTGCTGCCGGCGCCGGTTCGGTTGTCGACGACGAATTGCTGACCGACCCGCTCCGACAGTGCCTGGCCGATGAGGCGCGCGGTGATGTCGTTCGGGCCACCGGCCGCAAAGCCGACGATCACGTGCACCGGCCGCGTCGGATAGACTTGCGCGCGCGCGAGGCGCGGCACCGCGGACAGCGCGCTGGCGTTTGCGGCGAGGTAAAGGATTTGGCGGCGCGACGGTTTCATGGCGTTTTTTCTCCCGGCAAGCGACAAGGTGCGCAGATTATATCATTGATCAGAGGCACGAAAGTCGTTGACGTAGAACAGCAGGATTTCCGACCCGCCCTGCGGCAACATGTTCGGCCAGGACATATAGAGGCTGTTTTGGGTGCGCGTCTTGAGGTGCAGGCTGGTGCTGCCGGCGCCCACGCCGACCGCGACATGCGCCAGCGCGGCGGGCGTGCCGTCGGTGGCAAAGATGTCGACCGTGCCGGCGCCTGGCGCATAGAGGCGCGCGGCATCGAGCCACAGATCGTCGACGCCGAGCGAGCAGGGCAGGCTCGCGAGCACGGCGCCGCTCTCGGTGTCGACCACGCTCAGCCGGCCGGGCTGCAGCGAGGCCGTGAACAGGCGGTGGCGCGTCTCGTCGAGCGCGAGCGCGTGGTTGTTGGTGGCACCCGGAATTTTCCATTTGGTCACCGCCGCGGTCTTGCGGTCGATGACCGCCATGCCCTCCTGATCCGGCAGGTTGACGAAGATGCGGCTGCCGTTCTGCTCGAGCTGAAACGATTCCGGATGGCTGCCGAGCCGCACCTCTTCCAGGCGCTCCATGCTCACAGGATCGACGGCGGCGAGCGCGCCGCGCTCTCGCTCCCCATAGGCCACATAGAGGCGCTTCGTCGCGGCGTCGTAACGCAGGTTGTCGGTATCGGCGCCGGCGCCGAAGTCCAAGGTCTTGATCAGCGCATAGGTCGCCGCATCGTAGAAACGCAGCTTTCCGGATTGGCTCGACACCGCGATCCGGTCGAGGCCCGGAATGTAGAGGCTCGCCTGCAGATGCTCCAATCCCGTCAGGCTACGCACCCGCTTCCAGGAGTCGACGACCTCGACCGTGTCGTTGCCGAGCGCCGATACCAGCAGGATGCCGCGCTTGCTGTCCCAGCCGAGGTGATCGATGCGCCCATAGACGCCGGGCAGCGCGATGCGCGTGCGCAACGTTAGCGGCGGCGGCTTGCCGGGATCGTCCAATTGCTGCGCTGCAGCCGTGCTCACGAGCAGGCACGCGAGCGCTGCCACCCAACTAAAACATTTCGTCCTACGCTCTTGAAAAGTCATAAACCCCTGCTATGTCGGATCGCCCACACATCCGCGGGCGCACCGAATTTTATCCCCGGACCGCGCGCCGCCGCCAGCAGCAAGAGTGCCATGATCACACGACGTCATTGCACGAGCACGTTGATGCTTGCCGTTCTTACTTTCGCGCTGGCGCCATCGCTGCCGGCGCGCGCGGACGCGGCCGCCAAGACTTTTCTCGAGAATATCTACGCCGCCTACAAGGGCAAGAAGTCCAAGGGCATCCCGCTCGACACCGATGCCGAGATTCGCCTCTATTTCGAGCCCTCGATCGCGGCGCTGATGATCAAGGACAGCAAGCAGGCCGCCAAGCGCCACGACGTTCCCGAGCTCGAAGGCGATCCCTTCCTCGGCGCCCAGGATTGGGAGATCGGCTCGGTCGAGATCGCGGTGACCTACACCGCTCCGGACCACGCCACCGCCACCGCCAAGTTCATGAACTTCAAGGATCCACAGACCGTGACCTACCACCTCGTCAAGCTCAAGCAAGGCTGGCGTATCGCGGACATCACCTGGCCGGAGAGCGACGGCACCAAGGCAACGCTGCGCGGGCTTTATGTGAAAAAAATAGGCTCTATCCAAGCTGCACAGCCCTCATCCTGAGGAGCGCGCGCAGTGGGCGTCTCGATGGGAAGGATGGTGCCGTCGACGGCAGGTGTCCCTGGCCATGGTTCGTCCTTCGAGAGCCTGAGCAGGGCGTGCGGGCCAAGCGGCCCGCACTCCTCACCATGAAGGCATTTGTTTGTTGCCCACTACTTCGCGAATGTGAACACGTCGTGGTAGCCTGCGCTCACCTCGAGTCCGCTGCCAGCGGATTGCACGTCGCCACTCACCAGGTGCAGCTGATCGCCGGTGACGCCGCCGGCCATGCCGTGACGCGACACCGGCATGCCGGGTAGCACCGCCCATAAATTGGTCGCCGGGTCGTAGCCCTCAAAGGCGCGGAACGTCGCGCTCTTCTGCGTGTCCTGCATCTCGCCGCCCGCCACGTAGATGCGTCCGCCATGGACGCCGCCCGCGAGCGCGCTGCGCGCGGTCGGCATGCGCGCCTTGATCTGCCACAGGTCGGTGGCCGGGTCGTATTCCTCGACCACGTCGGTGTCGCTGGCGAGCCCGATGAAGGCCGCGCCCAATCGCCCGCCGATCGCATAGAGCTTGCCGTTCACGGCACCTACGAAGAGGTGATTGCGCGCGGTCGGCATCGGCCGGCGGGCGCGCCAGGTGTTGGTGGCAATGTCGTATTCCTCGAGGGCGCCGACCGCGAGATGCGGCCGGTTGGGCAGCACGGACGGCTCGTCGGTCCCCGACGGCGTGGTGGCGCCACCCACCACATAGACCTTGCCGTTGATGACTGCGGCCGCCGCCGCACCGCGCCTGGTCGGCAACGGCGCCAGCGACTTCCAGTTATCGCTCGCGGGGTCGTATTCCCAGGAATTGTCGATCGGTACCCAGGCCGGCGGCCCCGATTGCGGTGGCACAAAGCCGCCGAACCCGTAAATCTTGCCCTGATATTCCGCGAAGGCGACATGGTGGGACGGCAGCGCCATCTTCTTCTTCTCGGTCCACTTGTCGCTCGCCGGGTCGTACTCGTAGGCGAGGCCCTTGGGCTTCCACACCGGGGCGAGGCCCGCAAAGACATACATCTTGCCGCCCGCCGCCATGCCGAGCACCTCCTCGGAAGGGTCGGGGAACGGCGCCTTGCGCTCCCATTTGCCTTGCGCAAAGGCGCTGGTGGCGAGCGCAAGAGACCCCAGCATAGCCACGAGCACCAGACCCAGCACGGTTCGAGGCGACACCATGTTTGTTCCTCCCGGTTCCTGTGTCCGCACAATTTAGCATGCAGCGGACGTGACGCGATGGTGCAAATCAGTGGACTAAGTACGCGCCGATCTCGGGCCTGCCCGAGATCGGCTTTTTTTTGCGCAGGCCGGATATGTCCGGCTTGCGATCTCCGGGAGACCGCGCCGGGCCTTGTCGACCCAGTCGCCGATGGCGCCGAGAGCCCAGCTGCTTCTGCATGGCTCGGGCGCGTCTTTGACCGCACTTCCCTGTTTCCGAGCTGTATTTTCAGACGCACGCGGCTCCGCGGCCATGCATCTCTGCGGGGCCTTTGCGGCCCAAACGAGGACGGCTCCATGAAGCTCTATGACTGCGCCAGCGCACCGAGCCCGCGACGGGTGCGCATGTTTCTGGCCGAGAAGGGTATCGCGGTGCCCACCGTGCAGGTCGATCTGCGCGCCGGCGAGCAGTTCAGCGACAGCTTTCGCGCCATCAATCCCGACTGCACCGTGCCGGTGCTGGAGCTCGACGACGGCTCGCATATCGCCGATGTCATCGGCATCTGCATCTATATCGAGGCGACGCGGCCCCTGCCCGCGCTGATGGGCGAGGAGCCGATTGCCAAGGCGGTGATTGCGGCCGCGGAGCGGCGCGCCGAGCGGGAAGGCTTCTACGCCGTGCAGGAAGCGTTCCGCAATTTCACGCGCGGCTTGCAGGATCACGCGCTACCCGGCCCCGATGCCTACGAGCAGATCCCCGCGCTCGCCGAACGCGGCCGCGCCCGCGTGCTGCGCTTTTTCGCCACGATGGATACCCGGCTCGACGACCGCCCTTTCGTGTGCGGCGAGGCCTTCAGCATTGCCGACATCACGACGCTGGTGAGCATCGACTTCGCCAAGTGGATCAAGCTTGCGATCCCGGAGGAATGTGTGAACCTGCGCCGCTGGTACGAAGCCGTCTCCGCGCGGCCGAGCGCGAAAGCGTAGCCCCGTGTAGCCCGCATGAAGCGCAGCGGAGTGCGGGAGCCACACTCAGCGAAATGCGTCCCTGCAGGGGGCGGGGGCGGCCCGTTATCCCATCTACAGGTCCCAATCGACCGCCGGGTGAAATGCGCTTAGATAAAGCTTCCCAATTCGGAGCCCGCCCATGAACGCCCCCGCTTCCATCGTCCCGCCCTACAAGCATACGCCGCTGTTCCCCTTGGGCGAGGACGCCGCGCCCTATCGCAAGCTCGGCACCGCCGGCGTGCGCCTCGAGAAGGTGATGGGCCACGACATGATCGTGGTCGAGCGCGAGGCGCTGCGCTCACTGGCGGAGGCCGCGTTCAACGACATCAATCATCTGCTGCGGCCCGGACATCTCGCGCAGCTGCGCTCGATCCTCAATGATCCGGAGGCGAGCTCGAACGACAAGTTCGTTGCCTACGACTTCCTCAAGAACGCCAATATCGCGGCCGGCGGCGTGCTGCCGATGTGCCAGGACACCGGCACCGTTATCATCATGGGCAAGAAGGGGCGGCTCGTCTTCACCGACGGCGAGGACGAGGCGGCGCTCGCCGAGGGCGCGCGCGATTCCTACCTCAAGCGGAACCTGCGCTACTCGCAGCTCGCGCCGCTCTCCATGTTCGAAGAGAAGAATACGCGATCGAACATGCCGGCGCAGGTCGAGATCTATGCCGAAGGCCACGGCGATGAGGCCGCCTACAAGTTCCTGTTCATCGCCAAGGGCGGCGGCTCGGCCAACAAGTCGTTCCTGTTCCAGGCGACGCCCTCGATCCTCACGCATGATCGCATGATCGCGTTCCTCAAGGAGAAAATCCTCACGCTCGGCACCGCCGCCTGTCCGCCCTATCACCTGGCGGTCGTCATCGGCGGCACCTCGGCCGAGCTCACCATGAAGACGGTTAAGCTCGCCTCCTGCCGTTATCTCGATACGCTCCCCGCCAAGGGCTCCGAGGACGGCCACGCCTTCCGCGATCTCGACATGGAGCGCGAGGTGCATAAGCTCACCCAGTCGCTCGGCGTCGGCGCCCAGTTCGGTGGCAAATATTTCTGCCACGACGTGCGCGTGATTCGTTTGCCGCGCCACGGCGCCTCGCTCCCCATCGGGCTCGGCGTCTCCTGCTCGGCCGACCGCCAGGCGCTCGGCAAGATCACGCGCGACGGCATTTATCTCGAGGAGCTCGAGCACAATCCGGCGAGATATCTGCCCGAGATCGACACCAAGAGCTTGGGGGGCGACGTGGTCGAGATCGACTTGCGCAAGCCGATGCGGGAGATCCTCGCCCAGCTCACGCGGCATCCGATCAGGACGCGCCTCTCGCTCACCGGGCCGATGGTGGTGGCGCGCGATCTTGCGCACGCCAAGCTGCGCGAGCGGCTCGAAAGCGGGCAGGGGCTGCCCGACTATTTCAAGAACCACCCGATCTACTATGCCGGTCCGGCCAAAACGCCGGAGGGCTATGCCTCCGGCTCCTTCGGCCCGACCACCGCGGGACGCATGGACAGCTTCATCGACGCGTTCCAGATGGCCGGGGGCTCGCTCGTCTCCCTCGCCAAGGGCAACCGCTCGGCGGCGGTGCGCGAGGCCTGTGAGAGGCACGGCGGCTTCTATCTCGCCTCGATCGGCGGCGCCGCCGCCAACCTCGCGGAGCACTGCATCAAGAAGGTCGAGGTGCTGGAATATCCCGAGCTCGGCATGGAAGCGATCTGGCGCATCGAGGTCGAGAACTTTCCCGCCTTCATCGTCATCGACGACAAAGGTAACGACTTCTTCAAGGAGCTGAACTTGGGGTAGGGCAGCGACCTCACGGCTTCGCGGATTCGACCGCGACCTTGCCGTCGGTTCCAAAGGTGACCGTCACCGAGGTCACGCCGTCCGCGATGTCGATACCCTTGTTGAACGGCGCGAGCATCGAATCGAGAGCCTTGGTCTGCGCGTTCCAATAATTGAAGTTCGCGCCTTCCTTGATGGCGAACTGCATGCCGGCGCCCCAAGTGGTCCTGACCAGGCGATCCCGGTTGCGATAGCCCTCGCTCTCGCCGCGATAATAGAACGTCCTCGGTTTGAGCGTCGTATCGAAGTGAAGACACCTCTCGCGTTCGACCGCGAGCCAGCCGCGGGACATCCAGGAATCGTCCGCCTGCGGATAGGCGAGCGCGATGTTGATCAGGCGCGGAAAATAGCTGCAGAAGATGATGTCGGCCCGCGCATCGCGGCCTGCGAGGAGGCAGGCGACAGCGGCTACGAGGCTCGGATATCTGGCTCCGGCGATGGGCATGCGTCATTGATACCACAAAATTTCCGCAAGGCAGGCGGCCGCCGGCGCGCTGGCGATTTCGGCGCGGCGCGCGCTATAGTTCGCGCCGCGACCCGGTCGCCGAAATGGAGATTGCCGAGGAGAATGTTCATGACCAAGCAACCGCAGCCTCGTCGTCCGCTCGAATTGTCCCGCCGCGCGCTGTTTGCGGGTGCCGCCGCAGGCGCGGTGGCGTTGGCGGCCGAGCCGGCGGCGGCGCAGCGCTGCGCCGGGCCGCCACCGCCGCACACCAAGGGACCGCTGGTGTGGCGCGATCTCGACAAGGAGGAGCTCGACGACGCCTACGACCAGTCGGTCTATGCTTTTAACCAGAGCAACATCGCGGAACGGCGCCGCGCCAGCAGCGCGCTCGCGCTGTCGATCCTGGGGCAGCCGGAGCGCGTCGCCTATGGGCCTACCGCGATCGAGAAGCTCGATATCTACCGCACCAAACGCGCCAACGCGCCGGTCGCGATCTTCATCCACGGCGGCTCATGGCGTAACGGGCGCGCGTCCGACAACACCTATCTGGCCGAGCCGTTCGTGAAGGCGGGTGCCCATTACGTGATGCCCGATTTCATCAACGTGCTCGATGCCGGCGGTGACCTCTTCCCGATGGTCGAGCAGGTGCGCCGCGCGGTCGCCTGGGTCTTCCGGAATGCGGAAAGCTTCGGCGGCAATCCCAATGCGCTCTTTCTCGCCGGCCATTCTTCGGGTGGTCATCTTGGCGGCTGCATCGTCACCACCGACTGGGCCGCGCAGGGCCTGCCGCTCGACATCCTCAAGGGCGCGCTGCTCGGCAGCGGCATGTATGATCTCAAGGCGGTGCGCCTCTCCAAGCGCAACCAGTACATCAACTTCACAGATGCAATGGAGGAGGAGCTCTCCGCGCAGCGCCATCTCGACCGCCTGCATACGCCGCTCATCCTCACCCACGGCACACTCGAGACACCTGAGTTCCAGCGCCAGACCCGTGAGTTCTATGCGGCCGTGAAGGCTGCGGGCAAGCCGGTCGAGCTGCGCGTCGGCCAGGGCTACAATCATTTCGAGACGCAGGAGACGCTGGCCAACCCTTATGGCCTGATGGGCCGCGCGGCCTTCGAGCAGATGAAGCTCCTCGCATGAGAAGGAGACAACGGCAGTGACGATGACCGACACCGCGCTCTCGGCCGAGCGCCTGGCCGTGCCGGCGGCGCAGCCCAAGCAGGGCCCGCGTGTTTGGCTCGACCTGGATCAGGCGGAGCTCGATGCCGCCTACGACCAGAGCAAATACGCGCCCAACCAGGCGCTGGTGCAGGCGCGGCGTCTCGTGCTGAGCCAGCGCGCGCGCGCTGCGCTCGGCGAGCCGCAACGTTTCGCCTACGGATCGAGCGAGATAGAGGCGCTCGATGTCTATCGGACTAGGCAGGCCAACGCTCCGGTCAGTGTCTTCATCCACGGCGGTGCCTGGCGCAACGGCCGCGCCGCCGACTTCGCCTATCTCGCGGAAATCTTCGTGCATGCCGGCGCCCACAGCGTCATTCTCGATTTCACCAATATCGATGCCGTGCACGGCGACCTGATGATCATGGCGCGCCAGGTGCGCAGCGCCGTCGCCTGGGTCTACAAGAACGCGGCGCGCTTCGGGGGCGATCCGAACCGGCTCTATGTCTGTGGCCATTCCTCCGGCGGTCATCTGGCGGGCACGGTCGTGTCCGCCGACTGGCGGAAGGATTTCGGCCTGCCGGGCGACATCTTGCGAGGCGCGCTGCTCTGCTCGGGCATGTACGACTTGAAGCCGGTGCGACTCTCGGCCCGCTCCAATTACGTCAAGTTCACCGACGAGATCGAGCACGAGCTGTCGGCCTTGCGCCATCTCGACCGCATCGCCTGTCCGCTGCTGGTCGCCTACGGCACCTGCGAGACGCCCGAGTTCCAGCGCCAGGCGCGCGACTTCGCGGCCGCGCTCAAGGCCGCCGGCAAGCCGCACGAGCTCCTCGTTGGCGAGGCCTACAATCACTTCGAGATGCTGGAGACGCTCGCCAACCCCTATGGCCTGCTCGGCCGCGCCGTGCTCGCGCAGATGGGTCTGTCCCGAGCGTGAGCGGATGCGAGGAGGAGCGACAAAAGCCCCGGCCGGACAGCCACGTTCTGCGGGAATTTTTGTACGCCAATCGGCCCCAGCCACCGCGAACCGACGCGGCGAATCGAGGGGATCGAGGCTTTCCGCTTATCGAATCCGCCGTGGAGATTTTCCGGCCGCAAAGGTCCTGGGCCGATTAGCCGATGAGTTGAGCGGATCAGGAAGTCGATCCCTGCACTCGCCGCATCGTGCTCAGCCGCGCCCTCTGCGGTGCGCCACGAAGCAATGGGTGAACAGCCGCGCGCGGTGCTCCTCGAGGTCGAACCCGCTGTCGCGTGGCCACAGCGCCGACAGTTCCTGCCCGCCGAAGCCTGCCCGCACGCTCACGATCGCGTCGTGTAGCGCGACCTCGTTGAAGCCGATCGCCCAGAGGAGCCGGCTCGACCTCAAGGCGAACTTGTTGCGGCGCGGCTCGCAGGCGACCAGCAAAGGCGCCGCCTGCGCCGCGAGCTCCAACAGACGTGTCAGTTGCGCCTCGGTGAAGTGATGCAGGAACAGATTGGCGGTGATGATGTCGACGCTCGCCGGCGGGAGCGCCTCGAGATAGGCCAGCACGTCGCCCGCGACCGGCTCCGCTGTCCAGCCGAGCGCCGCGAAGGCATCCTGCGTCTGCCGGCTCACGATGCTCTGGCGGTCCAGCAAGGTGACGGTGACGCCGCTCCAGCGGGCTTTGAGCGCCCGCGCGACTGTGAGCATGAAGGCACCGTCCCCGGTCCCGAGATCGAGGATTGTGCGCGGCGCCGCCTCGCCCCAATGCGCGGCCAGAAGGCGCGCCATGATACCGGTCTGTAGGATCACGGCATTGACGCGCTTGAGATCGCGACGCGCCCGCACCGCACGGGCGTCGTCCGCGGGCATGTGATCCAATATTTCCGGCTGGACGCTGCGCAGCAGGCTCATATCCCCCTCAGCGATAGTTCCGTGCGGCCAACTAACCCGGCTGCTCCCGCTGTGGCAACGTCTTTTGCTTTGCGGATGTCGCGCAAGGCTGTATCGCTTGCGCCGCAATGCGGATCATGCGCGGAAGAAAAGCTCTGATCACGGGCGCTGCGGCCGGCATCGGCCGGGCGCTGGCGCTGGCCTTGGCGCGGGAAGGAGCCGACCTCTATCTCCTCGATATCGACGCGGCGGGCTTGACAGGGACTGCGCGGGCGGCGGAAGGGCTCGGAGTTGCGGTCGCGACGCTGGTCTGCGATCTCACGCAATCCGCGGCGATCGATGAAGCTGTGCGCGCGGTGCTCGCGAACTGGGGCGCGGTGCATATTTTGGTGAACAATGCCGGCATCGCCTATTACGGCGCGACCCACGACATGCCGGCGGCGGACTGGGAGCGCTTGCTGGCCCTCAACCTGCTGGCGCCCGTTCGCCTCACGCGCGCGCTCATTCCGACGCTGCTGGCCCAGGACGAAGCCCATGTCCTCAATGTTTGCAGCATTTTCGGCCTGGTACCGATGCGAAAGGGGGCGGCCTATCAGGTCAGCAAGTTTGGTCTCGTCGGCTTGAGCGCGGCACTGCGCGCCGAATATGGCCGCGATTTCGGCGTCACGGCCCTTTGTCCGGGCTTCGTGCGCACCGCGCTCCTGCAAAACTTTGCGACCGGCGATCCCGGCAAGAAGCGTCATGAGATTCCGTCGTGGCTGACGACCACCCCGGAAAAGGTTGCCGCCGTCGCGCTGCACTCCATCCGTGGCGACAAGGGCTTGGTCGTGGTCACGCCGGCGGCGCGGGTGATGTGGTGGGTCGGGCGCATGTCGCCTGGCTTGTTCGACTGGGTCACGCGTCAAGGCTGGCGCGGCAAGCGGCGCAGGCCCGCGACTGCCCCCTGAGGCGTTGTTGCCGCTGCGGCGGCGATGTGGCATCCCGCCCGAGGCAGGCGGGTGGGAGCATTGCGTTGATCAGACGGCGGCAGGTCTTCTATGTCGAGGGTTACGATCCGCGCGGGGCGGTAGGCTATTACGACCTGTTCGTGCGGGCGTGGAAGCGCTGTCGCGGAGTCTGGCGCTTCGAGGGCAGGCTCGGCGAGCTCGTCCTCGATTCGGATTTGATCGCCCATTGGGACATCGATGCCGCCGGTCCGAACTGGCAGGTCGCCATCCGCTATGAGTTCCTGCGCCTCGAGGGCGTGATCGGCGCCAACATGGCGGAGCCGATGTGGCGGCAGATCCCGCGGGCGCTTGCCTGGGCGATCGACGACCACATCAGCGGGACCACGGCGCGTATCTTTCGCGCCGCCTGGCGGTTCGAGCTGCACCTGCTCTATTTTCAATGCTTGCTGCTGCTGTGGTTGTTGCTTTCGCTTGGGGGTGGCGTCGCGGCCGCGCTCTTCGCCACGCGTCTCGCCGGCTGGCCCGATCTCGCGGCGGTCGGCGCCGGCATCGTCGCGGCGATCGGTGTCTTTGCGCTTATGCGTCCGCTCGCCGACCGGTGGCAGGTGGTACAGATCAACAGCTGCTGGCCCTATCTGCGTGAATTCGCGCGCGGCGAGCCCTCGCCCTTCGATCGGCCGATCGAAGCCTATGCGGCACGCATCGTGGCGGCCGCGCGGCTCGGGGAGAGCGAGGAAATCGTCGTCGTCGGACACAGCGCGGCGGGTGTCACCGCGGCGGCCGTAATGGCGCGTGCCCTGGAGCTCGATCCCGACGTCGGCCGACACGGGCCCCGCCTGGTGTTGCTGACCTTGGGATCGGTAGCGCCGGGCGCAGCGCTCCATCCCTGCGCGCAGCGGATGCGCGGGGTCATCGCGCGGCTTGCGAGCGAGCCGTCGTTCACCTGGATCGATTGCGTGTCGCGCAAGGACGTCATGAATTTCTGGGCCTTCGATCCGGTCGCTGGTATCGGCGTTGCGGCGGGCGCGCGGCGCTGCAATCCGATCACCTGGCCAGTGCGGTTCAAGGAAGTGGTCTCGCCGGAGAAGTACAAGCGCCTGCGGCTCAGCTTCTTCCGGCTGCACTACCAGTTCATCATGAGCGGAGACCGCCGCTCGCCCTACGACTATGCGATGCTGGTGGTGGGCCCGGCGGCGGTCCTCGACTGGGCAAGCGATCCCTATGCGCTCGCGGCTGCGTTCGCACCGGACGGTTCATTCGCGCCTCCGGTGCCTGCGGATGTTGCGGTCGCGCAAAGTTGAAACAAACTCAGGCTTCACTCTCCCCTGGAAGGGAGAGGCGGCGAGCGACGCGAGCCGGGTAGAACTTGCGTCTCAGCACACGGAGAAGCCTTTGTTTGTGGCGTAACCCCTGCCGAACCCGCTGCGCGGGTCGTCCTCCCCCTTTCAGGGGGTGGTTGCGAGCAGCCTGGCGGATTTACTGATCTCGGCATTGCGGCGGGCGTCCGGACCGGGCACAATGTCCCGTGACGCGACACTGCGTGGGACGATGGGAGCGGCCAGGCTTCTGGGGCCAGGAATGGTGCGCATCCAAACATGAATCAAACCGTCGCGATCAAGCCTCTCACGAGCTCGGTAGACTGAAGCGCGTAGAAGGCCCCAATGGGAAGAGACCACAGGAGCAGGAGATGAAGACAAAGAGTCGATTGTATTTGAGCGTGGCGGCCGTGGCCGTCGCGGCCCTCATGAGCGCCCCGTCGGCGCAACTCTACGCCCAACAGGCCGCCGACCCGGCGATCCATGTGGGCGCCAACGATCTCGGCGGCGTGGTCACCGGGCCGAGTGGACCGGAGGCCGGCGTTTGGGTGATCGCCGAGACCAAGGACCTCGGCACCAAGATGGCCAAGACGGTCGTGACCGACGATCAGGGCCGCTATGTCCTGCCCGATCTGCCGAAGGGCAACTATGACGTCTGGGTGCGCGGCTATGGGCTGGTCGATTCGCCCAAGGTGCAGACCGCGCCCGGCAAGACGCTCAACCTTACCGCCGTGAAGGCACCCGACGATCGTGCCGCCGCGCAATACTATCCGGCGGTCTACTGGTTCGCGATGATGAAGATCCCGGACAAGAGCCAGTTCCCCGGCACCGGCCCGAGCGGCAACGGCATCAGCCCGCAGATGAAAGACCAGGGCGAGTTCCTCGACATGGTCCGCACCGACGGCTGCGTCACGTGCCATCAGCTCGGCAACAAGGCGACCCGCGAAGTTCCCGCCTCGCTCGGCGACTTCAAGAACGGCTTCGAGGCCTGGACGCGCCGCGTCCAATCCGGCCAGGCCGCCACCAATATGATCAACAATCTCGACCGCATGGGCACCAACGCGGCCCTGAAGATGTTCGGCGAATGGACCGATCGGATCAAGGCCGGCGAGCTGCCGTCTTCGAAGCCGCAGCGGCCGCAGGGCCTTGAGCGCAACGTCGTCGTCACGGTGTGGGACTGGTCGAGCCCGACCGCCTACCTGCATGATGCGATCTCGACCGATCGGCGTAACCCGACGCTCAATGCCAATGGGCCGATATTCGGTGCGACCGAGAACTCGACCGACAATCTGCCCGAGTTCATCCCCTCGAAGGACGCGGTCACCCAGGTCAAGATCCCGGTGCGCGACCCCAAGACGCCGAGCACCAAGGAAGACCCGATGCTCGCCCCCTCGCCCTATAACGGGCCGGACCCGATCTGGGACAGCCAGGCGGTCGTCCACAACCCGATGTATGACGAGCAGGGGAACGTCTGGTTCACCGCCCGCATCCGTCCGGCGGCCAATCCGGACTTCTGCAAGAAGGGATCGGACCTCGAATCAGCGAAGCTTTTCCCGCTCAACACGTCGGGCCGTCAGTTGGCGTTCCTCGATCCCAAGACGGGCAAGTTCACGCTGATCAATACCTGCTTCCCGACCCATCACCTGGAGTTCGGCTACGATAACAACGACACGCTGTGGACCAGCGCCGGCGGCCCGCAGGCCAATGTGGTCGGTTGGCTGAACACCAAGATGTTCCGCGAGACCGGCGACGAGCAAAAGTCTCAAGGCTGGACGGCGCTGATCGTTGACACCAACGGCAAGGGCAAGCGCGAGGGTGAATATACCGAGCCGAACCAGCCGGTTGATCCGACCAAGCAGCACCGCATCAATGCGGCGTTCTATGGCGTGTCGCCGAGCCCGGCCGACAACTCGGTGTGGGGCTCGACCCTCGGCTATCCGGGCGGGATGATCCGCCTCGATCCGGGCTCTAACCCGCCCGACACCGCCTTGGCGGAAATCTACAACGTGCCGGCGCCCGGCTATTCGCCGCGCGTCATGAACATCGACAGCAAGGGCGTGGTATGGACCTCGCTGGCGAGCGGGCATCTCGGCAGCTTCGATCGCCGCAAGTGCAAGGTCCTCAACGGCCCGACCGCGACCGGCAATCACTGCCCCGAGGGTTGGACGCTCTATCCGTATCCCGGACCTAATTTCTCCAACGTGACCGATCCGGGCAGCGCAGAGGCGAGCTACGCCACCTGGGTCGACCAGCATGACACGCTCGGCCTCGGCAAGGACGTGCCGATCTCGACCGGCAACGAGAACGACGCGTTGATGGCGTTGGTCGACGGCAAGTTCGTCACCCTGCGGGTGCCTTATCCGCAGAGCTTCTATGCCAAGGGCATGGACGGCCGCATCGATGATCCGAACGGCGGCTGGAAAGGCCGCGGCATCTGGACCACCGCCGGCAACCGTACGCCCTTCCATGTGGAAGGCGGCAAGGGCAACCTGCCCAAGCTGGTGCACTTCCAGATGCGGCCCAATCCGCTCGCGGATTGATCGCAGCTCTCTCGGACTTTCTTTAACGAACCGCCCGGCGCAAGCCGGGCGGTTTGGCTTGTGTGCCGAGCATGAACGACAGCTTGGAGGTGAAAGTCCTCTATCCAGCCTGATGGTGGCGAAGGATTAGCGAAGCGCACCGAGCTGCGACGCCGCGGTGTCGGCCGGGACCTGGCAGCCTGTACGGCTGGCAGCCCACATGGCCCTTGGCGGCTCAGTAACAGTCCCGCGCTCTCCATCGCTTTGTCCAATGCCTTCCTGACCTCCCTCGGCTTACCCTCCCTCACAACCAA
>Ga0126381_100001170_pt1 | contig 28477 bp, 24 predicted proteins | sample PanSoiMetPlot_28_FD_96465 | JGI IMG/M metagenome (GOLD analysis project Ga0126381, IMG submission 96465) | Tropical forest soil microbial communities from Panama - MetaG Plot_28 | ecosystem: Environmental > Terrestrial > Soil > Tropical forest > Bulk soil | place: Panama | collected 2016-02-17
ACTATGAGAATCCGGCGGTCGCGGACGCCATGCTGGAGGTCCTGCGGTTCTGGCTGGACCTCGGGATCGACGGGTTCCGCCTGGACGCGGTGCCCTACCTGTACGAGCGGGAAGGGACGAACTGCGAGAACCTCAAGGAGACGCACGAGTACCTGAAGCGCATCCGCGCCGAGGTGGACAAGCTGTATCCGGACCGCGTCCTGCTCGCCGAGGCCAACCAGTGGCCCGCCGACGTTGTGCAGTACTTCGGCGACCCGGAGACCGGCGGCAACGAGTGCCATATGGCGTTCCACTTCCCGCTGATGCCGCGCATCTACATGGCCGTGCGGCGCGAGCAGCGCTACCCGATCTCGGAGATCCTGGCCCAGACGCCGAAGATCCCGGCCGGCTGCCAGTGGGGCATCTTCCTGCGCAACCATGACGAGCTGACGCTCGAGATGGTCACCGACGACGAGCGGGACTACATGTACACCGAGTACGCCAAGGACCCGCGGATGAAGGCGAACATCGGCATCAGGAGGCGGCTCTCGCCGCTTTTGGACAACGACAGGAACCAGCTCGAGCTGTTTACCGCGCTGCTGCTGTCCCTGCCAGGCTCGCCGGTGATGTACTACGGCGACGAGATCGGCATGGGCGACAACATCTGGCTCGGCGACCGGGACGGCGTGCGGACGCCGATGCAGTGGACGCCGGACCGCAACGGCGGCTTCTCGAGCACCGACCCGCAGCGGCTGTACCTACCGCCGGTCATGGACCCGATCTACGGCTATCAGTCGCTCAACGTCGAGGCGCAGCAACGGACCCCGCAGTCGCTGTTGCACTGGACCCGCAGGATGATCGAGATCAGGAAGCGGCACCCGGTGTTCGGCCTCGGCGCGTACGAGGAGCTCACCTCGAGCAACCCGAGCGTGCTCGCCTTCGTCCGCGAGTACGACGCGGTCGGCATGATCGCCGCGCAGGGCACGGAAGACAGGTACGGCACCTCGAGAGAGCACGACGCAACCGATCGGATACTCTGTGTTAACAACCTGTCGCGGTTCCCGCAGCCTGTCGAGCTCGACCTGCGACGGTTCATCGGTGTCACGCCGGTGGAGTGCATGGGCGGGGTGACGTTCCCGCCGATCGGAGAGCTGCCATATCTGCTGACTCTGCCAGGACACGGCTTCTACTGGTTTCAGCTCCCGCCGGCGAGGGAGGATCATGACCGTTGACGCGAACCCGCTGACCGCGACTATCGGTAACCACGGCAGGAACTGAGAGAGCGACAACACCGATCAGCCGGAGCAGCGCTGAGTCAGGAATCGGCTCAGATAACCCCCCGAAAAGGCAGGCAACCTACGGGATGAGCGAGGCAATGGCTTTCGATGATGCGCTAGCAGCGTGGCTAGTCAAGCAGCGATGGTTCGCCGGCAAGGGACGCGGTCTGCGCGATCTCGCGATCGTGTCGGACAGCCAGATCGTCAGCGGTGACCCCGAGTTGCGGCATCTGATAGTCACGGTCTCGCACGGGACAAGCGTCGACTACTACCAGGTGCTGGCCGGGCTGCGCCGCAGGCTGCCCGCCCGGCTAAGACACGCCAGGATCGGCCCGACGGGCGACGGACGGCAGGCCTATGACGCGCTGCACGACTCGGACCTGACCAAGCCGTTGCTCGCGGCTCTCGCGGACGAGGGCAGCATCGGTTCCCTGCAGATGCGAAAGGTCGCGGGCGCCAGCTTTGACAGCGGCCTCGACAGCCTCGTGCTCAGCGCCGAGCAAAGCAACACCAGCCTGGTGTTCGGCGATGAGTCGATCCTGAAGGTCTTCCGCAGGCTCGCCCCCGGTCCAAATCCCGACCTGGAGGTGACCACGGCGCTCGCCAGACTCGGATCACCACACGTCGCCGAGCCACTCGGCTGGATCGAGACCAGGCTGGAGGGGGTCTCCACTAGCCTCGCGATCCTGTCCAGGTTCATGCGGCTCGCGTCCGACGGCTGGCTGCTGGCCGCGACAAGCGTGCGGGACCTCTACGCGCGCGACGACGCCGTACCCAACGGTGCGCGCGCGGCCGCCGACGCCGGAGGCGACTTCGCCGGCGAGGCGCACCGGCTTGGCATGGCCACCGCGCAGGTGCACGCCGACCTCGCCGCCGCCTTCGGCACCGACGAACTGAGCCGCGACGCGATCGGAGACCTGGCCGAGCGGATGTTCAGGAACCTGGACATGGCCAGGGCCGGGGTGCCGGAGCTTGGCAGGCACGCCGAGATGATCGGCGCCGCCTACGCCACGCTGACCAAGCTCAAGGGCCCGTTCCCGGTGCAGCGCGTACACGGCGACTACCACCTGGGCCAGGTGCTGCGCACCGAGACCGGCTGGGTGGTGCTCGACTTCGAAGGCGAGCCCGCCACCCCGCTCGCGCAGCGCCGCGCCAGGTCCTCGCCGCTGCGCGACGTCGCCGGGATGCTCCGTTCGTTCGACTACGCCGCCCGCCATCAGCTCATCGGGCACCCCGACCAGACCGTGCTCAACGGGGTGGCCCACGACTGGGTGCGCAGGAACACCAGCGCGTTCTGCGCCGGGTACGCCGAGGCGGGCGGCCTCGACCCAGCCGCCAACGAGGTCATGCTGCGCGCCCTGCAACTGGACAAGGCCGTGTACGAAGTGCTCTACGAGGCCAGGCACCGCCCGTCCTGGCTGCCCATCCCGCTCGACTCTCTCGCGGACATGTAGCCCGCCCCGCCATCGCGAACAACACGCCCACGGCAGAACACTAAGAAAAATGACACCTAAGAATTCGCCGGCAACCGCCGACCAGCTTTCCCTCGCCGAGATCGAGCGTTTGGTCGCGGGTCAGCACCATGACCCGCACTCGGTGCTCGGCGCGCACCCGGGCCCGCAAGGCGTGACGATCCGCGCGCTGCGCCCGCTCGCCGCCGCGGTCACCGCGGTCCTGCCCGATGGCAGCCGCCACCCGATGTCGCACCGCCATCAAGGCGTCTTCGAGGTGACGCTGCCGGAGTCGCACGCGTCCGTTCCGGATTATCGTCTTGAAGTCGAATATCCGGGACAGTCGTCGCGGACGAACTCGGCCGCGGCCGACGGCCCGGCCGACACCGGCACGCCCTTGCTTCAGGACGATCCGTACCGGCACCTGCCCACGCTCGGCGAGTTCGACCTGCACCTGATCGCCGAGGGCAGGCACGAGCAGCTGTGGCGGGTGCTGGGCGCGCAGGTGCGCGAAGGCGGCACCGCGTTCGCCGTCTGGGCGCCCAACGCACGGGGCGTGCGACTGGTCGGCGACTTCAACTTCTGGGACGGGCGCGCACACCCGATGCGGTCGCTGGGCGGTGCCGGGGTCTGGGAACTGTTCGTGCCTGACATCGGCGCGGGCACCCACTACAAGTATTCGATCTGCGGGCCGGACGGCGTGTGGCGGGAGAAGGCCGATCCGATGGCGACGCTGGCGGAGACACCGCCGGCCACCGCATCGGTGGTCTACGCCTCGTCCTACACCTGGCATGACGGGCAGTGGATGACGGCCCGGCCGGGCAACACGCCGACGACAAGCGCGATGAGCGTGTACGAGGTGCACATCGGGTCGTGGCGGCCTGGGCTCTCCTACCGTGAGCTCGCCGTCGAGCTGGCCGCCTACGTCACCGACATGGGGTTCACGCACGTGGAGTTCCTGCCGGTCGCCGAGCACCCGTTCGGCGGGTCGTGGGGGTATCAGGTCACCTCCTACTACGCGCCGACCTCGCGGCACGGCAGCCCCGACGACTTCAGGTTCCTCGTCGACACGCTGCACCAGGCGGGCATCGGTGTCATCGTCGACTGGGTTCCCGCGCATTTCCCGCGCGATTCCTGGGCACTCGCCGAGTTCGACGGCACCGCGCTTTACGAGCACGCCGACCCCAGGCTCGGGGCGCACCCGGACTGGGGCACGCTGGTGTTCAACTACGGACGCTCCGAGGTGCGCAACTTCCTGGTCGCCAACGCCATTTTCTGGCTAGAGGAATTCCACGTCGACGGGCTGCGGGTGGACGCGGTCGCGTCGATGCTTTACCTCGACTACTCGCGCAAGGAAGGCGAATGGACGCCCAACGCCTACGGCGGGCGGGAGAACCTCGACGCGATCTCATTCATGCAGGAGGTCAACGCCACCTGCTACAAGAGGGTGCCGGGCATCATGATGATCGCCGAAGAATCGACCGCCTGGCCAGGGGTCTCCCGGCCGGTGTACCTCGGCGGCCTTGGGTTCGGTTTCAAGTGGAACATGGGCTGGATGAACGACACCCTCGAGTACATGCGCCACGATCCCGTGCACCGCTCGTATCACCACAATGAGCTGACGTTCTCCCTTATCTACGCCTTTTCCGAGAACTTCATCCTGCCGCTTTCGCACGACGAGGTGGTGCACGGCAAGGGCTCGCTGCTCGGGAAGATGCCCGGCGATGAATGGCGGCGGTTCGCGAACCTGCGCGCGCTTTACGGCTACATGTGGGCGCATCCGGGAAAGCAGCTTCTGTTCATGGGCTCCGAATGGGGCCAGGGCAATGAATGGTCGGAGACGAACGGGCTCGACTGGTGGGTGCTCAAGTACGACTACCACTCCGGCGTGCAGCGCCTGGTCCGCGACCTGAACGCGGTGTACAAGAAGTTCCCCGCGCTGTGGTCGCAGGACTTCACGCCTGACGGCTTCTCCTGGATCGACGCCAGCGACGCGCCGGGCAACGTGATCTCCTTCCTGCGGTTCGGCTCGCAGGAAAGCGGGGTGCCGGTGCTGGCGTGCGTCGCGAACTTCTCCGCGATGCCGCACAACGACTACCGCGTCGGCCTGCCGCTCAGCGGCACGTGGCGGGAGGTGCTCAACACCGACAGCGCCGACTACGGCGGCAGCGGCATGGGCAACCTCGGCGTCGTGGAGGCGGTACCGAAGCCCTGGCACGGCCGTCCGGCCTCGGCCTCGATCGTGCTCCCGCCGCTCGGCGTCCTCTGGCTCACCCACGACTAACACCCGAACCGAGCGGAGCAGGTCGGTTACGCTTGCGCTTGTGCAGACGTGGGAGGCGATCCGGTCGCGGCGCAACGTGCGGTCCTTCGAGGACAGGCCGATCGCAGACGACCACCTTGACGAGATTCTCGAGTCCGGCCGCAGGTCGCCGTCCTCGCAGAACTGGCAGCCGTGGGACTTCATCCTGGTCCGCCACCGGGACCAGCTCCTGCAGCTCTCACATGTGTGGCGAGGCGCAGGCCATGTGGCGCACGCGGCGGCCGCGATCGCGCTGATCGCGCCACTGCCCACCGACGAGCGGGAGCGGAACCGCCTGCAATACGACCTCGGCCAGGCCACGATGAGCATCATGCTCGCCGCGGCCAGCCTCGGCATCGGCAGCGGGCACGCCGGCGTCACCGACCAGGACATGGCACGCGGCCTGCTCGGATTCCCCGACGGCAGGTTCTGCGCCTACCTGATCTCGCTCGGCTACCCGGCGGACCGGCCGCTCACGCTCATCCGCAACCCGGACCGCCGCCCCTTCGACGAGGTCGTCCACCGCGACCGCTGGTGACCGGCGCACAGCTGACTGGTCCGCTCCGGTCTCGCCGAGGATTATCCGGACCGAAGCGTGGCCGTTCCTTCTGGCCGGAGCAGCGCTGTGGCGCCGCCCCAGGTTAGGGCGGCGCCACGGGCCTCATGGGTCAGTAGACCTTGAGGCTGGTGTAGTCGACGACGAAGTCGGTCTTGTTGCTGCTGTTCTCCGTTCCGGTGAATTTGATCGTCACGGTCTGGCCGGCGTAGGGCGCCATGTTGAGCGTGTGCAGTGCGTAGCCGGTGTTGTGGTTGAGGTTGGAGTAGGTCGCCAGCGTGGCGAGGACGTTGCCTGACTGGTCGAGCACCTGCACCCACAGGTGGTCGAAGGCGCTCACGGTGGTCTGCTCCTGAGTGTCGATGTGCAGCCAGAAGTTGAGGTCGTAATGCGTAGATCCGGCTGGCAGCGTGACGGTCTGGCTGAGGGTGTCGGTGTGCGGGCTGCCGTAACCGTCCAGCCACGCCATGTACGAGCCGACCGCGGCTGGCTCGTCGCTGGTCGCGGGGTCGATCACCCCCGCGGTGGCGGTCCATGGCGCGGTCCCGTTCTCGAAGTCCGGGTTGCCGAGCAGCTGAGCCACTGCGATCATCCACCAGAACTCCACGGTCGAGCTGAACCCGGAGCTGTTGGTCACGGTGATGGTGACGTCGAAGCCAAGTGCGCCTCCGTCCAGGTTTGACCGGGTCGGGGTGCCGGAGATAAGCCCGGTGCTGTGGTTGATGGTCAGTCCGTCCGGCAGCCCGGCCGCGGAGTAGGTCAGCGCCTGGCCCGTGGGGTCGGTGGCGCTGATCTGCAGGCTGGTGGGCGTTGCCACCGTGCCGGTTTGGCTGCCCGGGTCGGCGACCGTGGGCGAGGGCGGGCACACGATGTCCGACCCGGCGTCGAAGCTGCCCACGGAATCGTAGGAAATCACCTGGTAGCAGGGTGCGCTCGGGTTGGGTGAGGTGTCGGTGAAGGTGTTCACTTCACCCGTGCCGGGCTTGCTTAGGCTCGGCTGGTCCGAGGCCTCCGACACCGGCTGCCCGCTGGTCGCGTAGCGGTACACGGCGAAGTTGTCCTCGTTGGTGGACATGTCGGTCCACGTGAGGGTCACGCTGCCGGTGCCGGACTGAAGCGGGTTCAGCACCGGGGCCGTGTCCGGACCTGGGACGTACGCCCGGAGCGTGGCGCCGTTCACCGGACTCCAGGCGCTCCAGGTATCGGGCAGCCAGGCGCCGCTGATTAGCCTCGGGATGGCGTGGGAGTAGCTGTAGAAGACGCTGCCGTCCTGGCCGACGCCGAACATCTCATCCGACCCGCTGCCTCCGGGTTCCTTGACGGCGGCGAAGCCGCCGAACATCGAGCCCGGGATCTGCTCCCAGCCGGTGACCCCCACCAGCTGCTGGAACTGAACGCTGCCGTCGGCCGTCTCAAGCAGGTTCAGCTGGTTGTCCGAGTCGACGAAGGCCTGGATGGCGCGCGGCGCCTGGCCGGAGCCGCCGATCGTGGCGGCCGCCGGCTGAGTCCAGTCCGACCAGTTGCCTGAGGCGAGGATGTCCTCGTCGTTCGCGGCGTTCTGGTGGCGCTCGTAGAGCGCGCCCTCGCCGCTGACCCCGTACAGGGAGATCTTGCCGCCCACGTTCACCGCGCTGACCTGGATCATGTTGGCCCACACGGTCATGGTCTGCCACGGCATCCAGGCGTCGAGTGCCGGGTGGATGTCGCCGTCGGCGGTCGGCTCGTAACTTCCGGCGAACTCGGCTTGCGTGTTGAGCACCTGGTAGCGGCTGACGATGGTGCCACTGGGGGTGGTGCCGAATATCTGCAGCTTGCCGTCGGCGTTGCGGACCACCGACACCGACGTTAGCGGGTTGCTTACGTTGTTCAACTGCGCCCAAGGGGACCAGTTGCCATCGTCATAGGGGTTCTGCTGCCAGCGGGTGTACAGGTGCCCGATGCGGTCGAGCGCGAACACCTGCACCCGCCCGTCATAGGTGGCTGCCGAGGCGAGCGACTTGACCGGGACGCCGGGGCCGTCGAATGGGGTCCAGCCGCCGAACGAGGCGTTGCCGGCCGGACTGTCCGAGTTGCTGGTGTTCAGCACGCCCCGCACGAGCGAGCCATCGGGCGTGACGCCGAACACGTCGATCGGCCGGTAGATCTGATCCGTCGCCGTCTCGGCCGTCATGGTGACCGGCTGACCAACCGGCCCCGCCAGCGGGGCCAGGCGCTGCAGTGTCGCCTCGGCGATCGGGAAGCTGGTGTCCGCCATCGCCTGCTGGTAGGCGACCGAGAAGTCGTCCCACACGTTCGCCGGCCACGCGATGTGGGCGTGGCCGCAGACGAAGATCCCCGCGCAGAAGTCGATCAGGCCGTCTCCGGTCACCTCCCACGGAAGCGTGCCGGTGTGGGCCCCTGACGGGAAGTAGGTGATGTCGTGCGCCGAAGTCGAGTGGGTCATGTAGTTGTAGCAGGCGCCGTGCCCCTGGACCGGGGCCTCGCCGCCCGTGCCGGGGATGGGGTTACTCGTCGTCGGGAGCAGGATGTCGTTGTAGACATCACCGTCATCCGAGGTGATGCCGCACGTGGGCTGCATCTGCGCCTTGGTCAGCAGCGTGGTGAAGGCGTTGATGATGTACGTGGTGGTGATGTCTGTGGGCTGACCCTCGAACCGCCTGGTCGCCAGCGCGATCGGCCCGCCGGTGCCGAGCGCGACGCCGAGGCCGTCGATCCCCGAAGGGGACGTCTCGGCGCTGATCTCCTCCATGCTCAGCGACACACACTGGTCGGCTTCCTGCTGGAGGGTGGCCAGGTGGGCCTGGTCATCCGTGGTGATGCTCTCGAAGTCGGCGATGGCGTCGTCGCAGTGGCTCTTGGCGTCCCCGGTCACCGTGGCGTCGATCTGCTGGGTGACTGCCGAGGCTGTCTGCGTGATCGCGTTCTTGATCTGATCAAGATCGCTTAGCTTCGGATTGCTGAGATAGTCGATGAGTCCGTCGTAAACGGTCTTCAAGGCGGTTACATCGCCTGCCACCCCGCCGACCGTCCCGAGGATCGGGATCGGGTCGTCGGCCCGCGCCGGGCTCGCGGTCGGGATTGACAGTCCTATGCCGGCCGTCAGCAGTGCCACGGCGATGCCGACAGCCGCAAGGCTGCGTTTCACGTGCTCTTCCCCTCGTAAAAGCTGGACCCCAGGTGGTCCAGTCGCAAATCCGATAATTGCGACCGGGCTAAAACGAAGCTGAAGCGACGCTGAAACGCCCAGGTAGGGCTATCGCAGGCGTACTGTCGCAGTCTGGCTGTTCCATGATCGCGAAAACATTGGCACGCTGTAATGATTTGTCCCCGGTTTCTGTCGTGATAGCAGCAGAAACCGGGGACAATCCGAACCGTCACTGATCAGCCGGAGCCTTCGATCCCGTCGCTGCTGTGCCCCGTGCCCTGGATCCCGTTGCTGCTGTGTCCCGAGCCCTGAATCCCCGCCACGGCGTGCACGCCCGGCCCGGATTGGTGCGCGGCGACCGCCCCGGCGGCCGCGGCTGCCATCGCGATCGCGACTGCCGCCAGCAGCCTGCGCCAACCGAGATCCTTCACTGTCGTGCTCAAGCCAGCCTCCATGACCGTGAGTATGGGCACCACACCCCGCAGCGCCCGCCTATGGTTCGTTCTCACGTCGTAGCGTTTCGCATCGAAAGATCATCAGCAATGTCCGAAACGCTCAAATTCATGATCACGAAAGATTTTCGCTCCTATAGCGTGATTAATTTACGGCTAGAAAAAACTCTTCGCGATCATGGAAAGCCGAGCCGAGGTGTTGGGGTGGAAAGCCGAGCCGAGGTGTTGGGGTGGAAAGCCGAGCCGAGGTGTTGGGGTGGAAGCCGAGCCGAGGTGTTGGGGTGGAAAGCCGAGCTGAGGTGTTGAGGTGGATGGCGAACACGCAGGCTCATGTGACCTCGACGATTCGCGCTTCGAGCAATGCACCGCTCTCGACGCGGAGCACGCCGAGCGTGCCGTGCGGCTGGCGGCGCCGGTCGGTAGGCGAACCCGGGTTGAAGATCCGGAACCCGTCGCCGCCGATGTCCAGCGGGATGTGCGAGTGCCCGAACACGACCAGGTCCGCCGCCGGGAACATGGCCCGCATGCGGGCCAGCCGGCCCGTCGCGGTGCCGCTGTCGTGAATCATCGCGACCCGAAAGCCGTCGACGGTGATCGCGGCGGTCTGCCCAGCACCCCAGGCGGCGACATCCGGGCCGTCGTTGTTGCCGGCGACCGCCGTCACCGGCGCGTACTGCGATAGCTCGTCGAGCACGGAAGCGGTGCACACGTCACCGGCGTGCAGGATCAGGTCAGCCGAGCGCAGGTGCGAGGCGACAGCGGGCGGGCAGGACTTCCACCGCCGCGGCGCGTGCGTGTCGGCCAGCGCCACTATCCGCACGCCAGGCACCTCTGGGCACGCCGCCCGCCAGAGCGCGGATGCGTTACGCGACGCGCCGCGGCCCCTGTCCCGGCTGCTGTATCGACGGCAGCACCGTGGTCAGCGCGCCGCTGGCCTTGGCGACCTCCGTCCGCGCTCTTTCCTCGTCCCTGGCCTTGTCCTCGGCTCTGGCCGCCGCGACGGCCAGCCTGATGGCGGCGTTCCGGCGTCTGCGCCCGGTCCTGACGGCACGCAGAGCGCGGTCGAGGAGGAACAGCAAGCCCGCGATGAGGAGGACGGCGACGACGAGCAACACGTACATGCGCATCAGGTTCCATGAGACGAAAAGGACAAACGGATCGTGCGATTTGCGTCTGAGGGATTGCGTTCACCCTATCAGCATCCCGAGCAGCCACCCTGGGCCGGCCACGGCCGCGCCCGCGGCCGCGCATCGCCGCCGCAGCTCACGATCCGCCGTCACGACCAGGCATTCCCCGTCCGCCGAGGCGACCTCGCCGACGATCGCGTCGTCCCCCGACCCCGGCGCCGACACCACGCGGATGTGCGCCTGGGCGGCCTGGGCGGCGGCGTCCCGCGCGCGCCCCTCGAGGACAACCACCCACGCGCCGGGGGCGGCAAGGCCAGCCGGCATCCGATCGGCGGGAACCCCGCGCTCCGCCAGTGCCGCCACCTCGCGGCACAGCCGAAGCGCCGCACCGGCCCGGTCGCGCCACCAGCCGTCGGCCCGGGCACCCATCACATTGGCCACATCGACCACTACCGTGACCATGGGCACATGATCGTCAATCGCCGACACCCCCAGCGGTTCAGGTATTAGAGACGATCTTGCGCCACGCGTAAGCTGACCGCATGGCAGACGCGAACCCCGCCGCCATGGCGGGACCGTCCGGGGGGACTGTGGCCAGCCAACTCACCGGACAATTCACCAAAATGCGGCAGCGCCGGACCGGACCACTGATCCTAGAGCTCGACCTGACCGAGGGCATCGCCGAGGGGCCACCGCAAGACCCGGTGTCGGCGCTTCTCACGCTCCGCCGGACGCGCCTTCCCGACTTGCTCGAAGGCCTGCGACGGGCCGCCAAGGACGACCGGGTCCGCGCGCTCGTGGTCAAAGTGGGCGGCAGCCGGATCGGCCTGGCGACGATCCAGGAGCTTCGCGGCGCGGTCAAGGAGTTCAGGCAGTCAGGAAAGCCGACGATCGCCTGGGCGGAGACCTTCGGCGAGTTCGTACGCGGCAACCTGCCGTACTACCTTTCTACCGGTTTCGACCGGATCTACCTGCAGCCGTCGGGCACGCTCGGCCTCACCGGGGTAGCTGTTGAGCAGGTCTTCCTGCATGACGCGCTGACCAAGCTCGGCATCGACTTCCAGAGCGCCAAGCGACACGAATACAAGTCCGCCGCCGACCAGCTCACCGAGACCGGGTTCACCGGCCCAGCCCGCGAGGCGGCGCAGCGGCTCACCGAATCTGTCGCCGAGCAGCTCACCGAGGCCATCGCCGAAGGCAGGCACAAGACACTCCAGGAGGCACGCGAACTGCTCGACCGCGGCCCGTTCCTCGCACAGCAGGCGCTGGCTGAGGGCCTAGTCGACGGGCTCGCCTACCGCGACGAGGTCTACGACCGGCTGCACAAGGAGGCCGGGCCCGACGCGACGCTGCTTTACCTGCAGCGTTACCAGCGCTCGCACGCGCTGGCCGAACTGTCCCGCCGCCTGCCGAAAGGCCCGCACGAGCGGTTCGTGGCCATGATCTACGCGCACGGCGCCATCAGGCACGGGCGCAGCGGCCGCGGCGCGGGAGGCGGCAGCATGGGCTCGGACACGGTGGCCGCCGCGCTGCGCGCCGCCGCGGGCGACGAGCGGGCACGCGCGATCGTGCTGCGGGTGAACAGCCCGGGGGGCTCCTACACGGCGTCGGATGTGATCTGGCGCGAGGTCGTCCGCGCACGCGCGGCCGGGAAGCCGGTCGTGGTGTCGATGGGCGACGTGGCCGGATCCGGCGGCTACTTCATATCCGCGCCGGCCGACGTGATCGTCGCCCAGCCCGGGACGATAACCGGCTCGATCGGCGTGATACTCGGCAAGCCGGTGCTGCGGGACATGTTCGGCCGGGCCGGAGTGAACACGGAAACCGTGCGGGAGGGCAGCGAGAACGCGACGATGTTCTCGTCTTCGCGCCCGTTCTCCGAGGACGAATGGGACCGGATCAACGCCTGGCTCGACGCCGTTTACGCCGACTTCACGCAGAAGGTCGCGGCCGGACGGCGCATGTCCGCCGAGCGGGTGCACGAGCTGGCCAGGGGCAGGATCTGGACGGGTGCCGACGCGGTCGCCAACGGCCTGGCGGACGAGACGGGCGGCATACGCGACGCGATTTCCATCGCCAAGCGCCGCGCGGGGCTGCCCGACAGCGCCGCGGTCCGCCTCTATCCCCGGCTCGGCCCGCTCGACCAGCTGCGCCCCGCCGAGTCAAGCGAGGCGCGTCCAGCCGCCGCCCCGGCGCTGAGCCCGGCGAGCGTGCTCGCCGCCGTGTTCCAGGAGGGCTGGGGCCCGGCGTGGCAGATCGCGGCCCGCGCGGGCTTGCCGCCGTACGGACCGCTCACCCTGCCCGGTTTCTGGCAAATCAGTTGACCGAACGGAGCCGTGGCGCTTCCCCCGCGCAACCGCCGCTGCCCGAGGTACCGACCTTGGGCGCGGCGGTGCGGGAGACGGCCGGCGGCGTGCTCGCGGGCGCGCTGTCGGCGTGGGCGGCTGGCGTCACGCTCGTCACGATCGCCGATGGACGGGACGACATCGGCACGACAGTCAGCGCGTTCTGCCCCGTGTCGCTTGATCCGCCGCTGGTGCTGATCTCGCTCATCGCGACCTCGTATCCGGCTGAAGTGCTGAGCAGGCCTTCGCTGCCCGCGCAGCGGTTCGCGGTCACCCTGCTTTCGGCGGCGCAGAAGACCCTGGCTGGCCGGTTCGCCGCTGCGGGACGGCCAAGCGCGCGGCTGCTGCTCGACGACGTGCCGCACGCCCGCGGCGCGGACTCGGGCGCGCTGATCCCTTCCGGCGGGCTGGCCGCCCTTGAGTGCTCGGTCGCCCGCCGTGTCCCGGCGGGCGACCACCTGCTTGTGGTCAGCGAAATCACCGCGATCGCCTACGTAGCGGAGGCAGGGGATCCGCTGATCCGCTTCCGCGGGGGCTACCCGGTGCTCTGACGCGGAAAAGCAGGCACAATAGAATCCGTCCCGCGCCCGCGGAATATTCGCTCCGTTCTGGGGGTGAAGGGTAGATGGAAAGCCGCGAAACCGAGCTCGGCCTCACCCGGGTACGGATACAGGAGCTCCGGTCGCGCGCGGCGGAGCTCGGCGAACGCAACCGCGAACTCAGTGCGCGCAAGCAGCCGAGCGGTTCGTCCGCGGACGACCTGGTGCGCGCGCAGGAACGCGCTGCCCTCGCCCGCACCCGCGCGATCCAGGCGCATGAGCGTGCGGCCACGGCATACCTGCGGTCCGCCGCCGCGCACGAGGCGGTGGCGGATCGTCACGAAATGCTGGCCGCCGAGGGTTTCGGCGACCCCGACGAGCACCGGCGGCTTGCCAGCGAGCACCGCGAGATGTGCGCCGAGGACCTGAAGGCAGGAAATTTTGTCCGCGCTTTCCTCCTCGATGTGTAATCCCGCGATACCAGGGGAGTAGGGCCGCATGACGCACGGCCGGGACGTCGTCGTGGTGGCCGCGTCAGCGGGCGGATTGCAACCGTTGCGGGCCATGCTGGCCGCGCTGCCCGCGGACTTGCCCGCGGCAGTGCTCGTTGTGCTGCACGTTCCCGCCAGCGGCGGCCGTACCTTGCCCAAGATCCTCGACCGGGCCGGACCGCTCGCCGCGGCGGGCGCGGTCGACGGCGAGCCGCTACTTCGCGGGCGGGTATACGTCGCGCCCCCGGACCGGCACCTGCTCGTAGTTGAGAACAAGGTGCGGCTGTCCTGCGGCCCGCGGCAGAACGGGGTGCGCCCCGCCGCCGACCCGCTGTTCCGCAGCGCGGCGCTGCACGCGGGCCAGCGCACGACCGCTGTCGTGCTCAGCGGGACGCTGGACGACGCCGCGCTCGGCAGCGCCACCGTGGAGCGGCGCGGCGGCCGCGTCCTCGTCCAGGATCCCGGCGAGGCGGACTACGAGAGCATGCCGCGCAGCGCTATCGCCGCGACCAAGCACCCGGTCGTGCTGCCTGCCGTGAACCTGGGCAGGTGGGTCAGCGGTCTCGCCGCCGGGACCGGCGGCCCGGGATCAGAGGACGGAGAACAGCGGCCGATGGCCACCGAGTCCGACGCGGTGCTCGACGCGGAGCTGGCGGAGGAGATCAGCGGCCTGCTGGCAGGCAACCCTGAGACCAATACGGCGAGCCGCGCATACAGTCAGCTGAGCTGTCCCGACTGCGACGGTCCGCTGTACAGCTCGTTCAACGACGGCGCGCAGACGTTCGACTGCCTGGTAGGCCACCGCTGGTCCCCGCAGGCCCTGTTCGAAGAGCAGTCGGCGTCTGTGGAGCGGGCACTCTGGCTGGCCGTCCGGGTGCTGGAACAACGAGGCAAGCTGGCCGGCCGGCTCTCCGCCGCCGCGCGGGAGCGCAGCCACCCGCTCACGGCCGACCAGTTCGGCACGGTGGAGGAGGAGGCGCGGCAGGCGGCCCAGGCCATCCGCGAGGTGGCCAGCGGGCTGATCACCGAGGTCCGCCCGCAGCCAGGGGATGGCGCCGCGCACGCCGGCGAAGCGGAGGGACAGGTCGCAGTTCGCTGGACGCGGGCGTAAGCTCCAGCCTGTGGTACCGACGGAACCCGACGAAGATTTTGACGAGCTGCTCCAGATGCTCAAGGACACTCGTGGCTTCGACTTCACCGGATACAAGAAGTCGACACTGCAACGAAGGATTCGCCGCCGCATGTCCATGGTGGACGTCACCACCTTCAGTGAGTATCGCGATTACCTGGAACTGCAGCCGGACGAGTTCAGCCTGCTGTTCGACAGCATGCTGATCAACGTGACGAGCTTCTTCCGCGACCCGCTCGCCTGGCAGGCGCTGCGCGACAAGGTGCTGCCAGAACTGCTTTCCGCCAAGTCCGCCAAGTCGCCGATCCGGGTGTGGAGCGCCGGCTGCGCGACTGGCGAAGAGGCGTACACGCTCGCCATGGTCCTGACCGAGGCGATCGGCCCGGACCAGTTTCGGGAACGCGTGAAGATCTACGCCACGGACCTGGACGAGGAGGCGCTACAGCAGGCGCGCGCCGGGACGTACGAGACGCGCGCCCTGGCCGATGTGCCGGAGCAGCTCAGGGACGTCTATTTCGAGGCGGCGGCCGGGACTAAACGCGCATTCCGCCGCGACCTGCGCCGACAGGTCATATTCGGGCGTAACGATCTGACCCGGGATGCCCCGATCTCAAGGGTCGACCTGCTTGCCGCCCGGAATACCCTGATGTACTTCAACGCGGAAGCCCAGGCAAATGTCATCAGGAGATTCCACTTCGCGCTGTCCAATCCGGGGTATCTCTTCCTCGGCAAGGCCGAGATGCTGCTCAATCACGCCGACCAGTTCGTCCCCGTTGACCTGCGCAAGCGATTGTTCCGCAAGATCTCGGCGGCTGCCGCCGATCCGGTTGGGGTCGGCGGGTGGAGCGAAGTGATCAGCAGGGAGCCCTCGGGAGGCCGGATAGAGACCGCAGCCCTGGCATCAGGCCCGGTGGCGCAGCTCGCGGTCGACCTGAACGACCGGCTGCGCGTGGTCAACGCTGCCGCCGAGACGCTGTTCAACCTCCGCCCGCGCGACACCGGCCGGCCGTTCCAGGACCTTGAGGTGTCCTACCGGCCGGTCGAGCTGCGCTCCCGGATAGAGCAGGTGCGCAATGAGCTGCGGCCGATCGAGCTGCACGACGTCGAGTGGCTGCGCCCGGGCGCGGAGGCGAACTACTTCGACGTGTCGATCGTGCCGCTGTTCGCCGGCCCCGGCGACCTGACGGGCACGGGCATCAGCTTCATCGATGTCACACGGTACCGGCGGGTGCGGGATGAGCTCGCGTACGCCAACACCGAGCTCGAGCGCGCCTACGAGGAACTCCAGTCGCTGAACGAGGAGCTGGAGACCACCAACGAGGAACTCCAGTCCACCAACGAGGAACTGGAGACCACCAACGAGGAACTCCAGTCCACCAACGAGGAACTGGAGACGATGAACGAGGAGCTCCAGTCCACCAACGACGAGCTGCAGGGGATCAACGAGCAGCTCCGCGGGCGAACCGAAGAACTGGACCAGACGAACAGCTTCCTCGGCTCGGTGCTGCGCAGCCTTGGCAGCGCGGTGATCGTGCTCAACGAGGAGCTGCGGGTCCAGGTCTGGTCGCCGGGCGCCGAGGACCTGTGGGGCCTGCGCCCGGAGGAGGCCGAGTCCCGTGAGTTGCTGTCGCTGGACATTGGCCTGCCCGTCGTGGAGATCGCGCCCAAGCTGCGGCGGGCGGTGCGCGATGATCCGTCCGGCGATGGCGCGGGGTTGCCGGTCCACAATGTGACGGCCGTCAACCGCCGGGGCAAGACGGTTGAGCTGCAGATCGCGGCGTCGCCGTTGCGCACTGAGGAGGGCGCTATCAGTGGCGTGATCCTGGTGATCGACCAGAAGTCAGTCTGACCCGTCGCGGTACGCGGGCGGCGGCTGGGGAGTCGCTGGACATGCCGCCGGTCTCAAGGTGCCTGGCGGCCATGAGCGCCGGTGCGCTGGCTACCCGTCAGCGGGTTTGAACGTGCCGCCGATGTCAAGGTAACGGGCCGCCATCTCGCGGTACCGGCGGGCGGCGTCGGTGCAGTCCTGCGCTTTGCGGCCGAGCAGCGCGTCGCCGGCGCCACCGTCGATGGCCAGATACTTCGCCGCGGCCTTGTCGAGCGCGCTCGCCGCCCGCAACAGTCCCGCGGCCACCCGCTCGGTGGCGTCGCTGAGATGCTGCCTGGCCTCGCTGGCGCGGGTGGCCGCTCGCTCAGCGCCCGCCGGGCCAGCCTGGCCGCCATGCAGGCCAGCGCCGAGCTCCTCGCGCCGGCGAGCCGCGGACCTGGCGCGGCTGGCCGCCTCGCCAGCGCGGCGGCCGGCCTTCGCCGCCGCTTCCGCCAGGTCGTGGGCCGCGGGCTGCGGCGGTGATCCGGGCGTCCGGGGCAACTCGCGGCGGGCGTCGAGGTACTCCTTCCGACGCCGCGCTGCGGCCCCGTCGGGCAGATCGAGGGCAGCCGCGAGCGACTCGTAACACATCCCGCTGCCCAGCGCGGCGTCGAGTACCTCGGTCTCCAGGCAGTCCAGTTCCAGGCGCATCGACTGCACAAGCACCAAGGCCATCCCGATGCTGAGCGCGTCGACCGGCCGGCCCGTCCGGTGCTCATCAATAACGGCGTTTACGGCCTGCGTGTCCGACAGCGGGCGTTTTTCCAGCTCCCAGAGCAGCCGGTCCACACCGGCGGCGTACCCGCTGGTCAGGTGCCTGCGCGAGGCGGTGACCATGGCCGGGTCAGGGGCCTGGAAATCGGCGTCCTCACGAGCCATTTCACCACCCCCCTCCGAGTGGTCGGCATTTCAGACAACCTGTGGCGTATTGGTACGGTCACCGGATGTCATCGCTTCTAAGCTAGCGTCGCCGGGCACCACTGGGAAGAGCGCTGTTCGCGCGGACTCGTCAGGATCCGCTTTCAAGTGCGCTGGCTATGGCCGCCGCTGGCGTCAGGAGCAGGGTCCGCCGCTGACGAAGCCGATCTCGCTGCTGACGCTGGTGTCGACGTACCAGTGACCCGAGCGCTCGGCGGCCGCGAACCACTGCGTCCCCGCGCTGGCCGGCGGGGTGATGGGCACCGCCTGGCCGCCAAAGCTAGCCTTGGCGGTCACCGTGAACCGGACCGTCGCCCTGCCGCTGCCCGCCGGCTTGACCGAGACGATACGGAACGACTTAACGGAGAACGTCGGCGCGCCCCGCAGGCTGGAGGTCACGCACGACCGCTGGGCGGGCAGTACCGTCCGCGCGACCGCCGCCGGGTCGTTGCGCCCGAGCGCGGCCCAGAACGCGGCCACGGCCTGTCCTGCGGCCGCCGCCTGCGCCGGGGTAAGCGAACCCGAAACTGGCGGCGCCGACATGGGAGGCGGCGGCACAGGCAGCGCCGACATGGACGGCGCCGGGACGACAGATGAGATGCTGCCGTTCGACGATGAGCTGCTGATGCTCGATATCGCTCCGCCAAAGGCCTGCGACATGCTGACGACCTGCGCGGCGGGCGGCGCGGACACGTTGACCGGCACGCCGAAGTCGTAGAAATCGGTCGACTGCACCAGCCGGCTGCCTGGGGGCATCGCGGACGAGTCGGACTTGCCGCCTGGCATGCGCAGCGTCAGCGTCAGGCGGCGCACCTGGTTCTGGCCGTCCACCCAGACGTCGACGGGAATCGTGCCCTTACCGAAGATCTGCGTGAACGCAGCGCGTCCCCAGCCGGGGACCTTGCCCGCGGCCTTCGCCGGGTCGATGTTCACCTGGTACCCGGTCACGGGCACGCCGCGGATGGTGCCCGGTCCCAGCTTCCGCTCGCTGCCTGCGATCGCCGTTAGCGAGGCGAGCAGGTCGGCCGGGCTGGCACCACCTGTCAGTTGCCCGACCGCGCCGGCCTCGGCCCCCCCGGGGAGTCCGGAGAACTCAATCCAGGTCTTACCGTGCGGCAGCGCCATGCCGCTGCCGCCGGAGAACTTGATATACGACTTCGGCGGCACCAGGAGCTCCGTTATCCCGATGGGCGCCTTCATGGTGAGCATGCCGCGTGAGTGCGCGAAGTCGAAGATGCCGGTCTGGGTGAACGACACCGTCATGCCCTGCATCTGCATCGTGATCGTGGACGCGATGCGGGTGGTCTCCGCCGCTGTCTTGGTCACCGCGGCCGAGAGTGTGTCGGTCTGCCCCGCGTGTACCGTGCCGCAGCCGGTCGCCAGCATGCCGACTCCGGCCAAGGCCACTAGATATCTGACACCCCGCACGGTGCCGCCTTTCGCCCGCCACCCGTTCCGCGCATCAAGCATGACGCACGAACGCATTGCGCCACAATCCAGCATGCTCATTCGTAACCTGCCGCGGGCGCTGCTAAGCCGTAGCCGGCGCGCCGGCCCGATTTCCAGACGGCGCGCACTAGCGGCACGCCCGGTCGGTAGGCCAGGTGGGCATGAGACGGGGCGTCCAGCATGATCAGGTCGGCCCGCGCGCCAGGCGCCAGGTAGCCGACGTCGGTTCGGCGCAGCGCCCGCGCGCCGCCAGCGGTCGCTGCCCAGACGGCCTCGCGCGTTGTCATGCGCATGTCGCGGACCGCGAGAGCCACGCAGAACGGCATGCTCGTGGTGTAGGAGGACCCGGGGTTGCAGTCGGTCGCCAGCGCGACCGTCACCCCCGCGCCGAGCAGGCGGCGGGCGTCCGGGTACGGCTGCCTGGTGCCGAACTCGGCGCCGGGCAGCAGCGTGGCCACCGTGGCTGAGGACGCCAGCGCGTCCACGTCAGGGTCGGTGAGGAACGTGCAGTGGTCGGCGGACGCCGCGCCCAGCTCGACCGCGAGCAGCACCCCGGGCCCGGGACCGAGCTGGCTCGCGTGGATGCGCGGGATCAGCCCGGCCGCCTGGCCAGCGGTGAGCACGGCGCGTGCCTCGTCGGCGCCGAACGCGCCGCGTTCGCAGAAGACGTCGACCCACCGCGAGTGCGGCGCGCACGCCTCGAGCATCGGCCCGCAGACGAGCTCCACGTACCGGCCGGCGTCACCGTCGAACTCCGGGGCGACCACATGCGCGCCCAGGAACGTGACCTCCGGAGTAACCTCGGCCGCCAGCGCGACCGACCGCCGCTCGTCGGCGACGGTCAGGCCGTACCCCGACTTGCACTCGAACGTGGTGGTCCCCTGCCTGAGCATCTCCCCCGCGAGCCGGTGCAGTCCGGCGCGCAGCTCGGCATCGGTGGCCGCGCGCGTGGCGGCCACGGTGGACCTGATGCCGCCGGCCGCGTAGGAGCCGCCCGCCATCCGCGCCGCGAACTCGGCGCTGCGGTCGCCGGCGAACACCAGGTGCGCGTGCGAGTCGACGAACCCCGGCAGCACCGCCCGGCCGGCCGCGTCGACGAGGGCATCGGCGGCGGGCGCCCGCGCCGATGGTCCGGTCCACACGACTCGCTCGTCCTCGACGACCAGTGCCGCGTCGCTGATAGCCGCGAACGCGCCCGGTCCGCCTTCCTCGCCGTCCGCGGCGGGAGGGAAGTTCGTGACTAGCTCGCCGATCCGCGTGATCAGCAGGCTGCCGGCCACCGTCGGCGCCCCTTAGGAGAGCACCGCGCGGACCGCGGCGGTGAGCTCACCGGGCACGTCGTCCACCAGCAGGTGGCGCCCGTCACGGACCACGTCGACGCCCGAGGCGACCACGTCGCGCACGTCCGCCGCGGTCCCGGCGGCGAACAGCGCGGTCAGCGCGTCGCCCGCCTCCGCGCCGGAAAGCCGCGGGCCGTCCAGCGAGACGGTGACCAGGTCGGCGTACGCGCCGGGCACGATCTCCCCCGCGTCCGGCCAGCCCAGGCACGCGTGCCCGCTGACCGTCGCGGCCGCCGCGAGCTGCGCGGCGGTGAAGTGGCCGCGCCTTCTGCTCACCAGGCGCTGCGATAGTTCCATCCACCGCGCCTCCTCGAGCAGATCGATCGCGCTGTGTCCGTCACTGCCAAGCGACAGCGCGCACCCGGCGGCGGCCAGTTCTGGCGCCGGGCCGACGCCGTCCGCGAGATCTGCCTCGGTGACAGGGCACATGCACACGGAGGCCTGCGATCCGCCAAGCAGGTCGATGTCGCGCGCGGTCAGGTGCGTGGCGTGCACCATGGTGGATCGCGGGCCGAGCGCGCCGGCCTCGTAGAGGACTTCCGCGGGCGTGGCATCGAACGCGGCGCGGGTTTCCGCGTTCTCCAGGGGCTGCTCCGACAGGTGCGCGTGCACCGGCGCGCCGCGCGCGTGCGACCAGGCCATGACCACTGGCATCTGGTCGGGCGGCACCGCCCGCACGGAATGGATGGCGGCGCCGACACGCGCGTGCGGACTCACCATGCCGTGCGGGTCAGCGCCGAACGCGGCGACGCGCTCAGCCCAGGCCGCGGCGGATCCATCGCCAAACCGCAACTGGACGCCCTCGAGCGGTCGCGGCACCCCGCCTGGCTCGAAGCCGGCCGCCAGGTAGCAAGTGTCCAGCAGGGTTATCCGCAAGCCCGCCGCGCCGGCGGCGGCGATCAGCCGCCTGCCCTGCTCGTTCGGGTCGGCGTACCGGGTGCCGCCCGGACCGTGATGCAGGTAGTGGAACTCGCCAACGCAGGTGATCCCGGCAAGCGCCATCTCCGCGTAGACGGCGCGGGCAAGCGCCTGGTAGCTGTCCGGGTCGAGGCGTTCGGCGACGGCGTACATGCGCTCGCGCCAGGTCCAGAAAGAATCGCCGACCGGTGATCCGCGTAGCGCCCGGTGGAAAGCGTGCGAGTGCGCGTTCGCCAGGCCAGGCAGCGTCAGGCCGGGCAGCCGGATCGTCCCTGGCGGCACCTGGGCGGACGGGGTGCCGGGGGTGACGGCGGTGAACCGGTCCCCCTGGGCCTCGATTAGCACGTCGGTGGCCAGGCCGCCGCCGTTGCCGCGGGCCAGCCACGCCTGTTCGGCATGCCACCAGCGCGGCGTTGTCATGCTCACATCATCGCGTAGCGAGCCACCGGTGGCGGTTAGCGGGTGGCCAATAGAATTGGCTCGTGAGGATCACCGATCGCGCTGACAAGCAAGTCCAGGGACACCTTCCCGGCCACGAGCACCGCGACGTGTCCGGCGGGTGGCTGCGGCCTGCCGTATTCGGCGCGATGGACGGGCTCGTGACCAACGTGTCCCTGATCGCCGGCGTCGGCGGCGGCGGCGGGTCACAGCACGCCATCGTGCTCACCGGGCTAGCCGGCCTCGCGGCCGGCGCTTTCTCCATGGCCGCGGGCGAGTTCGTCTCGGTCTCGTCGCAGAACGAGCTGATCCACGCCGAGGTGGACAAGGAGCGGCACGAGCTGGCCAACAACGCGGTCGCCGAGCAGGCCGAGCTCGCGGGCATGCTCCGCCGCCGCGGGGTCAGCGCGGTCACCGCGCGGCAGGCCGCCGCCGAGATCTCCGCCCACCCGGAGAAGGCGCTGGCCGTCCACGCGCTTGAGGAACTCGGCGTCAATCCATCCGAGCTGCCGTCCCCAGTGGTCGCCGCGGGCGCGTCGCTCGCCGCGTTCGCGGTCGGCGCCGTCGTGCCGCTGCTCCCCTACGCCCTCGGCTTCGACTCCCTGTGGGTGGCGCTCGGCCTGTCCGCGCTCGCCGCGGTCGTCGGCGGCGGCCTGGTCGCCAGGCTGACCAGCAGGCCGTTCTGGCGCGGGGCCCTCCGCCAGCTAATCCTCGGCATCCTGGCCGCCGGCATCACCTACCTCATCGGCCGCGCCGTAGGCGGCCTAGCCCCCTAACCGCGCGTCGCATGAGGCTGCTGTGGCAGGTGAGGTGCCATGGTCCCGCACCGGGTGAGGTGAATGGCCCATTGCCCTCGCAAGATGAGGTGAATGGCCCATTGCCCTCAATCGCGGGTCGGCGTCCTCGGGGAATCGCGGGTCGGCGTCCTCGGGGAATCGCGGGTCGGCGTCCTCGGGGAATCGCGGGTCGGCGCATCGAGTGGGGTATGCCAGCGCCATAGGCGGACGCGGGTCAGGAGGGGGACGCACGCGGCGGCGGTGACCATCGCGGTTATGTGGCCTACGGCGGACACGTCGAGGCTCATCAGGCCGGCGAAGATCCGTCCGGGGAACACAAGGAGCAGCAGGTCGAGCGCGGCCAGGACGCGCCACCACCGGGACCCGCACAGCAGCGTGACGACCAGGGCGGACACCGCGACGTATGACGGGCCGACGTCGATCAGGTGGCGGAAGCTGGCGGGCAGCGCACCGGACGCGACCCGCCAGGCCACGATGCCCTCGCTGACCAGCGTGCCCACGACGTGCCCGGCCGCGCAGACCACTACCGTTCGCCATCCGCCGACCGCGGCGCACGCGCCGAACATCGCGATCGCGAGCACCGGCAGCCAGGTCAGCAGCGACCTGGCGCCTGAGCTTGTGACGAACGCGGACACCACCAGACTGCCGACCGGGTCATGCTCCAGGTTCGCCACGCTGGTAGACGCCCAGGTCACGAACGAGGCCTGCGCGCGCGCCGAGGAGCGCGTACCAGACTTGGACGACGGTGAAGCACCCCAGGTACACCCACGCGACCGCGTACCGCCGCAGTGTCAGCTCTGCCAGCCGGCGCGGCCACGCGCTCGCCACCCGCACCATGCCCGCAGGCTACGGCGCACCTCCTCCGAACGCGAGACCCCACCCCGCCAAAGAGCGCGTCGTCCCGTGAGCCTCCATGCCCTGCCTGTTCGCGTACCTACCCTTTGGTAATGTTCCGGCTCAGTGAACAGACCACTGCGTATCGCGCTGCTGTCTTACCGCAGCAAGCCGCACTCTGGCGGCCAGGGCGTCTACGTGCGGCACCTGAGCAGGGAACTCGCCGCGCTAGGGCACCACGTCGAGGTGTTCTCCGGGCAGCCCTACCCGGTGCTCGACGACGGTCCGCTGCTGCGCCAGGTGCCGAGCCTGGACCTGTACCGGGACGACGACCCGTTCCGGACGCCGCGGCGTGACGAGATCAAGGGCTGGCCTGACCTGCTCGAGACGGCGATGATGTGGGCTGGCGCCTTCCCTGAGCCGCTGACGTTCAGCATCAGGGCGGTGCGTGCGCTGCGCCAGCGCCCGGGCGAGTTCGACGTGGTGCACGACAACCAGGGGCTCGGCTACGGCATGCTCGGCGTGCCCCGGCTCGGGCTGCCGCTGGTGACGAGCATCCACCACCCGATCACCGTGGACAAGCGGCTCGACCTGGCGGACCGGAGCTTCGTCCAGCGGCTGAACAAGCGCCGCTGGTACGGCTTCGTGCGCATGCAGGGCCGGGTCGCCAGGCACGCGGGACCGCTCATCACCGTCTCGGAAGCCGCTAAGCAGGACATATGCAAGGATTTCCGGGTCAGACCCGCAAGCGTGCACATAGTGCCCCTCGGGGTCGACACCAGGCACTTCCGGCCCCGCCAGGAGCCGCGGGTCAGCGGCCGGATCGTGACGGTCATGAGCGCGGACACCCCGCTCAAGGGCCTGCCCACTCTGCTGAGGGCGCTCGCCAAGCTGGTTACCGAGCGCGACGTTCATCTCGTCGTCGTCGGCACGCCGTCGGCGGCCACCAAGAAGCAGGCGGCTCAGCTCTCGCTCGGCGACAAGGTGACGTTCACCGGCGGGCTGCCTGACGAGGAGTATTCCAGGCTGCTCGCCTCCGCCGAGGTGGCGGTGATCCCATCCATGTACGAGGGGTTCTCGCTGCCCGCGGTGGAGCACATGGCTTCGGGGACCCCACTCGTCGCTAGCAGGGCCGGCGCGCTGCCCGAGGTCACCGGGGACGCGGCCCTGCTGGTGGCGCCCGGCGACGCGGAGGAACTGTGCGCGACCCTCCGCGGGCTGCACGACCACGCGGCGCGGCGCGAGACGCTGGCCCAGCTTGGCCTGCGGCGGGTCGGCGAGCGGTTCGCCTGGCCCGCCGTCGCGGCCGCGACCGTCTCGCTTTACCGTGGGGTGATCAACGGGGAACTCGCGTGCTGACGGTCGATTTCGGCATGTTGCCGGTGGGACCCGGCGACCGCGTCCTCGACCTTGGCTGCGGCGCCGGACGACACGCGTTCGAGATATACCGGCGCGGCGCGCACGTCGTCGCGGCCGACCTCGACCTCAGCGAGCTGACGCCGGTCAGCGACATGTTCGCCGCCATGCGCGCCGAAGGCGAAGCCGGCCCGCCGGCCGCCGCGGCCGCGCTGACCGCCGACGCCCTGCGCCTGCCGTTCCCTGACGGCGCTTTCGACCGGGTCGTCGCCGCGGAGATCCTCGAGCACGTGCCCGAGGACCTGCGGGCGATGACGGAGATCGCGCGGGTGCTGCGGCCGGGCGGTACCGCCGCCGTCACCGTGCCCGCGTGGCTGCCGGAACGGGTCTGCTGGGCGCTGTCCCGCGAGTATCACGAGGTGCCCGGCGGCCACGTGCGCATATTTACCCGCGCCGAGCTCGCCGCCAAGCTCGCCTGGGCAGGCTTCCAAGTGACAGGCAGCCACCACGCGCACGGCCTGCACTCGCCCTACTGGTGGCTGAAATGCGCGGTCGGCGTCCACGACGACAAGCACCCGGCCGTACGCGGCTACCACCAGCTGCTTGTCTGGGACATCATGCGCCGTCCCGCGCTGACCCGGCTGTCGGAGGCCGCCCTCAATCCGCTCATCGGCAAGAGCCTCGTTCTCTACGCGGAGAAGAAGGGCGATGCTCATGTGGCCGGCTGAGCCCGTTCCCCAGGGCCGGCCGGTACCGCCGGCCGGCATCTTGCAGACCGCGCGGTCCATCGCCGCGGCTCAGCTGCCCTGCGGTGCGATCCCGTGGCCGGACGGGCACGTGGATCCCTGGGACCACGTGGAGTGCGCGATGGCGCTGACGGCGTGCGGCCTGTCCGGGTCGGCCAGGCGCGCGTTCGAGTGGCTGGGCGACACCCAGCGCGCGGACGGCTCGTGGCCGCGGAGCACGCTCGAGGACAAGGTCACCGACCAGGCCGCCGAAGCGCACCATGCCGCCTATGTCGCCGTCGGCGTCTGGCATGAGTTCAGCGTGACCAAGGACGACGAATTCGCGCTGCGCATGTGGCCCGTTGTCCGGGATGCGATCGGCTGGGTGCTGGACCTGCAGGCACCGCGCGGCGAGGTGATCTGGGAGCGCGACGCGGCAGGCAAGCCGGGCGAGTTCGCGCTGCTGTCCGGCTGCTCGAGCATCCTGCAGGGCCTGCGCTGCGCCATCGCGCTGGCCGAACTGTCGGGCGTGCCGCAGCCGGACTGGGAGCTAGCCGCGGTGCAGCTGGGCCACACGGTAGCCTGCCATCCGGAGGCGTTCGCGGACAAGAGCCTGTTCGCGATGGACTGGTACTACCCCGTGCTCGGCGGCGCCATCCGTGACGGCGCCGCCACCGACCGGCTCGCCGAGGGCTGGGACACGTTTTTCGTGCCCGGCGTTGGCGTGCGCTGCGTCAGCGACGAGCCGTGGGTGACGGTCGCCGAGACCTGCGAGCTGGTGCTCGCCCTCGATGCCTGCGGGCTGTCAAGACAGGCCGCCGAGGTATTCGGCACCGTGGCACGGCTGCGCCACGACGACGGCTCTTACTGGACGGGCTGGCAGTACGCCAACTCCGCGCACTTCCCCGCCGAACGCAGCAGCTGGAGCGCGGCCGCCGTGGTGCTCGCCGCCGACGCCCTGACCGGCTTCAGCCCCGGCGCAGGCATCTTCCGTGACATCCCCGTCCCGCTCGACACCAGTGCGCCCGTCGACCCCGAAGCGTGCGGCTGCACCCCAACCTCAGCCGAAGTACGCTAGCCGATGCCGTCTCCGGTTCGTTCCAGGACGCGCAGCGAGCCCTCCTGGCGGACTTCCGTGAACGCGCCTGAGGCCAGTGCCCGCTGGTAGACGCGGAACGGCGCCTGGCCGCCGTCGGCGGGATCGGGGAACACGTCGTGGATGGCCAGCGCGCCGCCGAACGCCACCCAGGGCGCCCAGCCCTCGTAGTCCCACTGGGCGGCGGCGTCGGTGTGCCCGCCGTCGATGAACAGCATGCCGAGCGGGGTCTGCCACAGCCGCGCCACGTCGGCGGACCGGCCGACGACCGCGACCACGTCGTCTTCCACTCCCGCCGCGGCGAGCGTAGCCCGCAGCCTGGGCAAGGTGTCGATCCGCCCGGTCGCCGGGTCCACCAGGTCCGGGTCGTGGTACTCCCAGCCTTCCTGGTGTTCTTCCGATCCCCGGTGGTGATCGACGGTGACCACCTGCTGCCGCATCCCGTGTGCCCGCGCGGCGCGCACGCCGGCGGCCAGGTAGATCGCGGACTTGCCGCAGTAGCTGCCCACCTCGAGCACCGGGCCGACCGCCGCGTAGGACTCGGCCGTCTCGCTCAGCGCCAGCCCTTCCGCGGCCGGCATGAACCCGGTCGCGGCCTCCGCCGCCCGCATAAGGTCCGCGTCCACGGCTACATCCGGTTCAGCACGGACAGCGCCATCCGTGCGGACGGGCGGCGGACGACCGCGGAAAACGAGATCTCGCTGCGGCACATCTTGACGAAGGCCCGCCATCCCTTCGGCGTGGCCAGCCCGGTGTGCACCGCGCCGACGCGCCTGGTGAAGGCGGAGACCAGCACCCGGCCGGCCCGCATGTCCGGGACCAGCACCCGGTTGACCGCGGCGACGTACTCCTCGAGGGAGGCCGCCGCGTCCTGCTGGCAGTCGGACACCGCGGCCTTCGCGGCGAACTCGCCGGCGAGAGCGCCGGACCGCAGCGCGAAGCTGATGCCCTCACGCGTCCACGGGTCGAGCAGCCCCGCCGCGTCGCCCGCGAGGAGCACCCGGCCGGCCCGCAGGCTGGAGTCATCGGCGCGGCACCTGGTCAGGTGCCCTGAGTCCCTGAGCACCTCGAAGGAGCCCAGTTTCAGGCGGTCAACGAACTCGCGCAGGTACTGCCTGGTGGCGTCGCCGTTTCCGCGTGCCGCGATCACCCCGACGGTCAGCCGGTCGCCCTTCGGGAACACCCAGCCGTAGGAGGCCGGAATCTCACCCCAGTCGAGCAGCACCCGGCCGGCCCACTGCCTGCGGACCGGCTCTGGAACGGCTATCTCAAGCTCGAGCCCGAGATCGACCTGGGCGAATCGCGCGCCGACGTGCCGCGCGCTGACACCGGAGGACCCGTCGGCGCCGATGACCACCTTCGCGTTGACCACTGACCCGTCGGCGAGCCTGGCGCTCGCGGCAACTGCCGTCTGGTCAAGCGCCCGGACCGGCGAGCGCTGCTGAACGACCGCGCCGTGCTCGGCGGCGCGGCGCAGCAGTGCCTCGTCGAACTCATCGCGCATCACCATCGTCAGCAGCGGCTTGTCATGCCGGCGGGTGAACTCGCGCTCGCCGCGCAACGTGAACGTCGCGGAGTCGATCTGATCCCTGGCGGGCACGCAGATCTGGCCCTCGACGGCCGCGAGCGACGCGCCGATCAGCCCGCCGCCGCATGTCTTGTACCTGGGATGCTCCGCCCGTTCGAGCACGACGGTCCGCGCCCCGGTCGCGGCGCAGGCGCCCGCCGCGGCCAGCCCGGCCGGCCCCGCGCCGATCACGGCGACATCCCAGTCAGCACATTCCTGCACATCAGCAGCCTAGGCGACGCGGATACGCCCATGAGGAGGCACCACCATCTGGACCCCCGCTACCGAGTACGCCAGGCAATCCGTTTAATGGTGAGAATGACTGACGCGCATGTCCGGCTGCGGCCGCTGACACAGCACGAGTTCGACGAGTGGATCA
>Ga0126381_100001171_pt1 | contig 28476 bp, 40 predicted proteins | sample PanSoiMetPlot_28_FD_96465 | JGI IMG/M metagenome (GOLD analysis project Ga0126381, IMG submission 96465) | Tropical forest soil microbial communities from Panama - MetaG Plot_28 | ecosystem: Environmental > Terrestrial > Soil > Tropical forest > Bulk soil | place: Panama | collected 2016-02-17
CCACCTAATTGCTGCCCATAACCTGGCCGCTATGGGCGTTCCCATATTCCGCTGCCGCCTTGACGCTGAAGGCAACCCGGAAGGCCGTCTGGCCCAGCGCTGGCAGCAGACAGAGGCCGGAGAAGCGAGCCATAAAGCCATAGACCTCTGGGAGCCCGGCATGGGGCTCTGCGCCGTTACCGGTCACGTATTTGATGTCATCGACATCGACCCACGGAATGGCGGTGACGACTCCTGGCCGCTCTTGCTCGCGCGGCTCGCAGAAGACCCACCACTCATTTTCGGCATGGCCGCTACTCCGTCGCGCGGTGCCCACTTCTGGATCACGGCCCAGAACGTCGCCAAGACCAAGCTCATGAAGGGAATCGACCTACAGGCCCGTGGCGGATTTGTGTTTATCGCGCCTACGCTCCGGCCATCGAAAGCGGATGACGATGATGGCGCGCTCCGGCCGTACCGGTGGGTGTCCGATGTCCACTGGCAGTCCACTCCGTGGTACCACCGGCCGTCGCTCGCCTTTGGGGAGCTGCCCTGGGCCATCCCCAGCCAGAACGGCTCCGGCTCGCGCCGGAGAGGCCGCAGGAGCCCAGAAGAACTGATGGGCGACGTTCTAGCCGCAGAGGTAGGCGAGCAGCGCGGAGCCCTGCTCCTGCTTGTCCAGGAGTGGGAGATGCGCGGCCTAGGCCGCGAGGCGATCAAGGACACGCTCCGGAACTTCCTGCCGAAAGTACCAATGTACGATCCTGTCAAAGGCCCGTGGTATCCGGCCAAGGGTGGCAATCCGGATCGCTGGATCAACGGCCTGCTATCGCGGGAAGGCCGGATCATCCCGGACGCCACGGAGGATGAGCTTGAAGGCATAAATGACGTCATCCCGAATCGCGTATATGAGGCCGACCCAGAGGAAATCGCATTCTGGGAATCGCGGCCAATCCTCCGGCATATCTATGACTGGTCGCGCGCTCGCCTCGCCTCTCCGTGGGCTGTGCTAGGTGAGGCGATGGCCGGCGCAATCTGCCGCACACCTCCGACATTCCAGCTACCGCCCACAACAGGAGGCAACGGCACGCTGAATATGCTAATTGCCCTAGTCGGTAAGTCCGGAGCCGGAAAGAATGCTGCCACGGCTACAGCGCGAGCGGCATTTAAGTGGACTGGTGTAAAGGGACTCCTGGACCGCGTTGGGACGGAGGAAGTCCCACGAATCCCGCTAGGCTCCGGTGAGGGACTTGCCAAGTCATTCGGATTCAATCACCGTGACAAGACAACCGGGCAGACTTCGCTAGTCCGGACGTACGACTCAGTAATTGTAGTCATCCCGGAAATCGATACATTCTCTGCCATAAATGCGCGCTCCGGCGCTACGATATCGCCGGAACTGCGGAAGCTCTATTCCGGCGAGACGCTAGGCTTTGGTTGGGCGGATATCTCCAAGCGGGTAATCATCCCGGAGCACGAATACCGGTCAGTGGTAATCGCCGGAGTCCAGCCCGGACGTGGCGAGGCAATCCTTAACGATATCGACGGAGGATTCGCCCAGCGCTGGCTCTGGCTTCCGGCTACTGATCCAAACGCACCAGACGGAGAGCTAGCCGACCCACCCGTGGTCGAGTGGGAGCCTCCAGGACTAATCCCAGGTCTCGCCCATTCCGATGGACCGCACATCATGAAGGTATTCGCCGGAGCCGCAGCTGAGATGCGCGCCGCGAGGCTCAGGGAGCTGCGAGGCGAGACTGACGATATGGAGTCGCACGCGCTCTATACGCGGCTAAAGGTGGCCGCAGGGCTTGCGCTCCTGGACGGGCAGGACCGTATCCGCGAGGCCGACTGGAAGCTATCTGCATTCGTGATGACCGTCAGCAAGCGGACTCGCCTAGAAATACAAAAGCATCTCGCTCAGAAAGCGCACGAAGATAACCTAGCAAAAGGCCGTGCGGAAGGAATCCGGCGCGAGGTAGCAGACACCGCAGCGCAGAGGCAGGTAAACACAAAGATCGCTATCAAGGTCATGGAAATCCTCGCGGACGGAGAATGGGCCGGATACAACGCAATCGGGAAAAGGGTATATCAGGCCTACCGGGAACACCTCCGAAGCGTGCTGAATACGCTCATCGAACTAGGCAAGATAGAATCACGAGGCTACACCAATCAGAACGGTGTTAAGGGCCATCAATACCGTAGAATCAGCCGGGTAGATTCAGCCGGGTAGGATTCAGCCGGGTAGGCGAGCGCGGTTTCACTCGCTTTCATATAATACCTGGTGAATGGTATAAAAATATCATAATTATAGGCGAAAGAGCGCGGCCAGCCGGGTAGAATCTACCCGGCTACCCGGCTGAATGAGAGGACAAACCAAAATGTATATAATCAGGGCACCAAAAGGAATATATGCGGTCCTGAAGTCTAATGAATTTACATTCAGGTACAAAGTTGTTGCATTCGATTGTGAAACAAAGGCGGCGCTTATCGTAAGTACGGATGGCTATCTAATACCAGCCGCAGAAACGCCAGGATTTGTTAGAATTGAAGGAATATATGAAGATGTATAAATGTACGGAGAGCCCGCTGCCTCTCGCGTAGGACAGCGGCCTCTCGCGCCGGTTAGCCGGAAATGTAGTCTCCAGCCGGTATATCGATTGTCATCGTCTCGCGGTTGACGATCACGTCTCGGCTCGCCGCAAAGTACATCGCGTGCCCTGCTTCCCGGAGGTAAAGCTGGACGTAGCCGTCCTGATCGCGGAGCCGCTCCAGGTACATGGCGACCGTAGTCGCATTCCTCGCGCCGGAGTCGCTAGGCTCTGGCCTGGCCTCCAGCACGCTCGCCTCGTGGCCGTCCCAGTCCACCTCGCGGAAATCGACCTTGCTGACGTACCGGTAATCAGCGCCTAGCGGAGTGCCGTCACCTGGGAACACGAGCCGTACGGCAAAGCCGTGATAGTCGGTCGTGGAGAGCAGCATCCGCAGCTCGCGCGTAGCGAGGAATTTGCTAGACATATCAGCTTTCCTTCCGCTCATACCGGATACTGACGCCGCTGGCCCGGAAGGCCATGCGGGTGAGCTTGTAGAGCAGGTACGGGATGCCGAAGATGATCCAGAAGATCCCATAGAGCAACAGCCCGATCACATAGAACGGGAACAGGATCTCATCGACCTCATGCCGGATACGCCGCTGGAAATAGTTCATTACTACTTTCGCCTTCCTAGTGGCAGTGGTGCTTACATTTCGGATCACGGCACTTCCCGCATTCACCCCTGAGACATGCCGTGCTTATCAGCCAGACCATTGATTTTGCCTTTCTCTGCTACCTCGCTGAAGCGAGGCCGGAGCCCTGAGGTGAAACCGCGCTCGCCCGAATGGGTCTGCTCTATACCGGCCAAGCCGGAGCGGCTGCCTTACGCGGACGGAGTAGGCCGGAAGCTCGCGCTCTCAGACGCCACCCTGGCTAGCTCCGGTTTCCCGGAGCCGCACCCCAATCCCAGTACCTCAGGGCCCTGGTCTCTCTTCAGTTAGCCTTGCTATCGAGCCTACGCCACCGCGAGCGCCGGAGTAAGCCGGCCAGTCCGCGCGTACGTCCGGGCAACGCGGTCCAGAACCTCACACGTCGTTAGGCTAGCGTCGTCACTCCGGGCGAGGTTACACGGGCGGCAGGCCGGCTGGACGTTGGTCCGCGCGTAGCTTCCGCCGCAGTCCTTCCGGTCAGCCTCAACAGTCTCGTACGAGAGCGCGAGCCCGCAGAACACGCAGGGAACATTCACGCCGTCGCCACCGAAACCGGAAACCTCACTCAGCATCCACAGCTTCCTGGCCCTGCGGTCCTTTGAGTTCCCGCGCTTGTCGCCACCAGCCCTAGCCATCTCACGCCTTCCTTCGCCTCTCGCCTTACGACTACAAATATACCCTAGAAACCTAGGTTTCGGAACGTCTCCGGCCATCTTTTCAAGGAAACTTTCCGGGCTCCGGCTCCGGGCTGGGCTCCGGTGCCCAAGTCGGCTGCGCGGCCTGGCGTATAATCGGCTCTGACCAGGGGATTTGGGCCCGCACCCCTGATCAGCGCCAGGGAGGAAGCCGCGATGGCTAGCGCAAGCTCGTGGAGGTCAGAGCCGCTACCGGCTGACTGGCCGGCGATTCGCTACGCCATTCTTGCGCGTGATCCGGTCTGCCGATGGGGCTCGCTTCCGGGCGAGGTAGGCCCATGCGGGCAGGACTCGACTGAGGCCGACCACACCGGCGAGGCCTGGGACCATGATCCGGCTCGCCTACGCGGCATCTGCCATCCACACCACGTGGCTCGCTCTGCGGCTCAAGGCCGCGCGGAGCTAGCCAGGCTGCGCTCGCTGCGATTCCGGCCTCCAGAGCGCCATCCAGGGCTCAGGTGAGGCCAGATGAAGCCATTCGAGCCCTACCAGAGTGAAAGCCAAGCCTTGGGTGCAGGCCACCAGAGCCTATGCGTCAAGGTCTCGGCCTGGGGAGTGCCGTGGGGTACCTCCCCTCCCCTCCGGCGCATTGTTACGGAGACTCCCTATTGCGGCACCGATGGAATACAAAGCGCCATAGACATTAGAGAGATTCCCTTTAGGCACCCCCGTCCCCAGGGAAGTTCCCTTGCTAAAAGGATATCCCTTTTTGTGACAAGGATATTCCTTTTGATAGCAGACCATCCCGTACCGATGGATAGCATTAGTGCCTGCCTAGTAGTTCCTACCACCGATACATATGGTACCATAGCATTCGCGCCCTACCGATGGTACAGGGCCATGGGAGTAGTACCACCGATAATGGGAGTACCTTGCTATACCGGAGTAGTACCTAACAGGGGAGTAGTACCTCAGCAGACGGGAGTACCTACCGATGGTTATCGACGCAAGAACAGTAGCAGGCGCAGTAGCGCTCGCCTGCCTAATCGTTATCACGCTCGCGCTTACTAACATCGCCGGCTGGTGGACCTGACCGATGCCCGATAGGAAACAGCCCGGTAAGCGTGAGGGTGGCAAGGCCACCTCCGCTATCGATGACCCACGCTTCATAGAGGTCGCGAGAGGAACTAGCAAGCGCCACGGAATTCCTATCCCGGAAGCACCCGAACATTGGCGGCCTACCGTACGCAGCTGGTACAATTCGCTACGTCTTTCCGGGCAGTCCGATTTCTATGAGGCTTCTGATTGGGCGCTAGCCGTTTCCGCTGCCGAAGCATACAACATTTTCCTAAAGACCTATAACGCTGCGATTTACGCCTCATTCGTCCGTATCACCGAACGTCTTGGCTGTACCGTAGCCGACCGAAAGCGTAGCCGTATCGAGCTTTCTGATCCAGATACAACCGATGTAGATGAGGATGCTGCCGAAGCAACCGTAATCGAATGGCAGGGAAGGCTGGGGATTGTGCGTGATTAAATTCCTTTCTACGCGCCGCACAGCGGCACGGCCCAGCGGGAACAGCCGAATCAAAAACCAGATTCGGCCCATTCCCACAGGGTGGGAGATTTTCCGCATTTTCCTTTTTCACGATGTACCGATTCTACTGCTATTCGGCGCAATCTTCGCCGGAGTTTTCGCCTTGCTGGAATTGATTGTTTACGGGCAGGTGAAATTATGGCCGGATGGACCGGAGCCCAGCCGCGCGGATTCCACGGACAGTTCGGACAGGGCAAAACCGCTCCTGGAAAAACCGCACAAGCTAAAACAGCACGGCCTAAACCACAGCCGATTCCGCCACAAGTCCTAGCGCAAGCAGCGGCACAGCTCCGCGCACAGGCAGCCGCCCAAGCGGCCTACAAGCACATGACGCCGCAGCAGAAGTTCCAGGCAAAGCAGCTAGCGCTCGCGCAGCGAATCCTCGCGAGAGAACAGGCCGCAGCAAAGAGAGCCGCTAATGCGAAGAAATCTGCCAAGAACAGGAAGGCCGCAGCGGCAAAAAGAGCGCAAGCAAAGAAAGCAGCACTACAACGCCAGGAAGCTGCGAAGAAAGCAAGAATCGTTGCGGGCCATACACGAGCCGTAGCGCTAGGCGCAAGAGCAGGCACGGGAACGTCCGGACGGAGCGCGAGCGCCGTTCCTGCGCCGTCTGGTGCCCGTGCAGCCCCATCCCAGGCCGTAATGGCTAACCTCCGGACTTACCTATCGCACCCATAGGAGAGAAAATAATGATAGGCGACGATTTCAATGAATGGCGTCCCAGGAGCAAAGACGCACCAGAACAGCTCACCGCGCTAGGTAAGGCTCTCCTGTCGGCCGTTACCGTCACAGGCCCAGGAACGGCTGTTGACCTTACCGCGCAAGCCCGGAACGTTACCATGCAGGTGGTTCTCGGTGGAACCGTGGATCCACAATGCCAGGTAGCGCTCCAGGGCTCCGTCGATGGCATCAATTTCTTTGGCCTAGGCGTCGTGACCGGTAATGGCTACTGCTCGAATACCGGTCACGTAGTTCAGTATGTCCGGGCGAACGTCCTGAAGATCGCTTCCGGAAATGTAACAGCCACGGCTAGTTACGCATAGGAGAAAACAATGGCAAGCAAATCATTCACCGCAACCGCTACCGGCGCAGTCGCCGGCCCACTCGACGCAGGAGCCGGTAACACATTCGGCCGGTTCACTATCAAGATTCTCTCCAACGCAGCAGACGCCTCCGTCGCTCTCGAAACGAGTCCGGACAACACCACCTACACACAGATGTGTCTCGTGTCTGGCGGCAAGCCCTGGGGATTCGCGCGGAGCGACCACCGGCAGCGCTACGCACGTGTGAACGTGGTCTCACTCGGCACCGGCACGCCTCCGGTAGCGGCGGTGATTCTCGCCAGTCCCTGATGGCGTAAAATAGAAGCAACGCCAGGAAGGGAACAGATATGGTAGCGCACGACGTTTCCCGCGAGCTACGCGGATATCACGGCCGATGGACCAAGGGTGGCGCAGCTCTCAAGCGAATGGCGCGAGAGGCAGAACAGCGCCGCGCCGTAGGTGGAGGCGAGAGCGGCACGAGGCGCGGCAAGTCGATTGAGGATATGCACGCCACAATCGATGAGATCGCGCACAGCCCACACGGAACCGGCCGTGGCGTCAACGGCATTATGGTGCGGAACACCCCAGCAGGAATTCGTGTCACAATGCCGGGCAAAACTCAGCATTACTCGAATTCCGCAGAAGCAGCCGTCGCGGTTTTCCGGAAAGAACATCACCAGGAAGGCCATTCGCCAATTCCGTTGCCCGGTGGCGCGCATCCAAAGGCCGGAGTCCAGAAGCAGGACATCAAGGGAATGTCCGCTGAGGCAATTCAGCGCCAGCTTGATGCGGGCCACATTACCAGGCAGCAGGCAATGGATGAGATCCTCCGGCAGAGCGCCGCTAGGAAGCCGGAGATCACGAAAGCCACAGAGATCACAAAAGTCGGTGCGCCTGATATTGCCGCAGGACTCCGGAGAACAGCCGACAGCATAGATGCCAGGCAGAAAGATGTTTCATATCAAAGGATAACCCAAGCGGCTACCCATCTCCGTGCTGCGGCAAAAGCTTATGAATCCGGCGATCACCAGACTGCACTTGACCGTATCAGGAAAGCCGGTTCAGTACGCGGAATTTCCGCCGAACAAGCACGGCAGATAGACCAGCATCACCAGAACATAACCGACTTGCAGAGAACTGCGAGGAATGCGAGGAACAAATGACTAGCAGAACAGCTCCGGGTACGCCAAAGCTGGTAATCGACGGAGAGCCGGAGCAGGCAGGCGAGCCGCTCAGCGATTCCACATGGGAAGGCCTGGAGGATGACGACCTAGAACAGCAGACAACGCAGAACCTAGCCAAGATCGCAAACGCTCGCCGGAGGCCGTGTGGAACTGGTCGCACCCAGGGATAGGCTTGTCACTATTCCTGACGGAATTCCTGAACTCACCCTGGGGTGGGAGGGAATCCGCTGGGCCACAAAATACCTGAAGCAGCCGGATGGCCCTAACGCCGGCCAGCGCTGGGAGTTTATCGAGAGCCAAGTCAGGTTTATCCTCTGGTGGTACAGCCTTAACGAGCAAGGCCGCTGGCTGTTCTATCACGGAGTACGTCGCTATCCAAAAGGTGCCGGTAAGTCGCCATTCGCAGCCGTCCTGGCTATGATCGAATTGCTCGCGCCGGTACGATTGAAAAGCTTTGACAGGAATGCGCCCGGTGGTTGTATCGGCCGTCGCGTCTCTATGCCGCTAGTCCAGATTGGCGCGACTTCCCACGACCAGGCCAATATCAATACCATGCGAATGGTCCGCGCGCTCCTGCCTAAGAACAGCCGGATACTTCGCGATTACGATGTGGAGGCTGGCAAGACAATCTTCCACGTTCCTGGTGGCGGCCAGCTAATGGTAATTACCAGCTCGCCAACTACGGAGGAAGGCGCGCTGACGACATTCGCAATCCTGGACCAGACAGAGAGCTTCCTGCCTAACAATGGCGGTGTAGACCTCGCGGAAGTCATGGACCGGAACGTGGGCAAGTCGGGCTCGCGGATAATCGAGACCAGCAATGCGTGGATGCCCGGCCAGGAATCCGTAGCCGAGAATACATTTGGTGCGTGGGTCGCGCAGGAGGAAGGCCGACTGAAAGGCAAGGGGAAAATTCTTTACGACTCGCGGATGGCGCCACCCGAGGTAGACTGGGAGGATCCAGCTTCCATCCGTAAGGCCGTCGAATTCGCCTATGGCGATGCCTACTGGGTGCCTATTGAGGACATTGTTGACAGCCGTATTCTCAGCCCAAAGACTCCACTTGACGTATCCAAGCGCTTTTACCTGAACTGGCCGGAGAGCCCGGAAGATGCCTGGACTACGCAGCAGAAATGGGCAAGGCTATCTGATCCTGAATTCCGGATTGACGATGGCGATGATATCGTACTTGGTTTCGACGGTAGCCGTGTAGAGGATGCGACCGCTCTCATGGGCTGCCACATAGAAACTGGATTCACATTCACGCTAGGAATCTGGGAGCCGCACGGAACACGCTACATTCCCCGCGATGAGGTCCATAATGCTATCCGTCAGGCCAAGGAACGCTGGCATGTGTGCGCTTTCTTCGCGGACGTAAAGGAATGGGAAGATGCTACCAAGATAACCTGGCGTGACCTATTCACGGACGATTATGAGCTTGACGTCTGGGCTGTTCCCGGAGGCCGCGATCCACAGCCAGTCGCCTGGGATATGCGCTCCCACGTAGGAGAATTTACCCAGGCCTGTGAAATGGTCCTGAGCGAGATAGACACGAGCGAGCGGAGCGGCACCCATGCTTTCTATCATGACGGTGACTCGGCACTAGGACGGCACGTAACAAACGCGAGGCGCAGGCCGAATCGCTGGGGTATCTCGATAGGCAAGGAATCCCCCAAGTCTCCGAACAAGATTGACGCCTGCGTCGCTATGATTATGGCGCGGCATGCAAGACGGCTAGTGCTCGCGAGCAAGAAATTCAAGGAACGCAAGGAATCGGCATCTAAGCGCGGTGGGCGTGTCTGGAGCTTTAGCTAAATGCTGCTAGATCAGGGAAATATCGAGCGAACTGCTACTCAGGCGCTGATCCTCCGGCAGCCGGAGCAGGCGAGGCTTACAAGGATAGCAGACTATGTACGCGGAAAGCAGGAACCTCCGTACACGCCTAAGGGTGTGAATGCTGAATACCGGTGGATCGCAAAGAAAGCTCGCCGGAACTTCCTGCCGCTGGTTGTCTCGGTAGTCTCCCAGAACCTTATTGTGGACGATTACAAGCCTTCCGGTCAGACCGCTACCGACGCATCAGCCCCACAGAAGGAACCACCCGAGTGGGAAGCCTTCCGTGCTAACCGGATGATATCACGGCAGCATGGAATTCACCGATCTGTTATCAAGTACGGCTCCGCTTATGCGGTCGTGCTTCCGGGCTCGCTTTCCCGTGATGAAGAGCAGAGCGCGGACGTTCCGGTTATCCGGCCGGTAAGCCCACGACGTATGACGGCATTCTACGCGGATGACGTTGATGACGAATGGGCGCAGTTCGCAGTGGAGGCCAAGACCGTAAACCTGCCTAACGGCAACGCACGTATGCTAGTCTCGGTTTACGATGAGGACAAGCGCTACATTCTCGCTGGCGACCCAGGCCGGAATACGAGCAACATCACTCTCCGGCTCGCGGAGCCCGGTGACCCGCTACTCAACGGCCAGTCTCCGATAGCCAGCCATGGCCTTGGTGTGTGTCCTGTAGTCCGGTTCCTATTCGAGACAGACCTGGATGGTGAGTCAGACTGCTCCGGCGAGGTAGAGCCGATTATGCCAATCCAGGACCAGATCAATTTCGATACCTTTAACCTCATGATCTCTACCCAGTTCGCCGCATTCCGGCAGCGCTGGGTAACGGGAATGGCTCCGGTCGATGAGTCAGGACGCGAGGCCGCTCCATTCCGCCCAGGCGTGGACCGGGTATGGGCCAGTGAGGATGCCGCAACGCATTTCGGTGAATTCGGTGAGACCGCACTACAGCCGTATTCCGGAGTACGTGAGGACGGTATCCGGCATATGTCGACAATTACCCAGGTTCCTCCGTATCACCTTCTGGGCCAGGTCGCGAACATGAGTGCGGAAGCGCTCGCCGCAGCACGAGACGGATTCGACCGAAAGATAGGCGAGCTACAAGGCGTGCTTACCGACCCATGGCGTAACCAGTTCCGGCTGGCCGCTCTCGCGGCCGGAAACAAGGAAGGCTGGAAAGATATCTACGGCAACGTCATGTGGCGTAACACGAGCGCTCGCGCTTTCGGCGCAACAATTGACGGACTTACCAAGGCCGCACAGATGCTTGGTGTACCTGCTGAGGAACTATGGCGCTACATTCCCGGAGCAACGGCCGATGACGTTGCGTCCTGGCAGCTAGCCAAGCAGCGCGAGGAAGCGCAGGCGCTAGTCCAGTCGATAATCGCCGGAGCCCAGGGTGGGGCTCCTGGAGCCGCTCCGGGCCAGCCTACAGCTCCAGGCCCGCAGATGGCCGGTGGCGTTCCGGCGCTACCTCCGGCCGGAACCGGCCCAGGAGGCGCAGGCGCAGGCGCAGGCCAGACCGGAGTCCAGGCAACATGACAACTCCGCAGACGCCAGTCCCAGGCCTACCGGTTCCGCGAGCCGTGGGAGGCCAGCTCCTGCTCGCGCATTACCGGAATACGCAACAAAGCATAGCTCAGCGCGCGGCTATCGCTATTCAAAACCTCTGGATGCGGATGATTGATCCTACGCACTTCGCGGATACCTGGAAGAATTACAATCCGGTAGTCAACGGCATAATCGATACGCACCACAAGATGACTGCTGCGAATGCCGCCGAGTATTACGCAAATTCTCGAGTTTTTGCGGGATACGCGCATTTCCCTGTTCCTGGCGTAACTCTCGATCCAGCTTATCTCGACAAAGAGACTAACACGATGGGCGCGGGAATGTTCTTCCATTACCTGAAGGACAACCCTGATCCCATAGTCGCATCGAACATGGCTAGAGACGGCCTCCGTGGAACCGGAGTACGGCTAATCATGAGCGGTGGCCGTGATACCGTTACCAAAGCGGCACAGAACGATCCAAGGGCCCAGGGCTGGGAACGGGTCATCGAGCCCGGAGCCTGCGGCTTCTGCGCTATGCTGGCCGGCCGTGGCGCGGTCTACAAAGAAAGCACCGTTGACTTCCGGGCGCACGACCACTGCCATTGTGTTGCTCGCGCAGTATTCGACGGCCAGGAATCGGTTAACAAGGGAATACAGGATCAATGGGCGACAGCAACTAAGGGCACTCGCGGTAAAGCCGCGATAGCAGCATGGAACAAACATTGGGAGGCACAAGGTGGCTCAGTCAGATCAGAAAATGCGGGAGAATCTCCAGGCCAAAGGCCAGGCCATGCCGCCATCCACCAAGAATCAGTCCGACAGCCCGCGCTTTCCCATTAAGGCACGAGGCCCAGGACCGAATACGCTACAGGCTGCCATCCAGGCAGTCGGCCGTGCGCGGCCTAACACGCCGGAGGAACGGGCGAAGGTACGCCGCTACATCATGAGAGTGGCCGCCAGTAAAGGATGGTCGGCCGATATCCCGGACAACTGGAATTCGGACGGCACGCTCAAATCCGGTGGGGCGTAGAATAGCTACCGGAGGTGATCCGTAATGCCACCACAGCCACCAGGCCAGGGAAACGTAGGCGACAAATACGAGTACAACCCACCACCAGGCCAGCTAAAGGGAATGGGCGAGGCCGCTCGCGGCACGGCGCTAGTCTCCGACATGGCTGACCTTGACCTCATGCCAGGAATGACGGTAATTTACTGCGGCTGGGATATCGACTCACAATGGCCCATGATCGAATGGACCGATGGAGCGGGGAATTCCCGCATCACGACAATTCACCCAGGCACCTGGAATAGCTCATTCGATCTGGTGACGCCATTATGCCGCTACTCTCACAAGGCGCACTATTCCAGTACGCGGAGCAAATGGCTCTCAATGCGGTATTCCTAATCGCTCAGAGCCCTGTTCCGGCTCCAACCTACCTCGCGCTCAGCGGAACTGCCATCGGCTCGCTTAGCAGCGCAGAGACGGCTATGTCTGGTTCCACCATAAACGAGTATCCAACCGCGAGTGGCTATGCTCGCCAGAATCTCAACCCGACAGCCGCCACCGCCGCGAGCCCTAGCCGTAGCTGGAATACTCCGGTGATTACCTTTGGGCCATTCACCAGCGCTCCGGGAACCTGCTTCTGGGGAATTGCCTGTGACGTCGCTAGCGGAGGCGCTGCCCATCCGATAGCAAGCTACATTCTCGGCACGGCGCGGACTCCGGCCATAGGCGATTCGCTTCAATGTAACGCAGGAACCGGCGCGGCAGGAGTGGGATTCATATGCCAGGTCTAATTCTCACACTCGCTCCGGCCGTCGTGACCGTTGACGATGAAAGGGCAGAGCCATGCACGGCCATCGACCGTCCAGGCCATACCTGTGGGGCGAGGCCCTGTGCCCGGTATGTACGATTCTGTGGAGTAGCCGGTCATATGCGAGAGGTCTGGCTCTGCCCCATACATGCGTCTATGACGGCATATGGCGGAGCGATCTGCCGCGAGTGCGCAGCCCTAGGCTACGGACGGCCGGTAAGGCTCTTGCGGATAACGGAGACGATGAGGATTTAGTGATGACTGGCCAGGGCAGGAGAGCGACGGAGAGCCCGGAGCCGTCCGCTCGTACGCGGATATCCGCTCGCGCTCGCCTAGGGCTGGCTGATGCCCGTGCAGGAACAGTTTCAACGGAGGTAGGACGATGGTAGCCGGTAGGGAAGCATCGCCAAAGGATGTAGCATCGACGGAGCGCCTTATGCGCTACTGGGCACACGGAGCCGGAGCCGCGAAAATCAACTGGGGCGTGCCCGGAGACTTTGACCGGTGCGTAACGGAGCTATCCAAATACGTTGGCCCCGGAACGGTGAAGGGACTCTGCGCAAACCTTCACCACCGCGCTACCGGAGGCTGGCCCGGTCACGCTCCGGGAGTGGAACAGGCAGCAGCTTCCGCTAAGAAAGCTGCGCATTAAAACGGATCTTCCTTTATGGCCGGAATAGGCGTATTATCCGGCCTATACGCTGCGCATCGCGTGGGAGGCCGTATGAGTGAGAGCGCCGCAGAAGACACCATTGACGTCACTGACACAGGGACGGATGTTGTCGAGCCCGGAACGGGTGAGGATGCGGAAGACTTTGAGGCTGAAGGACTACTCGCCGGAATGGCGGAGAATGACCCAGAGGCTCTCCAGCGCGAGATAGCGCACTGGAAGAAAATGTCCCGGCAGCACGAAAGCCGCTCCAAGGCGAATGCGGCGGCTGCGGCGGAACTAAAGCAAATTAAGCAAGCTGGGATGTCTGAGCTAGAGAGAGCCCAGACCGCCCAGCGCGAGGCAGAGGAACGGGCAGCTACAGCGGAAAATCTCCATTTCCGCGTAATGGCTGCGGCCGCGCATTCCCTGCCTCCAGAACTCATTGATCATCTCGGCTCCGGAACGGAAGATGAGATCAATGAGCGCGCGGAGCTATTCTCCCAGGTTATCCAGGCGACAGCCCAGGAGCTAGCCGAGCAGATTCTCAGCCGGAACGGCATCAACACGAACGGACTAGGCACCGGCCGTCCGCTCGAATCGCTACGCCCAGGATCAGCTCCAGCTACCGGCGCAGCGCCGGTATCCCGTGAGGAATGGTTCAGGCGTCTCGTCACAGGACAATAGCGCGCGACCTTACCGGAGCGCGCGCAGAGAGGCCGTTCCGGCATGACAACCTACAACACTGGTATCTTCCGGTCAGCCGGAACACCAGACCCACTCGTGCCGCAGCCGCTCGCTGCGGACATCATCCAGGAGGCTCCGAAAGCGAGCGCCGCTCTCAGCCTCATGAATACCACAACGCTCTCCTCCAAGACGCAGCGCATGCCCGTGCTCGATGTCCTCCCCGTGGCCTACTGGGTCGGTGGGGACACCGGCATGAAGCAGACTGCGCAGCAGCAGTGGAAGAACGTCATCATGGTCGTTGAGGAATTGGCCTGTATTGTGCCGATTCCGGAAGCGTACCTTGATGACGCAGACGTTCCGCTCTGGTCGCAGGTTCAGCCGCGCATTACGGAGGCCGTAGGCGCGCTGATCGACTCGGCTGTGCTCTGGGGCGTCAACAAGCCGGCCACCTGGGGTGAGTCGGTTTTCGTCGGCGCAACCAAATCCGGCCACTGGGCCATTGAGGGAACCGGCACCGACCTGGGCGTGGACGTTTCCACCCTGGGCGTCCAGATGGCTCAGAGCGGCTACACACTCAACGGATTCGCGGCGATGCCGGGAATGTCCTGGAAGCTCACCGGCCTCCGCTCCGCGCAGGGCGTGCCTATCTATCAGCCTGACATGACGGGCTCGCCTACCGGCCGTGGTCTCTACGGCTATCCGCTGTCGGAAGTCCAGAACGGTTCCTGGGTCATGCCGACTACCGGAGCCCTACTCCTGGGCGGTGACTTCTCCAAGGCGATCATCGGTATCCGGAATGACATTTCCTTCAAGATGTTTACAGAGGGTGTCATTTCCGACGATACCGGCAAGGTCATCCTGAACCTCATGCAGCAGGACTCCGTGGCGATGCGTATGACGATGCGCCTCGCCTACGCCACCGTCAACCCCGTAACCATCATGCAGCCCGGCACCGCCATTACCGCGCGCTGGCCTTTCGGCGCAATTCTTGGCGTCGGCACGGCCGCTCCGGCTGGCGGCGCAATCTCCGTCATCTCTACGTATCCGGCCGGTACCCGTTCCGTGGATGGCCAGCTCGTGGAGGATGAGGAAGCGCTCACAGCCCAGCACGAATTCGAGCAGGAGCAAGCCAAGGAACGGCGCGCAGCCGTCACCTCCGGCACGAGCCGTCGCGGAGCGCGAGTGGCGGCAGAGGAAGGCCAGGACAAGGAACCGGCGCGGAAGCGCTCTGAGTAATCGTGACAACCCCATCGCTGCCTAGTCTCGCGACTGAAAGTGACATCGTCGCGAGGCTAGGCCGCAGCCTGAATCAGGTGGAATCCGCACGGGTTGATGCCCTACTCGCGGACGGCTCCGCGATTATCCGGCGATACTGCCGCGAGGATTTCATCCCATACACGGGTGACACGATTACGGTTCCCAGCGACGGTGGGATAATCAACATGGAAGCCTGGAAACCAATCCAGGCAATCACCTCCGTCACAGCTCTATCCGGGATGGCCGGCGTGCCAGACCTTCCCGTCACCTGGTTTGTATTCGATCAGATCTCTGAGATTGCGCTACTCGCTCCGGCCTACTCCGGAATCATTAACCTTCCGGAAATTTGGTACACAGAGGAATTCTGGTGGGCGAGCACCTTCAGGGTGGTAGGCGATCACGGTTATCCGCAGACTCCAGGCGACGTTATGGCCGTGCTGTGTACTGCTATCATCTCGGAGCTTAGTACGCCTACTATGTCCGCCACGCTCGCTAGCGAGTCGATAGGCGCGTACTCGTACTCCATGCGCCGTACGTCTGGCGCTGGGCTGTCTGCTGCCCTGACCGACGCAGGAATGAAGACTACTCTCGCGGACTACCGCCAGAGCCAGGGAACTATCAAGGCGAGGCTCTAATGCCAGTAAGCTGTGATATCAACGTCGATGACCCGCTGCCGCAGCACGGGCAGACGATTACCGTGACGTACACCATTGACGGTAATGACCCTATCGATCCGCAAGGCGCAACGATTACCGGCCGCGTAGTTGTGGGAGGAATCCCGCAGGACGTCAGCACCACCATTACCCTGCCGGGTACTCCGGCCGCAAGCGTTACGTATGATGTTCCGCTCTGCTCCGGCCTCTCATTCGTCTCGACAGGGAATCCGGCCGTATTTACGGCCGTTGTACCGTGACCGTAACGATTACCGGCGTGGTGACTGTGGGTAGCGAGCGCTATCCGGTCAGCACCACAATCGAGCTACCGGACGGAGCAAAGGATGTCATTCCCATACGGCCAGACGGTGACGGTAGTTAAGCGCACCGTATCCGGCCAGGACAGCCTTGGGAATGACACATACACAGAAACGACTTTTGATGTTACGCCTTGCGTAGTCCAAAGCTCCGGCTCCGTAGAGACGGTTCAGTTTACAGATCAGGTTAGCGACGACATTACTGTCTTCCTACCCTACGGCACGGATCTGCAAGCCATTTACGCAATTCAGTGGAATGGCCTCAGGTATGAGGTTCAGGGAAATCCGCAAATGTGGCAGTCGCCATTCTCCGGCCATACGTCTCCGATTCAGATCAGGGCCACAAGGATTACTGGGGTGTCGGTATGACGAATGTAGATTTTCGCCCAGACCACCGTGGCGTAGGCGAAATGTTGCGGTCGGACTTTATCCAGCGGACGGTTAACCTCCGGGCTGAGCTTATCCGGGCTCGCGCTTTCGCAGATGCGCCTGTTGATGAGAAGAGCGACCACCCCGGACGATACAAGGCAAGCTTTGGGATCAAGACTAGAACGCACGGAGGCGCTACGCACGACCGCGCTGAGGCGATTGTCTATAACGATGCGCCGGAGGCAGGATTTGTGGAATTCGGTCACTGGGGCCGTGAGCCGGAACACACGCTAGCTCGCGCCGCTTTCCAGAGGTTGTGACGTCATGGCTCTTGTTCCATTCCCTGTGCTTCCGGATATCGAGACACTACTCATGTATGCGCTCGTGCCGCAATTCCCTAGCTATCGTTTCGTAACAATTCTGCCTGCTGGTGACCCAACCGAGATTACCGCCAGGATACACCGTATTAGTGGTGCCGGTCGTCATATAGGAATGGACGACCCGATTGTAGATGTGGATGTATTCGGGCCAAAAGCCCAGACAGGGAATGTTTCCTCTGCCGCAAGATCAATTCAGGCTTTCCTTCTATCCCTAATGGGAGCCGTGTATACGAATGGAGTAGTTCAGCACGCATCGACCGTAGCAGGCCCTAGACAACTTCCGGAGGCTAACCCAGCATTCGTGCGCTTTAGCGCAACATATGAACTTCACGTTCACCCCTGAAAGGAAAGGCAGACATGCCAACTCGCGAGGAAAAACTAGAGGAAATCGCCCAGTACGACATCCCATCGCAGTACAGCCTCGCTCCGGCGACCGGCACCTTCAAGGACAACTCCCTGCTCTACGCGGCCGGTGACGTCGTGGTCTGGGTCGGCCAGCCCAACAACGCCAATCCTCCGCTGGGGATTGAGGACCCAACCACTCTCGGCTCCGGCATATACAAGTGCTGCGGCTGGGTCGATACCTCCGGCTACATCTTCAAGCTGGACGAGACCATCAAGGACATTCCCGGTGCCGGAGTCCTGACGCCAGTCCGCTCGATTCTCACCGGTGGCTCCAAGAGCGTCCAGGCCGTATTCCTGGAGGCCCTCAACCCGTACGTCCGTTCACTCTACGATGAGGTTCCGGTATTCCCGGTGGCGACCTCGCCTCTCAAGCCTCCGGCCGCGCCATCGCCTCCGGCGCTACCGGCGAACACCGTCACCTACCTCATCCCAGACCCACCGGGCGATAACCGGTACAGCTTCATTTTCGACTCCATCGACGGCGCAAAGCAGCAGCGCCTGTATGCGCCAAACGGGAAGATCACGGCTCGCGGAAACGACCAGGCGCAGCAGGGCGACATCGTCATGACCGACATGACGATTACCTGCTATCCCGGAACGATCGGTGCGGTGACAACGGCCGTGCTCCAGCGGACTGTCAACTACGGCAAGTCCATGACGGCCTACTTCACGTGACGGAGCCGAGATGCCGACAGAACCTCTCCGGCCGGTAGAGCCGGATGACGATGATGCTGAGGTAGAGGTCGATGTTGACCTTGACCTGATTTCTGAAACGCTACGCCGCGAGGCCGTAGGCGAATCGACTACCGTACGCCTTGACGGGAAGGTCATCCACATCGCCCATGCCGGCGACTGGCCGACAAGCGCTATGCGAGCGGCTTCCTCCGGCGACTGGGACACGTGGGCACGAGCCGTTATCGAGAGCGATGCGGAATTCGCAATCTGGGTGGACGCAGATCTCGCGAACTACCAGATTGAGGCCGTATTCGATGAGTGCGGCAGGCAGGCGAGAATGTCGATGGGAAAATCCAGAAGGCGCTCTGGGTCATCCAGGAACACGCGGAGACGCTAGAAGCAGACCTACAGCGCTATTATGGCCTAAACCTGGCGACATTGTTCGTGCCAGGCTCCGGCCTAACGTGGCGCAGGCTCCTGGTTCTAATCGACCATCTTCCTCCGGAGGCCGCGTTGATTACAGCAATCCGGAATGACACGCCGGATCAAGTACTGGCGCGCAATGCTACCGACCCCACAAAGGGAAATTGGAGTAACCTGGAAAACCTCGTGGCTACCGCAATCGATGAGATCCGGAATTCCCAGTGGATGTACGCGAGCGCGCATTCTGAAAGGACTGTACGCCGGCCACAGCCGATTCCGCGCCCAGGCATCAAGCCGGTAACCCGCAGGACAATGCCTATTGAAGACGCAAGGAAGATCGATCCACGGCTGCGCGGAATTCCAGACGACCAGGTTCAGGACATGCTTGACCGGCTGACCGGAGGCGCGAGATGACAGAAATATTCGTCGGCTCCGTCGCTGTCGGCGTTGTCCCGGACGCTCGCGGCTGGAACCAGAAACTCAGGCAGCAGCTTGTTCCTTCCTCCGGAGTGGTCGGTGATGAAGTCGGAAAGGAAATGGGTAAGAAAATCACCGACCAGATGGGAAAGGCTGGAACCGATAGCGCCGGAGCTTTCGATGAGAAATTCAGGAAGCGCCTAAAGGCAGCCCTGGAAGCTCTCCCCAAGGCAAAAGTCGATGGCGATATGACTCCGGCTGAGCGTAAGCTCGCGGAGCTGCGCGCCAAGATTGAGGAGATATCCAAAGAGAAAGTCATTGACGGTGACAAGGCAACGCGCGAGCTAGCCAAGATTGACGCAGAGCTAGCGAAGGTCGCGAGGAAGGCAGACGGTATTGATATCAAGTTCAATACCGCAGAAGCGAGAGCGCAGCTTGCGCTACTCCGGAAGGACATCGAATCGACCGGAGGCACGTACGGCCGGAAGCGCGGAATTCTCGGCACCGTTGCTGGCTTTGTTCCGGGAATGGGCGCTGGAGCCGGAGCCGCTCCACCGGTGGCCGGCGCAGGACAGGCCGCGAGCGGCGCAGGAGCGGCAGCTAGCGGCATCGGACCATGGGGCTGGGTAGCCGCTATCGGAGCCGGTATCGTCGCTCTCCCGTTTATCGCCCAGGCCGCAGCCGGAGCCGTAGTCGCTGCGCTTGGCGGCGCATTCGTCGGTGTTGGAATCCTCGCGGCCGCACAGGTGAAGGGAATCCAGGACAAGTTTGGTAAGCTGAAAGAGGATGCAAAGAAAGACCTCTGGCAGATAGGCGTGGCATTCGCCCCGGTAGTCTTCCACATACTCGATCTGGTAGGGAAGGTAGTCAACCATCTGACTCCGGTATTCATCGGAATCATGAAGCTGATTGCCGGGCCATTTAAGGCATTCGCTGATGCGGTTATCAGCGCATTTACAAGGCCAGCTGTAGTTAAGGCGATGCAAGATGTTGCGAAGGCATTCGGAGCTATCCTGGACGCATTCACACCCGACATACCTGGGATAGCCGATTCGCTCGCGCAGGCCATATCGAGAATGGCTGATGCTGTCAAGAAAAATCCGAAAGCCTTTGCCGACTTCCTGAATTTCCTGTTTCAGATTGTTATCTTCGCTATCAACGCAATTGCCTGGCTGACTAATCTCGCGACCTGGATTGAAGTTCACCTGCCGCCTACGCTCCACCATATCGCGGTTATCTTTGACGGAGTACGGCACGAGGTAGCCCATATCTGGGACATTATCTATGAGGATACTATCGGCCGGATTAAGCGGATAGCTCACGGCATTCACGCTTACTTTGACGAGATACGGCACGACATATCAAACATCTATGATAGCATCCGGCACGAGATAGCGCATATCTGGGACATTATCTATCAGGACACAATAGGCCGCGTAAAGCGGATGGCCCACGGAGTACACGCGCTATTCCAGGACTACCGGCATGATATCGCCTCCATTTACGACGGCATCCGCCACGACATCGCCCATTACTGGGATATGATCTGGAACAATACGATTGGCCGCGTAGCTCGCGGAATTCAGGATGTTAAGAACCTCTATACCGGATTCAAGGGATGGCTTGGCAATTTCTTCTCAGGTGCCGGAACCTGGCTTGTTAATTCCGGTAAGGCGATAGTCCAGGGCCTGTGGGATGGAATGACATTTGTGTGGCGCAAGGTCACCGGATGGATCTCCGGGCTCGCTGGATGGATTAAGGCTCATAAGGGCCCACTTAACCGTGACCTCACCCTACTCCAGCCCGCAGGTCGTGCAATTATGGCCGGCCTCCGGCTAGGACTCCTGGGCGGATTTGTCGATGTCAAGAATGTAATTACTACCGCCGCAGGGAACATCGAGAACTGGTTTACCACTACGGCTGGCCGTGGAATCTTTAACAATATCCTGACTAAGCATCTAATTGACCTCGCGAAGATTCCCGGCAGGCTATTCGGAGCCGTAAAGTCCATTGGTGGATTCTTCGCCCATCTATTTGGCGGTGGTGGAGGCTCCGGAGTTCAAAGATGGGCCGGAGTAGTCTCCCAGGCGCTTGCTATGCTTGGCCTTCCGCTTAACCTGGCCGGCCGTGTGCTCTATCAGATGCAGACGGAGAGCGGCGGCAACCCGAATGCGATTAACAACTGGGACATTAACGCGCAGCACGGTGATCCGTCGCGAGGTCTTCTCCAGGTAATTGGCGGAACCTTTAGCGCCTTCCACGTTCCGGGAACATCCCTCAATATCTATGACCCGCTCGCGAATGTCGCAGCTGCTATCAATTACGCACTCCACCGTTATGGGCCTACGCTTATGAGTGGCGGAATGGGAATGGGCTCCGGCCACGGTTACGATACCGGAGGCTGGTGGCCGTCCGGGACATTCGGCTGGAACCTCTCCGGTAAGCCAGAGCTAGTCGTTACGCAGGACCAGCTTCACGGGCACCAGATAGGCGGCACGCAGTATCACGCCCACTTCGACGGCCTAACCGGAGCCGCTATAGAGTCGCACGTCCGGACGGCCTTCCAGGCTATGTCGCTTACGTCCGGAGCCCTAGGCCGTCAGGGCAGGAGGTCTTAATGTCTACTCCATTCGCACCACCGACACCACTCCAGATTTCCTATATTGATCCAGACGGAGTCAACTGGAACCTTTCCGATCTCGATTTGTCTAACGGATTCTGCTGCGCGGCCATATCCGGCATCGACGGATTCCCAGTTTCCATGCAAACGTATCCGCTACTGGACGGCACGGCCATTCCTAACATCTACAATCCTGCTCCTGGTACTATCGGCCTCGCTATTCTTGTCACGCGGCCGGAATCTTCCCACCTTGAGAATGACTACTACACCACGCTTGACTATATCGTCCGTGCTTTCTACACGCACCGTTCCGGCCTTCCCGCTCCAGGCACGCTCATAATCCAGCGGCCTAACGGAGCCTCGCGCCAGATTTCAGTCTACACAACTTCCGGGCTCGATACTCCGGAAGTCGGCCTAAACAATACGCTGATATATTCGCTCTCGCTTTCCACGCCTGACCCGTACTGGTATGACCTAACCCCGCAGCAGCTTGTATTCAACCTAAATTACGCAACGGGAATTCTCCCACTGCTACCAATTACGCTCGCTGGCTCAACGGTATTCGGCTCCACTACTATTAACAATCCGGCTACCGCGAATGCCTACCCGGTCTGGGTAATTACCGGTCCTGGCACGCCGACGATGACGAACAACACTACCGGCCTTAAATGGTCGATGAATACCGCAATTCCGGCAGGGCAGGTAGTCACTGTTGACACGAGGCGCGGAAAGCAGGCAGCAGTAAACTCAACTACCGGGAACAGCGTCTGGGACCAGCTTGTATATTCCTCGCTCCGGCAGCTATGGCCGTTCGTGCCAGGGAACAACAATATTACCATCTCGATGGCCGGAGCTACCGCTGCGACGCAGGTTCAGCTATCCTGGCAGAATAGGTGGATCCGGGCATAATGGCGACCACATATATCATCGACGGCCTCTCCGTCTCGCGCTACGGAGCCGGTACTGGCACGATACTAGACACCATTTCGCTGACCGTTCCTCCGGCCGGATCGCAGGATCAGGTATGGGTTGAGATCCTGGATAAGAACCTTGTATCACAGGGAGTAATTCAGTTCGCTACGCTCTCGGCTACGCTCTACTACAATCAGGTTGGCTCCTGGTCTATGATCGTCCCGTACACCGACTGGCTCTGGAACTTTACCCAGGCCAATCCGGACTTCCTTGTGAACGTTAACTGGCGCGGCCTATTCAGTTTCGGAGGCAAGTGCGAACAGCCTGGGTATCAGGATTCGCTACCGGGCTCTACCGGAGGTGCAGGCAGCAGCTCTGGGCCTTTTATCTCGCTCTCCGGCGCGGACTACCTAGGACTGATAGCCAACCGCATCTGCTATGCTAACCCTGGCGTAGCCTGGGGCTCGCAGACGGCCGGAGCTACCGATGCCGTCTCGGCTGTATCAACCGAAACGGCTATCAAGCACTACATCAATAACAATGTCGGTTTCTTCGCGCTCGCCTCGCGGCAGCTAACGATGATGGACGTAGCGACGGACCTAACACGAGGCCCAAATGTCTCTTATACCGTCAAATACATTTCCGGTGGCCCTAGCCTAAACCTCATGGACGTTATCCGGGCGATTATCGCTCAGTCGAATACGCAGATGGGAGTCCGGATTACCCGGAATGCTAATACCCACAGGCTCTCATTCGACTGCTATGTTCCCAGGAACCTTGCCGGGCTCGCCTGGTTCTCTCGCGACCTAGGGAACCTAACGGCTATCCAGTTTTACATTACCGACCCAACCTGCACCGATGCGCTCGTATGGGGCAGCACCTTTGTCTCGCGAGTGGCCTCCGGCCGCACTAACTGGAATGTAGTAGAGCAGTTCATAGATGATTCCACGGAAACGGACGCTAACAATCTCGCGACGGCCGCCCAGACCGCTCTGCTTACGGGAGCGCAGGGACCAAATATGAGCGCCACCGTTACCGATACACCATTCCTGAGTTTCGGCCGTGACTATTACCTCGGTGATATCGTTAGCCTGGAAGTCCGTCCCGGAGCAGTCTATTCTGATGTCGTTTCCTCGGTAGCACTAACGGCCGATCCATCCCAGACTCCGATGTACTCCGTTGTCCCGACAATAGGCAATTCTTCTAATGCGACCGCGACCGACCAATCGGCTATCGGGCAGCTAACGCAGAGAATCAAGACGCTAGAGAGAAAGCTGGCGAGCAAATAATGGCTACATACGACGCACGCCCAAGCGCATTCACCCAGCTGTCGACAACGGCCGACTGGGAGAGCTTTATGAGTTCGGCCGGTATCTGGGATGGAGTAGACGGCTCCGGTAGCTTCACACCGTCGCTCGATACTCCAGGCCGGAATGCTGTCATCGGCGCAGGCCAGGGAATTATCAAAGGCCAGCTATGGCGCTGTGACGCGAGCGTGTCAACGGCCATTCCCGCTGCGTCGGCACAGAACCGGTTGGACCGTCTGGTACTCCGGCTCAACCGTGGCGCGACTTCCTCTCCGAACGTAGTCATCCCAACGGTGATTACAGGTACACCCTCCGGCTCGCCTACCCTCCCACCGCTCCAGCAGACGCCCACCGGGCTCTATGACGTCCCGATCAGCTACTGGACTTCCACGAGCGCCGGAGCGATAACCGGCCTTATAGACCAAAGGCAGTACGCTGGCCGATCCGTTATCAGCATGCTATCGACGGCACGGCCTACTCCGGCGAATCCTGTTCTGGGAATTGAGACGGATACCGGCTACGCGCTCGCGTTCCAGAACAACGTCTGGACTTACCTTCCATACCAGCAGGCCGTTCAGGGTGGTAACACGAACAACACCACTTCTATGAACGCCATGCACGCGGCATTCCCGATACCGGCTAACGACGCAAAGACGGCTACCTGGTACCGGCTAAAGGCAGGCGGCCACGGAACGCAGGCAGCCACAACGGCCGTTAACCTCAACTTCCAGCTATTCGCATTCGGCAATAACTGGGGCACTAGCTCCGACTCCGGTAACATTCCTGCGGGTGCAGGATTCCACTGGGAATTTGAAGGCACGCTTATAGTCGCCGGTGCTAACGGAGCGGCCTCATTCTTCGGCAAGATGTCAATAAGCCAGACAGTCGCGAACGCGCCATTCCGGGTAATAGCTATGGACTCGCAGGTAGCATCCGGAACAAACATGGCCGCGACGAATGCCGTTATGCAGGCAAGCTGGGCGTCCGTTACCAACGCGCCTACTCTCGTCTGCACCGGCGCTACCTGGGAGCGCGGTGGCGTTATATGAGAAAATTCTGGTACGTGGTATTCGCGCTCTCCCTGATAAACTTTGGGATTACGTTTATCCTCGCCGGAGTCCGCGAGGTAACGGCGCATCAGCTACTTATCGATACCGGCACATGGATGGCCATCGCCGGAATCGCTATCCTAGTATGGATAGCCACCAAGAACGGTAATGGGAGCGGAAATCATAATGGAGGAAGGTGAGACGGTCTTGATAGATGACATCGTGGATTTCTTCCGGAGGCTGTTCGGCCTGAAACGGCTAGTCCGGAACGGAGGCACCTACACCATAGATGACGAGCGTGCGGGCAGGATCCAGCGCGTAGAGCCGGAGCCGCGCCGCGACCCACCTCCGGAGGATTCGCGAGGCGAGCCCTGGCTCTGGCCGGATGATGCCGCACACCCGCATCGGCCTCGCGGCTGGCGCACCGATGGCGACTATTACGGAGGCAAACGATGAGCCTTGTCCGCCACTGGTACGGCACCAGTAATTACAGCTACGGGAATCAGCAAGACATTCTGGTGCTCCATACCACGGAAGGCTGGGGCGAGTCTCCCAATGGAATGTACGACTGCATCAAGTATTTCCAGGGGAATGTCGGCGCGAGCAGCAACGTCGCAATCGACGGCTTCCACCCAGGCCATATCTGTGAAGGCGTCTCGCGCTCTAATGGGGCCTGGACGCAATGCGACCAGAACTATCGCGCTATCTCAGCGGAACAATGTGGCTACGCCGCGTGGACTCGCGACTACTGGCTAGGCGCAAAGGAATCGCTCTGCCGGAATGCCGCTGCGTGGCTCGCGGAAGAATCCATGATAACTGGGATTCCGCTAACGGAGCTTACCAGTAGCAATTCCCGGACGGCTCGCGGCGTAACATACCACATGCGTCTCGGCTCCGGAGGCTGCGGCCATTCTGACCCAGGGAACGGCTACCCGCTAGATGTCGTGCTCCAATGGGCCAGGGAAATCGCCGGAGGCGGCGCACCGTCAGTACCGGAAACAGAACCGCTACCAGCAGAAGATGAGGACGAAATGCCATATCTCCACGTACCAGCCCGGAAGCAGATTCCCAACAGCACCGATTACGAGGCTGCCGTACCAATCCAGTTCAAGCTGGGCGGCTGGCACAACCGTCTCGAAATTGGCGGTGACGCCAGCGGCTGCGGTAACTTCTCTGTCCGCGCCGCATTCCACAAGGGCAACAACGTCTGGCGGAACGCCAATGTCTACGTTGACGCCGGCCACAACGCGGTCACCTATACGCCCAAGGATGGCGACCCACCGAAGGCATTCGAGTTTGACGTGGTGCGTATCGATCGCCTAGATACGACGCAGACGGAAATCATCCTGTTCTTCGGCAAAAAGTAGGCAGCCATGCCTATCGTCGCTATCGGCTATGACTGCTCCTGGGATCCACCAGATCAGGGCTGTATGCGCGGCCAGGGGGCAACCTTTATCGTCCGGTACGGCTCGCGCGACCCATCCAAGAACCTGACGCAGAGCGAGCTGGATTCCGCGCTCCGCAATATGCTCTCCGTCGCGATAGTCTGGCAGGAAGGCAAGACGCAGATGCTGCGCGGCTATCCCGGAGGTCAGACGGACGCAGAAGACGCAGACGCATTCGTGCGTGGCCTAGGGCTCGCCGGAATACCCATCTATTTCAGCTGCGACTTTGATCCGGCCTCCGGCGACTGGGTAAATGTCGACGCATACATGGACGGCGCAAAGTCCATTGTCGGCAAAGGCCGCACCGGAGGCTACGGAGGAAAGCCGTTTATCTCACGGCAATTCGACGCAGGCCGTATGACCTGGGGATGGCAGACGTATGCCTGGAGCGGTGGTAGCTGGGACACTCGCGCCCAGCTCCGGCAGGTCCAGAATGAGGTGACTCTCTGCGGCGGCAAAATCGACTGGGATGAGGCCTGGTATTCCGATTTCGGCCAATGGCCTCGCCCATCCGCGCCTCCGGTCGCCACAACGGCCGATGAGGATGACGAGCAGACCATCCATATCAGCTAACAGGAGGCATCATGCCACGCGTAGTCCTTACCCTTCACGCATTCGACAATCTAGCCGACGCAACACGGGTGGCCGACGACATCCGGAATCAGGGCTCAGTCTCATACGTCGATAACTCCGGCTCTACCGTTAACGTCACTGTCGGTGACGTCACGGTGGAAGGCGACGTCAGCAGCCCATGACCTACAACCTACAGCAGCTCTGGGATCTAGAGATGGACCAGCTCCGCAAGGAAATGGGAAAGACTCCAGATCCAGAGCTGTGGCGCTGGAGCCCACTAGACATAGTCGAATACGACCGTATGCTAAACGTCGCATACCACATCGTACTCGATTACAACGTATTCCGGAAGCGCTTCAGCCCTATCACGCTCGTGGAGGCCGGTAGCGGAATCGGCACAAAGCTCTACTGGGCCCAGAAGAAATACGGTATGCAGGTCACAGGCTATGAGATAAACAAGGAATACATCGAGCGAGCCCGGCAGCTATTCGGAATCGAGACAGAGCAGCGCGACCTCCGTGAGCCGCCATTCCCGGACTGGAAGGCATTCAACATTGTCTACCTCGCGCGGCCTCTGAAGGAAGATGACGAGGAATGGGCCTGGGAACAGGCCGTCCACGACGCCATGGCTCCGGGCTCCGTCCTGATATCCGGTTTCTCCGCCAAGAAGCCATACGGCTGGCATTGCCACTACCGGTTCCCATTCCACGGAGTCTGGGTCAAGCCGGCCAGCTCCGCAGTATATGACCAGATGATCAGCCGACAGGCTCCCCATGACCCGCTAGTCCCGGAGCCCGGTCCAGGCGTACGCTAGCCGCGAAAGGTGGTGAGACGGTTCCATCCGACAGGCAAAGGCCGTCTGCTTTGGTGCAACGGAGCGGACGGCCTTTCGTCTGCCCAAACAACAGGCCCGGAGGCCGTTCCAGGGCTCTCCGGGCCTTCCGGCTCCGCGACGGCAGCCGAGACTGTCTCTGCACGGGCATCAGCCAGCCCGTAACGGCCTAACTAGCCTCCGGACGTACGTCCGGAGGCCGGATCGCTCTCCGTCCGTTCTAGAGCCTCGCCGGTGGGCACCGACATGCCCCAGTTCCGGGCGATAGCCTCCAGCAAAGGCCGTTCCTGATCGGTGAGAGTCCGCGAGTAGGCCGGTAGCGGCAGTATCTCTGGCCGGCCGAATCCAATACTGGTAGCCAGCTCACGCCGCGAGCGCTCGATGTCCCAGTGGTCAGGCACGGTAACGGCAACTAGGAATGCGTGGACCTGGCTCATGACGACTTCCTCCGGCCGCGCGGAGCACTGTGGTCGTGATCCGGTTCCTCGCCCGGAAGTATCCGCGCGTGGAGCTGCTTGTGGTACGCGAGCCAGAGCCGGTAGACATAGTCACTAGAGAACAGCGGGCCATTTAGGCCGCCAAGTTTCTCCGCGTGTCTATTTGTCATGTGAA
>Ga0126381_100001172_pt1 | contig 28475 bp, 27 predicted proteins | sample PanSoiMetPlot_28_FD_96465 | JGI IMG/M metagenome (GOLD analysis project Ga0126381, IMG submission 96465) | Tropical forest soil microbial communities from Panama - MetaG Plot_28 | ecosystem: Environmental > Terrestrial > Soil > Tropical forest > Bulk soil | place: Panama | collected 2016-02-17
CAGCGCCCGCCTATCACCCCGGTGCAAGGCGTGGAGCAGCGCTGCGCGGTTCACCCCGTCCGGGCGGGAAAGGAGGACCCGTCGCTGCGTTTGCGGCGAATGCATTGAGCGGCTGTTTCCTCCAATATCTTGTCGACCAGTTCGACGAGCTGCTGCACGCGAAAAGGCTTCAACAGGTAATGCTGGCCGCTGGTCTGGAGGCGCCCGAGATAGCGATGATCACCGGTCACCAGGATCACTCCGCATCCCTGGTCGCGTGCAATCTGGGCCAATACAAAACCATCCTGGTGTCCGGGCTGGGTCACGTCGATGACGACGACGTCGTAATCGTCGTCGTCGAGCGCCTTGCTCATTTCCGCGCCGGTCTTCACAGTTGAAAAACGGAAGCCTTCGTCGTGGAAAATGTCGCCGAGCAGATCGCGCACATCGTCGTCGTCTTCGACAATCAGCACCTTGCAAATCCGCGCCATCTATCTCCCTCTGGATTGAGTTCTGGGCCCTTCCGTCGGCCTCAGTCCGCGGCGAGGGCCGCTTCCCGCCGCGCAGCTTCCTGCTGGCGGGTCCACATCGTCGCATAGACGCCGCGGCGGTGCAGCAGCTCCGTGTGGTGTCCGCGCTCGACAATATGCCCAGCCTCAAGCACCAGTATCTCGTCGGCGTCGACGACCGTCGATAACCGATGCGCGATGACGAGCGTGGTTCGTCCGGCGGATACTTCGGCAAGGCTCGCCTGGATTTCCCGCTCGGTCTTGGTGTCGAGCGCCGAGGTCGCCTCGTCGAAGACTAGGATTCTTGGCGCTTTCAGGATGACGCGGGCGATCGCGATGCGTTGCTTCTCTCCACCTGAAAGCTTCAGACCGCGTTCGCCGACCATGGTTTCGTAGGCATCCGGTAATGTCGTGATGAAATCGTGGATGCGGGCCAAGCGAGCGGCTCTTTCGATTTCTGCTCCTGTCGCCCCGGGGCGGCCATAGGCGATATTGTAGTAGATCGTGTCGTTGAACAGCACCGTGTCCTGCGGCACCACGCCGATCGCGCGCCGCAGGCTTTCCTGGGTCACATTGCGGATGTCCTGACCGTCGATTTCGATCGAGCCGGCATTTACGTCGTAGAAACGGAAGACAAGCCGCGCGATCGTCGATTTGCCGGCTCCGCTTGGCCCGACGATAGCGACAGTCGCGCCGGGCTTGACGGCGAAATCCACAGCGGAGAGGATCGGTCGCCTGGGGTCATATCGGAAGTCTACACAGTGAAAGGCGACCGCACCTGCTCGGACAATCAGCGCCGGCGCGCCGGGTCGGTCCTCTATCTCGGGTTTGATCGCCAAGAGCGTCGTCATTTGCTCGATATCGGTCAATGATTGCTTAATATTGCGATAGACCACTCCGAGAAAGCTGAGCGGCGTATAGAGCTGCATGAGGTAGGCATTGACCAGAACGAAATCGCCGACCGTCATCTGCGCAGCGGCGACGCCCTCGCCGGCCAAGATCATGACGGCAACAAGACCGATTGCGATGATCGTGGCCTGGCCGAGGTTGAGGATGGCCAAGCTCGTATCGCTCTTGACGGCGGCGCGCTCGTAAGCCTGCAGCGAGGCGTCGTAGCGCCGCGCCTCGTATTCCTCATTGGCAAAGTATTTGACGGTCTCGAAGTTCAGCATAGCGTCGACCGCCTTGCTGTTCGCCTCGGTGTTGCGCTCGTTCATCTCGCGGCGAACCCGGACCCGCCAATCTGTGACCGAAAAAGTGAAGGTGATATAAGTAACAATTGTCGCAAAGATGGCGGCTGCAAAAGTCCAATTATAGAGCCGCCACAGAATGCTGCAGACCACCAGCATCTCGAAGACTGTCGGCACCACATTGAACAGCATGAACGACAACAGGAAGTCGATGCCTGAGGTGCCGCGTTCGATGGCGCGCGATAGGCCCCCGGTCCGCCGCTCGAGATGAAAGCGCAGCGACAATATGTGGAGGTGCCGGAACGCCGCCAGCGCCAGCCGGCGGATGGCGCGCTGGCTCACCTTCGCAAAAACCGCGGTGCGCAGCTCGTTAAAACCCTGCGAGAGCACTCGGGCCGCCCCGTAGGCGATGATCAGGGCCACCGGCGCCGCGACAACGATGTGACTCGGCGAAAGAGCGTCGACTGCGTGCTTGTAGAGAATCGGGACGTAGATGGTGAGGAGCTTGGCGGCGAGCAGCAATGCGACCGCGATCACCACCCGCGTCTTCAGCCCGATTGAATCGCGAGGCCACAGATAGGGAGCCAGCCACTTTAGCGCCCGCAGCTCGTCCTTGAGACGGCCTCTCTGCCGCGGCGGCCCAAGGGCCGGAAACGGACGGCCGCGCGGGCTCATCCTGCGGGCTCCGCCGGTTCGGGGCGCGCCAGCTTCGCGGTGCCAAGGGTACGTGTCAGCTTAAATGCGACCACCAGAGCGGCGGCGACCAGCACCGCCCCCCAAAAGAACGCCGCGTTGCGGCCAAACTCGCCAAAAAAGAACCCGGCAATACCTGGGCCGAGCACACGCGAGAGGCTGCCCGCCGATTGAGACACGCCCATCACTTCGCCTTGTTCTTCGCGCCCGGCGCGGCGAGAGATCAGGCTGTTCAACGAGGGCTGTGTCGATCCCATGCCGACCGCCAGCGCGCTGACGGCGACCGCCAGCACCGGGATGCTGTGTGCCAGCGGCATGACCAAGAGCCCGATACCGATCAGCGCGAGGCCGCCAACCAGCAGCCGCTCCTCTCCAAAACGCCGGGTCAGCGTGCCGATTAGCCCACCCTGCAAAATTGCCAAGAGAACACCGAAATAAGCAAAGACATACCCGACCTGACCGGGTCCCCAGTCGAATTGTTTGAGAGCCCACAGCGCGAACGTGCTCTCCATCCCTGCAAAGGCCAGGATCACTAAAAAGAAGACCAGGATCAGGCGTAATAAGACCGGGCGGCGCAGCACGATCAAAATCGCGCTGAGCCGGCCCCGCGTAGACCCGCCTATCCCGTGCCGGTCGGATGGTAGGCTCTCGCGGAGCAGCAGGACTACGCCGCAAAGCGCGACAAAGGACAGACCTGCGGCGACCCATGCCGGCGTTTGCACATCGGCGGTCGCCGGATCGTGGCCCGCCAACAAGCTGCCGAGGGCCGGGCCGATGATGAAGCCCAATCCGAAAGCAGCGCCGATCAGGCCCATCCCCTTGGCGCGCTCCTCCGGTTTGGTGATATCGGCGATATAGGCCTGAGCCGCGGCGATGTTGCCGGCGCAGGCTCCGGCCAAGGCACGCGCCGTGTATAGCATCCACAACGCCGTCGCACCGCCGATCCAGAGATAGGCGAGCACCGAGGCGGCCATGCTGACCATGAGAACCGGCCGTCGCCCGATGCGATCGCTGAGCCGCCCCCATAGCGGTGCGGTGAATAGCTGCATCAGTGAATAGACCGCCAGCAGCACCGTTACCTGTTCCGGCGAGGTGGTAAAACGCAGCGCGTAGAACGGCAACAGCGGGATGACGAGGCCGAACCCGATGAGATCGACTAAGACAATGAGGAACAGGGTCGGCATCTGTGCCGCCCTGATATCGCCCACCAAGCGCGGCCGGGCAAGAGCCTCGCCGCGATCACCTGGATATTTGGCGAGGACCAAAGCCGCTCGGCTGCAGAGCAGCCGCCGTCGTGAACACGAAGCCCTCGAGATCAAAAAAGGATTAGTCGTTGCGAGCGCAGCGAAGCAATCTGGTGCCGGGTCTGCCTCTGCGTCTGCCTCTGCCCACCAGATTGCTTCGTCGTGCGAGGCGCCGGTTTCATCCAGGGCGGGTCGGCCGCAGGCCGGTGATAAACTCGCAATGACTGGCGCCTATTTAACCCGTCGGATTTCGCATCGCCGAACTAGCGAGTCTCACTCGAAGGGGGGAGCCGCAGCTCGCGATATAATCTCAGCGCAAACAACGCCGCGAGCACTGCGACAAGTGCCCAGGTGAGAGGCCAAGGAGCGGTGGCCGCAATTACCGTTGCAACCCAGGCAACCACGGAAAACAAGCTCAAGGTCACAGCCGCCGTAACCAGAGCAGCAAAAAGGCGCAGCTCGATGCGGCTCCTGCCGCGCAGCCACAGGGCGGCGGTCGCTGCCGCAACGCCGAGGCCGCCGATGACGATCAACAGTGCGTACACGGGCTCGTCTTTCGGTACATTGGGAGTCTCGATTGCCGAGCGGTCCCCTCCAACAACCGCTCGATGCTGCGGCGATCGACGCCGTCACTTTTCATAACCATTCCGGTCAAGGGATGTTGGATCAACGCGAGAGCGAGTATTCTGCTATTTTCTCGTGCATAAACGCCTCTCCTCGCCCCAAAATTCCAATCATTCCGGACGAGAAATAGCTAAGCCGTCTACAGATCGGCGCAACGCTCGAAATTTGGGAGGTCCGCCGCGACAAGGACCGATTGTCGCAAACCCACACGCCTCGGCCGGCAACTGTCTTCATGAACCTATCGCCATCGGCAGGCTGGACGGAGCCCATCGGACGTTTCACACTTGGCGCGATCCTACCCACAGAGGAGTGAGGACCGATGCGGTTGGGAAAGCTCGGCGTTTGGGTCTCGATGGACGGCATGACCGCGGCAGCTGCAGCGGCTTTCGCCAAACGCGTCGAAGAATGGGGATACGCGGCGCTGTGGATCCCCGAAAGCCGCGGGCGCAACGCGCTGGCGCATTCCTCCTGGCTGCTCGCCAATACGCAAAGGCTTATCGTCGCGACCGGAATCGCCAACATCTACGCTCGCGACCCGATGGCGATGGCCAATGGACAGCGCGGCCTCAACGAACAATCCGATTGTCGCTTCCTACTCGGGGTCGGTGTGTCACATCGGCCGATGGTGCAGGGAGTGCGCGGCCACACTTACGCCCAGCCGGTTGCGACGATGCGGGCCTATCTCGAAGCGATGCTGCGCGCGCCCTATCAGGCGCCGATGCCGAGCGAGAAGCCGCTCACGGTTGTTGCCGCGTTGGGGCCGCGGATGATGGCGCTATCGTCCGAACTTGCCGATGGCGCGCACCCGTACAACACGACGCCAGATCATACCGCAAAGGCGCGTGCGATCCTCGGGCCCGGAAAGCTGCTGTGCCCGGAAGTTTGGGTCCTGCTGGAGACCGACCCGTCGACTGCGCGTCGCGCCGCACGCGAAGCACTCTCTCGGTATCTGCAGCTCGAGAATTACGTCAACAGCTGGCGGCGCGAGGGTTTCGGGGAGGATGATCTCGCGGGCGGCGGCTCGCAGCGCTTTCTCGACGCGATGGTGGCGTGGGGCGACGAGGGCGCGATCCGAGCCCGAATCCGCCAGCATTGGGACGCTGGTGCTGACCATGTCTGCGTTCAGCCGATCAGCCCGCTGGGTTCGCGACAGGCTGTCGACGACCACATTCTCGAGCTGTTGGCGCCTGCCGGTCGATCTTGACGCTTTTTGGCGCACGGCCGACATTGTTGACGGATTACCAGCACGCCTTCTGCCGTGCCGGGCTCGAAATTCGAGGGCTATGACCATGTATTCAGAAACCACACGCTCGATCAAAGTCACGGTCAAGCCGTTCTACCTGGAAGACCAATCCTCGCCGGCCGAGGACCATTACGTGTGGGCTTACCACGTCCGCATCGAGAACCGTGGCAAGGAGACGGTCCAGCTGCGCCATCGGCACTGGAAAATCACCGACGGCCGCGGCCAGATAAAGGAGGTCCGCGGCGATGGGGTCGTCGGCGAGCAGCCGGTGCTCGCCCCCGGCGAGAGCTTTGAATACACCAGCGGCACCCCGTTGCCGACACCATCGGGCATCATGGTCGGGACGTATCAGATGGAAACGCGAGGCGGCGACAGCTTCTCGGTCCGCATTCCTGCCTTTTCGCTCGACAGCCCTCATCAGCCGCTCCGGCTCAACTGAGCACCATGCGGGGCTGCTCCAGCTCCGCCCCCGCCGGCCCAGCTGCGCGTTTTCTAAAAAAGAGGAGCCTTGATGCCCCGAGCTGTCGCCCATTCCGTATCGCTGTCCGAACGGCTTTCTCGGCAAACTACGCCGGCGAAGCGGCCGAGCCGCGAGGAGGCCATGGAGGCAGTGCGTACTCTGCTTCGCTGGGCCGGCGACGACCCCAGTCGCGAAGGATTGCTTGGCACGCCGGACCGCGTCGTGCGTTCCTACCAGGAATTTTTCAGCGGGTACGGCGTCGATCCGATAGCGCTGCTGCAGCGCACCTTTGAAGAAACGAACGGGTATGACGAGATCGTCGCGTTAAAGGACATCCGCTTCGAGTCGCATTGCGAGCACCACATCGCACCGATCATCGGAAAGGTCCACGTCGCCTATCTGCCCGACAAACGGGTGGTCGGCATTTCGAAGCTCGCCCGCCTTGTCGAGGTCTTTGCCAAACGACTGCAGATCCAAGAAAAGATGACCGCGCAAATCGCAAATACCCTCGACGAAGTACTGCAGCCGAAGGGCGTCGCGGTAGTGATCGAAGCGGCCCACCAATGCATGACCACACGCGGTGTACACAAGCCCGGGGTGACCATGGTGACCAGCCGGATGCTGGGCGCCTTCCGGGACGACCCGCTCAGCCGGCGCGAGGTTCTGGCGATGATCGGAACGCCGAGTGGGGCCAAGCTCGACAACGTCTAATGCCGGCACGATCCGGCCTATAGCAATTCCTTAGCCTTTCGGCGGCGGCTCGGGGGCAGGCAGCACCCGTCTTTCAACCTCGCCGGCCAGATCGCCGAAACTGAGAAAGATCCGATAGCTGCGCCAGTCGCGACGATATTCGATTTCGTCGGGTAATGGGATCGAGGCGGTAGACACCATTGCCAGAAATTTGGCGTCACCCTGCGGCGCGCCGGTGACCACGACAGGGACCGGTGCAGCGTTGTCGATTCCGAAGACGTTCCCCTCGAATGGGCTCTCGATTTGTCTTTGGTAGAACGTGACGCCCGGCGATGGGTTGACATGCAGGTACGAAGCCGGCGTGGTTTGGCCGTCGGGCGCCACCAGTTCCGCGGTGCGCAACGGCAAGCGATTGACGGCATCTATTTCGATGCTGTTGACGACGGCGCCGGGTGGAAACCGCGCGCGGACCTGATCTGTGGGCAAGGGCGACAACCCGCTTTCAGGCGCGCAGGCCGTGACGAGGGCCAGGGTCAGGAAGGAGGCGGCGGCGCGCATTCAATCCTCCCGCGCTCAGGCTGCTGCCAACTCTCAGCCGTGGTGAGCGCCGGTCTCCCGCCGTACCGCCTTTTGTAAATAATCGAGTGCCGCGGCGATCTGGGGATCGCTGCCGGTGCCGATGATCATCGGCTTTATCGGGTGCTCGGCCTCCGCGGCACCGGACCGACCGGTTGACGCGGAACCGGCCGCCGTCCCCGAATTGAGCGAGCCTCCGTTCTTCAGGGCCCCGTAGAGATCGCTCTCGAAACTGATAACCGCGTTCGCTACCTGCTGGTTTTTCGGGACATTGACCACGATGTCGGGCGAGATCCCTTGGCCCTGGATCGAACGGCCGGACGGCGTGTAGTACAACGCGGTCGTCAGACGAAGCGCGCCGCGACCTTCCAGTGGGATGATCGTCTGAACCGAGCCTTTGCCAAAACTGCGGGTTCCCATAACAGTGGCGCGATGGTGGTCCTGCAAGGCGCCAGCGACGATCTCGGCAGCCGACGCCGACGCGCTGTTGATCAGCACGACCATCGGCGTCCCGCGCATCAGGTCGCCGGTAGCCTGAGCGCGATAGACATGATCGTCGGCGGTGTTGCGGCCGCGGGTCGTCACCACGACGCTGCCGTCAAGGAACGTGCCGGCGACGTCGATCGCGGCGTCGAGCAAACCGCCGGGGTCATTGCGCAAGTCGAGGATGAAGCCATTCAAACGCGCCTGTGTCCGCGCTTTCATCCTCTCGATCGCGCCGGCGAGTTCGGACGCGGTGTTCTCAGTAAAGGTGGTAACCCGGGCATAGCCGATGTCATTCGGCTTGAGGTCCGATTTGACCGAGACTACGCGGATCACGTTGCGTATCAGCGTCACGTCGAACGGGCCGCGGTCATTGCGCGCAATGGTCAGGGTCACTCTGCTCCCGGCCGGACCGCGCAACCGCTTGACGACTTCCTCGACGTCCATCCCGGTGGTCGGCGAGGCGTCGATCTTCACAATGCGGTCACCCGGCTCGATACCCGCCTCGGAAGCTGGAGTCCCGTCGATCGGCGAGATTACTTCGGGCACTTTCCCTTCCAGTGTAAGCTCGACCCCGATGCCACCGAATTGCCCGCGTGTCACCGCCGTCATCTGCTGGTATTGTTCCTGATCCATGTAATCGGAATGAGGATCGAGCCGCGTCAACATGCCCTTTAAGGCATCCTTGGCGAGTTCACCTCCGGTCACCGGCGCGACATAATTCCGCTCGACCTGCTTCATCGCATCCTGAATGAGGCCGAGATCGGCGCCGTCGGAGGGATATGCTCCGGTGCCCGCTCCGGCGCTGTCGCAGGCGCAGAGGCTCAGCGAGACCAGGACGGCGATGGCGGCCCTGAAGGCCGAGCGGTGGTGGCGCAAAATGTCGATCATCGGGGTCTCGCGTGGGAGCGTTGCGGCGGTTGGGCCGCGCAGAATGTAATCTCTAGGAGGCCCGCTTCCAGGCCGGATCTTGCCGAGTGCCGTCAATCCAAGGTAAAACCGCAGGCAATCAGGTAAGACGCGAAGTTTTGGCCTTCTGGTTGGGTGGCTTGGCGCGCCTTGTCCTCCGACCAGCCGTAGAAAGATGCATAGCCGAACAAATTTGGTGAGCGTTGCCGGTCTCGTGGCAGCGCGTAGCGCGCATCGCGGCGTCGGTCATACGCATCGACCGCTTCGGCAAGCTCCCGTTCCTCGTATTGGTCGATATGCACGGTCACCTCGAGCGGGAGCCGCATGCTGGTGTATCCCGCAGCGGCGGGATAACCCGCGCACATCCCGGCTACCGGGAAGACCTTGTCGGGCAGGCTCAAAATCTGGGCAACCGCTTCGGCGTGATTGCGGATGACGCTGATTGGGCAACACGCGAGACCGGCGGTTTCGGCCGCCAGGATAAATGTCTGCAGCATTAGAGCCGCATCGATGGCCGCGTTGAAGAAGCCTTCGAGCTTGCCGTTCTCGTTGAGATGCTGCCGCATTTCGCCGATCCGCTCAAGGCGGTGGGCATCACCGCAGAACACCAGGAACACCGGTGCCGTCCCAATCCACGGCATGTCGGGAGCCAGCGCCGCGAGCCGGTCACGCTTCCGCCGGTCCCTGACCCAAATCACGGTGGCCTGCTGGAAATCCGATTTCGAGGAGGCCGAAAAAGCCGTCCCAAGCAATAGCTGTAGCAAAGGCTCGGAGACGGGTTGCTCCGTATAACGGCGATGGGTCCGCCGCGTCAGCACTTGCCGCAGCCATGGCAGATCGGGGAGATCCACCGCGGGATCGACTTCTTCACCAAAGCGGGCGCGCCACTCGGCCGCGTAGCTCATGCTAGTCCCTCCGTTCTCTCGAGCCCACTGGTCACCCGACAAGCCATTCGAACTTGCCCTACTGTCCTGCCTTGCGGGAGAGGGTGCCGACCCCGGATCGAAGTCCGGGGGAGGCGGGGTGAGGTGCGCTACCGCGCCGACGGGAACACTAGCCGGGTTTGAGGCGATCGAGATCGGTTTGATCGAACACGTAGCGCGTATTGCAGAACTCGCAGGTCACTGTCGTGACGCCGTCTTTGCGCATATCGTCGAGTTCGTCCGGCGGGAACGCGCGCAGGATTCCTTCGATACGTTCGCGCGAGCAGCGGCAACGCGCTTCCAATGCATGCGTGTCGTAGACCCTGACCCCTTCCTCGTGGAACAGCCGGTACAGCAGGCCGTGCGGCGGCAAATCGGGGTCGACCAGCTCCTCGGAAGTCGCAGAACTCATCAGGACCATCGCCCGCCGCCACCCGTCCTCGACATCGTCGGCAATCACGGCATAGCCGCCCTCCGGCGGCACGCGCTGTAGCATGAGGCCGCCCGCTCGCCAGGTGCCACCCGGTCCGGAGCGGCCGACGGACAGCTTTATCCCCGCCTGAAGCTGCTCCGACTGCCGGAAATAATGATGGGCGCATTCTGCGAGGGTGGATCCGGCCAGCTCGACGATACCTTGATAGCGGTCGGTATCCTCGCCCTGATCGACCGTGAAGGCGATATACCCGGAGCCGACGAGCAGCGGTACCGAGGGCGAGGACGCCCGGGCGCGGGCAAGCGCCGCCTCGAGCTTTGCCTCGTCGTATTGGGCATAACCCCGCAATGCTCCCTCGGTCGAGACGTCTGCAATCATCATACGGATCGGTCCGTCGCCTTTCGTCTGGAGCGTGAAGATCCCGTCGTATTTGAGCGCGCCGGCGAGCACCACCGCCAACGTGATCGCTTCACCGAGCATCGCTGCGACCGGTTCAGGATAATCGTGCTGCGACAGGATCCGGTCGATCGCGGGGCCAAGCCGCACGAGGCGGCCGCGCAGAGCAAAAGGATCGATCCGAAAAGGTTGAATCAGATCGTCCGGTGCGGACCGGCTAGGCCTGTTCAAGCTCCGGCGCTCCCAGACGCCCGGCAGGTCGAGAAACGCGGGCTAACCGAGACACCAGGAGAGAATCCCCTTTTGGGCATGCAGGCGGTTCTCTGCCTCGTCCCAAACCACCGACTGAGGCCCGTCGATGACCCCCGCAGTGACCTCCTCCCCACGCTTGGCTGGCAAACAATGCATAAAAATTGCGTCAGGCTTCGCCCTTGACATCAGGTCTTCGTCAACCCGGTACCGAGCCAGCATGTTGTGGCGGTTGACGCTCGCTTCAACGCCCATGGAGATCCAGGTATCGGTGACGACGCAATCCGCCCCGGAGATGGCCTGGATCGGGTCGGCCGTCAATTCGACGCGGCCCCCTTCGCGGCGCGCCCAATCGAAGAGCCGCTGCGGTGGGCTGAGCTCCTCGGGGCAGGCGAGCCGCAGTGTGAAGCCGAAACGAACCGCCGCGTGAACCCAGCTAGCGGCGACATTGTTGCCGTCGCCGCTCCAAGCCACGACCTTGCCGGCAAACGGACCCTTCTTTTCCTGTAGGGTCATCACGTCGGCCATGATCTGACAGGGATGCGAGGTGTCGGTCAGCCCGTTGATCACTGGAACGGTAGCGTAGCGGGCCAGATCATCCAGCTTCCGCGGCTGGTTGGTGCGGATCATGATCGCGTCGACATAGCGCGACAGGACGCGCGCGGTATCGGCTACGGTCTCGCCACGGCCGAGCTGGCTGTCGGCAGTACTGAGATAGATCGTCTCGCCGCCGAGTTGGCGCATGGAGACCTCGAACGACACGCGGGTCCGCGTCGACGGTTTCTCGAAGATCATCGCCAATGTCTTGCCGGTAAGCGGCCGGTCGCGACGGCCGTTCTTGTAGGCAAAGCCCATATCGAGGATCGCTCGCAGCTCGCCCGTGTCGAACTGGTCGATATCCAGGAAATGCCGCGGCGGGCCGGGCGGCGCATGGCGCTCCCCGATCGACGGCAGTTCGCGCGCGACGCTTCTCACGCCGGCCATTCCCGGGCCACCTTGTTCATGACGTCGAGCGCCTCGTCGATGTCGCGCTCGCCGACGATCAGCGGCGGAAGAACGCGCAGCACGTTGTCGCCCGCCGTCAGGGTCAACAATCCGTTCTGCCGCAACTTTGCAACAAAATCCGTGGCCGGCACGATGCAGCGGATGCCGAGCAACAGACCGCCACCCCGCACCTCCGCAAACAGCTTGGGATGAGACCGAGCGAATGCTTCCAGCCGCCCGCGCAGCAGCTTCGCCATCTGGTCCACTCGGGCGAAAAAGCCGGGCTCGAGCATCGTGTCGAGAACGGCATTGCCCGCCGCCATCGACAATGGGTTTCCGCCAAAGGTCGATCCGTGGGTTCCCGCCACCATCCCGACCGCAGCGCGCTCGGTGGCAAGACAGGCGCCGACCGGGAAGCCGTTCCCGAGCGCCTTGGCGATCGCCATGATGTCAGGCGGGACATTCTCCCATTCATGCGCGAAAAGCTTGCCGGTGCGCCCCATCCCGCACTGCACCTCGTCATAGACGAGCAACAGCCCGAACTCGTCGGCGACCTCGCGCAGCCCCTTCAGATAACCCTCGGGGGCGGCCCGGACACCTCCTTCGCCTTGGATCGGCTCAACCATGATCGCAGCGGTTTCCTTGCCGACCGCGGCACGCATCTCGTTCAGATTGCCGAAGGCGACGTGGTCGAAGCCGTCCATCGGCGGCCCGAAACCCTTGAGGTAGGCCTCGTTTCCTGCGGCGGCCAAGGTCGCGAAAGTGCGGCCGTGGAACGAGCCGTGACAGCCGATCACGCGATAGCGCTCGGGATGACCGGTCTCGGACTGGTATTTTCGCGCGATCTTGATCGCCAGCTCGCACGCCTCGGCGCCCGAATTGCCGAAGAACACGGTATCGGCAAACGTGTTGTCGACGAGCCGCTGCGCCAACTTTTCCTGCCCCGGGATGCGGAACAGGTTCGAGGTATGCCACAGGCGCTTTGTCTGTTCCGATAAGGCGGCGACGACGTGCGGGTGGCAATGACCGAGGCCGGTCACTCCGATCCCGCTGGTGAAATCAAGAAATTTCCGACCGTCGGCGGCGTGAAGGTAGAGGCCTTCGCCCCGTTCGACGGCAACATCCCACCGACCGTAGGTCGGCATAACGGCTGGTATCACGAATCTCTCCTGGGCGATTTAGTGGGGGACAATAAGCGAGGACGGGGATTTATCGTCGTCGCCGGTGCCCGGCACGCGTGCCTCCCCGGCCCCTGTCCCACTGCCGGCTCCGTTTGCCGGGATCGCCTATCATCGCCCTCTCCTCGCTTCGCGGAGGCGGCTCTGCCACCCCGGCCATCGAGCAGGAAAGCGGCGGAGTATGAGGAGGCCTCTAGCGCCTGTCAATTCGCGTAGGCCGACGAACGACTTCAGCGATCGTCAACGCGAAGCCGAAATATCGCCCTCAGGCCGGGCGAGGGCGCGCCCCGCGATGGCCGCTGACCTCGGCCCCGTCGAGCGGCGACAGCCGCAGGAAGCCCAGGGCCGACAGCGACGGCAAAAGAGCTATCAGGAAGAAGGCGAGCCGGAAGTCACCAACCGTCGGCGATTGCGGTCCGGCAATCAGCGCCAGCAGGGCGGCGCCGGTCGCGATGCCAAAGCCTCTCGCCAGTTGTTGAGCGACACCGCCGACGCTGGTGCTCTTGCTCAACATCGCGCCGGGCACGTCGGCGTAGCTGATCGTGTTGAGGCCGAGATATTGGATGCTTCGCACGCATCCGGACGCCAGGACAAAGACGACGATGAGCCAGGCCGGCGTGTTGGCGCGCAAAAGGCCGCAGCCGGCAGTCACGGCCGCGGCCAGACAGGCGTTTCCGACGAGCAGCCGGCGAAACCCGAAGAAGCGCAGAAACGGTCCCGAAAGCGTTCGCACCAGCATCGCCCCGAGGCTCGACGAGAAGGAGAGGAGACCCGATTGCAATGGGCTCATCCCGAACCCGATCTGGAACAGGAGCGGCAATAGGAACGGCGTCGCGTCGAGACCCATCCGGCAGACGCTGCCGGTGACCGTGCCGATGCGAAAGGTGCGAATGCGCAGCAAGCGGAGATCGAGGATCGGATCTTCTCGATGCCTGGAATGCCATCCATAGACCAACAGAATGGCAAAGGCTGCCGCGAACAAGGTCGTCCCGAGGGGGCCCTGGATCATCGGGCGCCCGACATTCTCGATCGCCAGCTCGAGCAGCGCGAGGCCGAGGCCGGCGAGGAGAAACCCGCGGAGGTCGAACCGCGTCGGCGCCGGTGCACGAAAGTCTTGGATCAGCCAGAGCGCCAGGACGACGCCGGCGATCCCGATCGGCAGGTTTAGATAGAAGATCGCGCGCCAGGAAAAATATGTGGTCAAGAAGCCGCCGACGATCGGCCCAACTGTCGGCCCGATCATCGCTGGAATGGTCATCCAGTTCATCGCCGAGACGAGGCCGGATCGCGGGAAGCTGCGCAGTAGGATCAGCCGGCCGACAGGGGTCATCATGGCGCCACCAAACCCCTGCAGCACCCGCATGGCCAGCAGCATCGGTAGGCTCGAAGACAATCCGCAAAGGGCCGAACCGACGGCAAAAATCGAAATCGCAACGCAGAACACGATGCGCGTTCCGAGCCGGTCGGCAATCCAGCCGCTGACCGGAATGAAAACGGCGAGGCTCAACAGATAGGTGGTGATCACCAGATTGAGCCGAAGCGCGCTCTCGCCGAGGCCTTTGGCCATGTCGGGGATCGCAACCGCGATCATTGTCGAGTCGAGCCCCTCCATGAAAAACGCGCAGCCGATCACCAGCGGGATCACGATCCTGAAGGGTGGCTGCCGCGTCGTGTCGGAGAGGTGGCTCGTCTCGTTCAGCCTGGGATGCTCGCTCGTTGACGGCTTTCTTGCCGTCTGCGGTTGACACCTGGAGGGCAGGGAAGCATAGCCGATCGCGAGCGGGAGTGGGGCCAAAGGTGATGGAGAGAGAAATAGGATCCGATCTCATCGAGCGGTGGGCCCTCCACTATCTCGAGCGCTATGCCAGTTCGGCCGAGAACTTGCGGTGGGTGCTGACGCGCCGGGTCCATCGGCGTGCTCCGGAGGCACTGTCTGCAGCAGCGCCGGTGATCGACGCGCTGATCGCGCGTTACCGCGATTCCGGATTGCTCGACGATGCGGCCTACGCCGCCGCAAGAGTGCAGTCGCTGCACCGCCGCGGGGAATCGGTGCGCGCGATGCGGGCCAGGCTGGCGGCGAAAGGCGTGTCGGGCACCGATATCGCCGACGCCGTCTCGGGCCTGCAGGCGGGCTCGCCCCAAGCCGATCTCATAGCTGCGTGCGCCTTTGCCCGGCGGCGCCGCCTCGGGCCGTTTCGGCGAGTTGCTGCGGACCACGCCCGCGAGCTGCGTGCATTTGCGCGAGCCGGGTTTAGCCACCGCGTGGCCGAGGCGGTGCTCGCCTGCGCCGATATCGCCGCTGTCGAGGCGTTGGCCCGGGGCGAGCCGTGAAGCTGAAACCTCCGGTATCCGCTCTACGGTCTACAACTCTGAATTGTGACAATTATTTCATGCCGCTGCATCTGCAGCAAATCTGCAGCGAGCACTCCCTTTTTAGTTGAACGATCCCCTAGCCGAAGCCGAGCCGGCGCATGGGACGGCGTCGAGCCAGAGGATGCAATACGATGAAGGCAATTTTGCGGTTATAATCACAAGGAAAGACATGGTTTCCCTCGACTACTCCGCGACGCGTGTGTTGCGGACCCCGGCAGCCAGCGCTCGCACATCGGCAAGGACGGCGTCGACGAGGCCGGGTTTGGCGGTGTTGTCCGGGTTGAGGCTGAGGGCGAGGCGTTGAACCAAAGCCGTGCCGACGACGGCGGCGTCCGCAGCCTGCGCCACCTCGGCGGCTTGTTCGGGGGTTCGGATGCCGAAGCCGACGGCGATCGGCAGCTCGATGAAGCGACGCAACCGCGCGACAGCGGCGGCGACGTCGGCGGCATCGGCCGAGCGGGTGCCGGTGATCCCGGCGATCGCGACGTAATAGATGAAACCGCTGGCGTGCTCGACGATCCTCGACAGGCGGCGGTCGTCGCTGGTCGGGGTCGCGAGCCGCACGACATCGAGGCCCGCGGCGCGCGCCGGCGCGGTCAGCTCGGCATCTTCCTCCGGCGGCAGGTCGACGACAATGACGCCGTCAACGCCGGCGGCAACAGCATCACGCGAGAAGTTCTCCGGGCCGTAGCGGTAAATCGGGTTGTAATAGCCCATTAGCACGATCGGGGTCGCGTCGTCGGCACGGCGCAACTCGCGCACCATTTGCAAAGTGCGGCGGAGCGTCATCCCCTGCCTCAGCGCCCGCTGGCCGGCTTCCTGGATGACCGGGCCGTCGGCCATCGGGTCGGAAAACGGCATGCCGATCTCAATCAGATCGGCACCGGCCGCGGGCAAGCCGGCAAAGAGCCGCGTGGACGCAACCGGATCGGGGTCGCCGGCGGTCAGGTAAGTGACGAGGCCGGCGCGGCCCTCCGTCCGAAGCGCTGCGAAGCGCGAGGCAATGCGGCTCACAATTCGATACCCAGATGTTCGGCGACGGAGAAAATATCCTTGTCGCCGCGGCCGCACATATTCATGACGATCAGATGGTCGCGCGGCAGGGTTGGCGCGATCTTCGCGACATGAGCGAGCGCATGGGCCGGCTCGAGCGCCGGGATGACGCCTTCGAGCCGGCTCGCCAGCTGAAACGCCTCCAGCGCCTCATCGTCGGTGATCGAAACGTATTGCACCCGGCCAAGCTCGTGTAGCCAGGCGTGCTCCGGACCGATGCCGGGATAGTCGAGACCGGCGGAGATTGAATGCGCGTCGCGGATCTGGCCGTCCTCATCCTGCAGCAGGTAGGTCCGATTGCCGTGCAGCACGCCGGGTTGCCCGCCGGTCAGGGAGGCCGCGTGCAACCCGGTCTCGATGCCGTGCCCGCCGGCTTCGACGCCGATCATCGCGACATCAGGCTCGTCCAGAAACGGATGGAACAGGCCCATCGCGTTCGAACCGCCGCCGATGCAGGCGACCAATGTGTCGGGCAGGCGGCCTTCTGCCTTCGCGAGCTGCGCCCGCGTCTCATGCCCGATCACCGATTGGAAGTCGCGCACCATCATCGGGTAGGGGTGTGGCCCGGCGACGGTGCCGATCACATAGAATGTGTCGCCCACGTGCGCGACCCAGTCGCGCAGCGCCTCGTTCATCGCGTCCTTCAGGGTCGCGGTCCCAGAATGCACCGGCACCACCTCGGCGCCGAGGAGCTTCATGCGGAAGACATTAGGCTTTTGCCGCTCGATATCGGTGTGGCCCATGTAGACCGCGCATGGGATATCGAACAATGCGCAGGCCGTTGCGGTCGCCACTCCGTGCTGCCCGGCGCCGGTTTCGGCGATGATCCGGCGCTTCCCCATTCGGCGCGCCAGCAGCACTTGGCCAAGGCAGTTGTTGATCTTGTGCGCGCCGGTGTGGTTGAGCTCGTCGCGCTTCAGATAGAGCTTGGCGCCGCCGAAATGGCGGGTCAGCCGTTCCGCGAAATAGAGCGGGCTCGGCCGCCCTACATAATGCTCGAGGTAATAGTCGAGTTCGGCCTGAAAGCCGGGGTCGCGGCGCGCCTCGGCATAAGCCTCTTCGACCGCGAGAACGAGAGGCATCAAAGTCTCGGCGACGAAACGACCGCCGTAGATCCCGAAATGGCCGCTCTCGTCCGGTCCGCCGCGAAATGTGTTCGGTACCTGCAGATTCATCCTTCAGTGTCGCTAGGCCGGTGCGATTGACGGCCGATGACGGCAACTTTAGCATCCTCGCCGAACAGGGAGATATCAAACATGGAAAGCCCGCTTCCCTATACCGGCAAGGAGTTCCTCGACAGCCTCGATGACGGGCGCGAGGTCTGGATCTATGGCGAACGCGCAAAAAAACTCACCGAGCACCCGGCCTTTCGCAACACGGCGCGGATGATCGCCCGACTCTACGACGCCCTGCATCGCGACCATCAGGAACAAGAGAATGACCTGACCTGCCCGACCGAATGGGGCGGGTTTACGCACAAATATTTCGTCGCTCCGCGCTCGGCCGAAGACCAGCTCGCGGCCCGCGACGCCATCGCCGCATGGTCGCGTCTGACCTATGGCTGGCTCGGCCGCTCGCCCGATTACAAGGCCGCGTTTCTCGCCACCCTCGGGGCCAACGCACAATTCTACGAGCCGTACCAGGAAAATGCGCGGCGCTGGTACCGTTTCAGCCAAGAGCGGGTGCCGTTCGTCAACCACGCGATCGTCCAGCCACCGGTCGACCGCAACATGGCACCCGGGGCCCCGGGCGGGCCCGCCGACGTCTACGCGCATGTTACCAAAGAAACCGATGCCGGGATTCGCGTCACCGGCGCCAAAGTGGTGGCCACCGGCTCGGCATTGACGCATTTCACGTTTGTCGCGCATGCCGGCGTCCTTCCCGTACAGGACAAGAACTTCGCGATCGTGTTCCTGGTGCCGAGCAATGCGCCCGGCGTCAAGTTCCTGTGCCGTGTGTCGAACGAGCAGCGCGCCGCCGTGCTGGGCAGCCCATTCGACTACCCGCTGTCGAGCCGGCTCGACGAGAACGACGCAATCTTCATCATGGATGACGTGCTGGTGCCGTGGGAGGACGTGTTTGTCTATGCCGATATCGACAAGGCCAACCGCTTCTTCCCGAACAGCGGGTTTCTGCCGCGCGCCATGCTGCAGGGCTGCACGCGCCTTGCCGTCAAGCTCGACTTCATCATCGGCCTGTTGGTGAAGGCGACCGAGATCGCCGGCACAAGAGGGTTCCGCGGAGTCGAAGCCAATATCGGCGAGGTGATCGCCTGGCGGAACACGATGTGGGGGTTGTCTGACGCGATGGCCAAGGGTGCCGAACCGTGGGCCGGGGGCTGCGTATTGCCGGCGCTCGAGCCGGCGATGGCCTACCGCATCCTGGCGCCGGAGGCTTACGTCCAGATCAAACAGATCATCGAGAAGACCGTCGCCAGCAGCCTGATCTACCTCAACTCGCACGCCCGCGACTTCAAGACGCCGGAATTACGCCGATACCTCGACCGCTATGTCCGCGGCTCCGGTGGCGTCGTCGCCGTCGAGCGCGTCAAGCTGATGAAATTATTGTGGGACGCGATCGGGACCGAGTTTGGCGCGCGCCACGAGCTGTACGAGATTAACTATGCCGGCAGCCACGAGGAAATCCGTATCGACGCATTACGGGCAGCGATCGGTTCGGGCCACTATGACCGCTGGAAGGGATTCGCCGACGCCTGCATGGCGGAATACGACCTCGACGGCTGGACCGTGCCCGACCTCGTCAACCCGGACGACGTCAGCGCGCTCCGCTAAGCTTGGGGCCGCGTCGCAGACGATGAATGAACGGATGGCCCGCAATAAATTGCCGACTCCTTTCGTCATTCCCGCGAAAGCGGGAATCTAGGAGCGGCAAGGCTGCACCGGTTGGCCCCCTGTTCAAGCCAGGGGCAGGCTCTGGACCCCCACTTTCGCGGGGGGGGGGACGCTAACCAGTCGTGAAAACCCTAATTCAGCCGGGCTCTTAGACTACTGCTGCGGATATTTAAGCAACTTGCCGTTCCCAGCCGTCCCGAGTGGGTGCGGCGCCTCCTGCGTCGGCGAAATTTTGCCGAGGCAAAGCATAGCTCCATCCGAACTTCTCTATTTGCTGCCCTTGCCTCCTTCATGCTTATTTGCGCGCTGCTTCTGCCGATACGGAACTTTATTTCTGCGGGCTTCACTTTCGAGATCAACTACAATGAAGGGTGGAATGTTTACAATGCCGAACGGCTAATTCACGGTGAACTCATTTACGACAACAATTACTCGAGAGTAAACAATTATCCGATCGGGTCATTTCTCATCATTGCCGGCGTCGATTTTCTGTTTCGCGATCTGCTGTCGAGCGGACGACTGGTCTCGCTGCTATCCTTCGCCGCGATAGGGGTGTTAGCGGCGCTCGCAGTCCGCCGCGTCGGCGGCGCACGAAGCGACGCGGTGTTTGGGGCCGGCTGTGCGATGGGCTTCTGTTATCTGGTCGCACCCGCCTGGATCATCGTCGATGACCCGCAGACTTTGGCCGAGGCGGTCATGCTCGGGGCCCTCGTCAGTTACGTCGCCCGTCCGCCCGATTGCCACAACCTGTTGCGCACGGCCTTCCTCGTCGCGCTCGGCGGCTTCATCAAGCACAGTCTCATCGCGATCCCAGCTGCGATAGCCCTCGATCTAGCGATCCGCTCGCCGCGGCGGCTGCTGCTCTGGCTCGCACCCTGCGCCGGCTTCGCGGCAGGTTTCCTCGGTCTGACGCAACTCCTGGCGGGCGGCGAATTCATCGATCATCTGCTGTCGCCACGGATCTACGGCTGGTATGGCGCGCGCTATCACCTGATGAAGTATCTCCGGCTGTTCAAATTCCCGCTGGTTGCGATCGTGCTGAGCGGATCCCCGGCTCTGACTGCCGATCGTATGGTACTGGCTGCCTGGGGTACGATCTCGATAATCAGCGCGACTATTCTGTCGGGTTTTGAAGGAACCTCGTACAACATGTTTCAGGATGCCGCGGTCTTTCTTGGGGTCGCGGCGGGGATCGCAATGTCCGGATTGCGCAATATCGAAATGGGTGGCCGATGGGTCAAAGTGCTGGCGAATGCTCTTCCTTTCCTCGTCGCCCAGCCGATTCTTGCAAGAGTCCCTGCTGTTGCAACGCAGGTCTACAACGTCGGCGCTCTTTTGGATTCGGACCGAAAAAGGCAAGAAATGTTCTTGTCTGACGCCAAATATGTTGCCGACCGGCTGGGCCCGGCAATTTGTGAAAGTCTACTGCTGTGCTATGTCGCGGGACAGCCTTTCATTCTGGATCCCTTTAACTCACGGCAATACATGCTGTCAGGCAGGCTAGATCAAAGCGAGTTAATCCGGCGCATCGCCGCGCACGAATTTGCCGTCATCCAGCTTCGTGCCGATATCTGCGACGATCCGACGGCACAGTCTTGCCATATCCTCCATTATCGGCAGAAGATCGATCGCTTCACCGACGAGGTGCTGTACGCCATTGATCAGTATTACGAGATCTCCCGGCGCTCTACCTTTGGCTCCTTTTATGTGCCGAAATAGCCGCGCGGAAGCTCCCGGTTGCTAAGGCAGCAATGCGGCGATAGGTTTCAGGAATACTGACCGGACTAGTATCGTGCGTTATCTCAGTACCCGCGATCCCCGCGCTGCCCCTTCGACCCGCTCGTTTGCGGAGGTGCTGCTCGCCGGTCTCGCCGAGGATGGCGGGCTCTACGTACCGGACCAGATGCCCGGGATCCCCGCCGACATTCTCGGCTTTGCCGGGCTCCCCTATGCCGAGCTCGCCGCCCGCATATTGGCGTTGTTTACCGAAAATGCCTTCCCGCCGGGCGAACTGCGGCAACTCACCGCCAAGGCCTATAGCAGGTTCTCGCATGCCGCTGTGGCTCCGCTGGTGCAGCTCGACGAGAGCCTGTGGCTGCTGGAGCTGTTTCACGGGCCGACCCTCGCCTTCAAGGATCTGGCGCTGCAGCTGGTCGGGCAAATGTTTGATGCGCTACTCGCCCGGCGCCGCGAACACGTCACGGTAATCGGCGCGACCTCGGGAGATACCGGCTCCGCTGCGATAGAAGCATGCCGCGATCGGCAAGCGATCGACATTTTCATCCTCTATCCGCACCGGCGCGTCTCCGCGGTGCAGCGCCGCCAGATGACGACTGTCGAAGCAGCCAATGTCAACTCGATCGCGATCGAAGGCACATTCGACGACTGCCAGGATTTGGTCAAAGCGCTGTTCGCCGATGCCGCGCTTCGGGATGAGCTGAGCCTGGCGGCGGTGAATTCGATCAACTGGGCACGAATCGCTGCGCAAACGGTATATTACGTGGCTGCCGCGCTAGCGCTGGGCGCACCGGTGCGCTCGGTATCGTTCAGCGTGCCCACCGGCAATTTCGGCAATGTGTATGCCGGGCACGTGGCTCGCCGGATTGGATTGCCGATCGACCAGATGGTAATAGGCACCAACCGCAACGATATTCTCGCTCGGTACTTTGCAAGCGGCCGCATGGCGCTCGCCGCCGTCGAGCCGAGCCTCAGTCCGAGCATGGACATCCAGGTTTCGAGCAATTTCGAACGGCTGCTGTTCGAGTTGAAGGGCCGTAGTGGTGCCGCTGTCGGTGAGGCCATGAAGAATTTCCGGCGCACCGGCGCGCTGCCCGAGGACGACCAGGCATGGTGCGCCGCGCGGCGCTTGTTTTCCGCTCACAAAGTCGACGACACTGAGACTATGCAAACCATCGCCCAGACCTATGCCCGATCGGGCATTCTGATCGATCCGCACACGGCGGTTGCTGTTGCCGCCGCCCGAACCGAGATCAACGCAAATGGCAGGAACACACCGATGATCGCCCTCGGCTGCGCCCACCCGGCCAAGTTTCCCGACGCGGTCGAGCGAGCGACCGGCGTTCGCCCGAGCTTGCCGCCGCCGCTCGCCGACCTCTTTGAGAGGCGCGAACGGGTTGTTGTATTGCCCAATGAGATCAATGCGGTAAGCGGCTTCATACGGGCTCGTGCGCGGCAGGCGGGAGCGACGGCATGAGAGCCCGGGTTTCACGACTGGCGAACGGGTTGCGCGTAGCCACCGACACGATTCAAACCGTCGATACCGTTTCCCTCGGCATCTGGGTCGATGTCGGAACCCGGCACGAACCGTCAGTGATAAACGGTGCCGCGCATTTTCTCGAGCACATGGCCTTCAAGGGAACCGAGCGGCGCAGCGCCCGCGCGATAGCCGAGGAGATCGAAGCGGTCGGCGGTCACCTGAACGCCTACACCTCTCGGGAGAGCACCGCTTATTATGCGAAGGTGCTGAAGGAGGATGTGCCGCTCGCCCTCGATATCCTGGCCGACATCCTACAGAATTCCACCTTCGATCCGGAGGAACTCGAGCGCGAACGTACCGTAATTCTGCAGGAGATCGGGCAGGCCAACGATACGCCTGACGACATTATCTTTGATTACTTCCAGGAATGCGCCTATCCCGAGCAGGCGATGGGGCGGCCCGTGCTCGGAAGGCCGGAGATTATCCGCGGACTGGCGCGTGACGCGGTGGTCAATTATCTCCGTGACCATTATGGCGCGCGCCGGATGGTGCTCGCCGCGGCCGGGAATTTCGAGCACGAGCGCCTCGTTGACCTCGCCGAAAAACTGCTATCCGACCTGCCGGCGGAGCGCTCGGTCACCACCGAGCCGGCCCGTTACGCCGGCGGCGATCGGCGCGAGGATCGGGATCTCGAGCAGCTGCACCTCGTGCTCGGCTTCCCCGGGGTGGTTCTCGGCGACCCCGACTATTACGCCGCTTCGGTCTTGTCGACCGCGTTCGGCGGCGGGATGTCTTCCCGGCTGTTTCAAGAGATTCGCGAAAAGCGCGGGCTCGTATATGCGATCCACTCCTTCGTCCACGGGTATCGCGACGGCGGTTTGTTCGGGATCTATGCCGGAACCGGCGAGGACGAAGCGGCCGAACTGTTGCCTGCGCTGTGCGACGAGGCGTTGAAGTTGCAAGAGGGGTTGACGGCGATCGAGCTCAGCCGGGCCAAGGCACAGATGAAGGCGGGGCTGCTGATGTCGCTCGAGAGCACCTCCGCCCGTTGCGAACAGCTGGCCCAGCATCTCTTGATTTATGGCACGCCGTTTGATCCGCCCGAGGTCGTGCGGCGCATCGAGGCGGTCGATGACGATGCAATTCGGAGGGTCGTCGCTTGCTGGCGTTCGGCACCGCCCACCATCGCCGCGCTGGGGCCGTTGAGCCGGTTGGAGGATTACGGCAAATTGCAGGCGCGCCTCGCCGCCTAGCAGCTGCCGAGAAAAGATGGCGCCGCAGCGAAAAACCTTTCCCCGATTGTTTCTCTCCCGCGCCGATCCGTACCGGTTGACCGGGGACCGCGTCTTTCTGCGCGCTCCCGAGCGCGGCGATTACGAGGCGTGGGCGAGTTTGCGCGCCGGTTCGCGTGATTTCCTTTCGCCGTGGGAACCGAGCTGGCCGCCCGATGCCTTGAGCCGTGCGAGTTTCCGGGCTCGGGTCGCTCGCTACGTCGAGGACTGGCGCACCGACCAGGCCTATAATTTTTTTATATTCGCCCTTGACGAGACCCTGGTCGGCGGCATCGGCTTGTCAAATATCCGGCGCGGCGTCTCGGAAACTGCGAGCCTCGGCTATTGGGTCGGCGAGCCGTTCGCGCGGCAGCGCTACATGTCATCGGCGCTGCCGCTTGTTGTCGACTTCGCGTTCGAGCGGCTTGCGCTGCATCGTCTCGAGGCTGCCTGCCTGCCGAGCAACATCCCGAGCCGCTCGCTCCTCGCTAGCGCTGGCTTTACGCAGGAGGGCTACGCGCGGGAGTTTCTCTGCATTGCCGGCAAGTGGCAGGATCATCTGCTTTTCGCGATTTTGCGGGGCGATCGCCCTGCCGCGGTGAAATAAGCCGCGTCGGCACGACCCCAATCAGGCATGCCCCGCCTCACTCGACAGCATCGTCAGATCGACGCCGAGTTTGGCCAGCGCCCGCTGCCATTTCTGATCGTGGTCGGGATCAAAGATAATCGCGTCGTCGGCTGAGACCGAAAGCCAGCCATTGGCTTGGATCTCGGCATCGAGCTGGCCGGGAGCCCAGCCGGCATAACCCAACGCGAACAGGCTCTGGCGCGGACCTCGTCCATCGCCGATCGCGCGCAGGACATCCAGAGTGGCGGTGAGCGCGATATTGCTGTCGACAACCAGGGTCGCTTCCTCATTGTAATCGGCGGTGTGCAGAACAAAGCCGCGGCCCGCTTCTACGGGGCCGCCGAAATGTACGGGGCGCGATCCCGCTGCGCCGCTGGTCGATATGTCCAGCTGAGCGTAGAGCTCGCCCATCGTCAGGGATCCGAGCAGCTTGTTTATGACGAGGCCCATCGCTCCGGCCTCGTCGCTGTGTGCGCAAATATATACCACGGACCGCGCAAAGCGCGGGTCCAGCATCTGCGGCATTGCCACCAAAAGCTGGCCCGTCAACGACATAATCCTGCCTCGCTGCGCAACCGACCGATCAGGCACCTCGTTCTCCGGAGATTATACATCTATACAGGTCTTTCGTTGCCGGTTTGCGTCCAAAAAGCAGCACGGGGTTGATGGTCGGCCAGAGTTTGCCCGGCGGAGCTTGCCGTGTTATCGCTCCGTCGCCTGAACACCACACCCGAGGGATCCTCCTATGACCATTCAGGTTGGCGATAAGATACCATCGGCGACGCTCAAAGAGATGAGCCCCGAAGGGCCGAAGGACATCACTACCGACGAACTCTTCCGCGGCAAGAAGGTTGCGCTATTCGCCGTGCCCGGGGCGTTCACCCCGGCCTGTTCGCAGCGCCACCTGCCCGGGTATGTCGACAAGGCGGCCGACATCAAGGCTAAGGGCGTCGACGAGATCGCCTGCGTCGCGGTTAACGACATCTTCGTCATGACGGCGTGGGGCAAGGAACAGAGGGCCGTGGGCAAGGTTCGGATGCTGGCCGACGGCAGCGGCGATTTCGTCCGCGCTCTCGGGCTCGAGCTCGACCTCTCCAAGATGGGGCTCGGCACCCGCTCGAAGCGTTATTCGATGCTGGTGGATAACGGCGTCGTCAAATCGCTGAATGTCGAGCAGCAGCCGGGCCAGGTCGAAGCGTCCGGCGCCGACGCGATGCTGCGGGCGCTCTAGGTCCTAAAGACCGCGACCGGCCCAGCTGGCCTCGGCGATGCGGGCCCGCGCAATGGCGTCGGCCCGCTCGTTTTCAGGGTGTCCGGCATGGCCGCGCACCCATTCCCAGCTGACGACGTGCCGGGTCGCCGCGGCGTCGAGCCGTTGCCAAAGGTCGACGTTCTTGACCGGCTGGTTGTCGGCCGTCCGCCAGCCCCGACGCTTCCAGCCGTGGATCCATTTGGTAATGCCGTCGCGCAGATATTGGCTGTCGCTATAGAGACGGACGCGGCACGGCCGCTTCAGCGCTTCGAGCCCCGCGATCGCGGCCATCATTTCCATGCGGTTGTTTGTGGTGTCGGGATCATAGCCGCTCAATTCCTTTTCCGCCTCGCGATAGCGCAATATTGCGGCCCAGCCGCCGGGACCCGGATTGCCGCGGCAAGCTCCGTCGGTAAAGATCTCGACATCGGCCAGCTCAGACATCGAGCCCGTAACCCGAAATGTCGGTAATGCCGCGGTGAAAGCGCAGCTTGCGCAGAAATTCGACCGGATCCTTCGGCCGGACCAATGCCCCCGCGGGCTGGTTCAGCCAATCGAACAGCCGGGTCAGCAGAAATCGCAACGCGCTGCCACTCGCCAGCAAGGGCAGGGCGGCCAGCTCGGCGGCCGCCAGCGGCCGGGCCCGGCGATAGCCTTCGAGCAGGAGCCGCGCCTTCGTCACGTTGAGACTGCCGTCGGGTTCGAAGCACCAGGCGTTGAGGCAGACCGCCACATCATAGGCGAGAAAGTCGGTGCAGGCGAAATAGAAGTCAATCAAGCCCGAGACTTCACGCTCGCGGAAAAAAGCATTGTCCGGGAAAAGATCGGCGTGGATCACGCCGGCCGGGAGATCGCGCGGCCAGTGCGCTTCTATCAGCGCAAGCTCCGGCTCCAGTTCGTCGGCGAGCCCGGGCTGGACTTCGTCCGCCCGGCGACGGCAGGCTCCATAAAGGCGGCGCCACCCGGCGACCGAGAGATCGTTCGCCCGCGTCATCCCGAACGAGGCGCCAGCGCGATGCAGTTCCGCGAGCGCCGCACCGACGGCGGCACAATGGAAGGGCTGGATGCGGCGTGGCCACATTCCGGCGAGAAAGGTCACGATCGCTGCCGGGCGGCCGCACAGCTCGCGCAGGGCGACGCCGTCCCGGGCCTTGACCGGCGTCGGGCAGGCGACGCCATGCGCCGCCAGATGTTCCATCAGGCCGATGAAAAACGGCAGATCCTCGGGCGCGACACGCTTTTCGTAGAGCGTCAGGATGAAATTGCCGCGCTCGGTGGTGAGGAGAAAGTTCGAGTTCTCGACGCCCTCGGCGATGCCCTTGCAGGACAGCACCTCGCCGATGTCGTAGAGGGCGATAAAGGCTCTGAGCTCGTCATCGGCGACATCGGTATAAACGGCCATCGGTTTCTTGCCGCGTCATTTCACCTGCAATGGGTGTCCGGCCAGCTTGTTTGCCTGGAGCGGCTCGCATACAGTCCGGGGTGCGGCGAACTGGCCGCGTCCAATGACACTAGCAAGGGCAGAGGCAGGGGAGAAAGCATGGACGCTCCGATACCCGCGCAAAAGGAGCCCTACGGCGTCAATGTCGAGGCTGGAAAGCGGTACTTCTGGTGCGCCTGCGGACGCAGCGCCTCGCAACCGTTCTGCGATGGGTCGCATAAGGGTACCGGATTAACTCCGGTGCCGTTTACCGCCGAGGCCTCCGAGGAGGTTTGGCTCTGCGGGTGCAAAGCGACCGGCGGCAAGCCATTCTGCGACGGTACCCACAGCACCCTGTGAAAGGATTGCGACCTGCCCAAGGGGCAGCGCTCCTCGGCATCCTCGCTCTGTCGGGTTGTGGCTGGTTTTCGTCGTCCTCGTCGAAGCCAGCCGATTCCTGTCCGAGCGCGGTGGTGCTGAGACCGCTGTCCAATACCGTCGTGTTCGGACCAGCGCCGGAGCGCCGCCCGGACAATGTCGCCTTCTACGGGATCTTGAGCGAGGCCGACCTAAAATGCGAAGTCGCCGGCGGCGCAGTGAAGCTCGCGCTCGACGCGATCATCGTCGCCGAACGGGGCCCGGCGGCGAAGGGAAATGTCGTGGATCTGCCGTATTTCATCGCCGTAACCGGACCCGATCAGTCGATAATCAGCAAACGTCCGTTTGCCGTCCGTGTCGCATTCGAAAGTACCCAGAGGCGCGCCGGCGTTACCGATCACATCGAGGAGACCGTCGCCCTCGACGGCCGCAAGGCCTCCGACCTCAACGTCTTGCTCGGCTTCCAGCAGGGGCCGGAAGTCGTCGACTTCTACAAGCACTTCCGTGGCCGCTGAGCGTAACCCATCCCGTCGAAGCTGCGCGATTAGCGGCATCTTACATTCACCTTGAACGGGCTCGCGCGCGGATCTACCCGGCGTCCCTATGCTGGTTCACGGCGCGCCCGCGGGTTCGCCAGTTGATCGAGACGGCGGCCTGGCCCTTGCCTCCGCGCCCGAGGTATCGGAGCTGCCTCTTTCTGGAACGCTCGCCGCTGCTGCGTAAGCGCTAGTTCCGGGTTGGGAAATACAGCTATATATGCATGTTGCATGGTTAACGAGCTAGTCGTCGGGTGGCGCAATGAGCGACGCGGATCAACCTACGCCCGAGCTGTACCGCCAAGCTGCCGAGAAACTCAGAGAGCTGGCGAGCCAATCGCATTTACCGGACATCCGAGGTGACCTTCTGGACCTGGCGGCGCGCTTCGAGCGGATGGCGGCTTATTTGGAGGCGCAACGTCGGCCCGGCCAGTTGCGCGATCCGGCCAAAGACTAGGTCAGCCAAACGGGAAGGGCCTCTCGCGGATGCGGCGGACTGTCGCGCCCGGAACCTGAGATCGTGGGCGTTGTCTTAGCCACAAGTTAGGGCACGTCTTGCGATAGTTTCGGGACAATCACAAATGGCAGAGCCGCAGACTGATGCGTCAGTGCCAGCCTGGGTTAGCGGATTTCGGATGCACACGCCGCGTTTTGTCTCCCCGGGCCGCGGCTAATTTCTGCCAACCCCAGAGAAACCTGACAATACGACCCAGTTGGTTGGTGGGCGCGACA